>VOFK01003389.1_pt1 | contig 121695 bp, 144 predicted proteins | sample 5384121 | NCBI WGS metagenome assembly VOFK01 (sample SAMN12384730, study PRJNA508395) | human gut metagenome | isolation source: healthy gut J | host: Homo sapiens
CTTTCATCCATATTCTGTGCTCCACATCCTTTTCACCCTATATCACACAATCCACCTGTCAAAGCCTAATTTTAATACCAAATCATTTCTTTCTTCACCATTATTATTGCAGCCAATACAAAATAAAATTCATACCCCACATTTTAGCTTAAACAATGCAAGTAAATCTGTACCATCCTCTCTGCATAAAAGGCAATCTGCTTTTATATGATCGCTTTACTGCACCGGCGCTGGTTGTAAACTCTATACACTTCATGCCATAAAGAATATTATTTTGCCTTTGGCTATATTTGCAGTATTCGCGAATTAACAATTTCTATTATCTGCATCATGCATACAATCCACGCATGCGTCCAAATATCGCATTATCTCCTTCATTCAGCAATTTTTCCAGCTTTCATCTTCTGGGCGAGGTCAGGGTCATCCATTCTTCCGGCAGGCTTTTCCTTTGTGGTCAGCACAAGCTGTCTGCGGTAGAAACCCGTCACTTCGGTCATACAATGCCTGTAAATCTCCATTGGAGAAAGCCAGCAGACGGGCGAACATCCAGCCCTGATAGCTCTGTTTGCCCTTGCGCTCCAAATCCATTTTCCCTTGAGCTGTCACAATGGATTTCACATAATTGGTCTGGCGCAAAGGCTTCCATTCGCATATATCATCCACGCATAGGAGGATATGCTCCAGATCGGCACGGGCAAATCGGTTCTCAGAGATTTTACCAATGCTTCCGTCCTTCATGGAACTGCCCAGCATTTGCCCCAGCACCGCACCGATTTGGGATTTACCCTCGCCGCCATTGCCCTTAATGACCCATCATCCTCTGTCCTTTATTGGAGGGGAATCAGGCAATAGCCGATAAATTCCTGCAAGGTAGGGATGTCCTCCGGGTAAAGCAGACCATTCAGAAAGGAAAGCCACAGCACAGGTTTCGGAGTATCCGGGCGATAGAAAACCGGGAGCCTGTTTCTCACAATATCCGGCTTCCCCTCTGTAAAAGTGCCGTCCAGCATGAGCGTACCGTTTGCCAGATGAATCCTGTCCTGCTCCGGCGGGAAGTCCTCCACATGAGCCGCCAGCTTCATAATCTCAATGATGTTGCTGATTTTGCGGGGAATGTTGTTCACGGCACAATATTTCAATTCTTCAAAGATTTCGCCACGAAGCGGCAGGTCGTCCGTCACTCGACCATCAGGTGTGAAAAAAGCTCCGTTTGCAAAGATAATCTGACGGGTTCTCAGAAAATCTTCACAAAACAGAGCTTCATTGATACTCTTGCCGTCAAACCACATCGGCACATTCATCTCAAGCAATTTCCTGTTCTCTGACATGGCAGCGCACCTCCTTTTTCTGCTCGTCCAGTCGTGTTTGCATTCTTGCAATCGTTCCGTCTGTCAAAAGTTCCTTGACGGTATCAGTCCTTTCTTCCTGATCGCTCATAAGGAGCAAATCGTTCAGATACTCCACATATTCCAGCTTGTGGCAAGCTTCCACGAACCTCTCATCCGGCTCGTCCTCCGGTGCTTCGGGAGCATATCGCTCTTTCCAGTCCTCCAAAAGATGAAGATACCCGGACAGCACATTCATGCAGAAAAGCTCGTCCTGTTTCGACTGATTCACACGGGGACGGTACTTCTTTACCTGTGCCACCACGGACGGCGGCCTGTCCAGTCCGAAATCCGCAGCCAGTCTCTGCGCTGCTTCATAGGCAGACAGGTCAAGCAGCCTTGCCACAAAAGTCAATCACATCTCCCTTGGCACCGCAGCCGAAGCAATAGAAGTAATCCTCGTTCAGCTTCAAGCTGGGGTGTCTGTCATCGTGGAAAGGGCAGCAAATCATCCCGGAGCGATTGATTTTCAGCCCGTAGTGTTCGGCGGCTTGCCTAACCGTGACCGCCGCCTTGACTGTTTCAAAAATGTTCATTTGCATAACCTCCTTGATTTTTCTCGATGATTTTTTCATCTGCCTGAATATACGCAGAAAAACGCTTTCAACCGAAAAATCAGGCACTTCCGCAAGCAAAGCAAAAAGCCGCCCCGAAAACTTGTAAAAATGCAAGTTCCGGGACGGCAGTGCTCACACAAAATTGGTTGATATTGTTCCGTAAATAGAATATAATTGAAGTTAATATGAATCAGGAGGGATGATACAGAAATGAAATACCTGTCTACATTTGAAGTTGCCGAGAAATGGGGTATCTCTCCCCGAAGAGTTGGTATCCTCTGCAACAATGACCGCATACCGGGCGCACAGCGGGCAGGAAGCCGCTGGATCATCCCGGAGGACGCTGAAAAGCCGACAGATGCCCGCATTAAAAGCGGAAAATATATCAAACAGAAAACAGACAGAGGGGAGGAAGCATAATGGCTGATACTTATTTACCCGCCGATGTTCGGAAAAGAATCGTTGATGTAATGAGAGAACGCAAGATGACCCAGCGAGAACTGGCACTTCGGATTGATGTGAATGAAAGCACCATCAGCCGCTTCCTTAGCGGAAAGACCGAAAAGCTGAGCGAAGAAAGCGTTATCCGCATCGCCAGAGTGTTCAATGTGTCCACGGACTTTATCTTGGGTACGACCGTAATCCCGGATAAAAAGAACTACGATATTTCAGAACTGGGATTATCTGTTGAAGCTGCAAAGAATCTTTATACCGGAAAGGTCAACAATGATGTAGTCAACCGTCTGCTGGAAAATCCCCGCTTTGCCATGGTTACTTATATGATTGCACAGTATATGGATGATACCCTTGCAAGAGGATATGCCGCACAAAACCAGATGTTTGCTACCGTTGGCTCTCTGCTGTTGGGACAGAACCAAGCTCCCGAAGCAGTACAGGCAGCCCGAACCGCTAATGCCATGAAAATTCCCGCTTATCAGGCAGACCAGACCACGATTCAAAACACCTTTATGACGGTGGTTAAGGAAATCAAGAAAGAAGCAGGCAGCGATTTGGTCGCAGCCAAGGCAATCAGCAAGGAAGCCACCGAAAAGATGTTTGCCGAGCTGACCAAGGGGCAGGATATGCAGAATCCGACCATCACGCCGGAAGCAGTTGTTGATGCTATTACAGGCAGCATTTCCGGTGTCGATGGAGTCAATCAGGAAGCTCTGGACAACTTTAACAAAGCCTTGCTGGGGCTGATGCAGACGATGGTGCTGCCGGAAGATGATGGACAAGATAACTAACGAGCAGCTCTGTATTGCGGCGCAGAGCGGTGACAAATGGGCAGAAAACGCCCTTGTAGAGAACAATCTGCGGTTTATCCGAAAGACGGCATACGAGATATGGAGCGCACAGCGGGAGCTGAACGTTGCCCTCGGCATTGAACTGAACGATTTGGTGCAGGAGGGTTCATTGGGGCTTCTGGGCTGCATAAGCAGCTTTCAACCCGACTACGGGAACAAGTTTTTGACCTATGCTGCCCCGGCTATTCATAATGCCATGCTGGACTACATCCGCAGGCTGAATCCTACCTTTGAAGCCAAAAATCTGGACTGTATCATTCGTCTGGATGAGGTCAAAAAGGGCGAGAATAAGGGACAACATGAATTTATAGCAGATTCCAGAGTACAGAACCCAGAGCAGATTTTCATTGCAAAGGAAACCCACGAAGAAATCCATACGGCTCTGGAAATGATTGATGAGCGAGAGAAAGCCTATCTCTGGTATCGCTTTGGCTTTGAGGACGATGTCCTCCATCCTCTGAGCGAAACGGCGAAGCACTTCCATCTGTCAGAGAGCAGAGCAAAGTCCACGGAGAAATTGGCTCTGGATAACTTCTGGCTGGAACTGCCTTGGTGGTACTAAATATTCAAAGAAAGGGACATGTAATCATGGAAAAATATAAAATACTCATCATCGAAGATGACCCAATCATTCAAACTGAATTACAAGTTCTGTTAAACGGAAACGGATATGAGGCATCCGCAGTTACTGACTTTACATCAGTTATGCAAGCGGTCAAAAATACTCATCCCTATTTGATTTTGCTGGACATAAAGCTGCCACAAGAAAGCGGCTACTCAATCTGTTCTCAAATCCGCAGTTTTTCCAATGTACCGATTATCTTTGTAACAAGCTGCAATACGGACATGGATGAATTGAACAGTATTTTGCTGGGTGGAGATGCTTTTATCACCAAGCCTTATAACACAGCAATTCTGCTGGCAAAGATTTCATCCTTGATGAAACGAGCTTACCCGATAGAACAAATTGAGCGTCTGAATTGGCAAGGAGCGATTCTTCACTTAGAAAGTAGCACGATTGAATATGACGGTAACCAAGCAGAACTGACAAAGAATGAAATGAAAATATTATATTATCTTTTCAAACACGCAGGAAAGATTTGTTCCCGTAATGATATTGTAGATTATCTATGGGACAATCAGCTATATGTGGATGACAATGCTTTGAGCGTCAATATCAACCGCATCCGGGAAAAACTGGCGGGCATTGGCCTGACGGATTTTATCAAGACAAAGCATCGACAGGGGTACACGATATGAACAGCAGACGATATTGGAAAAACAGGCTGCCATTTCTGCTGACGAACCTTGTTTGTATGGCTGCACTCACTGTATTTTTGCTGGTGTGCGGCAATTCGGTTTCCGCAGTAGTATTGATCCTGATCGTATGGGCATTGATTTTGCTGATGGGACTTGTCCTCACTTACTGGAAACGAAAGCGGCAGATGAAAAAACTTCTGGATATGGCGAAGCAGCTCTCCGAAAGATACCTTATTTCCGAAGTGATGGAACTGCCGGAACAGGCCGAGGATCAGGTTTACTATCAGCTTTTGAAAATGGCTGGAAAATCCATGTTGGAGCAGATTGGGGAGGTCGAGCGGGAACGCCTGGAGTACAAGGAATACATTGAACAATGGATTCACGAAATCAAAACGCCCATTACTGCCATGAAACTCCTATGTGAAAACCATCGGACGAACTGGACAAAAGAACTTCTGCTGGAACTGGAAAAGACCAACCGCTTTACCGAACAGGCTCTTTATTATGCCCGCAGTGAGCATACAGAGAAAGATTATTCTGTCCGGGAAATGGCACTGTCCCAAGTGGTGCATCAGGCGATTGCAGATAACAAATATCTGCTGCTCCAAAGTGGTATGCGCCTGGAAGTGGAGGAAATGCAGGACACGGTTTATTCAGATGAAAAGTGGGTGCGCTTTATTCTGAACCAACTGATTGCCAATGCGGTCAAGTATCGTACGGAGCAACCGGTTCTCCGCATTTCTACTCATAAACGGCAGGATCAGGTTGTTCTTGTCGTGGAGGACAATGGAATCGGAATTGCTGCGTCCGATCTGCCCCGTATTTTTGAAAAGGGATTTACCGGTCAGAATGGTCGTATGGTCCAGCAATCCACAGGAATTGGCCTGTACCTATGCAAACGGCTTTGTGAAAAGCTGGGCATTGGCATTGCGGCAGAATCATCGGAACAAGGCACAGCCATTTCCCTTTCTTTTCACATCAACTGTCTGATTCATGAAGTGCAGGACTGAAAAGCGTTCTGCACTTCTTACATTTTTGTTAGAACTTTGTAAGAAAACTTGATACAAACGAAGCCACTCTTATTTTACAATAGAGATCAGAGGTGATAACAATGAAAGAAATTTTGAAACTGGATCATATCCAAAAATATTACGGAAATGGCGGGAATGTTACAAAAGCAATTCAGGACATTAGCTTTTTTCCGTTCAAGAGGGAGAATTTGTAGGAATCATGGGAGCATCCGGTTCCGGCAAGACTACCCTGCTCAACTGTATTTCCACCATTGATACCGTCAGTGCGGGACATATCTATCTGGATGGAACCGATGTGACGGAAATCAACGAAAAACAGATTGCCCGGTTTCGCCGGGAAAATCTTGGATTTGTGTTTCAGGATTTTAACCTGCTGGACACGCTGACCATTTCGGAAAACATAGCCCTGGCGCTGACCATCAACAAGGTTCCTGCAGGTGAGATTGATGGGCGGGTGCGGGAAATGGCCGGAAAGCTGAATATCACGGATATTCTGGATAAATACCCCTATCAGGTGTCCGGCGGCCAGAAGCAGCGGTGCGCCTGTGCCAGAGCCATTATCAACCAGCCTAAGCTGATTTTGGCGGATGAACCCACCGGTGCGTTAGACAGTCACTCGTCCCAGATGCTGCTTTCGACGATCCAGAGTATCAACGAAGATCTCGGAGCCACGATCCTGATGGTGACACACGACGCTTTCTCGGCAAGCTACGCCAATCGCATTCTCTTTTTGAGGGACGGGGCGATCTTTACGGAAATCCGTAAGGGGGGTGATTCCCGCAGGACTTTCTTTGAAAAAATCCTGGATGTCCTCACCATGATGGGAGGGGGCATGAATGATGTACGCTAAACTCATTTTCAAAAATGCAAAGCGGTCAGGAAAGGACTATTTGATTTATATTGTGACCATGACACTCTGTGTCACCCTGTTCTATGCGTTTTTTTGTCTATCAGCAGCACCCATTATCATCCGACCATTGGTGCGGAATATAATATTTCCCTGCTGGCTGGAGGTATGAAACTGGCAATTTGCGGGATTAGTTTTTGCTTTTGTTGTTTCTGATCCACTATGTCAATCGTTTCATTCTGAGAAAAAAAGCAAAAAGGAGTTTGCCGTTGAGGCAACCTTGGGAATGGAGCAAAAAAACCATAGGCCTGCTCTTTTTTGGAGAGACTTTTTTCCTGCTCATATTCTCTGTGTCGGTGGGAATCCTTCTGGGGATGGTCGTTTCTCAGGTCATTACGGCTATGCTGCTTGCTTCTTTTGGGGAACCCTACGCTTTTTCTTGGTCGTTTTTTCCGGATACTGTGCTGTTGACCGTGGGCTTCTTTGTTGTTTGCCAGATTCTGGTTGGAGTCGGGAATGTCAGAATTCTCAACAAAAAGCAGGATTATTGAGCTTATGACGGCAAACCGTCAGAATGAAAAACCGCTTCATAAAAGCAGATGGATGCCGATGATCTGTATTTTCTATGGCATTCTGCTGCTGTGGATGCTGGAGGTAGGTACTGTAAAATATCATTTTTACTTCGATTCCAGACATCCGCTTCCTGTAAAGCTCATGTATTGGGGGAATGTCCTTTTCCCTGCACTGACGCTGCTTTTGGGCAATCGCAGGTGCTGTTTTACACAGAAAAAAAAATAGGGTTTTCCCGATATCTTTGCGGACTTCTGGCTGGTGCTGTATTGACCGCTATCCCGATTTTTTCCATCGCAGAACTGGAAAAAGCCTACTTCCTTGGATTTGACGCTCCAACTCTGAATCAATATTTGCTGTTTGGGGTTGCGGATATTTTGTTTATCATTTCCGCAGTCATGTATTTATCGAATGCGGCGCTCCTATACTGGAAGGAGTCTAAAGTGTCCCGCAAATATCATAATACGAGTTTATTTCTGTTTGGACAGCTTTCCTCTAAGCTGGCTACCAATACGAAAACGATGACGATCATTTGTGTGACCCTGACTTTTTCTATCTGCTTGTTTGTCATTGCGCCGGTTTTAACGGGATGGAGTCTGGGCTATTTGGACAGTCGGGCTGTCTATGATATTCAAATTTCAAGCCGCTACAACGATGTTTATGAAGTGGAAAATCTTCCGGATACAGACTATGGGGAAATTACTGCGTTCATAGAACAAAACAAAATAGCGATAAAGGACGATTTGACTTTTTCGGAATATCTTCCCAAGCAAAGCGACTTTCACCAGCGAGTAAAGTACAATTTTCCTCCCTTGGCGATCGCACTGAAGGATTATAACGCTGTTCGGAAAATGTTGGGATATGAACCTATTATCTTACAAACGGATGAATTTGCTACCCACTGGCATCGTGCAGCAGAGGACAAGGATATTGAAAACTACATTGCTGAGCATACCTTATTGGAAACTGACGCAGGCACCCTGAAACTCAGTGAGAACGCCGTGTTTCAGGAGCCTGTGGGGGAATCCATCTATGATCTTTATACAGATGTGGTGTATATCATACCTGACGAAATAGCGCAAGTCTTGCTTCCGGTACAGCGCAACCGATTTGTGATGACCCAATATCCGCTTCCCTTCAAAACGGCAGAAATGCTGGAACAGCTTCTTGGGCGTTCTTATCCAGAAGATCCTGATAAAGACAATCTGGCAGGATACAGTACAACTGTCCATACTACGGAAGTGAACCGTATAATCGCCCTTAACTTTATCCTAAAAGCGTCCTTGATCTATGGTGCAATTGTTCTGATGGTGATGTGTCTTACCGTGCTGGCTCTTCAGCAGCTCCTGGATGCAGAAAAAAACAACTACAGATTTTCGGTTCTGCGAAAAATGGGAGTGGAAGAGAAGGACCTGCATACTTTGGTTCTAAAACAGCTTGGTGTTTGGTTTGGGATGCCGATCACAGCGGCAATCGTTGTAGCAATTATTGTGATTGGCTATTTTCTTCAAAGTGTTTCTGCTGAAATCTCAGCTTATATTGGCTGCGGAGCCTTGATGGTACAAGTAGGGATTATCATTGGTATTCTTTTCTTACTGCTGATATGCTACTTCATAAGTACATGGATATTGTTTAAGCGGTCCATTTCGGAGAACTGATAAAGTCACAGTACAAAAAGGAAAAGCCGCCTGTATGAGCATTTGATATGCCCGCACAGGCGGCTTGCTTTTATCTCTGGTAATCAGTCCAAAGGTTTATATTCTGTAACAGTTTTCAGGTATGTTTCCGGGTCGCCGTTGAGAACTAAATCTGCATAGGCTGCCGGATCGTTGTAAATCAGCCAGTCCAGCTCTGACCGCTGATATATATTATCGGCAACCTCATTCTCTACCGCAATCGTATCAATGGCAATCATGCTGCCATTTGCAAATTTCAGCTCCACACAGGCAGTATCCATATTGAACTCACAAGAAAGTAAACGCTTCATTTTGCCCTCCTTAGATCATGCCGAAGTGCTTGAGCGCCTCCTTGATTGCTTTTTCCTTATCGGGCGGGCATTGGGGCTGTTTTGCATCATCGGACTTCGGTTTGTTGTAATTTTCTCGCTCGATGATACCGCATTTCTGCTTCACCTGAGCGATATACAAGCTGCTGACCTTGAGTCCGGTATGCTCCAGCACATATTCCTTGATTTCCGAATAGGTGGCTTTCTTCTCTGCATCGGTGAGATCAAGTTCGTCCATGTGGATGTCTACCTCGATATGTTGCTTTGCATTAAGTTTGGACAATAAACATACCGTCTCCACATGTTCCGTGTGGGGGAACATATCCACGGGCTGGATTTTTAATGCTTTCCATCCGCGGCGGGTCAAGTGGGTCAAATCACGGGCAAGAGTTTCGGGGTTGCAGCTGACGTAAACCACGCGTTTGGGTTTCATGGCAGCCACTGCATCAATGCAGGCGGGGGTGCTGCCCTCCCGCGGGGGGGTCCAGGAATACAACATCGGGGTGCAGCAAAGCCAGAGTTGGGCTGTGCCGCAGCGCGCATCCAATCGGTTGCATCGGCACAGATGAACCGCGCGTTGTTGATCTTATTGGCTGCGGCGTTGGCGCAGGCATTGCGCACCGCGTCCGGGTTGCGCTCCACGCCAATGACCTGCTTTTGCCCTGCCTGCCTGCCGCGCACAGGCCGATGGTGCCAATGCCGCAGTAGGCATCGATCACTGTTTCTTTGCCGGTCAGGGCAGCGAACTCAATGGCCTTGGCGTACAGCACTTCGGTTTGTTCCGGGTTGACCTGGTAAAAGCTGCGGGGCGAAATGGCGAATTGCAGCCCGCACAGCGTATCGGTAATTTTGCCGGGGCCATACAGGGTACGCACATCGCTGCCCAGCACCGCGCTGGTGCGGCGGGGATTGCAGTTCTGCACCACGCTGGTCACCCAGGGGGCCTTTTCCCGCAGGGCTTTCACAAAATTGCGGCTGCCGGGCAGGTTTTCCTGTGCGGTCACCAGCACCACCAGCACCTGACCGCTGGTTTTACCGCGGCGCACCAGCACATGGCGCAGCAGACCGGTGCCGCGATCCTCCTCAAAAGCAGGCCAGCGGCAGGCGCGGGCGGCTTCCAGCACAGCGGCAATGGTCTGGTTAATGACGGTATCCTGCAGCAAGCAGTCCGTATACGGCAGCACGCGGTGGGTGCCCGCTGCATAAATGCCGCATGTCAGTCGTCCACGCGGCCCGGTGGCAAAGGTGGCGATGGCCTTGTTACGGTAATGCCAAGGTTCTGCCTGCCCCAGCACGGGGGATACCGGGGCAAACCGCCCCAGCAGGCGTTGTTCCAACTGCTGCTTGTGCTTGAGCTGGTCGGGGTAGGGCTGGTTCAGCAGCGGGCAGCCGCCGCATTTCAATTTATAATTGGTGCAGGTTACAGGCATGGTGTTTGACCTTCTTCCCTTTCAGGGTTTTCAACATTTCTTTGGGCGTGCTATAATATAGTTTATACAGGGGGATCGGCGGTTCCGGGTATGAGCACCCCGGTGCACCAACTTTCCCCGCAGCAAAAGCTTTTTTCTCAAAACGGAGGCATAACGATTATGAACGTACTTCTTATCAACGGCAGCCCGCACGCACATGGCTGTACAGACGCTGCTTTGCAGGAGATTGCCAAGGCTTTGAACGCTGACGGCATCGAAACCACCATCTACCACATTGGCGCTGTCCCGGTGGGCGGCTGTGGGCTGCGGCGGCTGCGCCAAAGCCGGACACTGCGTATTCGGCGGGCCAGTCGTTGATGTTCTGCCGCTGGTGGAAAAGGCCGACGGCATTGTGTTTGGTGCTCCGGTACATTATTCCACCGCTGCTGCCAGCATGCTGGGCTTCATGCACCGGCTGGGCTACAGCGCAGGCCGCCTGTTGGCACAAAAGCCCGCCGCTATTGTTACCAGCGCCCGCCGCGCCGGCACCACCAGCGCACTGGAAGCCCTGGAAAAGGTTCCCCAGTTCTGCCCAGATGCCGCTGATCAGCTCCACCTACTGGCCGATGGTACACGGCAGCAACGCCGAACAGGCCGCCCTGGACGAAGAGGGCATGCAGATCATGCGCAACCTGGGCCACAACATGGCCTGGATCTTGAAGTGCATTGCCGCAGGCAAAGCCGCAGGGATTGAGCCGCCCAAGGCAGAAAATACCATCCGCACCAATTTCATCCGCTGATTTTGTAGTGGCAGTAGGGGGGGTGCCCCTCACCCCGCCACAGCCTCGTCCTGTTGCGTATTACAAAACTTGTGCCGAACCCCATTTATAGGGGCTTTGCCAGATATTTCACCCCGGAACACGGCATACTTCCCCTTTACAAGCCAACCTTTCCCACCCGCAGCAGCCCGCAAAAGGCTGCTGCTTTTTATTCTGCCGTTTCCGGCGTGTGACCGGTGGGGTACACGTTTTGCAGCAGCGCCACGATCTGGTCATAGCTGGCAGAGCGGGATGCTGCCGATACATGCAGCGTAACGCCGCAGTCATAGTTCACTTCGGCCAGGATCATCTGGTAAGTGCCGCAGTCATACCGGACGGACTCGGTTTCTGCATCAGGGATGGTCAAATCAAAGTCATACCGCACGGTCTGGGCTTCCTCGTTCAATTCCGCGGCGGATTCTTCCAAAAAGTCCGTGTAAACATCCGATACCTGCAGCAGTACTGCCGTATAGCTCAGCTTGTTGCCAGTGGTAATGCCAATGGTATCCTCCTGCGACATGCTGGGTTCGTTCCAGATATTGGCATCATAGGTTACACTGATGCCGTTTTCGCCGTCATAGGTCTGGTAGTCCTCGCCTTCCTCTTTGGTAAAGCTGTCACCACCGTACAGGTACAGCATCACATCGTTAAAGCTGCACCCGCTCAGGGGCAGGGCCAGTATTGCGGCAGCTGCCACAGCAGCAATTATTTTTTTGTATTGTTTCACAGTTATCATCCTCATGTCATAAAAGGAAGCCGATCACAGCCGCCCCAGCGCCAAAGGCCAGACCAGCCAGTACGTCGCTGGGGTAATGCACCCCTGTCAGCACGCGGGTCACAGCCACAACCGCCGCCAGCAGGCAGGCGGCCACGCCAAGCGGCACCCACACGGTAAACGCCGCCGCCACAATGGCTGCGGCGGAAAAGCAGTGGCGGCTGGGCATGCTTTTTGGCCTTTGGTATCCTTGGGGAACAGCGGCGTAAAGTTCAATGCCTCATACGGGCGCGGGCGGTTAATGGCCGCGCGCAGCAGCGTGCCCAAAACGTACACCGCCGCCGGGACCGCCAGCACGCGCCAGAACTGGCCGCTGCGCTGCCAGAGCGTAACGGCCAACACCGCGCCATACACCAGATATACTCCCAGCACGCTGATCTTTTGTGCATATCCCAGCGCCCGCAGCGCCGCCGGGCGGGCACGGAACCAATCAAAAATTGCCTGATAGCGTTGTGCCGTCATTCTTTGCCCCCTTGTGTGCTGCGTCCAAAATCTTTATAATAGAAGCATACCATCCGCACCCGCCCTTGTCAAACACAGGGCCATGCGTTTTTTCAGGAGGGAATCCCTTGTTTGGTTTTGCTAATTTTCTGCTGTTGGCGCTCTTTGCCGCAGCGGTTTTTGACCTAATTTTTGCCCTTGCCAAGGGCGGCGGGCTGCGCGGGGCGTTGCACGGCCTGTGGAACACACCGCACCTGTTATTTGGGCAGCAGCTGGCCGAATGGCGACTGCGGCTTGGCCGTATTCTGTTTGCCGCCGGGCTGGCCGCGTATGAGATCAGCGTGGTGTTCTGCAACAGCATGGCGCGCCAGAACTGGGCGTGGGTGCAGGGGCGTGATGAGCCCTGTGCTGGAATGGCTCGCGTTCCTGTGCTTTGGTGCCAAAATTTTGTTCGGCACCCGCTACACCTGGCGGGAGCTGCTGGCTGGCGGAGCGCTGTATTTCATTGCCCGCTGGGTCTATTTCAACAGCCAGAACATCTGGTGGATCGGCATTGTGGTGGCGGTGCTTGCCGCCAAGGATGTTCCCCTGCGCCGCCCGCTGCAGGTCTATTTTGCCAGCGGCTGTGCCGCCATGGCGGTGGTGCTGGCACTGCACTTTGCCGGGATCGTTGCCCCGGACCTGACCAGCGAGCGGATGGGCGCTTTGCGCGGCACTTACGGCTACGGCCACCCCAACACATTCGGCGGATTGGTGTTCGGCCTGGTATTGGCCTATGCCCTGCTGCGTGCCCAAAAGGTGCGCTGGGTGGACTGCCTGCTGGTATTTGCCATCGGCGTGTTTTTGCTGGTGGGGCCCGCCAGCCGCAGCGCTGCGCTGTGCACGCTGGCGCTGGCCGTTGGGCTGGTGTTCTGCCGCCTGCGCGCCGGGCACAGTGTACCCCGTTGGTGGCCCGGCACCTGCGCCGGTATGGTGGGGCTTACGGCGGCGGTCAGTTACCTTTTGCCGCTGCTGGTCATCAAGGTGGGACCGTGGAACAATGATATCGGCCCCGCATGGCTGGCAAAGCTGGACTCCCTGCTCACCTGCCGCATCTCGCTGACCTGGATGGCCTACCGCCTGCTGGATGTCAAAATTGCAGGGCAGGTGTTCAACTGGCCCACAGTGGATAACAGCTTTGCTTTTGCACTGTTTCAGTTTGGTCCGGTGGTCGCCGCGCTGCTGGGTATTCTGTTTGCCGCCGCCCTGTGGGGTCACGCCAAACAGGGCCGCCGGGTTGAGGTTTGCTGCCTGTTTGCCATGCTGGCTTACGCCTATATGGAAGTTCAGCCCTTCCACCTGACGACCAACCCCACCGCCCTTCTGCTGTGCGGTGCTGTTTTTGCCCAAACTTCCGCCCGGTGGCAGAAAATCGAATAGACACACCGCGGCATGGGCATACTTCCGTTATAGGAAGGAGTGTTTTCCAACATGTGCAATTCTGTTCTTTCAAAAATCTGCCTGCTGCTGGCTATCATTGGCGGGCTGAACTGGGGCTTTGTGGGCATTTGGAAGCTGGATATCGTTGCCTGGCTGCTGGGCGGCCAGACAAGCTGGGCGGCCCGCACCGTGTATATTCTGGTAGCGGCGGCAGCCATCTGCCTGATTCCCGCATTGTGCAGTCCAAGTAAAAAAGAGGAAGCCTGACACTGTAAAAGCCGGTGTACCGTTTGATTCATCTTACGGTACACCGGCTTTATTTTGTCTGTTTTGTTGCTTCATCTTGCACAGGCGGTCGAATTGCGGCAGCAGCGCAACGGTCACTGTGAAAAGCAAGAACCTCCACCGGGTCAAGTGGCGGTTCTTAGTTTACTAAGTTTCCTAAGCTCTTAGTCCAAAGGTCAACCGCTTACCGCAGTGCCTTTTTCTATTTTAGTGCGTCCATTTGCCGGCGTCAAATCTGTTCCAGCTCAATGGGCACCGCCAGCTTTTTGCGGCGGTTCTTGCGGGATACCGCCAGCACCAGCCCCACGCACAAATACACCATGACCACGCTGGACCCGCCTGCCGAGAAGAACGGCAGCGTGACCCCGATGACCGGCAGCACCTGTAAATTCATGCCCAGGTTGATGATGCACTGCCAGAACAGTGCGGCAAAGATGCCCACGCACAGATAGCGGCCCAAAGTATCCGTGCTTTGCAGCGCTGCCAGCAGAATGCGTACCGAGATACCCAGCAACAGCAGCAGAACCGTTACCGCCCCCACAAAGCCCATCGCGTTGGCCAGGTAGCTGAAGATAAAATCATTCCAGGAGTTTGGCACAAACACATGCTCGCCCCAAAGGCCGGTTCCGGTCAATCCGCCGGTTCCGATGGCCATAGCCCCCTTGTTCTGCTGGTAAGCGATATCGGCCAGAGCCGGGTTTTCGGGGTCCAGCACGGCAAAAATACGCTTGGCCTGGTAGCCTTTCAGCAGACCCGGGCGTAGTTTCAGCAGCAGGGCCGCACCACCGCCCGCAGCGGCCAGCCCGCCAGCCACCAGCCAGCCGGAAATACCGCCCGCAAAACACCATGACCAGCCCAATGCCCAAAAAATACCAGCGCCGTGCCGTCATCGCCCTGGATGTGAATGGCCAGCACCGGCAGCAGCACATGCACCGCCAGCGCCAGCAAATTGGCCGGCTTGTTCACCCGGCCGCGCACATGGTTCAGATGCAGGGCCAGGGTCAGTACAAAGCTGATTTTGGCCAGTTCCGCCGGTTGGAAAGTCATGCCGCCCACCCGGTACCAGCTGTAGTTGGAAGTACCGCCGGCATCGTACCCCACCGTTAAAAAGCCCAGGCGGACGTTGTGCAAAAGCAGGGTGGGCAGCACCATACCCCAGGCCAGCACCGCATGCAGCGGCCAGGCACGGGCCAGCGCACGGTAGTCCACCGTGGAAACGATCAGCGCCAACAGGATACCCAGCGCACTGGCAATGAACTGTACCGATGCTTTGTTGATGGACCCCAGCTGGTTATGCCCAATGGAAACCAGTGTTACCACGCTGAGCACCGAACACGCCGCGCACAGCGCCAGAAATATTCCGTCGATCTGCCGCAAATAGCGGCGTGTCAGCTGCAGCAATGGCCTGCCACCTTTCACTTTTGTTTTTCTTGTTCCCAGTATAGCACATTGCCCTGTGCAATGGTATTGGTTCCTGCTCGTATTACCGATTATTATACCGCGTTCCTGTGCAATATGCCACGCTTTGCGGCGTTTTATGGCGCGCCACACAAAAATATTTTACAAAGCAGGCTGGATGTTGTATAATAAAGTAGTTTATGCTGACTTAGCCGCTTACTTGTAGGAGGGCCTGCTGTATGGAAGAATATATTACCCATTCGCGGGATGAAACCGTGGCCCTGGGCCGCCGCCTTGCCGCAGAGCTTGTCCCCGGCAGCCTGATTGCCTTTACCGGCGGGCTGGGCGCTGGCAAAACCGCGTTCTGCCAGGGCATTGCAGAGGGCCTTGGCTGCACGGACCCTGTTTCCAGCCCAACCTTTGCCATTGTCAACTACTACCGCGGCCCGCGGCCCTTTGCCCATTTTGATTTGTACCGCATCCATACCGAACCGGACCTTTCTGCCGCCGGTTTTTATGATTACCTGGATATGGGCGCTGTGGTTGCGGCGGAATGGAGCGAAAACTGCGCCGACCTGCTGGCGCTGGAAAACCCGATTTATATTAACATTGACCGGCTGGATGAAACCACCCGCAAGATTACCATCAGCCGGCCTGGGGCTTGATGCCACGCCCTTTTGGAAAGGAAGAACTGACCCCGAATGAACATTCTTGCCATTGATACGGCGGGCAAAACTGCCGCCGTCGCTGTGATGCGCGACGATACTTTATTATATGAGATGGCTTCCAACACCGGGCTGACCCACAGCGAGACCCTGCTGCCTATGGTGGATACCGCCCTGAAAGCCTGCGGCCTGACCCCCGCCCAGCTGGATTTGTACGCCGTGACCAACGGTCCCGGCAGCTTTACCGGGCTGCGCATCGGTCTTGCCGCCGTCAAGGGGCTGGCTTTTGCGGCCAACACCCCTGCGCCGGGGTTTCCACCATGGCTGCCCTGGCTTACGGCGTGTGCGGGGAAGGCACTGTGATTGGCGCACAGGACGCCCGCCGCGGCCAGGTGTACTGGGCCGGGTTTGACCTTGCCACCCACGCCCGGCTGACCCCGGACGCCGCCGAACCGGTCACTGCGCTGGAAACTTTTGTAAAAGAGTGCAAAAAGCCTTTGATTTTTGTTGGCGATGGTGCCGCATTGTGCTACAATACATATAAAGACCAGCCCGGCATTCTGCCCTGCCCCCAGCCGCTGCGCGTTTTGCGCGGCGCAGGGGTTGCCCTGGCGGGCAAAGCCATGTGGGATGCGGGCACCTGCGTTTTCCCCGCAGAGCTGCTGCCAGATTATCACCGTTTAAGCCAGGCTGAGCGTGAGCGCGCCGAGCGCGAAGCCGCCCAACAATCCGCCACGAATTGAAAGGATCTTGATTATGGCTGTACAATTTGAAAAACCGATTGCCCTGGGTGCTGACCACGGCGGTTATGAGCTGAAAGAGGCCATCAAACAGCATTTGGAAGAGCGCGGCATTGCTTACCGCGACTTTGGCACCAACAGCACCGCCAGCTGTGACTATCCCGATTATGCCGCCGCCACCTGCGGCGCTGTGACCAATGGCAGCAGCGATTTTGCCATCCTGTGCTGCGGCACGGGTGTGGGCATGTCGATGTGTGCCAACAAGATCAAGGGCATCCGCGCCTGCTGCTGCTCGGAGCCGTTCAGCGCCGAGTACACCCGCCGCCACAACAACGCCAATACCCTGTGCCTGGGCGGCCGCGTTGTGGGCCCCGGCCTCGCCTGCCAGATCGTTGACGCCTTTTTGGACCACGAATTTGAGGGCGGCCGCCACCAGAAGCGCATTGACAAGATGATGGCGCTGGAAACCCTTTAAGGCTCCCCCACTGTTGTACCCCGCCTGGGACCAGGCTTTGCATTGTATCCGATGAATTTTCATATTGTAAGGAGAATCTGCCATGAGCGTTGTTAAAATTGTAGACCATCCCCTGATCCAGCACAAAATCAGCCTGATGCGTGACCGCAACACCGGCACCAAAGAGTTCCGTGATCTGGTCAGCGAAATTGCCACCCTGCTGTGCTACGAGGCCACCCGCGACCTGCCCACCGAGGAAGTTGAAGTGGAAACCCCGATTGCTCTGGCTCGCACCCATGTGCTGGCTGGCCGCAAGCTGGCCCTGGTTCCCATCCTGCGGGCGGGCCTTGGCATGGTGGATGGCATGCTGACCCTGATCCCTGCCGCCAAGGTGGGCCACATCGGCCTGTACCGCAATGAGGAGACCCTGGAGCCTGTGGAATATTATTGCAAGCTGCCCAAGGATATTGCCGAGCGCGATGTTTTTGTTCTGGATCCCATGCTGGCTACCGGCGGCAGCGCCATTGACGCCATTGGCCAGATCAAAAAGCGCGGTGCCAAGCACATCAAGTTCATTGGCCTGATTGCCGCCCCCGAAGGACTGAAAGCCCTGCACGAAGCACACCCCGATGTTGACATTTATGTTGCCGCACAGGATGAAAAGCTGAACGAGAACGGCTACATCATCCCCGGCCTGGGCGATGCAGGCGACCGCATCTTTGGCACCAAGTAATATTTTCCCATAAAAGTTCATGACCCCCGCAGCGCTGGCTGTGGGGGTCATTTTGTTTTGCGGTAAAACCTGTTATGACGTATAAAGCAGTGTTTCGGAACGGTCAAGACCGTTCCCTACAGATAAGGCAATACCGCATAATTCTAAGTGCCGATACGGCGAGCGAGGTGCGGCAGCTGCTAAGCCAAAAGCGCAGATAATACTGGATGCTGCAAAGGTGAGCGCCGCCAGTGGCGGAAACAGCGAACCGAAGCAGGGGCAGCGGTCGCAGAGTGCGGGGGCTTTTGCCCCCGAAGCACGATGCGGGTACCGCAACCCGACATTATCGAGCATTTTGGCAACGCAGATGCCGTGCCGCAGCCGTCGGAGCGGTGCTTAAGCCGCAAGGCGGGAATTGTGCGGTGTTGCCATAACTTTATAATTTGTAATGAACAATAAAAGTGGGTTGTAGGGCGCTGCGCCCGCAGGCACGTTTCGGAGACCAACCGCCGTCAGGCGGCTCTTAGGCGGAGATGGGTGCTCTCACCCCGCCGCGGAGAAACCTTGCTGGTTATGCCAAACGCCGCAAACCATTTGCAGGGGCCGATGCTCGCAACGGCCAGCATAACGGGCTTTGCCGGAATATCTCATTTTACCCTAAGGCGGCGGGCGCACAATGTGCGCCCCTACGGATTATTCTCTGTAAAACCTGAAATTCCCGTTGCCCTTACTCTTTTTTCATCTCTTTATACTCAAAAAACTCAAACCCGCTCTTTTTGTACACATGCACAGCGCGGGCGTTTTCTTCTTCCACTTCCAGCCGCAGCAGAGCATCCGGGTATTTCTTCGTTATGTAATCAATAAACTGGCTGCCAATGCCAAGGCCGCGGTATTCCGCCTTGATATAAATATCCTCCAGCCAGATGCACTGCCTGCCGTACTCGGTCGAAAAGCTCTTGGCCGCCATGCCATAGCCCTGCACAGCGCCGTCCTGCTCAAACATATAACCCTCTACATACGGGTTGTCACTCACGCAGCTCTCAATGTCCCGCGCAAAGATTTCATCCGAGCCATTGCTCAGCACGGCGGGTGAATTGTAGAACACCCGCATCATCTCCATCACGCTGTCTTTGTCCGCCGGGGTCATGGCCCGGATCGTTGTATTCATATTTGTATTCCTACTTTCCAGTTCTTTGTACAAAATATCCCGCACCTTATCCCCATAGCAGATCACATGGTTCGCCGCAATGGTGTAGCCGCGGTGCAGGCCGGTGTACAGGCTGGCGGCATTATCCGGGTGCACGGTTGCCAAAAGGTGGCGGTAACGGCTGCCGCGCAGGGTATCTTTTCCGCCATCAGCAGCAGCTTACCCTCCAGCCCATTGCCCTGATAGGGCGGGGCCACGCAACAGCTGTCCATCTGGGCGGTGGTGTTCAGCTCTTCTTCGCTCATGCCCAACTGCCAGCCCAGAGCATCGGGGGCAGTACCGGCCAGCTTGACGGTAAAATACGCTGCCAGTGCGCCGGTCGTTTTTTCCTCCGCCACCAGGCAAAAGCCCTTGGGGCCGCTGATATGCTCCGCCATATACACCGCATCATCCGGCACAAACCATTCCGGGTGCTGCAAATTGGCCATGGCATCCGCCATCACCTGCATAATGGCCTCTACATCCGCCGGGCGGGCAGGGCGCAGTTCAAATTTCATCTTGGTTCACCCTTGTGTTTTGGCGTTCTGGGCCGCAATGCAGCGCTGCATCCAGCCGCCTTTTGTGTAATAGATCGCAAACAGCACGGTTGCGGTGATCCAGGTCAGTGGGTAGCTGAATTCCACCACCGAAAGTTCATGCTTGAACGGCAGCGCCACCGCCAGCCACACAATACGCATGATGCACACCGCAAACACTGTGATGATGGTGGGCACCCGCACATCACCGCAGCCGCGCAGCGCGCCGGAAAAGATTTCAATGCAGATATAGGTCATATACACCGGCACCAGGTAGTGCATCATCTGCACTCCCTGCGCCACCACGGCATCGTCCGAGCTGAACAGCCGGAACAGCAGCTGGGCCAATGGATACAGCGCCAGGCTGATGCAAAGGGTGGTACCTGCCGTCATGGCAAGGCAGGTCATGGTGCCGCGGCGCACGCGGTCATACTGGCGTGCGCCAAAGTTCTGGCCCGCAAAGGTGGTAACGGCAATGCCAAAGGAGCTGACCGTCATCCAGAACAGGAAGTCGATCTTGCCGTACACACTCCATGCGGCAACGGCAACGGTGCCAAACCCATTGATGGCGCTCTGGATGGTCATGTTGCTGATGCTGTACAGCGCGCTCTGTGCCGCGCCCGGCAGGCCGATGCGGCAGATCGCCAGCAGCACGCTGCGTTCAATGCGGATATTTTTGAGCTGCAAATGCCACGGCATGCCCTGGGAGCCATGGATGCACCGCACTGTCAGCACGGCGCTGACCACCTGGCTGGCCACCGTGGCAATGGCCGCGCCGGCCACCCCCAGCGGAATGACCGCCACCAGCACAATATCCAGCACAATGTTGACGATGGAAGCCACGATCAAAAAGTACAGCGGCCGTTTGGAATCGCCCACCGCGCGCAGGATGTTGGTGCCCATGTTGTAAATCATCTGCGGGATCATGCCCAGAAAGTAGATTTGCAAATACTCGGACGCCATCCCCACGATTTCATCCGGCGTCTGCATCAGGCGAAGCACCGGGCGGCTGATGAGCAGGCCGATCACCGTCAGCGCCGCGCCGCCCGCAATGGCAAGGGCCAGTGCCGTGTGCACCTGGCGGTTCACTTCATCGTGGTCCCCCGCGCCAAAGCTTTGGGCAATAATCACCCCCGCGCCGCTGCACAGGCCCACAAAAAGCCCCACCAGCAGCTGCACAAAAGAGCTGGTTGCCCCCACAGCCGCCAGCGCCTGGGTACCCACAAAGTTGCCGACGATCAGGGTATCCACCGTATTGTACAGCTGCTGGAACATGGTGCCCAGCCAGATGGGAAAAAAGAATAACAGCAGCTGCCGCGGTATGCTGCCTGTAATAATCGCGTTGTTCTGCTCCGGCGTTCTTGCCATAAACATCCTCCACATAACGTAAGCGCACTGCCACAGGCATTGTCCGCCCTGTCACAGTGCGCAGTCCTTTGCGGGGCGCGGTTCCTTCCTCAATTCCCGCCGCGCCCTGCTTTTTCTATTCCTTACCTATTCAATGTATGCTATAATGTGGGTATTGTCAAGCTTTTGTTTTGTTGTTGAAGGTGGTCATGGTTTGAACAGTTCACTTGGTATTTTGTGGCAGGCGTGCCCCGGCGGTGCGCGCATTCTGCGCGTGTTTGGGGACAGCCCCTGCCCCGCGCTGCCAGTGCAGATTGAAGGGTTCCCTGTTGTGGAGATCGGCCCCTACTGCTTTGCGCAGAACCAGCGCAGCCAGCCTGCTGATGCCCGATTTTGGAGCGTTGACGGCCGCGGCCCCGCTGCTTACCCCCACCCCATTGCGGGGGATTTTGTGCAGGGCGTTACCCTGCCCGCCGGGGTGCGGGCGCTGCATAACGCTGCCTTTTATAACTGTCGCAAGCTGGAATGGCTGTGCGCCGGTTCCGCGCTGGAAAGTGTGGGCAGCGATCTGTTCACCAACTGCCGCGCGCTTGACCGCTTTATCTTAGATGCCGCCCCCGATGCCCCCACTGGGCTGAAAAAGCTGGTGGCCGCCGTCAGCGCGGACATCGGCGCGGTGTTTGCCCCCGGCGGGGCGGTGCAGGCCAAAGTGTTCTACCCGGAATACTTTTGAATTTTTGGACGAAAACACCCCCCGCCCATATTTTCAACCCACAGCATTGAGGGCGAGGGCTACCGCTACCGCCAATGTTTTGACGGCAGCGTGCTCCGCTTTGCGGAGTATGACGCGGCGTTCCCCCAGGCGTGCGTGGGCGAAAGCGAAAAAACACTCTGCCGCATTGCGCTGGACCGGCTGTGTACCCCGTTTGCCCTGCTGCCGGAAGCGCAGGGCATCTACAGCGCTTATCTGGCCGCCCATGCCGCCAGCGCCGCGGCCCCGCTGATTGCCCGGCGCGATACAGAATCTTTGCAGCTGGTGCTGAGGCTGGCGGACGAGGAAAATCGCCGCCAGATTGCGCTTGCCTGTTCCCAGTCCGGCTGGAGCGAGGGCGCTGCCCTGACCCTTGGCGGCCAGCGCCCCCGCAGGCAGAAAACCTATGATTTTGACGACCTTTGATGTGCCGTAGATTCCCCATACTTTGGTGGTGATGATCAATGCCCTCCCAACATGTTTTGACCCAGGAAGCATGGGTTGCCGCCATGGCCAAACGCGCCATGGACCGCATCCGCAGTGAGCTGTATCTGGACCTGCGCTACATGAACGCGGCCCTGTGCGCTGGTGCCCACCCCACACCGCGGGGCTGCACAACCTTGCCACGGACGGCGCGGCTTTGTGCTATGACCCGGAATGGTTCATTGGGCTGTACCGCAGCAACCGGCGCTATCTGCCCCGCGCGGTGCTGCACAGCGTTCTGCACTGCGTGTTCCGCCACCCCTGGCTGCGCGGAGGCCGGGACGCCAGCCTGTGGGGGCTGGCCTGCGATATTGCCGTGGAGCAGACGATTGATGCCTTGCAGGTGCCATCCCTGACCCGTCCGGTGGGCTGGCTGCGGCAAAAAACCTACCAGGCACTGCGCAAAAACGGGGCCATGCCCGCCGCCGGGCCCATTTACCGCTGGCTTGCCGCTCAGGAGCCTGACGAACTGCAAAAGCTGCACCGGGAATTTGTGTGCGACAGCCACCGCCTTTGGCCCAAGGACCCCACCAGCCAGCAGGCTCAGGTGCAGGGCCGCCGCTGGGAACAGCTTGGGCGCGAAACCCGCATCAGCATGCAGCAGGCAGGCCAGCAGGCCGGGCAGGCTGCCGGGGCCGAAACGATGCAGGCACAGATCGAAGCAGCCCACAGCCGCCGCCTGTACAAGGACTTTCTGCGCCGCTTTGCCGTGATGCGCGAAGAGCCCCGCCTGGACCCCGACGAGTTTGACCTGGGCTACTACTCTTACGGCCTGCGCACCTACGGCAACCTGCCCTTGATTGAGCCGCTGGAAAGCCGGGAGAGCAAAAAAATCCGGGATTTTGTCATTGTGATCGACACAAGCGAGTCCACCTCCGGCGAGCTGGTCAAGGCATTTTTGAAAGAAACGTTCGGCCTGCTTAAAACCGGCGAGAGCTTTTTTTGCCAAATGCAACATCGCCGTGATGCAGTGTGACGATGCGGTGCGTGACCTGACCTTTCTGCACAGCACCGACGAGCTGGACCGCTTTGCCGCCTGCCTGACCCTGACCGGCGGCGGAGGCACAGACTTCCGCCCCGCGTTTGCCAAAATTGAGGAACTGCGCCGGGACGGCACCCTGCGGGATTTGCAGGGCGTGCTTTACTTTACCGATGGCAAAGGCACCTACCCTACCAGGCGCCCGCCTTACGAGACAGCTTTTCTGTTTTTGGAAACCGGCACCCCGCCGCCCGATACCCCGCCCTGGGCCATGCGGCTGGTTTTAAGCCCGGAAGAATTTTTGCCTGACCCGGTGCCCAAAACGCCGGAAATTGACTGGCAGGAGAACGAAGCCGAGGACCTGCCCGAGTTGTAATTCATCTTATTTGTTCCTAAGGCAATACCGCATAATTCTAAGTGCCGATACGGCGAGCGAGGTGCGGCAGCTGCTAGGCCAAAAGCGCAGATAATACTGGATGCTGCAAAGGTGAGCGCCGCCAGTGGCGGAAACAGCGAACCGAAGCAGGGCAGCGGTCGCAGAGTGCGAGGGGCTTTTTGGCCCCCGAAGCACGATGCGGGTACCGCAACCCGACATTATCGAGCATTTTGGCAACGCAGATGCCGTGCCGTAGCCGTCGGAGCGGTGCTTAAGCCGTAAGGCGGGAATTGTGCGGTGTTGTCCTAATGTTTTGATGAAGGAGTGTACCCCCCATGGACATCAAACGCGCCAAACAGGAAATTGAACACGCGGTCAAGGCATACCTTGCCGTGGACGATACCGGCACCCCGCTGATTCCGCCCATCCGCCAGCGGCCTATTCTACTGATGGGCCCGCCGGGCGTTGGCAAAACCCAGATCATGGAGCAGATCGCGCAGGAATGCGGCATTGCGCTGGTGGCATACACCATCACCCACCACACCCGCCAAAGCGCCGTGGGCCTGCCATTTATCCGCCACCGCAATTTTGGCGGCGCGGACCGCAGCGTAACGGAGTACACAATGAGCGAGATCATTGCCAGCGTGTATGACAAGATGGAGCAGACCGGCCTGGAACACGGTATTTTGTTTATTGACGAGATCAACTGTGTATCCGAAACACTGGCTCCCACCATGCTGCAATTTTTGCAGTGCAAAACCTTTGGCAACCAGGCTGTGCCCGCCGGCTGGGTGATTGTTGCCGCCGGCAACCCGCCGGAGTACAACAAGAGCGTGCGGGATTTTGACCTTGTCACACTGGACCGTGTACGCCGCATTGATATTGAGCCGAACCTTGCCGTCTGGCAGGAGTATGCCCGCGCCCACCGCCTGCACCCCGCTGTGCAGGCTTACCTGGAACTGCGCCCCCAGCATTTTTACCGCATCCAGAACGATGTGGACGGACCGCAGTTTGTCACGGCCCGCGGTTGGGAGGATCTTTCCGCCATGCTGACGGCCTGCACCAAGCTGGATTTGCCGGTGGACGAAGCCCTGATCGGCCAGTACCTGCGCCACCCTGAAGTTGCCCGCGATTTTGCTGCCTATTGGGAGCTGTACAAAAAGTAACCGCCAGGATTACGGCGTGGAAGATATTTTGCAGGGCCGCCCCTTTGCCGCCGTGCTGGAGCGCGCACAGAAAGCCGCTTTTTGATGAGCGCATCAGCCTTGTCAGCCTGCTGCTGGCCGGGCTGAACACCCGCTTTGCCGCTGCCCGCCGGGCGGACGCGGTGACGGACGCCTGCTACCAGGAAATGCGCAGCTTTAAGCGCACCCTGAACAACGCCGACCCCGCCCAGGATGGTTTTGTGCCCGCCGCCGTGTTTGCCGCGCAGGTCAATGTCTATGCGGACCACCTGACCGCGCAAAAGGCTGCCGGCACCCTGACTGGGGAAGAGCTGGCTGTTGTCACCACCGCCAGCGCTCTGCTGCATGCCTGGGTCGCTGCCCTTGACCCCGCGCTGGATCGCGATGCTGCCTTTGATGCCGTGCGCGCCAGCTTTAACGCCCAGGTGCGCAAGCGGGAGGATGCCGTCGGCCTGGCCGGGGACGCGCTGGAAAGCGCCTTTTGACTTTATGGAAAGCGCCTTTGCCGATGGGCAGGAGATGGTGGTTTTTGTCAATGAGCTGGCCCTTGGGCCGGATTCTGCCGCCTACCTGGCCGACAACGAATGTGAGCGCTTTGAAACCTACAGCAAGCGCCTGCTGCTGCACAGCGGCCAGGATGATATTTTAGCCGAGCTCCAGCGCGATGACATCCGCCAGGGCGAGCACAGCATGGAATTTTAAGGCAATACCGCATAATTCTAAGTGCCGATACGGCGAGCGAGGTGCGGCAGATGCCAAGCCAAAAGCGCAGATAATACTGGATGTCTTATCGAGCATTTTGGCAACGCAGATGCCGTGCCGCAGCTGCCGGAGCGGTGCTTAAGCCGCAAGGCGGGAATTGTGCGGTGTTGCCTTAGTTTTATCGAGAGAGGGAATGTATATGCAGCCGTTATCCACCCGCACGGAACATTTTACCGATTCCGTTATCCGCCGCATGACCCGCGTCAGCGCTAAGTACGGTGCCATCAATCTTTCCCAGGGTTACCCGGATTTCAACCCGCCGTCTGCGATTCTGGACCGCCTGGCCGAAGTATCGCACGAAAACTTCCACCAGTATTCCATCACCTGGGGCGCGCAGAACTTCCGCGAAGCACTGGCCGAAAAGCAGTCCCGCCTGATGGGGCGGCAGATCGACCCCAACACCGAGATTGTGACCACCTGCGGCAGTACCGAGGCCATGATGGCCGCCATGATGACCGTTGCCAACCCCGGCGATAAAGTCATTGTCTTTTCGCCTTTTTATGAAAATTACGGTGCCGACACCATCCTTTCCGGTGCCGAGCCGATCTATGTTCCGCTGCATCCCCCGCTGTTCAACTTTAATGTGGACGAGCTGGAATCCGCATTCCGCCAGCACCCCAAGGCGCTGATCCTCTGCAACCCCTCCAACCCCTGCGGCAAGGTGTTCACCCGCGCAGAGCTGGAACTGATTGCCGACATGGCCGAAAAGTACGATACCTACGTTATCACCGATGAAGTGTACGAGCACATCGTCTATGCGCCCTACCAGCACACCTATTTTGCCACCCTGCCCGGCATGTGGCAGCGCACCATCTCCTGCAGCTCGTTGTCCAAAACCTACTCCATCACCGGCTGGCGGCTGGGCTACACCATTGCCCCGCCGGAAATCACTGACCGCATTAAAAAAGTGCATGACTTTTTGACGGTCGGCGCCGCTGCGCCCTTGCAGGAGGCCGTTATTCCCGGCCTGCGCTTCGGCCAGGAATACTATAACGACCTGCTTGCCACTTATACCCGCAAGCGGGACCTGTTTGTGGAAGGTCTGGATGCCATCGGCCTGCAGCACACGGTTCCCCAGGGCGCTTATTACATCCTGATGGATATTTCCGAGTTTGGCTTTGACAGCGACCTGGAATTCTGCGAAGTGCTGGCCCGCGATGTCGGCGTGGGCGCTGTTCCGGGGTCCAGCTTTTTCCGGGAGCCGGTCAACCATCTGAATCCGCTTCCACTTTGCCAAGCGGGACGAAACCCTGTGTGCCGCCCTGAACCGCCTGGAAACCATCCGCAAAAATCCCGGCCAGAAAGTGACGACCTTGCATGGGCAGTTTGGCAAATCGAAATTTATAAAAGGAGAATATTGATGAAACTATTTTTATGTTCGCACTTTTCAAGTGTAGGAAGTCTGATAAAGGAAGAAATTGAAAATAAAAAAATCGCATTTATTCCAACAGCTTCGCTGCGTGAAGGCTACACCGGTTATGTCGGCTCGGCTCGAAAATTATTCAAAAAGTTGGGAGCAATCGTAACTGAAATTGATATTTCAACGGAGGCTTATTCAACGATACAGTCTGTTTTTGAAGATGCGGATGTGATATATTTTACCGGCGGAAATTCTTTTTTCCTTATAGACCAGCTCCGTAAAACGGGAACGGATGAGCTGTTGAAGAAAGAATTGGCAAAGGGAAAACTGATGGTTGGTGAATCGGCAGGTGCGATTATATGCGCCCAAGCATCCAATATATCGAGCAAATGGATGAAAAGCCGGAGGACTACTCACAAGAAGATGATGCAGGGCTTGATTTGATTGATTTCTATGTTCTTCCGCATTATCTTACAGCACCATTTAAGAAAGTTACCGAGAAAATAATGACTGAGTTTTCGGATTTGAATCTATGCCCAATTAACAACCGTCAGGGAATTGTAATTGATGGTGAAGATTCAAAGGTTATTTGCAAAGACTAATTTAAAAATTCGCGTTTGTTGAATGATGTTCAACAATGCACACCCCAGTGGGGTGTGCAAGCGATAGAACGGTCTTGCGATAGCAAGATGGAGGGGCTGCGCCCCGACAAGTTCGCGTTTGCGAAACGAAGTGAAGCAATGAAAGCCCCAGTGGGGCTTTCAAGCGACAGAACGGTCTTGCGTAGCAAGATGGAGGGGCTACGCCCCGACAAGTTCCCGTTTGCGCTAGCAGCAAACACCCCAAAATCCTGCACCACCATGTTACCGGGAGGATTTTTCCATGATATATCTGGATAATGCTGCCACCACGCGCCCCTGCCCCGCTGCGCTGGATGCCATGCGCACCGCGCTGGAGGATGCCTGGGGCAATCCGTCCGCGTTGTACCGCCCCGGCCAGCAGGCCCGCAAGCTGGTGGAGGACGCCCGCCGCACGGTGGCCCGCGTACTGCACGCCGCGCACCCGGCGGAAATCACCTTTACCAGCGGCGGCACCGAATCCGACGTACAGGCTTTATACACCGGTGCCGCCCTGGGCGCTGCCGCAGGCAAACGGCACATCATTTCCACCCAGATCGAGCACCACGCCGTGCTGCATACTTTACAGGCGCTGCAGGCGCAGGGTTTCGCTGTAACCTTGCTGCCGCCGAGCGCCGCCGGGCTTATCACCCCGCAGCAGCTGGCGGACGCCTTGCAGCCGGACACCTGCCTGGTCAGCATCATGTTTGCCAACAACGAAATCGGCACCGTGCAGCCCATTGCGGAACTTGGTGCCCTCTGCCGGGAGCACGGCGTGCTGTTCCACACTGACGCTGTACAGGCTGCCGGGCACCTGGCCATTGATGTGCAGGCCACGAACATTGACCTGCTCAGCCTTTCCGGCCACAAGTTCCATGGGCCAAAGGGAGCCGGTGCGCTGTATACCCGGCGCGGTATTGCCTTGCAGAATGTGCTGTACGGCGGCGGCCAGGAGCGCGGCCACCGCGCGGGCACTGAGAACGTACCCGCCATCGCGGGCCTTGCTGCGGCACTGGCCCAGGCGGATGCCAACCTGCCCGCCAACACAGCCCGCTGTCTGGATTTGCGCCAGCGCCTGACGGAGCGGCTGCTGGCCATTCCCGGCACCCACCTGAACGGCGATGCGGCCCAGCGCCTGCCCGGCAATGTGAACATTACCTTTGACGGCGTGGAGGCCGAAACCCTGCTGCTGCTTTTGGACGAAGCCGGGATCTGCGCTTCCGCGGGCTCTGCCTGTTCCGCCGGTGCGGTGGAACCCAGCCATGTACTGCTGGCCCCTTGGCCTGACCCCCGCCCAGGCCAAAAGCACCCTGCGGCTGACGCTGGATGCCGCCAACACGGCGGAAGAAATCGACACCGCTGCCGCTGTGATCACCGCCTGCGTACAGCGCCTGCGCGATGGCGTGCGGTAAGGCGTTTGCCCTATTTTCGATGTGAGATGTCCGGCAGGGCCAGTCTACGGGACGATGCAAGCATTGACCCTACAGATTGATTTTTAAGGCAATACCGCATAATTCTAAGTGCCGATACGGCGAGCGAGGTGCGGCAGCTGCTAAGCCAAAAGCGCAGATAATACTGGATGCTGCAAAGGTGAGCGCCGCCAGTGGCGGAAACAGCGAACCGAAGCAGGGGCAGCGGTCGCAGAGTGCGAGGGGCTTTTGCCCCCGAAGCACGATGCGGGTACCGCAACCCGACATTATCGAGCATTTTGGCAACGCAGATGCCGTGCCGCAGCTGCCGGAGCAGTGCTTAAGCCGCAAGGCGGGAATTATGCGGTATTGCCTTAAATTCAGCGGAATAAACCATTCCCCTGTCGTGCGTTTGGCTTTCTAGCCACACACTTTCATTGGCCGCCCGTCAACCTAATGCAATCCCCCCTGCATTGCGAAATTTGCCGCTCACACAACATCTGAACCATCCACCAACAGCATCCGAACTTTTATACGTCTGTACAAAATATTTTGTACAGCTGTCTGATTTTAAAATTTTATTGCTCATATTCCCCAAGCCGCACGCTGATGTGCGGCTGTTTTTTTACCTTTTTGTAAATATTTGCTCAAATATTTGACATTTTTTTTTATTGTGTTAAAATTATGTGTATTCACAATTGCTTACCACCCAATCATGTTGCATCCCAGCGCTGTTTTTTTGCCGCCGGGCGCTGCCGCACAGAAAGAGGTTTTTCCGCATGATTCGTATTCTGACTGATTCCGCTTCCGATCTGACCGCGACCGACAGTGCCCGTGCCGGCGTGTACACTGTGCCCCTGTCCGTTACCTTTGCCGATGGCACCGGCGGGCTGGACGGTGTGGAGCTGACGGCTGATGAATTTTATGCACATCTGAAAGTGGACAAGGTTCCCCCCCGCACCAGCCAGCCCAGCCCCCAATCCTTTATGACAATTTTTGAGGATGCCAAGGAGAACGGCGATCAGGTAATTGCCATTTTGATCAGTTCTAACCTGTCCGGCACCTATCAGTGCGCGCGGCTGGCAGCGGAAAGCTGCGATTTTGAGGATGTCTTTTTTGTGGATTCCCGCACGGCATCCCAGGGCGAGGCCATCCTGGTTCGCGAAGCGCTGCGCCTGCGCGACGAGGAGCACCTGCCCGCGCACGCGATTGTCGCTGAGCTGGAACAGCTCAAGCAGCGCATCCGCGTTCTGGCCGTAGTGGACAGCCTGAAGCACCTGCACAAGGGCGGGCGTTTGCCCGCCGCGGTGGCGCTGGTGGGCGGTGCCCTGGGTGTCAAGCCGGTGCTTTCGGTCGTGGATGGGCAGATCAAGCTGGCGGACACGGCCCGCGGCCGCCCCGGCGCGTTTGTGGCCATGTTTAAGAACATTGAAAAGATGGGCGGGGTGGACCCTCGGTACGGGTACGCTCTGCTGTATTCGGACGAAAAAGGTGTACTGGCCCCCCTCCACCATTACATGCACGAAAACCTGCACATGACCGGCGGGCGCGTTGCCCGCCTTGGCCCCGTCATTGCCTCTCACGCCGGCCCCGGCTGCGCAGGCCTGGTGTTTGTGACAAAAGAGTAAGATTTATACGGGGATTTTGTTCCTTCTTTGAAAAGAAGGGAACCGAAGAAACTTTAAGGCAATATTATATTAAATTATAATTTAGGCAGCTGCCCAAGAGTTTTATGAGCAGCTGTCTTTTTATTGTTTACCGTTCTTTTTATTCTGCTCCGTAGGGAACGGTCTTGACCGTTCCGAAACCTATATATACAATATCCCACAGACCCCAAATATGGCAAGTATCCGGAACATTTTATAACGGGATGTTTTCTTTAAAACGTTCTCGTGCCTATACCTTAACCGCCCTCTTTTTCCCCACCAACACCAAAAGCCCCGCCAAACAGCCACATCAATGGCCGCCCGGCGGGGCTTTCAACTTTAATATTTACTCTGTCAACGTCAATGCAATGGACAGGTCCTTCAGCTGCTGCGGGTCAACAATATCCGGTGCGCCGGACATCGGCTCGCCTGCGTTCTGCACCTTCGGGAATGCGATGACATCGCGGATGGAATCCTTCTTCAGCATCAGCATTACCATGCGGTCCAGGCCGTAAGCCATGCCGCCGTGCGGGGGTGCGCCGAACTTGTAGGCATCCATCAGGAAGCCAAAGCTCTCGCGAGCCTTTTCCTCGGTAAAGCCCAGGGCCTTGAACATGCGGTCCTGCAAAGCGGGGTCATTGATACGCATAGAACCGCCGCCCATCTCTACGCCGTTCAGTACAATATCGTATGCCACGGCATGGCAGGCACCGGGGTCGGTTTCCACCTTGTCAATATCCTCTGCCTTGGGCAGGGTGAACGGATGATGCATGGCCATCCAGCGGCCCTCCTGCTCGCTGTACTCAAACAGCGGGAAGTCCACCACCCACAGGAAGTTGAACTTGTCGGGGTCGATCAGGCCGTACTTGCGGCCGATTTCCAAACGAACCTGGCCCAGCGCGGTGCAGGCCTTGACCCAGTCAGCATCGCTGACGATCAGCAGCACGTCGCCGGTTTCCAGCTCCATCGCCTTGTACAGGGCTGCCTTTTCCTCTTCGGTCAGGAACTTTTCAAAGCTGGAAGAAGTGCCTTCCTCGGTCAGGCGGCTGAATGCCAGGCCCTTAGCGCCATAAGTCTTGGCAACTTCGCCCAGTTTGTCAATGTGCTTGCGGGTCAGCTTGCCAGCCAGGCCCTTGGCATTGATGGCGCGGATGCTGCCGCCCTGCTTCCAACACTGCGGCAAAGGGCTTAAACTCGGTGCCATCAAAAATGTCGGTCACATCCACAATTTCCAGGCCAAAGCGGGTATCCGGTTTATCGGAGCCAAAACGGCCCATAGCCTCGTCCCACGGCATACGCACGAACGGGGTCTGCACATCCACGCCCAGCATTTCTTTCCACAGGCGCTTGATCAGACCTTCGTTGATGGTCATGATATCGTCCTCATTGACAAAGGACATTTCCTCGTCCACCTGGGTGAACTCCGGCTGGCGGTCAGCGCGCAGGTCCTCATCGCGGTAGCAGCGGGCGATCTGGAAGTAGCGGTCAAAGCCGGACAGCATCAAAATCTGCTTGTACAGCTGCGGGCTCTGCGGCAGGGCGTAGAAATGGCCGGGCTGCACACGGCTGGGCACCAGATAGTCACGGGCACCTTCCGGCGTGGACTTGATCAGGGTCGGGGTTTCAATCTCGGTAAAGTGGTTAGCGCAGAAATAGCTGCGGATGGTCCTGCATGATCTTGCTGCGCAGCACAATGGGCTCGTGCATCGAAGGACGGCGCAGATCCAGGTAGCGGTAACGCAGGCGCAGGTCATCGTTGACGTTGATATCATCGCGGATTTCGAACGGCGGGGTCTGGGCTTCACTCAGAATGCGCAGTTCGCTGACATACAGCTCCACATCGCCAGTAGCGATCTTGGTGGTCTTGGCGGCGCGCTCACGCAGCAGGCCGCGGCAGATCACAACATACTCGCTTTTCAGGCTTTCTGCTTTAGCAAAAACGTCTTTCGGCGTATCCTCATCAAAAACAAGCTGCAAAATACCGGTTGTATCGCGCAGGTCGGCAAAAATAATACCGCCTTTGTCGCGTGCACGGGCGATGGAACCGCAAACGGTCATCTCCTGGCCAACGTTTGACATACTCACTTCGCCGCAATAGTTGGTACGGCGCAGGCTGCCCATCGTTTCCATAGGTAACTCCCCTTTTCTGTTAAGTGACAATTTATTATACAGCGGTTTGCACTGTTTTGCAAGGAACCCCCGCATTTTTCCCCGAAAATACGCATTTTGCCTTGTTCTGCGCCTTTCCTGCCCCGCTGCAGCTTCTAACGCCTAACTCCTACTTCCTAACTCCTAAGGCAATACCGCATAATTCTAAGTGCCGATACGGCGAGCGAGGCACGGCAGCTGCCGGAGCTGTGCTTAAGCCGCAAGGCGGGAATTGTGCGGTATTGCCCTAACTCTGTTCTCCCAGTTCCAGCCGTTTGAACCCTTCGCCTTCCACCTCGTTCGCCTGCAGCATCACGATAAAACTGCCGGGGTCAATGCGCTTGGTTTCTCGGTTGATGATATACAGCTGCTTGGAGCTGCAGGCACACAACACCACATCGCGCCCATCCTGGGAATAGCCGCCGTAACCTTTCAATATCGTGGAACCGCGGTCCACTTTTTCGCCGATCATCCTGCACACGGCGGGGCCGTCGCTCGTCACGATCAAAGCCATCATACAGGCGTTGAAACCGAACATCATCCGGTTGATGATGTAAGAGCTCAAAAAATTGAAGATCAGGCCGTAAATGATGGAATCCACATCATGGAACACCAGCCCGTTTGCAAGGATGACCGCCAGCGCTGCCGCAAAGGTCAGGTTGCCGAACGGCATGTGCGGGTGGCGGGATTTGATGGCCATGGTGATAAAATCCAGGCCGCCGGTGCTGGAGTTCTGCATATAAATCAGCGCATCCCCCCACGCCGCCGATCACACCGCCGCAGATGGTGGCCAGCATGCGGTCCCCTGGTACACCGGCAGCGCAGCCAGCACATAGTCCGTAAAAATGGCAAACAGCACCATGCACCGCACGCTGCGGAAAAAGAAATCCTTGCCCAGGTACTTGAAGCAGATCAGCACAATGGGGATGTTCATAATAATGTTGGTCACACCAATGGGCAGACCAAACAGGCGGAACAAAATGGCACCGATACCGGCCACACCGGTTACCGGCACCCCGGCCGCCACAGCAAAGCTGTACAGGCCAAGGGCCGAAACAAAACAGCCGATGACCTCCAGCGCCAGGTTTTTCCAGCGGGAATCCGTCATATCCTATCTCCTGCTTCCGCAGCTTGTGCGGGTATATTTGTGGGGGCAGCGGGCATTATTTGCCGCCCTTCTTGCGGTGGTAAGCAGACTTTTCGTCCTTCTGCTTCTGGGTCTGTGCCTGGGTGTTCTGCAGCTGGCGGCTGATCAGCACGGCTGCCACAATGCCGGCGCACACCACGGCAATGCCCACCGCCACATACAGCGGCAGTTTGCTGCTGGTTTGGGCGGCCTGTTCCTGGCGCTGCACCTGCTCCGGGTCCGGGGTCGGCTTTTCGGTCGGCTCCGGCGTGGCGGTGGGTTCCAGGGTGGGCATGGGGGTTGCTTCCGCCTGGGCGGCGGTGGGGTCTTTCAGGGTAGCCTTCGTGGTCGGGTGCGGCATGGCTGCAGCCGGGCGCTGAGTTGCCGTTGCCGCCGCGGGGGCCGATGTGGCGGCAGCAGCGGGGGGCTCGTCACTGGTATTGTTTTCTTCCTCCTGCTGCGGGGCCGCGGTAATGGCCGGGGTGGCTGTAGGCATCACCACAATATCCGGCGCGGGGTACACCTGCGGGGTACCGGTGGGCGGCAGCGTTGCCGCACTTTCCGGTGTGGAGGAACCGCCCGGCGTGGGGGCCGGGGTCGGGGTTGCCGTTTCCGGGGTGGCCGTGGGGGCAGTTTCCGGGGTGGAGGTTTCCGGTGTAGCGGTTTCGCCTGTTGCGGTTTCACCCGTTGCGGTTTCCGCCGTTGCCGCCTGGCTCAAAGGTTCCTCCCCGCTGAAAAACCGCAGAATATCCCCCAGCACCGGGATGTCCAGCAGCGTTTCCACAAAGCTGGTCCGTGGGGTCTGACGGGTGCTTTCCGCATAGGCGGGCGCTGCTGTTGCCACACACAGGCAAAGCGCCGCACACAATGCCAGCATACGCATGTTTGTTTGCTTCATGTAAGTGTTCCCCTTTTTTTACATCTTTGGCTGTTCTGTAAAATCAAAAAAGCCGGGGCGTGCCGGTTTTGAACCCGCACTGCTCCGGCTTTGGTGCCCGATGATTACTTTACGGTCTTTTTGATTTTGGATGCGCTGTAGGTCTTCATCACGCTGGCGGAAAGGTTATTTTCCATCTCGGCGCCCTCTGCATAGAACTCGTCCTGCAAAGCATCGCTCTTCATAGCGTCCAGCAGATTATAGCGGCTCACAAAATCATCCACCGTGCCCTGCTCCATGGGGTCCAGGCTGCGCACGATCATGTAGCTCATGCCAAGGTCGGCCACCGTCCAGTTGCCGGTACCGGCTGCTTTTACCGCATCGGTAATGCTGTTGCCGCCGTCATTGGTGTTGTAGCTGGACAGGTCCGAAGGCGTAAACAGACCGCTGCCGGTGTAATACAGTGCCTGGGTTGCTTCCACGCTGCTGCCCAGTGCGGTAAAGGCCTGCGGCACATAGGTCATTGCAGCACTGTACAGGGCAGATTCGCTGGTAGCCGCGGCCAAGTCATCACGGCACTGGTTTGCCAGGGCTTCAATCTCGGCTTTCTGGTCGTCGCTGGCAAAGGTATAAGTGCTCTGGTCAAATAGCGGCAGCTGGACCAACCCAGGTAGTAGCAATCGTTGTTGATGTAATCGGCATATTCCTGCTCGGTGACCGGGCTGCTGCCGTTTTCGCCGTAGATCAGCTTCAGGCAGGCATCTGCCTTTTTGCTGTTCAGCTGGTACTTTTCCAAGGTTGCCTTGGAAATGCCGTTTGCTGCGTACAGATCGCTGTTATTTTCCCACTGGGTATCGGCGGTCTTGGCGGCTTCGGCGGTAGCGGCCTCGTCCAGTGTGCCGCCCAGCTCGTCAAACTTCTTTTCCACAGCTGCGTAATACTGCAGGCTGCGCAGGGTCAGGCGGGCAACGTAATCTGCGCCGTCGGTGGTAACTTCCTCGCCGTTAATGGTGCCGGTGCACTCAGCTTTCAGCACGGCTTTCACGTTGCTGGCGGTTTCGCCGGTGGCAAGCTTTGCTGCGCCGGAAGCGGTGTTGTAGGCGTTATACTGGGCCAGCAGGTAGATGCCGGCCGGGATATCAACGCCGCCAATGCTGCCCACGCTGGCCGGGGTGGACATGGCACAGCCCGTTACGCCCAGCAGCAGCATGACTGCCAGAGCCAGACTGATGAATTTTTGTTTCATGTTGTGGGGTCTCCTTACTATACTTTCAATTTGCCGCGCGGGCACCACCCGCAAATGGCAATGTAAAAACATTATACCGCGTTTGACCGCCCATTGCAAGCACGGTGTGGGGGCAAAATCGCCCGCCAAGCAACAAAAAAACAGGGCAGCCGGCCCAAAATGGCCAACCGCCCTGTTCTGTTTTTCCTTATTCCTGCCTCCGGGGCTGAAAGCCAGCCCGCCGGGCAGCTGAATTTACTGGCGCAGTGCCTGGATCACCACAGTCCAGGTCATGTTCGTCCTCACAGACGATCTTGACCGGATGGCTGTAGTCCAGACTCATCATACCGAGAATGCTCTTTGCATCAGCAATGCTGCCCTTCATGTCATGCACGCCGACCTCATTGTAGCACTTGGCAGCGGCAGACACGATTCCCTGTACTTCTGCGAAGTTGGAAACCTTGACTTGTCTTACCATAATAATGACCTCCATAAATAAAACCCGGCACAGGCCATCATGCCTGCGCGGTAAGGGCGGAACCCACATTTCCTTTCCCTTACAGCTGCATTATAGCATAATTTTATCCGGCGTACCTATGTTAGATTCATTGTTGCCATTTTTTCATCGGGATGCACAAAAGACAAATTTGTTCATGTTCCGCTTTGTACAGGCTGCCAAAGTTTTTTCGCTTTATTCACGAATTTTCTTTATTTTTTGACTTTTCTGATTTCAGTTTTTGTCTTTTCAGCTCTGTATTTTAACGGTTTTTGTTCCTGTTTTGGCAGGTTGCACATTCAAACTGTCCATTTGGCTTTTCCTTCCGGCAACATAATTCCATGCTCTGCCGAAAAGTGCTGATTTTTGCGGTTTCCGGCCAGGTTTTCAGCTCTGGGGCACGCCTTTCATGGTCAGGGCAATGCGCTTTTTGGCTGTATCCACGCTCAGTACCTTGACCTGCACCACATCGCCCACTTTCAGCGCATCTCTCGGGTTCTTGATAAACTTATCACTGATCTGGGAAACATGCACCAGTCCGTCCTGATGCACGCCGATATCTACAAATGCGCCAAAGTCAATCACATTGCGCACGGTACCTTTCAGCTCCATACCGGGCTTCAGGTCCTCCAGCCCCATCACATCGCTGCGCAGCAGGGGTTTGGGCAGGCTGTCGCGCACATCGCGCCCCGGCTTGCACAGCTCGGACACAATATCCATCAGGGTGGGTTCGCCCACGCCAAGTGCTTCGCACAGGGCTTTGGTGCCGCGGCTCTTCACCCGTACCAGCAGGCTCTGCATCGCGTCCGTGCCGATCTCTTTGGCATCACAGCCGCAGGCTTCCAGCAGGCCCTTGGCGGCGGGGTAGCTTTCGGGGTGGACGGCGGTTGCATCCAGCGGGTTCTTGGCACCCGGCAGGCGCAAAAAGCCTGCGCACTGTTCAAATGCCTTGGGGCCAAGGCCCTTGACCTTTTTCAGCTGTGCACGGGAGGTAAACGCGCCCTCCTCCTCACGCCAAGCCACAATATTTTTAGCGGTAGCGTTGGTAATGCCGGCCACACGGGCCAGCAGCGGGGCGGACGCCGTGTTCAGATCCACGCCAACGCTGTTCACGCAGTCTTCCACCACACCGTCCAGCGTTTCGTTCAGGCGCTTCTGGGGCATATCATGCTGGTACTGGCCCACGCCCACGGCCTTGGGGTCAATTTTAACCAGTTCGGCCAGCGGGTCCTGCAAGCGGCGCGCAATGGAAACCGCGCTGCGCAGGTTGACATCATACTGCGGGAACTCCTCCGCCGCCAGCTTGGACGCCGAATACACCGAAGCACCGGCTTCACTGACGACCATATATTGCAGGTGCAGCCCCTTTTCCTCGGCCAGTTCACGGATTACGGCGGCGGCAAACTCCTCGGTTTCATGCCCGGCGGTGCCGTTGCCAATGGCCATGACCTCCACCCCGTTTTTCAGTACCATGCTCTTGATGATTTTCTTGGCCTGATCCACCCGCTTGAATTCCGGCACCGGATATACCACGTTGGTATCCAGCACCTTGCCGGTGGGGTCCACCACGGCAACCTTGCAGCCCATGCGGTAGCCGGGGTCCAGGCCCATCACGGTTTTGCCGCGGATGGGCGGCTGCAGCAGTAACTGGCGCAGGTTCTCGCCAAACACAGTGATGGCACCCTCGGCGGCCTTGGCGGTCAGTTCGGCGCGCAGTTCGTTTTCCAGGCTGGGGTGGATCAGGCGGCTGTAGGCATCCAGTGCCGCGGCTTCCACAATGGCAGCGCTGGCGCCGCCGGTCTTTTTGCGGGCGAACATCCAGGCCACAATGCCCCCGGCGCGTTCGGCTTCCACGGCAATGCTCACCTTCAAAAAGCCTTCCCGCTCGCCGCGGTCCAGGGCCAGAATACGGTGGCCAGGGATTTTGGCGACAGGCTCGGTATAATCATAATACTGGGTGTATACGCTGTCTTCGTCCTTAGCTTTTACGCTTTTGACCATGCCGAACGCATGGTAGTAGCGGCGCAGCTCGGCGCGGCAGTGAGCGTCATCGCTGATGGTTTCGGCAATGATATCTTGTGCCCCGGCCAGAGCGGCTGCTGCATCGGGGACTTCCTCGTTCAGGTAGTCGTTGGCGGCTGTCTGCGGGTCAAAGTCAGCATCCTGCTTCAAGGTAGCATCGGCCAGCGGCTGCAGGCCGCGAGCGCGGGCGATGCTGGCGCGGGTCTTGCGCTTGGGCTTATACGGACGATAGATATCCTCCACCTCGGCCAGTGTTTTGGCACCAGCCAAAGCGGCCTGCAGTTCCGGCGTCATGGCGTTCTGCGCTTCAATGGAGCCGGTCACTTCTTCTTTACGCTTATCCAATCCGCGCAGGTATTCCAGGCGGTCGCCCAAGTTGCGCAGCACCTGGTCATCCATAGATCCGGTAGCTTCTTTGCGGTAGCGGGCAATAAATGGGATGGTGTTCCCGGCATCGATCAGGTCAATGGCACCCTGTACGTTTTTCAGGCTCAGGTTCAGTTCCTGCGCCAGCTGTTCGGCATGGTTCGGCATCTTTGTTCTCACTTTCTGTTTTACGAGGAATTTTCCACGCGGGATTTTCCAGCCTTTTTTTAAAAAAAAGGCTTCGGCGAAAAAACTTTAATATATAAATTATAGTAGATAGTTAAAAATCAGCTGTAGGGCGGAATGTTGTGCCATGATTCCACATATCGGGCTGTATCCGGGTATATCACCCCATCATATGCCACACACCCGCGTGCGCACAATGTGCGCCCCTACGGTCTCTATCGGGATAAAACGCAATGTTCCGCCCCCGACTACATCCTAAGGCAATACCGCATAATTCTAAGTGCCGATACGGCGAGCGAGGTACGGCAGATGCTAAGCCAAAAGCGCAGATAATACTGGATGCTGCAAAGGTGAGCGCCGCCAGTGGCGGAAACAGCGAACCGAAGCAGGGGCAGCGGTCGCAGAGTGCGAGGGGCTTTCCCCCGAAGCACGATGCGGGTACCGCAACCCGACATTATCGAGCATTTTGGCAACGCAGATGCCGTGCCGCAGCCGCCGGAGCGGTGCTTAAGCCGTAAGGCGGGAATTATGCGGTGTTGCCCTAATTTTGACCGTGCACACTCCCAACGGTTTGGCGGGGCATCATTTACCCCACACTGCTCTCTTCCCGGCGCTTTTTCCGGTGCAATACTGCCACCCACACGGCATACACCACAATAGCGCCGGCGCTGACGGCAACGCTCTGCCGCAGACCGGCCGTGTGGTAGGTGAACACGATCTCGCTGTGGCCCGCCGGGGCGGCAACCGCCATCAGGCCGTTGTCCACTTTCTCCACCTCCGCCGGCACACCGTTCACGGTTGCGGTAAAACCATCGTCATAGGGCACGCTGAACAGTACCAGATTTTCGGCTTCCAGATCCGCCTGCGCGGTAAAGCCGGTGCGCGTTGCGGTAAAGCTTGTCACAGCGCTTTCCCGCCGGGCCATACAGTCCTGCACATAATCCTCATAGCTGATGTTATTTTTCTCATCATCCGTCAGGTTCTGCATCATCTGGCCGTACCGTTCCACCTGTTCATCGGTCAGCAGCAGGGCTTTCATCAGTACATTGCCCGCGTTGGTATCGCTCACCGTTTCAAAGTTCTCTTCCGTAATATAGGAATCATAGGTAAAGCCCATCGGCACCCAGTTCTCGTTCTCGTAAATCAGGTAGCTTGTGGTGCTTGAAACAAGGTTCCAGCCTTCCAGCTTTTCTTTTTCCCAATCCTCAACTTTTTCTTTCGGCACAAGGGTATACCGCACGCTCAGCAGACCGCGCAGGGCATACAGGCTGGCTTCCGGCTTGGAGTTCACATCCCGCTTAACGCCCACCGTAGGGTAAAATTCCAGAATGCTGGGTGCTACCGTGGAGTTAAAGAACTGGATGCAGCTTTTGTCCAGCCACAGACCAAGGTTGTTATAACTGTCGTAAGCGTCCAGCCGGTAAAAGACATCGTCCGGCAGAACGGCGTTCAGCTCCGGGGCTTCGCGCCAGGTCTGCTGCACATAGTCCGCATCGTGGTACCACTGGCCGTATTTGGTGATGGAAAGGTGTACCTGCCCATACAAAAAGCTGAACCCCAGCACCACGGCCAGCACCGCCGCCGGGAACCGTGCCGCCAGCTGCCTGCGGTAATGCAGCAGCAGCCAGAACAGCCCCACGCCCAACATGCTGACCAGCAAAATGCCCCAGTAGCGCAGCGGTTCCTCCACCACGCCAATGGTGGTGGTGTCGTCTTTTTTTCATTGGGCACCAGCGCAAAGGCAATGCTGCTCAAGGTACACAGCGCCACAAGGCCCAGCGCGCGGCGGTACTCGGTTTCGCACAGGTTGGCTTTTTGCAGCGTCATAGCCGTGGCGGCGCAGAGCACCAAAACCGGCATATAATACCAGCGCGCATAATAGCTGGAATTGAGGGCATAGAACATGCTGTTCAGCACCGGCACAAAGGCGCAGATAAGGCACACTTTCATGATGCGCGCAAAGGGGTGGCGCCGCCGCACGCGGCAGAACACCAGCCCGCCCGCAATGCCCACCACCGGCAGGTAGACGGTCATGCTGGTGTGCTTTAAGATGCCCTCCTGGAACAGGTCTTTCAGGTAGGGGGCATCCGGCATCAAAAAAGCGCTGTAAAAAATGGCAAGGTACTGCTGGGCGCTGCCGTATACAAGGTAACCGTACCCATTGAATGGATCGATTGTGCGCGGGTTCTGCACCAGCGAAAGTGCCGCCGGAACCAGCAGTGCACAGCCCATGCAGCAGCCCAGCACCGTCTGGAACGCCAGCGCCCCAAACAGGCGCAGGTTCAGCTTTTGTACCGGCCGCCCGCCACCATGCAGACAAAATAAATAATCAAAAACACGGCCTGCCCGGCAAAAAAGAAATAGTTGTTGAGCAGGTTGATCGCAACCCAAAACGGGAATGCACCGTGCCTGCGGTCCAGCACGGCGTCATCCAGCGCTTTGAGCATGTAGGGGAACAGCGCCACAACGTCCAAAAAGTGGTTAAAGAACACGTTGTACACCGTAAAGCCGGAGAACGCATACAGACACGCGCCCACCATGCTCCAGCGCTCGTCTTTTACCCAGCGGCGCATCCACAGGTAAGCCCCGCCGCCCGCCACAGCAAATTTAAGGCAGAGCATTGGCACCATGGCCCAGGGCGTCCACCGATAGGGGCAGCAGCAGGGTGAGCCAAAAAAACGGGCTGCCGCACAGATAAAAGCTGTAGGAGTTCACAAACCCGCTGCCCAGGTCCGTTGCCCAGCTGAAACTGCCCTCCTGCTTAACAAAATTGTTGGCATAGGAATAAAAGGAAATCTGCTGGTCGTTAAAGTCCCCGGCGTAGTGGAAAAAGTCGCCGTTCAGGCCATCAATGATGCAGTGGGGCAAAAACAGCGCCGCCGCCACCGCAAAGCAAAGCCAGAACACCTGCCAATACCGTGACCGCCCGCCTGTTTTGCGCTCCAAAAGCTTGCCGCCAATCTTCAATGCAATTCCCTCCTTTGAAGGGATGTGATATACTTTATAATTAGAAATTAGCAATGAGCAATTATCTGCCATTCTTTGGCTCCTCGTATTTTAGGGCAATACCGCACAATTCCCGCCTAACGGCTCAAGCACCGCTCCGGCGGCTGCGGCACGGCATCTGCGTTGCCAAAATGCTCGATAATACATCCAGTATTATCTGCGCTTTTGGCTTAGCATCTGCCGCACCTCGCTCGCCGTATCGGCACTTAGAATTATGCGGTGTTGCCTTAGCAAAAGGTCTGCCCCATTGCCCACCATTTAATTTCTCATTCCTAATTTCTAATTTTTTCAAGAGTGAGGTGCTTTGTTTTGTCTCTATACCCTTTTCACGCTCTTTTGGGGCGCATGAAGTATATTACGCGGTGGGCGCTGATGCGCTGCATGCGGCAGGAAAGCCTGAGTGAGCACACGGCGGATACCGCCCTGCTGGCCCATGCGCTTTGCCTGATCGCCCGGAACATCACCCACACCGGGGCCGATATCCGCCCCGACACCGTGGCCGCCGCGGCGCTGTACCACGATGCGCCGGAAATTTTGACCGGCGATATGCCTACCCCGGTCAAATACAAGAACGAAGCCCTGCGCACCGCCTACAAAGCCGTGGAACGGGAAAGCGCCCTTGCCATGGCGGATCTGCTGCCGCCGGAGCTGCATGAGATCGAAGGCAGCTACCTGACCGGCAGTGTGCTGAACGATGCCGAGCGCAAGCTGCTGAAAGCCGCAGACCGGCTTTCGGCCCTGATCAAGTGCATGGAGGAGGTGGAAAGCGGCAACCGCGAGTTCACCGCCGCTCTCGCCCAGCAAAAAGCCGATCTGGCCGCCATGCACAGCCCCGAAGCCGATTATTTCATTGAGCACATGCTGCCGTGCTATACGCAGAACCTGGATGAGCTAACGAAAAAGTAAGTAAATAGTTAGGGCAATACCGCATAATTCTAAGTGCCGATACGGCGAGCGAGGTGCGGCAGATGCTAGGCCAAAAGCGCAGATAATACTGGATGCTGCAAAGGTGAGCGCCGCCAGTGGCGGAAACAGCGAATCGAAGCAGGGGCAGCGGTCGCAGAGTGCGAGGGGCTTTTGCCCTCGAAGCACGATGCGGGTACCGCAACCCGACATTATCGAGCATTTTGGCAACGCAGATGCCGTGCCGCAGCCGCCGGAGCGGTGCTTAAGCCGCAAGGCGGGAATTGTGCGGTGTTGCCCTAATTAACTCCTCACTCCTACCTCCTAACTACCTTTGGAGCTTATATACCGCCTCAATCAGCTTGTCCACATCGGTAAAATGCTCCAGCATGGAACAATAACGGCGCAGGGACGCGGCGCCTTTCAGACCTTTCATATAGTGCATGGCCTGGCCGCGTGCCTGGGGCATAGCGGTCCATTCGCCTTTTTCTTCGCACATTTCGTAGATTTGGGCGCGCAGGGCGCTCATCCGGGCGTTCAGGCTGGGTTCGCCGGGCTCCGGCTGGCCAGTCAATACGGCGTTGATGCGCTCAAACAGCCAGGGGTCGCCCAGCGCGCCGCGGCCGATCATCACGCCCGCGCAGCCGGTTTGCTCCAAAATCTGCTTTGCGCCTTCCGCCGTGGTGATATCGCCGTTTGCCAGCACCGGAATGCCGACCGCTTTGCGGATCTCCGTGATGGCATCCACATCAATGGGCGGGATGTACATCTGCTCCCGCGTGCGGCCATGCACGGCGATCAGGTCTGCACCGTTTGCTTCACACTGCCGGGCCACAGCAACGCCGGTCAGCTGCTCGGCATCCCAGCCAATGCGCATTTTAACGGTCAGAGGCTTATCCGGCCCCAGGGCTCCGCGGGCAGCGGCCACCATGCGGCCGCACAGCTCCGGGTCCTGCATCAGTTTGCTGCCTGCACCGCTGGATGTGATCTTGGGGGCCGGGCAACCCATGTTGATGTCCAGAATATCAAACTGCACGCCTTTTTCCTGAATGATCCGGATCGCCTGCGCCATCGTTTCGGGCTCGGCCCCAAACAGCTGCACGGCATAAATGCCATGGGGGGCCTTGTCCCGCAGCAGGCGCACGCTTTTGTCATCGCCAAAGGTAATGGCCTTGGCGCTGGCCATCTCGCTTACCGTCCACGCCGCGCCATGGTCCGCCATCAGGTGCCGACACGCCGCATCCGTAAACCCCGCCATCGGCGCAAACACCGCAGGCTGTGCATATGGAATGGTTAGATTGCGTAATTGCATATTTTTGATAGGCAGGAGTGAAGAGCGAGGAGTTAGGCGTGAGGAGTTAAAGGTGCGGCTTGCGCCGCGTTTTGAATTTTTGGGGTAAAACAATAAACCTATCATTCAAAATTGTGCGCGCCAGCGCACACCAATAACTCCTACTTCCTAACTCCTACCTCCTAACTCCTGACTCTCTCCCAACTTTTGTTTTTGCTTCAGCTAAAATATTATTTTACCACACTCCCCACACCAGTGCAATTTGTGATATACTATTTTTATTATTGCAATCGATGTGTTTCGTTTTTTCGGAGGTTCCTGTATGAAACTGCTGGTTTTGGATGGCAACAGTCTGGTGAACCGGGCTTACTTCGGTATCAAGCTGCTGACAACCAAGGATGGGCGCTACACCAACGCCATTTTCGGCTTCCAGAATATCCTGCTCAACCTGCTTTCCGCCCACCACCCGGACGCTGTGGCCATTGCCTGGGACGAAAAAGCCCCCACCTTCCGCCATACCGCCTATGACGGCTACAAGGCCACCCGCCACGGTATGCCGCAGGAGCTGGCGGAGCAGATGCCGGTATTAAAGCAGCTGCTGACCGACCTTGGCTTTGTGCAGGTCAGCAAGCCCGGCTGGGAAGCGGACGATATCCTGGGCACGCTGGCCGCCGCCAACGAGGCCGCCGGGGGCACCACCCTGCTGGCGACCGGCGACCGGGACAGCCTGCAGCTGGTAGACGATGCCACCACGGTGCTGCTTGCCACCAACCGCGAAACGCTGCCCATGGACCCCGCCGCCATCCAGGAAAAATACGGCGTGGCCCCGCCGCAGCTGATCGAAGTAAAAAGCCTGATGGGCGATGCCTCCGATAATATTCCCGGCGTGCCCGGCATTGGCGAAAAGACCGCCCTTGCCCTGGTGCAGAAGTTCGGCAGTTTGCAGGGCGTGTATGAGCACCTGGACGACAAAGCCATCAAACCCAAACAGCGGGAAAAGCTGGAAGCCAACAAGGAGCTGGCCGAGCTTTCCCACATGCTGGGCACCATCCGCAAGGACGCTCCCATCGAAACTGCGCCGGAGCACTACTGCCGCACTGCCGGGGACCCGGCTGCCGCAGCCCAGCTGCTGGCTGAGCTGGAAATGCACAAGCTGACCGTCCGCTGGGGGCTGGATGAATCCCCGGCAGCGGTTGCCGCCAGCGCAGAGACTCTGCCGGAAGTGCAGCCCGACCTGCTGCCCCTTGCGCCGGAAGGCCGATATGACCTGGCCCAGAACAAGGACGGCAGCTGGTACGCCGTGCAGGGGGATTCCGTTTACCTGCTGGATAACGACCGCCTGCCCTCTCTGCTGGATGCCGCCGGGGTGCAGCTGCGTGTGTTTGATGCAAAGCCGTTGTACCACATTGCACTGGAGCATGGCGGCGTTGGCGCGGCCATTGTGTTTGATGGCAAGCTGGCCGCCTACCTACTGAATCCTTCGGCCAGTGATTACCAGGCCGGGCAGCTGGCGGCAGAATACGCTATTGCCCCCGCCTTTGCCTGCGCCGCCGCGCCGGATGCCGGGGCGCTTTCCGCCTTGCTGGATGTGCTTTCCACTAAGCTGGACGAGCAGGGCGGCCACGACCTGCTGGCCACGATGGAGCTGCCTCTGGCCCGCGTGCTGGCCGACATGGAGCGCATCGGCTTTGCGGTGGACGCCGAGGGCATCCGCCAGTTCGGCGATAGCCTGCGCGCCGAGCTGAACGGCATTTTGCAGAACATTTATGCTGAGGTCGGGTACGAGTTCAATCTGAACAGCCCCAAGCAGTTGGGTGAAGCCCTGTTTGACAAGCTGGGCCTGCCGCCCCGCAAAAAAACGGCCCGCGGCTATTCCACCGACGCCGAAACGCTGGAGAGCCTGCGCGCCTACAGCCCGGCGGTGGATGATATTTTGAAGTACCGCACCTATTCCAAGCTGCTTTCCACCTATGTGGAGGGGCCTGCTGAAAGCCCTGGGGCCGGACGGACGCATCCATTCCACCTTTATCCAGACCGAAGCCCGCACGGGACGCATCAGCTCCACTGAGCCGAATTTGCAGAACATTCCCATCCGCACCGAGCTGGGCAGCCGCCTGCGCGGCTACTTTTGTGGCCGCCCCCGGCGAAACACTGGTGGACGCCGACTATTCCCAGATTGAACTGCGCATTCTGGCCCACATTACAGGCGATGAAGCCATGCAGCAGGCGTTTTTGTCCGGGGCAGACATTCACCGCGCCACCGCGGCCAAGATCTACCACATCCCGGAATCGGATGTCACCCATGAGCTGCGCACCTCCGCCAAGGCCATCAACTTTGGCATCATGTACGGTAAGGGAGCGTTCTCTCTGGGCAAGGACCTCGGCATTTCGGTCAAGGAGGCAGATACTTTCTTGAAAACGTATCTGAATACCTTCCCGAAAGTGGACGGCTACATGCAGAACTGCATTGAACACGCCAAAGAGAAGGGCTATGTAGAAACGCTGTTTGGCCGCCGCCGCCCGCTGCCGGAGCTGGCAAGCTCCAACTTCCAGGTGCGCAGCTCCGGCGAGCGCATGGCCCGCAACACACCCATCCAGGGCACCGCGGCGGATATCATTAAGCTGGCCATGGTGCATGTCTGGCAGCGCCTGCGGGACGAAAAACTGCAGGCCCGCCTGCTATTGCAGGTACACGATGAACTGATCGTGGAAGCGCCGGAAAACGAAGTGGAACAGGTCAAGCGTATTCTGAAAGAGGAGATGGAGCAGGTGGTATCCTATTCCGTCCCCCTCACCGCCGAAGTCGGCACCGGCAAGACCTGGCTGGAAGCACATTAACAGATAGGAGGTAGGAAGTAGGAGTTAGTAGTTAATTAGGAATTAGCAATGAGCAATGAGAAATTGCAATGCTCCCGCCAACCTTGCTGCAAATCCCGTCATGGCATCTGTAGCAAGGTTTCGGAACGGTCAAGACCGTTCCCTACAGATCAAAAATAAAAGGTTGCTAAAATCTTTTCGTTCCTATTAACTCCTAACTCCTCCCTCCTAACTCCTAACTTCACACGGGGGTATACAATGTATATTTTAGGCATCGAATCGAGCTGCGATGAGACGGCGGCTGCGATTGTGGAGGATGGAAAACATTTAATTTCCAACGTTATTTCTACCAGCGTCAAAGAACAGGCGCTTTACGGCGGTGTTGTGCCGGAAATTGCCAGCCGCCGCCATGCGGAATACATCAGCGCAACGGTGCAGCAGGCTTTGCAGGATGCCAACATGACCATTGCGGATGTGGACGCGGTGGCCGTCACCTTTGCCCCCGGCCTGATTGGGGCCGTGCTGGTGGGGGTCAACTTTGCCAAGGGCCTGGCTTACGGCGCGGGCAAGCCGCTGGTGCCGGTACATCACCTGCGCGGGCACATTGCAGCCAACTATCTGACCCACCCACAGCTGGAGCCGCCATTCCTCTGCCTGGTGGCCAGCGGCGGCCACAGCCATATTGTGCAGGTAGAGGACTTGTGCAAGTACCATGTTCTTGGCCGCACGGTGGATGACGCCGCGGGCGAAGCGTTTGATAAAGTTGCCCGCACCCTGGGGCTGCCCCTATCCCGGCGGGCCCAGCGTTTCGCAGGCCGCCAAAACCGGCGACCCGCACTATTACAAGCTGCCCACCCCGCATGTGGAGGGTAAATACAACGTGAGCTTTTCCGGCTTAAAGACTGCCGTTGTCAACGAGGTTCACAACGCCCAGCAGCGCGGTGAGGAAGTGCGCGTGGCCGATATGGCCGCCAGCTTCCAGGAGCGCATTGCACAGATCCTGGCCAAAAAGCTGCTGGCCGCCGCAGCGGATACCAACGCCAAAACCATCTGCCTGGCGGGCGGCGTTGCGGCCAATGGCCGTCTGCGCCAGCTGGTGAACGATGGTGCCCAGAAGCTCGGCGCGAAAGTGTATCTGCCGGAACTGAAATACTGCGGCGACAACGGCGCGATGATCGCCGCGCAGGGCTACTATGAATTCAAGGATGGCAACATTGCAGACCTTACCCTGAACGGTCTGCCCACCCTTGCCATTGACTATCGCTAAGCGTTTTTTTTGCTTAAAAAGCGGTTTTGCATGTTCAATTCTGCATTTTGCCCCTGTTCCCCATATTGCAAAACCCTGCCGCTTATTGTAAAATAAGAAAATCGACAATATTACAATCTACAATATTTTATTGGAGTGGAATACATGGCTGACGAAAAAGTTTTCCAATTTTTTTTTTGACTGAGATCATTGACGCGGATCTTGCCGAGGGCAAGGTCAAGGAGATCCATACCGTTTTCCGCCGGAGCCGAACGGCTACCTGCACATTGGTTCCGCCAAGGCCATTTACATCAACTACATGACCGCCAAAACCTATGGCGGTAAGTTTAACCTGCGCTTTGACGATACCAACCCCGCCCGCGAAGGCGACGAGTATGTGCAGAGCATCCTGAAAGATCTGGAATGGCTGGGTGCCACCCCCAACGGCGGCATTTTTTACGGCAGCGATTACTTTGAAAAGTGCTATGAATACGCTGAAAAGCTCATTCAGGAAGGCAAAGCCTATGTGGATGACCTGACCCGCGAGGAGATGCAGGAATACCGCGGCAACGATGCCGGTAAGCCCAGCCGTCCTTCCCCCTACCGCGACCGCACCCCGGAAGAAAACCTCGACCTGTTCCGCCGGATGCGCGCGGGCGAGTTTGCCGATGGCGAAAAGACCCTGCGCGCCAAAATCGACCTGGCCAGCCCCAACATGAACCTGCGTGACCCGGCGATTTACCGCATCAAGCATGTTTCCCACCACCGCCAGGGCGATAAGTGGTGCATCTACCCCCTGTATGACTTTGCCCACCCCATTCAGGACGCCATTGAGGGCATCACCCATTCCATGTGCAGCCTGGAATTTGAGAACCACCGCCCCCTGTATGAGTGGGTCGTGACCAATATTTTTGGCGCCGGCTTCCCCAAGCAGCGCGAATTTGCCCGCCTGAATGTGACCAACACCGTCATGAGCAAACGCTACCTGCGCGAACTGGTGGAAAAGAACATTGTGGATGGCTGGGATGACCCCCGCATGCCCACCCTGTGCGGTCTGCGCCGCCGCGGCTATACCCCCACCAGCATTTTTGAGTTTGTGCGCACCGCCGGTGTTGCCAAGGCAGACAGCCTGGTGGATATGCGCCAGCTGGAAGCCGTGCTGCGCGCCGAGCTGGAGCTGAACGCCGCCCGCCGCGTTGCCGTTCTGGAGCCGGTCAAGCTGGTGATCGACAACTACCCGGCTGACCAGGTTGAGTATTTTGACCTGCCCAATAACCCCAACCGCGATGCCAACGACACCACCACCCGCCCGGTTGCCTTTACCAAGGAAGTCTGGATCGACAAGAGCGACTTTTTTGAGGTTCCCCCGCCGAAGTTCAAGCGCCTGACCCTGGGCAGCGAAGTCCGCCTGATGGGCGCTTACCTGGTGCGCTGCACCGGCGTGGACAAGGACGAAGCCGGTAATGTGGTGACCATCCATGCCGAAGCCGACCTGGAAACCCGCAACGGCAACCCCGCCGATGGCCGCAAGGTGCGCGGCACCATCCATTGGGTCAGCTGCGAGCACTGCGTGGACGCTGAGATCCACCTGTACGACAAGCTGTTTACCGAAGCCAACATGAACGGCATTCCCGATGGCGCTGACTTCAAGGATTACCTGAACCCCGACAGCGTGCAGGTCATTGACCACGCCAAGCTGGAAGAGAGCCTGGCCGATGCCAAGCCCGGCGAGCGGTTCCAGTTCGTGCGCACCGGTTACTTTACGCCGGACAGCAAGAACCCCAACGTTTACAACCGCATCGTCACCCTGAAGGACAGCTTCAAGTTCTGATTTTTCAGGCTTTCCCTTTCATCGTTCAAATTATAATTCAAAGGCCGTTGTGCAAGCCAAACTGCACAACGGCCTTTTTGTTATGGCAATACCGCATAATTCTAAGTGCCGATACGGCGAGCGAGGTACGGCAGATGCTAAGCCAAAAGCGCAGATAATACTGGATGCTGCAAAGGTGAGCGCCGCCAGTGGCGGAAACAGCGAACCGAAGCAGGGGCAGCGGTCGCAGAGTGCGAGGGGCTTTGCCCCCGAAGCACGATGCGGGTACCGCAACCCGACATTATCGAGCATTTTGGCAACGCAGATGCCGTGCCGCAGCCGCCGAAGCGGTGCTTAAGCCGTAAGGCGAGAATTGTGCGGTATTGCCTTATGTTATTCTTTGTTTTGGCAAACGCTCAGCCGGCCATGTACTGGCCTTCAAAGTCAAACACGGTATTCCAATAGGTATCACCCAGAACATCCATCGCCTCGCCGTGGCCTGCGCCCTCGGCGGTCAGAGTGGCCTTGTTGGTGCCGGGTTTGGCGTTATACAGGGTCCCCATCATCTCATAGGGGATAAAATCATCCGCGGTGCCGTGGATGAACAGCATCGGCTTTTCACAGTTCTGCACCTGCTGCAGGGCGGATGCTTCCTTAAAGCCATAGCCCGCTTTGGCTCTTGCCGTGGCGCTGGCGGTATACAGAATTGGGAACTCCGGCAGGCCGAACCGCAGTTTCAGCTCACTGGAAAAAATATCCCACACGCTGGTGTAGCCGCAGTCCTCCACAAACACTTTTACCTGTTCCGGGGTGTCCTCCCCTGCTGTCATCATGGTGGTGGCGGCACCCATGGAAACGCCGTGCAGCACAATTTCAGCTTCGCTGTCCTGCGCCAGCACCCAGTCGATCCATTGCAGCACATCCTTGCGGTCCAGCCAACCCATGCCGACATAATCGCCCTCACTGTCGCCGCAGGCGCGCAGATCAGGGGTCAGCACCTGGTAGCCTGCATCGTGGTAGTGCTGGGCCAGGTTGGTCACGCCGGTATGGCTGCCGCGGTAGCCGTGCAGGGCAATCACCCACAGGTGGCTGCCCGCATTGGGGTAATACACGCCGTTCAGCCGCAGGCCGTCCGCTGCCGTGATCTGCACCGTCTGGCCGGGATTCTGCTGCAAAAATTCCTCATTGGCCTGCTTTTGTACGGCGCGGTTTTCGGCAATCAACTGTTCCACGCCATCCGTGGGGGCTTCCACATCCAGCGCCACCTCACGGTCACCGCCGTCCCCGCTGCGCCCAATGGCATAATTGACCAGGTAGCTGCTGGCAAACGCAATGACCGCCGCCACCAGCACCACCACGGCAATCAACACGCCAATGACAATCTTTCTTCTGTTCTGCTTTTTTGTTGTAACTTCCATTCTGTTTTCCTTTCCCTCTGTGCCCGTGCCATATGTTGCACGTTTCAATCCAGAATGTTCAATATTATACAACAATTAGCAAGAATGTTCAACGGTTATTTGCTGGCATACAGCGGGTTGGCCGCGCGGGTCTGGGTGCCATAAACCGCTTGCAGCCGTTCAAATGCCGCCCGTACTCTCCGGTGGGATGTCATCATGCGCAATATAATTTTTGCCGTTGGGGGCGCACCCGGCGTCGTTATCCGTCAAACGGGGGATTTTCCCCCCCATCAACAGGTTCACATACCGATCCACCGCCCACATGCCGGGGATTGCTTCCCGGTAGATCAGCTGGCTGCCCTGCGCCACCACTTCGGCCTGGTATGCCGCATAGTTGATGATTTCCATCCCCTGCGGGCGGTACTTGCGCAGCCCCATCTCCATGCGGCGCTGCATCGTGGCATCCTGGCACAGAATGATGCTACGGCAGGGGATTTTTTTCCCGTTCCAGCAGGTAGGTAATATTATTACCGCAGTTGGTGGACTGCGTTTCCAGCGCATCGGCATTACCACATTTCTCCCGCCCCCAAAATCCCGCGTCATCTTTTTCCCTCCGCCCGCATACCCATGGTGCAGGGGTGAAGTCTTATGATCGGGATTTTATGGCTTTTTTTGCAGTCGGCTGCTTCGCATCTGCTCTACCTGGCCCTCCGGCTGGAAACCGGCAGCTTTCCCAAGCCGCTTTCCGCCAAGGAGGAACAAGCCGCCTTCGCCGCCATGCGCGCCGGGGATGCCGCCGCGCGTGAAACGCTGATCTGTCACAACCTGCGGCTGGTGGCACACATTGTAAAAAAGTATTATACCGTTTCCGGCGGGCAGGATGATTTTATCAGCATTGGCACCATCGGCCTGATTAAAGCAGTAGATACCTATGACTGCACCCGCACCACCCGCTTTGCCAGTTACGCCAGCCGCTGCATTGAAAACGAGCTGCGGATGCAACTGCGCCACACTCGGCGCGAAGCAGGCACCGTTTCTTTGCAGGAGCCGCTGGAAACCGGCGCGGACAGCGGCATGCTGACCCTGGCAGATGTTCTGCCCGACCTGGCCACAATGGAAGAAGACTGCGAACTGCGGGATGCCGCCGCTCAGCTGCGCCAGCTGGTTACCGCCCTGCCGGAGCGCGAGCAGCAGATCTTGACCCTGCGGTACGGCCTGGATGGCGCCGTCCCGCAGACGCAGCAGCAGATTGCCGCACAGTTCGGAATCAGCCGCAGCTATGTATCCCGGCTGGAAAAGCACGCCCTTGCCCGCCTGCGCCGTGCGTGGAACCAACCGCATCCGCTGTAACTGCTCAAACGTTTGCATTTTGTAATAGCCGTTCATCGGCGGACAACCGTTTCTGTAAAAGTCAAAAGTATGACTTTTTCAAAATTACTTGCACTGTCCCCTGCTTTTCCTTTATAATAGTATATATATCTGTGTGTTTGTGCGGCTGCGGGGGTTTCCATTAAACTTATGGGTTTGTAGGAACTGTCGGCAACCGATGCACAAATTTCAGCAATTTTCCATAGTTAAAGCAGTTGTTTCGCTGTATTCTTTGTGATAGAATAATAAAAGAGGTGTTTCTCTCTTTGTAGGGCAACACCTACAAGAGAGCGAGGACTTCCACCATATGAACGCGCAAACCATTATGATCTGCTCCGGCAAGGGCGGCACGGGCAAAAGCACCGTATCGGTCCTGCTGGGTGCCCAGTTGGGTGCCTGGAGCCGCCGCGTCCTGCTGATCGAGTTGGACTCCGGGTTGCGCAGTGTGGACATGATTGCCGGGGTATACGGCAAGACTGTTTACGATATCGAGGATGTTCTGTGCGGTCGGTGTGATGGCAGCAAAGCTATTGTGCCCAGCCCCTTGTACCCTGGGCTGTCGGTCATCAGCGCTCCCTATGAGGGCGGTGAGGTCCGCGCAGCACCGCTGGCCGGGCTGATTTTGGCCATGCGGGAATATTTTGATTATATCCTGCTGGATACTGCAGCGGGCATGGGCGCACCGTTTACCGCCGCCAACCGCTTGGCGGACCGCGCACTGGTTGTTTTAACGCCGGACCCGGTCGCCCTGCGGGATGGGCGCATTGTGGCGGATGCCCTGTTACAGAGCGGCCGCCCCGCCAGCGCCGTGCGGCTGATGATGAACCGTGTGTCCCGTTCCAGTTTTGGCAAGGATGCTGCGGTGTTTGACCTGGACGAGTGCATTGACACCGTTGGTTTGCAGCTGATTGCCGCTATCCCGGAAAGCCGCACCTTGCAGCGCGCCGGTGCCGCAGGTACCGCCCTGCCGCAGGACTGCCCCGCCGCCATTGCCGGGCACGCCCTTGCGGGCCGCATTTTGGGCGAGCGCATTCCGCTGACCTGTTTTTGACAAAAAACGCATAGCCATACTATGCTGTAACTTATAGAAAGTGGGGGATTTCTTATGACGATTGCCCTTGTTGCACATGATACAAAGAAAGAACTGATGGTTCAGTTCTGCATTGCCTATCGGCAGATTCTGAGCGAGCACAGGCTGATCGCCACGGGTACCACGGGGCGGCTTGTGGCCGAAGCCACCGGCCTGAACGTACAGCGCTTTTTGCCGGGCGGCCACGGCGGTGACCAGCAGATCGTTGCCCGCATCGCCTGCGACGAAGTGGACATGCTGCTTTTTTCTTCCGTGACCCCATCTGCGCTAAGCCCTCGGAGCCCAACGAGATGAACCTGCTGCGCATCTGCGATGTGCACAATATTCCGGTTGCCACCAACATTGCCACTGCTGAGGTGTTGATCCACGGCCTGGAGCACGGCGACCTTGACTGGCGTACCATCCTGAACCCCCAGCACTAAGGGCAAAATTGATGATACAGGGCATTCACCGAAGAACAAAGAGACAAGTTAAGAATCCACACGCAGGCCCCTCCGCCATCCGGCTCCGGGGCCTGCTTTTTTTTGTTTCCAATCCTCTCTCATTCTGTCCCATGCGGGAAAACATGAGATAATGCGTTGATTTTGCTTGGTGTGGACTTGGAATGTTCTTGGAGTTGGCTTGGAGATTAGGCGGATTGCGAGCGGAACGGAGTGGAGCGAGCTCCTATGCGCTGTCTTGATTTTCTCTGCGCCTTTCTGGATTTTTTCGTGTACCCGCACATATAGTACGGTCAATAGAAAAATCGGAAAATGTGGAATTCTGTTTTGCCTCTTAATACGTCTTTATGCCATTACAGCGATAAATCTATGAGGCCAGCAAAAATTCAAGATTTTCCAAAAGGCACACTGAAATTCCACATTTTTCCAAATTTCGCTCTTTTTCAATTCGATTTTCGGAAAATGTGGAACGGAAGTTTGCCCCAAAAAGGGCACAAGTAATTTTCCTTTTTCTTCGGTGAACGGACGCCCCAAATTTACATTAAGGAGCGTCAAAGAAATGCGAAAACAAGTCCAAAAAGAGCGCTGTACTAAAATCATGCTCACCAAATGCAAAAGCTGTCTGCTGTCTGTACAACAAAGTGCAGCTTGCCGCCGCGAAAAATGCTGGATGCAGAACCGGCCATTTTTCAATTTGAATGTAATGTTCCTATCCTTTGCAATGATATTCCTGCCAACGACTTAAATCTACCCAGCGAAACCTACACCACAGATTTTGTCCTGCACTATGACGATGGGCAACACGGCAGTCCGCGAGGCTGTCTTTCGGTCTTATTTAAGCCGTCCGTCTGTCGCGGAAAAACTGGAATTATCCCGCCGATACTGGCAGCAGCAAGGCATATCCGATTGGGGTATCATCATTGACAAGGAGGATACCCGCCATGAGGAATCTTTTGACATCCTTGCCGCTGAAAACGGCGAGCACGTCCGTGTCCTGCTCTGTGGAGAAGAACAAAGCTATGTTGTCAGCTGCCAGCACTTTCGGATGCCGTACCCTGTTGCATCGGATTTACTTGCAGAATTGCAGCCCGTTCCTGCCGAGGCGTACTCTGTTTTCGTTCTGGATGAGGACATCACTAACCGCCAGCGCGAGGGGCGGAATCGCAAGCTCGACTTGATTGCGCCGCTGTTAGATGACACCTGCATCTATGATAAGTCCCACCGTAATGAGGTTGTCCGCCAGATAGCTGCCGAGCATAATATTGCCCGCCGCACGGTGCTGCAATATCTCTGGCGCTACTGGGTATACCAAAGTAAAAATGCACTTTTACCCGCAGAGCGTCCCGCGCCAGAACAGCATGAGCTTACTACCGATGAAAAAGCCATCCGCTGGGCACTGAACAAGTATTACTACACCCCGCAGCGGCAGAGCTTGCAGACCGCCTACAAAATGATGCTGCGGGCGAAATACTGCGATGCACACGGCACATTGAAGCCGGAATATCCCACGTTCTGGCAGTTCCGCTATTTCTTTCGTAAGAACCGCGACCCCATCAGCGAGACCATCAGCAGGCAGGGACTTAAAGCCTATCAGCGCAATCATCGTCCGTTTACTGGCTCGGTCTGCGATTATGCACACACCATCGGCGTGTACATGACTGATGCCACCGTTGCCGACATCTACATTGTCAGCCGCCTTTCCCGCAAACCTATTGGCCGACCTGTCATTTACACAATGGTCGATGCCTACAGCCGCCTGATTACCGGCGTTTATGTTGGTTTAGAAGGCGGGCAATATGCGCTGCGTCTTCTGCTTCAGAACACTTTTACGGATAAGGTCAGTTTTGCCATCAGCACGGGATAGACATTGACCCGCACGACTGGCCGAGTCACCATCTTCCCACCAAAATTATTACAGACCGAGGCAGTGAGTTCACCAGCGGCCCACTGGAAAACCTGTGCGAGAGTTATCATATCGAGATTGAAAATCTTCCTGCATATCGTCCAGATTTAAAAGGTGTAGTTGAAAAACTGTTTGATTTGGTTCAGAGCGCCTACAAACCGCTACTTAAAGGCAAGGGTGTCATCGAATCTGACATACAGGAACGCGGTGCGCCGGACTACCGCAGACAAGGCACACTGGATTTGGAGCAGTTCACCGCCGTTGTTCTGCGCTGCGTCCTTTTTACAATGCAAAATCTGTACAGATAGGCTTTACCCGCACTCCCGCCATGATAGAAGCCAACACGCCACCGCTGGCAGCAAGTATCTGGTCGTTCTGTGAGGCACAGGATGATTGCCCAGTAAAGGAAGCTACAGACAAGAAATTGCTCTACACGTTGCTGCCCCGTGCCGAGGGAAAAAATCACACAACGCGGTCTGGAAATCTTCGGTCTGCGTTTTTCAAACTGCACTTTTAAAAAGCGTTTTGTCTCTGCCGGTCTTGGTGGACGGGAGACCGTACAGGTTGCCTACGCGCCGGAATGTATGGATACCGTGTGGTTGTATGAAAACGGTACTTACTCGGCTTTTTGACTTGGTGCAAAAAAATCCTATCTGGGCAAATCACTGGCGGAAATTGCAGACGCACAACAGCAGGAAAAAGTAGAACGCACCGATTGGAAAAAGCAGGAATTGCAGGCACAGCTTGACCTTATGAGCGATATACAAGCCATTGCAGACCGCTCCGAACGTACCATGCCAGACCGCAGCAATATCAGCAGGCAGATACAACGCAACCGCAGCACAGCCCGCAAACAAGAAAGCGTATCGCTGATGGATTTACTGGCCGAGCAACAGGAGGATGATTTCGATGCACGCTGATTATATTGCAAATCCGCTCTATGACAATAATCCTTTTATTGAAGCCTTGCCCCCGATGCTGTCCGGCAAAGACTTGATTCGCGCTCTGGCGGTCATCCCACCCTATAGCGATAGTGACCGTGACCGCAGCACCGGGGAGCGCTTTGCAGTTGTTGTCTTCATTATACGAGTTTTACCAGCCTCTATCTATGACAGTTGACTTATACTGCGAAATCCACACCGCCATGCAGCATTGTTACGGGCAGTATTCCGTCCAGAGCGAAGCCGCCACTTTTCAGAACGGTTACTCGCTGATGCACGGCAATGCCCTTGCCGCTTCTATTGGCGGCGGAAATTCTTTTTCCGTTGTCGGCGTATCAGGACTTGGCAAGTCCACCGCATTGCAGCGCGTGTTATCGTTATATCCGCAGGTCATCGAACATACCGAGTATCATGGGCAAAAGTTCTACTGCCACCAAATCCCGTACTTGGTTGTGCAGACCCCGCACGATGCGTCCATTAAAGCACTGATACTGGATATTTACCTGCAAATCGACAGTTTGATTGGAACCACCTATCAAAAAAGATGCCCTATCGCGCAGGTTGAGCATTGATGTTCTTGTCAGCCAGCTTAACCAAATTGTGCGCGTCAATCATATAGGGTTACTGGTGATAGACGAGTTGCAGAACATTACCTATCATAAAAGTGATGGCGGTATACGCTTTTTGAATTTTCTCGTTCACCTTATCAACGGGGCAGGGGTAAGTGTCTGCATGGTCGGAACACCGCGCGTTTTGCAGGTATTGCAGCAGGAGTTTCGCGCCGCACGGCGTACCACTGGGCTTGTCTATGACCGCCTACCCAACGATAAAGAATTTGCATTGCTCCTACATGGGCTGTGGCATTACCAGTACACGCAGTATGCCACTGACCTGACACCAGAGCTGGAAAATTGGCTGTATCGCAAGACGCAGGGCATCCCGGATATACTCACCAAGCTCTTATACAATGCTCAAAAGCAAGCTATTCTTGACGGACGTGAAAAGCTGGATTTGGAAATCTTTGAAAGTGCATTTTTAAGAAACTTAGGGATGGTGTCAGAATACATCAGCGAGCTTTCCGCCAAACCCGTTGTTAAGCGGCAGGCAAAGACCACGCCGGAGGTATCCGTAGGTTCCGCAGCCCCCTCCAAGATTGTTGGAAATGATATACGGATGTTGCTCAAAAAAGCCAAAAAGAGCGGCGAATTGCCCGTATCTGCTTATGCAGAGTATATCAAGGGCGAGGTGGCAATATGATTAGCTTCTTTCCCACGCCGTACCCGGATGAACTTTGGTACAGCGTCATTTGTCGCTACCATGTTCACAGCGGCAACTACTGCGCCAAGCACACCCTGCGGCAGCTATATGGGGACAATTTCTGTGCTCCCCAGTCTAATGCTCTGCGGGCCTATAAATACGCTGTTGGCACAGCTTCCGCAAAGGGTTCTTTTGTCTGCAAAGGATGTTGTAATGCAGCACACATTTTATCCCTATTACGCGCGATTTTTCCCTACTCAGCGTAAGCGCTCCACCTATGCCTATGTTGTCAATGGCAATCCATTAGCTGTACATCGGATGGGCATTTCACAGGCCAATGGAAATCATTGCTCCGTAATGCGCTATTGCCCCGTCTGTTATCAAGGGGATTTGCAACTATATGGTGAGCCTTATTGGCATCGCAGCCACCAACTGCCGGATATGCAGATTTGCACCAAGCACCGTTGCTGGCTGGTCGATACCGATGTCACATACAACAGCGCACGGCAGCAGGAGCTATTCCCTGCAACATTTACTATGCAGCTTAAAAAGCAGCCCGCAGAACCCGTGTCGGATTGCCTACAGGCATTAGATTTGTTGCTACAAGATACTTTGGATTCCAGTTTTGATTATCGTGACGGCTCTGTCTACCATGCCGTCCTTGACCGCGCATTGCGTTCCCACGGCTGGCGTTCCCTGACCGGCGGACGCACATACGCCACTAAAATTGAAAATGCACTTTTTAAGTCTATATGGCAGTTATATTCCCACAGCCGACCTATCTGCCAAGCAGCTGCACGCCACACTATGCAGCAAATCCGTTGCACCGCGATACGTTCTGCAACTTGCTGTCCTGCTGGAGCTGTCTCTCCACGACCTGCTCCACTCACCTGATGCCGTGCCAGACTATAAGGCCGAGCTGAAAGCAATGTATCAATCAGGAGCCAGCATGTACCATATAGCGCAGTTATACGGCATAGATGCCAAGACCGTGGCAAGATGGGTGAAATAGCATATGTAGAAGAGTTGGCACAAGACTTTACTTACACGAGATAAAATATGACATCGTCTGCAGATTATCTTTTTCTCGTTATAGACTGCATCCAAGGCGTTCCAGTTCCTCAAACACGCTTTTTTCAACCAATTCAAGAGCTGTAACATCTCCAATATATCCATACGGTATATTACGGCGCACAGCAATATCTTTTATCGGGTTATATTCTTTATGACCCATATTATCTGTTTTGAATAAGATTGCATCTGCATTATCAATCTGATTCTCCGCAGTTATTGATTTATCTTTCGTTACTACTACAGCTTTCGGAAACTTTTGTGCAAATTTTGTCATAATATTTTGGTGTCCGCCAATAAATACCACCTTCTTGCTTTCGAACACTTTTGTAAGGCATCCAACATAATCGATTTTAGGCTCTTCGGGTAAATCGATTTTTTCTGCTTCTTCCTCTCGGGTATGGCGCGGCTCAGTTCCTCATTTTGGGCTTTCAAATCTTCTAGTTGCTTCTTTAAGCATTCAATTTCTGATTGCTGAGTTTCAACCTTTGATTGGATACTTGCGTAGCGATTACGAGCAATTTCTGCATTCTTTTCCGCCACTTCCAACCTTTTATGATATTCATCCAAAGTGGATTCTTGCTTTGCAATCAATTCTTTTTTGTCTTGTTTTATCCTCGTCTGACATTTTTAAGTTCATTGTCTAGTCGCTTTCCTTGCGGATTAAAGAAGTATTCACTAAGCGTCTCTCTTATTGCTTTCTTACATTTTTCCGAAAGAAACGTGTAGTAGGTTGCGTTAAACAGCGCCGCTTTATATTTATTCCGGATGTTTTCAGCTTCTTCTATAATTTTGTCGTCATATGTACTCTTTTCTTGCTGGTCAATTTCTTTTTCCATACTTTCTCAAGCGGAACAGCTCCATCATCAACATGAGCAGCTTTATAGGCAATAATGCTAATACTTGTTAGCATATCTTTCGTCAATGGAATTCATCCATTGATTGTGAATTAAGTATTCCGCTGGAATTTAATGCTCCTGTAAGCGGAATTGTATACTCATCCACATCCGCTTTTTCTGCTAATGTTGTATATCGTAGCTTTCTTGCGTCTTCTGTAAATGTTGTGCTTAAGTTCTTTCCCGAAAATCTTTTTACTGACAATCGTCTTCGTTAAATAATTATACCTTTCTGTATGGGATATACTATTCACTGAATAACTAGCATCAATTAGTTTAAGCGCAAAAAAAAAAGCGTTTAGATATATGTCTTTGTAGCACTTTTCAAAGTTCTGATAACGAGGTGCGTAAGCCGCAAAGAAAGCTCTTGTCGGTGTATTGATAAGATTTTGTGTGAAAGCATTGTAAGCCACAAGGCATTTCTGCTTGTCGTCCCGTTCATCATTTTCAATTTGTCTGTAAAGGAACATCAACGCATTTTCGTCAATCGAAGGTAGTCCTTGCCTTTTGCTATTTTTTATATATAGTTGCATTACTTCATTTATGAAGTTCATTGGCTCATTCTTACAGTCATACAGTATGCACGCCATCATCACAACGGCATTTTTGTTTTGAACACTGTTAAGTCCCAAGATAAAGTGTAGTGGATATTTCCCATCACAGATATTCTTTATATAACTATCAACTTCATCCCTGTTATTTTCTCTGAATTTCTTTGCCACCTCCATACATTCCTTGCAACAATAAGAAAAGCATGCCATTCGTTCTGCATACTGAGTCATTAGGCTCTCTGGCGTTATCATAATCATTTTATTTTCATCGCCGTATTTGCTCATATTTATCTCCTAATCTTCACCTATTGCAGCTTAAGTATCGTTATTCTTCCATACTAATTTCTTCATCGCATACTTTCTAATATTGAAACCAACACATTGTAGATAGACCCTGGTTTTTATTTTTGTTTCCTCGCCCATCAGAATAGCTCAATATCTAGCAAAAACAGCATATTCATTCTTTGACCTTTCACCTCAATTAGCCATTCTCTACCGTTTGCTGTTTCTTTGATTATACAATACATTTCTCCCACATCATCATACCAAAAATACGTCTCATATTTTTAGTGAATCTGTATATCACTTACGTTATTGGAGCTAGAATATTTCCCTTCCTCTAGCCACTTTCGGATGACCTATGCCTCAGCTTCTGCTTTTCCTGTAGTTTCTTTCCGCCTTTTCCCATTCTTACGTGCTTTCCGCTTCTCGTTGTATTCCGCTTGAATCATAAGAAAATCATCCATAAGTACCTTTTCCTTGTTGCGGTTTCCCTTGATAACCATAGAGGGGTTAATCCGCCATACACAATCAAATTCCATCGCAACAAATCCTTTATCTGTAAGCGTGTCCATCGCTCTCTGTACAGTGGCTTTCGAACAATTTACATTTTCTGCAATTTTTTTCATCGGCCCAGTATATGTATTATCACTGTTTCGCATTGCACACACCAAAAAATTTAACACCTCGGATTCTTTGCCTCCCAGCCCGGAAAGAGTTTCAAAAAACAAATGATACACTTTAATAAAATCGCTTTTTGCAGTATCCAGGCTTTCTGGTGTTGGATATTCTATCGGCAGGAATAACGGGTCATTGCCATTGCTATCGGTTATAATCCAGTCACTCAATGGACGGCCAAGCAGTGAATCATACTTTGACATCAACCGTGCCTTAACCCCAATAATATCGCCCTTTACCAGCAATCTTGGATTGAGCATCCAAATCCGTTCGTCATCAGTCTTAGCCAGCATATCATTTTCCATCATCTTTTTGAATGTGTTACGAACTGTTGTAACATCGCATTCCAGTTTTCTAGCAATGGTTTTATAGGCTCCGATAAACTCATTCTTTGTGGGCTGCGTTTTTTTGCAGGATATATGCCACCACCTTGCTTTCTGCCGCGGAAAACGTTGAAAGCAGTTCAAAGAATTTTTTGTCTGCTTTCCAAAAATGCTTTGCCCCGTACTCGGCTTTGTGCTGCTCGTGCTGAAACTCTAATGCCTCGCCAGTTTTTGCATTCTCAAAAATGACAGTTTCAACGTCCTGTTTGCTCATTTTCTTCATTGTATTGCTCCTTGATACTTTAGGGGTGATTCCATGATACTTTGTGTATTTTTGGAAAATATTTCCTTGCCAAATATTTAATTATATGTCGTTATATTTCTACACTTTCCATTTCAAAAATGCCAAGTCTCTCATCTTATATTGTTCAATGTTATTCATTTCATGAAATATCATTGAATTAAATAAGGAGTATTGCGGAAAGTTGCATCCTAACCCATAAATTTTCCATTTGTTTATCCGCTTTTCCTTATTTCCTCCTATATAAGTTCGCGCTTCGCGGGATAAATAGGAAAAAATAAGAAACAACTTATTATTCCCTATAAGTTCACGCTCCGCGGAGATGATAGGTAGAAAATAAGAGCTAACTGCTACATCTTTCATTATTTATTTCTTTCACATTAAAAGTTTCTTCTTATCTTTTCCTATAAGTTCGCGCTTCGCGGTCTGCATAGGGGAAAAATAAGCTGTATCTTTGATGGAACCCTTTGCCTTATTGCTATGCCTAAATTCTTAATCGCTTCCATTGCAGCGTGTAGCTTTTTTGCTCTACTAGTAATAGGTTATCTGTCCATTTTATTGACCGTGTAGTCATTGATAGCATTTTACGTTCTGAACACAACTTTCTGGCTGGCAATGGTTTCATCTCATCTTGAAAGGCAGCAGCTTCCTTATGTTTAGTGGTTTTTCCTACATTACTAACGCCACCTTTCGTTATAGCCAAAAGCGTTGACTGCCATGCACTTTTGGGCGCTTTGAGCACTATAATTTAGGCTGAAACACTTCACCCAGAATGTCTGTAGTGCAATGGTAGGTTGCTTTTTTACGTTCTGAACACAGCTTTCATGTAGGGCAGGCACTTCCCTCTTATTTTGAAAGTTGTGCGTTGCCTTTACCCTCTGCATTTTTAGCGCCATTTTGCTTGCAGCCCAAAAAGCAGGCTGTCATGTTCCCTATTGGCTGTGTGCTAAATCTTGGGCGGGACGTTTCGTTCAGAACGTCAGCAACGTAACGGTAAGCTGCATTTTTACGTTCTGGAAATAAGCTACAGGCAGGTCGACACCTTCCCAAAAAGTTGGCACTGCTCATAAAGTTATTGCTTTGACCTTTGCAACCATTTTGCAGTTATCATCCATCACAGAGCTGCCGATGATGCGTATTATTCTTTTTTTCAATGTACAAAAAAGAGCCTGTACAAACATAAACTGCAATTCCGCAATAGGGATGCAATAAATTTTGTACAGGCTCTTTATTGGCCTATATTCAATTTTTAATGTAATCGCGTAAGTTTTTATATACTCTTCGAGGTTACATATATATTATGCCTCGATTCGCACAGAATGTCACTATTTTTTTTGCATTATATTAGCCCAAAATATTTATCAAAGAACGCTTGCAATTTTGCAATAATTCCATCCTTTTTGGCCGCTCGGTTGCCGCCGCCAAAGCGCGAGACCGGCGGCAGGATGCGGTCAACATCTGTGCCGGTAGTCTTTAATATACCGTCACGGAAAGAGTTGTCCACAAACTTGCGCGTTTCATCCGGCTTGAGCTTTTCCTCCGCGATAAGTGTATCAAGGTCGGTTTTCTTTTTGCTCGGTGACGAACTTTATCCAGTCGTCATCTACCTTGGTGGCCGTATTGACGGTTGCGATAAAGTTTTCAATCAGGTCTTTCTTGCTGCGCAGCTGCATACTGGAATCCACCGCCTTGCGGATGTCAACAAGCGATTTCTTTATTCTCGCAGTTGCTATCGTGATACTTGGCAACCAGCATAAGGATATAGTCAATATTGATTTCCACCTGACGGATAAGCTCCATCTCGAAAACTATATCGTCATTGATAACTTCCTTATCTGATTTTGGAGGTCGCATTTCATGATAAAGGTCAAGATAGCGGCTTTGGTAGTCCTGCATATCGCGCGGGGCAAGCAGCTCATTGCCCGCGAAATCGTCAAACGAGGTAAGGATATTCCGCATTCGCAGAATTGCGCCAAACAGTGCGATGAAGTCTTTTTTTATTTTGCTCCCCGACAATGGGCTGACCCAGCGGGAATTTATCTTGCAGTTTGGCAATCAGGTCTTCGTAGCCGTCGTGGTGTTTGCCGTCCTCGTCATAGCCCTCATAATAGGCTTTATAGTTTTTCAGCAGAACGACACTTCCGGCTTCGCGGTCTCCGAATAGCGCTAAAGCGTCATTGGTTTCCTTTTCCAGATTGCGGAAGCAGACAATGTTGCCGTATGTCTTTACGGAGTTAAGGATACGGTTCGTGCGCGAGAACGCCTGTATCAAGCCGTGCATGACGAGGTTTTTATCCACCCAGAGCGTATTTAGCGTGGTAGCGTCAAAGCCCGTCAGGAACATATTTACGACAATCAGGATGTCAACCTCGCGGTTTTTCATGCGCAGGGAAAGGTCTTTATAATAGTTCTGGAATCTGTCGGCCGAGGTGTCATAATGCGTCTTAAAAAGTGCATTATAATCTTGATTGCAGATTCCAAAAAGTCACGCGAGCTTGCATCAAGCTGGCTGGTATCATCGGAATTTTCCTCGCCTAGCATGCCGTTTGCATCTTCTACGTCCTCGTTGGGGGCGTAGCTGAAAATCGTTGCCACGCGCAGACGCTTTGCTTCGGGCAAGTCCTGCATCTGGCGCTTAAATTCCAGATAATACGCCTTTGCCATTGCAATCGAGCTGACCGCAAAGATGGAGTTAAAGCCCGACAGGCGCACGCTGTCCTTGACCTCTGCAACCTGCCCGCGTGTTTTATCGGTGGCTACTGCTTCAATGTTGCGCAGCGCACGGAAAGAATACGTCTTACCGTTGCGTTTTGTTTTCTGGTCAAAATGCTCTAAGATGTATTTGACGATTTCCTTTACGCGGCGCGGGTCGGCAAGTGCCTTTTTCGGTGTCGATGGCCTTAACCTGCTTATCGCCGATGCCTGCTTTGCGGTTGACCGTATCCACATAGTCGATACGGAACGGCAGAACGTTGTTATCGTTGATAGCGTCAACAATCGTATAGGTATGCAGCGGCAAGACTTTTTTGCCGTTTGCATCCGGTTCACCGCCAAACGCCTGCGGGGTGGTTTTCAGCGTGGGCTTGCCGCGCGTGCTGGCATTGGCCGCAAAAATCGGCGTACCTGTAAAGCCAAAGAGGTGATAGTTCTTAAAATATTTTGTGATGTCCTCGTGCATATCGCCAAACTGGCTGCGATGGCACTCGTCAAAAATCAAGACAACGTGCTTTTGGAAAATCTCATGTCCCTTATTGCGGGAGACAAACAGCGCCAGCTTTTGAATCGTTGTGATGATGATTTTATAAGTATGCGGGTTGCCCTTGGCGTCCCGGTCTTCCAGCTGGCGTTGCAGCACCTGCGTGGAGGTGTTGCCGTTGGCCGCTCCTTTTTCAAAGCGGTCATATTCTTTCATGGTCTGGTAGTCCAAATCCTTGCGGTCTACCACGAACAGAACCTTATCAATATAGGGGAGATTGGACGCCAGCTGCGCCGTTTTGAAGGAAGTCAGCGTTTTGCCGCTGCCGGTGGTGTGCCAGATGTACCCGCCTGCCGCCAGCGTTCCCGTCTGCTTGTAATTGGTCGAGAAACCTCAATGCGGGACAAAAATACGCTCGGTCGCCGCAATCTAGTACGGACGCATCACCAGCAGCAGGTCTTCGGACGTAAAGACGCAATACTTCGTCAGGATGTTCAGCAGCGTATGGCGGGCAAAGAACGTGCGGGTAAAGTCCACCAAGTCAGGAATGACGCGATTTTTCCCATCCGCCCAAAAGGATGTAAATTCAAAGCTGTTGCTTGTCTTTTTGCCGCTCTTTCGGGTCGTTCCGGCGCTTTCTTTAATGTGGCTGTCGCGGGTCGTATTGGAGTAGTATTTCGTGTTCGTGCCGTTGGAGATAACGAAAATCTGCACATACTCATACAGTCCGCTGCCCGCCCAAAAAGCTGTCCCGCTGGTAACGGTTGATTTGGTTGAATGCCTCCTTGATGGGCACACCGCGCCGTTTCAATTCCACATGAACCAACGGCAGACCGTTTACCAGAATCGTGACATCATAGCGGTTATCATAGTTGCCGCCGTTCTCCACATATTGGTTGATAACCTGCAAACGGTTGTTGTGGATGTTCTTTTTTATCCAACAGCGTAATATTGACCGTAGAGCCGTCCTCGCGGGTCAGGTTCTGAATGTTGTCCTCTTGGATGCGGCGGGTCTTTTCTTTGATGCCATCGTTCGCGTTGGCGATTTTATCCTTAAAAAAGTTGTCCCATTCTTTATCCGTAAAGGTATAATTGTTCAGAATCTCCAGCTGACGGCGCAGGTTTGTTACAAGGTCAGCGTTATCGTGGATAGGGAGGTAGGCATAGCCCTGCTCCTCCAGCATCCTGATAAATGCCTGCTCCAGCGCAGCCTCGCTCTGGTAAGCGTCAGAGCGTTTGCTTTGCGGTTCGTATTCTGTTACAACGGTACTTTCGTTGCTGGCAGCAACTACATTGTAAGTGCTCATGCACCCAACTCCTTAAATGTTAAGAGCTTATCCCGATAGTATTCGTATTGCTTTTGCCGTGCCTCGATTTCAGCAGGGAGGCCGGTGGAAAGGTCGGTGCAAAAGGGTGTCAAAACGGTCAAGGATGGCAACTATTTCTTTTTGCTTAGATATTTCTGGAATCTCAAGCACTATATTTTCTATTGCTGTTTTTGAAAGTCTTGGTATGCTTGCTTTTTCTGACTTGTGAGAATAGTCGCCCCTGCTGGTTTTTCAACGCATAGTAAAGATATTTGCTTTCCAAATTTGCATCACAATCAAAATAGTAGCAATCATCCGCAGCCCAAAAGTCCGTACTGCTATATCCAATTTCACCGGCCGCACCAGCAGCAATTACAAAGGTAGTATCACCTTTGCAATTAGCCACATCATAAAAAACCAAGCGGTGTCATACTGTTCTGATAAACGGGGTAGGCATCCTCGGCTTTTTAATTGACTGCGTACAACGCGCTTTCCTCTATTTATGCTGACGATTTCTTTAACAGGAATTTTTACATATCCAAACACATACTGTAAGAGCTTAATTAGGCTCTGTCTGTCTGGTCTGTCTGTCTGTCTGTCTGTCTGTCTGTCTGTCAAGATTATGTCGTCAGCCGCAGCAAACGTCAAGAGCATATCCCGATAATATTCATACTGTTTTTTACGGGCTTCAATTTCAGCAGGCAGACCAATGTTCAGGTCAGAACAGATGGCATCGAAGTTATCAAGGACGTTGACAATGCGTTCCTGTATCTTTATATCAGGAACTGGCACAGGGGAACGCATTCAGCATAGGGCGTCTAATGGAAGATACAGAACTTGAAATACATTCTTTTTGAATATATGGCAGGAATTTGGCTTTCATATAGTAAAAAGAAGAAACGCGGAGATACATCAGATGTATTTATATGGATTCTGTACGCTCTCTGGTGCAGTGCATATTTCCCCTCGACATAGTGGTAAACCTTGCCTACGCCAACACCATCGCCCGCTGTTATAATTGCAGTTTCGTCATATTCATAGTCATTCTTTCTCAACGGCTCCTGCGAGCGAACAAAGAACGGATACTTCCATTTTCAACTGCTTCATTTGTATTGCTACTGCCCGTGCCAATATCTGCAATTTCTGCCAGCGTTCTCCACTTTGTCTCAAATGTCCCCCCCCCTGTGGACACCGAAAGTCAAAAGCGTATCGCGGTAATATTCATACTGCTTTTTGCGTGCTGTAAGCTCCGCTGTAAGCTCCGCTGTAAGCTCCGCGAAATTGTCAAGTATCCTGACAATTTCGCGTTGGACTGGCAGCGGTGGAACGGGCATCGTAACTCCTTCCAACTTCTGCGGGGTCAGGTCAATAACCTTTGTTCCTTTCGCAATACGCTTTTTCTGCGTAAAGAAGTCATTTGTCTGGAACCAATAGGCAACATATTTGGGGTCTTGATTATGCTTGAAAATAGCAGCGTGCGCACCTGTTACAATCTGTTCATCGCCCAACCAAACAACACACTTGCCAACATCTTCTACATTTTCACTTGTAACGGCAATAACCAAATCACCCGTATTTACTTTTTGCAGCTTTTCTGCCAATTCGGGGACACAAAGGACTTTGTTTTATACGCACAAGTACCATAGTAAGTGTAAATTTGACCGTAATGGATACAGCCAACGCCACTTTCCGTAAAATCTTTTTTCTGCAAACCATTACCACGGATAATAACGCCAATATCGCCTAAGCGTTTCCGTTCTACCCCCTGTGGGCAAAGCTCTTGAATCAATTCATCAAGTTTTGTCATCTTTTTCACCTCGTTAGGCGTAAGCTGTTTTTCATATTTTCGACGATTCTTTTTTCAATAATTTTATTATCAAGCGTTTCAAGCTTGACACACAATTCAAACAGTCCAAGACTTTCAGCCATTTCAGTACAATTCTTTTTCGTAATTTTCAAGTTCAACGGTATTCCGTCTTTTTTTCTCTTGTTCCTTCAAATTTGATATATATACCTGCTGTTTGTACATTGCTTTTAATAGGTCTGCAAATGCCGAAACGAACGCTTCTCCTATTTCTGCCGTTTCCCCATCAAAAATCATCGAGATTTCAACCGCTGAAGCTTTAAGTTTCTCATATTTTGTAAGAAATATTTTTTTGTTCCTCTTGGTGTAAAGGTTTCGACATTACAAGTGCCATTTCCTCCAAGTCAGAACAATTTGTCAGCCATGTGAATATTAAATCATTACATCCATAAAATGTATCGGCTTTTTTAAGGTAAAGCTTATTGTCAGTGTATAAAGAGTAAATAGTGTTAAATTCAATAAATCGCGAAAGCCGCCTATCAAACAACTGTTGTTTATTGCTCAAAGAAATCTGTTTATTTGTTTGACATAGCGCTTTTACAGAGATAAATATAGAAACTATCGAAACAAATAAATTGACTATTTCCGAACAGCTCATCCCTCAATCTCCGCAATAATCTTATCAATCTCGTCCCGCAGAACCTGTTCCCGCGCCACAATGCGCTTGATTTCTGCGTTCAATTCCGTAATGTTGATGACCTCGCGGGTGTCCTCCTGCTCCACATAGGTGGATACCGACAGGTTATAATCCTGTTCCGCAATCTCGTCATTGGGTACAAGGCTGCAGAAATAGTCCTTATCCTCGCGTTCAACAAACGAGGCCACGATTTTTGCAATGTTGTCCTCGGTCAGCTTGTTGTTGTTCGTGACCTTGACAAATTCTTTCGAGGCATCAATAAACAGCGTCTTGTTCTCGGCCTTGCTCTTTTTCAGCACCATAATACAGGTTGCAATGCTGGTGCCAAAGAACAGGTTGCCGGGCAGCTGAATAATGCAGTCGATAAAGTTGTTATCAATCAGATATTGGCGAATCTTCTTCTCCGCGCCGCCGCGATACATGATACCGGGGAAGCAGACAATGGCCGCCGTGCCGTTGGTCGCCAGCCATGCCAGCGAGTGCATGATAAAGGCCAAATCCGCTTTGGATTTCGGGGCCAGCACACCGGCAGGGGAGAAACGCGGGTCGTTAATCAAGACCGGGTTATCATCGCCTTCCCATTTGATAGAATACGGCGGGTTGCTGACAATGACCTCAAAAGGGTTCCTCGTCCCAATGCTGGGGCGAAATCAACGTATCTTCGTGGGCGATGTTGAACTTATCAAAATCAATATCGTGCAGGAACATATTGATACGGCACAGGTTGTAGGTCGTCAGGTTGATTTCCTGACCGAAGAAGCCCCCTGCCGGACATTCTCTTTGCCCAGAATCTTCGCCGCTTTCAGCAGCAGGGAGCCGGAGCCGCAGGCCGGGTCATAGACCTTGTTGACCTCGGTTTTGCCCACAACAGCAAGGCGGGTCAGCAGCTCCGAAACCTCCTGCGGGGTGAAGAACTCGCCGCCGCTCTTGCCAGCATTGGAGGCATACATACTCATCAGGTACTCATACGCATCGCCAAACGCATCAATCGTGTTTTCCTTGTATTCACCGAGCTTCATCGCGCCGATGCCGTCCAGCAGCTTGACAAGCATTGCGTTGCGCTTTGCCACCGTAGCGCCAAGCTTGTTGCTGTTGACATCAATATCATCGAACAGACCGGCAAAGTCGTCCTCGCTCTCGGTGCCTTTGGCGGAATCCTCGATATGACGGAAGACGGCCTCCATCGTCATATTGAGGTTATCGTCCTGCGGCGCACGGGCGCGGACATTGACGAACAGTTCAGACGGCAGGATAAAGAAGCCTTTGGTCTGCACCAAGTCCTCCCGCGCCTGCTCGGCCTCCTCGTCAGACAGCTTGGCATAGTCAAAATCCGCGTAGCCTGCCGCGATTTCGTCCGCGTTGATGTAGTTCGTCAGGTTCTCGGAAATATAGCGGTAGAACATGATGCCCAGAACGTAGGATTTGAAATCCCAGCCATCCACGCTCCCGCGCAGGTCATCAGCAATCGCCCATATTGCGCGGTGAAGTTCTTCGCGTTCCTGCTCTTTTTTGTTATCCGGCATCGTGATTCCTCCAAATTTCAAGTACACTTTTTAATTGTATGTATATTATAGCAGATACTCTGTCCCATAATTTGGACTTGCAGCAAAAGATACATATTTTTATTTATTATAACGAAAAAGCGGGTGTATGTCACCCGCTTTTTACTGTATTTTGTAAATATTGTAGATGTTGCGCACTATTTGAAGTAGAAATTTTTCTGCAGCCGGATTGCACCATCATCACAGATTACAAAGAGGTCTTGCGCCAAATGTGCAAGGTCGGCTGGCTTGATGATGGGCTGTGATTTCTGGTTTGGGTCTGTTGCCAGCAAGGAGCGTTTTTCACCAATCATCTTTGAGAAATACTCCTGTGTTTCAGTGTCCTTACAACCCAGTATGACGGTAAATTTGAAGTTACCGAGCATTGCTATGCGCTCATCTTTGCCGTAAATCATATCGACATCCGACACCGACTGGGTTAGGACAAGGATTCTAATTCTTCTTTTCCTCAAACGACGGAGGGCCGGGGTAATTTGTAATTTTCCAAAGGACGCAAATTCGTCCAAGCAAAATAGTATCATTTGCTTGTTTTCTTTTTGGTCTTGATGAAAAATACTCCATTGACTGCGCTGTAATTATACGCATTAAGTCGCCATAGATTTCGAGCTTTTCTTCCGGGATGTAAACATATATACTATTTGTTTCCAGCGTGGCTGGGCTGATTGACTGCTCATAACTGGCTGCTTTCCGAAGTGCATTTTTTATTTTTTCGTTTGTGGCAAACAGTTTTAGGGCATCGTCTGCTGCCTGCTTGCAGCCTGCTGTGTTCTGCTCTGACGCACCTGCGAATGAACTGATATACATATTGGCAGTTTGGTTCTGCTGCTTTGCTATATCGTTCAGCAAACTACGCCAATCGTGGCTGAGGAAAAACTCGCAGATTTGGACAAAGCCCCAGCCCATTCCGTAGTAGCAGATAAGCGCTGCCGTTATCATCTTGCGGCCATTTTTCGTGAAAAAGATGCCTGCCTCGCTGTCGTTGGCTTTGTCCGGCAATAGCAGGTAGGCAAGCTGCTCCAAGCGCTCCTGCCGTTCGGTCTCATCCGTTACCGCATTGATTGAAGCAAACACATCATACGGGATGCAGTTTTCCGCTGTCGGGTCAAATACAATTTTGTTGGGCGTGTTGACGTTAGCTGAAATGTCGCCGGAAATATCCACCACCAGCGCCGTACCCTGCCAGCTGCGCAATGTTGGAATCAGCAAAAGCACTTGTCTTACCTGTGCCGGACGGCCCCAGTACGAGAATATGCCCCTCGTCCTGTTCGGGGAGTAGGCCAACAGACCAAACTTCTTACCAAACAGAATCCCTTTGCTTGCGCCGGATGTCGATACACAAGATTCTTTTTTGCAAATGGATTTGGAAAATGATTCATCTGCCCACGCAAATATACTATCAGTACCAGCACAAGGAGCATGACTGCCGTTGCTCCGTACAGATAGCAGTTGATAAGCATTACCGCCTGATTCATGGCTGTACCTCAAAAACGCAGTTCCGGCCCGGACGATTCACCGAAATATAACGCAGGGCGTTCCACTTCCTGCTGGTATTCCTGTTTGCGTTCGGCTTTCAACTGTGCAACAGTGCGGTTGCCGCCCTGCCGTTTGGTTACGCCGGTCATAACGCGGGCATCTTCCAGACCGTGCTCGTTCAGGTAGCGTTGCAAGTCTGGATGAAAATTTCGCAGCTCGCGGCGGTCAAGGACATCGTTCGCACAGATTTTATAGCCCTGCTCGTGCTTTAAATCTTCCTCTACTGGGATAAAACAGAAATGCAAATGCGGCTGGCCGCCCTCATCATCATGGACGATGGCCTGCACGACATTTTCCTTGCCATAACGATTTTCTAAGAAATCGTATGTTGCACAAAAAAGTCGTCATAGCGCTCTGGGTCTAAATCCTGCGGGGCGGTCACGACCCAGCCAGCCATAACCTTTACATCGTTACGGTTGTAGCAGTACAGTTCCGATTTTCGCTGCAAAAAAATAGTCATACTCGGTCATGCCCCTATCGGGGGACAGAACATAGTCCTGTCCCTGCCGAGACGGGTCAATGTCAGGATTGCCGGAATGTTCGATTTCGCGGCGATTGTGCCGCAGTTGATTGCGGACTGCGCCCGCCGAAACTTCTCTACACTTGCCATTGTAATCTCACTTTCCTTTGCGGGGTTCATGTCCCCTCCGCCCACGCCTTGAAATGCCCTGCACAACGAAGCAGTGCATTTAGTCGCGGACTGATGTGCCATACAAGGTATGGCAGTTTCCCCGGAAACTCCCACCGCCCTTGCGGGCTTACCTTGCCAAAGGGGCGTGACCCCTCTGGACTCCCCGCTGCCGACAAGACCTGCTTGCCGTCAGTGAGGGGCCGCGGCCCCCATCGGGACGACTTTTCGCCGTCCCTGCCCCTATAAGATTAGCGGTGCCAAGTTCTGCACTTCCGCGCAGAGCATCAGCACCGCCCTCGTTGCGACCTGTACGCCTTACTTTCGCAAAGGCGTGTCAGGTCCTATTTTTTTCTACCCGATGTACGGCACCACTGGCCCATTGCATCATGTTCAATCCCTGTAAGGAACTGCATGCCCTCAAACCAATTGAACGGCTGGCTAGGCTCGCAACGAAACGCAAGCGCTGCCAGCACATCATACACAGCCTTTTCGCTCCACAAAGTATCCCACTCTGCAAAAATGTCATCCACCAAACGCGCACCGTTAATTTTGCTGATGCCGCCAACCGAAATCTGTTTACCGAGAATATTGTAGACCTCAACAGCAGATTCCCACAGAGCATCGTTTTCTGTAATGGTGCGGTTCTCTACATCCTCATGCAAATGGTACCGGGCAAAAAATCCTTGCAAGCGGTCTGCATCACGCACCGGGCGCGTTCCTAACGCTCTAATACCGCGCGTCATCGACTGCTTGATTTCCTGAGCTTCCAACTCTCCCGCTGTATGGCGCTGTAAAATAAGTCTTGCCTCCGTGCGGAACGGTTCCGTAATCGGTAGAAACTGATTTTTGATTGCCATATTGATGATGTCTCCAATTTTCAATCCAAAGGTTTTGGTTGCCTCAGCGATAAGCATATCACTCTCAGCATCCGATGCAAAGAAACGTTTCATAATGTTTTCCTCCTTTAAAACGTTCACAATTCAATACATCATGTATATATCGTTTAAAGCATGCACACGGAAAATATATACATTTTGTATATTCGAAATCGTTATGCGTGTGCTATAACGGTAAAGGGATTCCCCTACAAATTTCATTTTCTGCAATTCGCAAGGATTGGCAAGCCAAAAAATGTTTTTTTGCAAAAATTATATTTTTGTTTTAACGCGTTATTTTTACTTTAAAAAGACTGATAAACCGCTGCGGCGGAGATTGAGAAGCGTGGCCCTGCCGCTCAAAAAAGTATATAAGCCCCCAGCCCTAAGTCAACAGACTTTCACGGCATATTCTCGCGCTTTCGCGGGGAGCGCTGCGATATTCCATGTTCTGTTGACACCGGGATGGGGGCTTTACTTTTCTTTTCGCCGGCAGGGGCCAAACCTGCAAACCGCTTCTGCGGGGATTAAAAGTAAACTTTTAAGACGAAAGGACAACGAAAATGAAACAGACGATTAAAACAAGCCGTGTGGCAGGTCAGTTAGAAAAAATGTTCCGCGCACTTAATAGCCGATTCTTTGGTGGTGAATTGCCGGAAGTCGTTATCAGTCTCAAAAAAAAGACCGCTGGCGCGTATGGACATTTTACAACGGGTAAAGTCTGGCAGACAGGAGAAGAACGGCGCTACGAAATCAATATAAGCTCTGCTAGCTTAAATCAGGAGTGCGCCTTTCTCTCAGGCGTGTTAGTCCACGAGATGGTACACGAGTATTGCGCTGAACATGGTATAAAAGATACCAGCAATAACGGCGTGTACCACAACAAGAATTTCAAGCACATTGCAGAAACCCACGGTCTGGAAGTCGAACACCATCCCAAATATGGTTGGACAATTACCAGCCCCGGCCTTGAACTTCTGGATTTTGTTGAGGAACAGGGCTGGCAAGATTTCCAGATGGTCGAAAGTCTCAACCTACTGGATGTACTCGGAACGCTCCCCAAGGGCGGCAACAGCGGTGCAGGCGCAGAAACCAGAACGAAAAAGCCCAGCAGTACCCGCAAATATATTTGTCCCAAATGCGGCAACAGCTGCCGAGCGACCAAGGTCATCAACCTAATATGCGGCGACTGTATGGAAAAAATGGTCGTTGTCGAATAAATCATAACAACAGCGATAATGGTCGAGTGAGTAGACTGCCATTTTTATATGTACACTTTTAAAGGAGCTTTACAATGCAATACGATTATTATTCCTGCCCGTATGAGCCTGATACCGGCATACCACCGTGCGGAGAAATGCCAGAGTGCCAAACCTGTTCTTGGTGCTACCTTACAGACAGCGAAAAGTAGAACGATGGCGGCGGTCACACAAGCGACCACCGCCATCATTTCCAGTATCAAATTTAAGCTATGCGCAATCAGTATCAAAACTGCTTGCTATCGTATAACAAAGTAAGTATACTATCAGTATCAAAATTAACGAGCCTTAGAGGTGATACCGCCATGCAGATATATGGTTACTGCCGCATTTCCACGCCGCAGCAAAATATTGAACGGCAAATACGCAACATTCTGGCAACGCATCCAACCGCACATATCATCCGAGAAGTATATACCGGCACGACCTATCAAGGCCGCAGAGAATTGGATAAATTGCTTCACACCGTGCAAGCAGGAGACACTATCGTATTTGACAGTGTATCTCGTATGAGCCGTAATGCAGACGAGGGTTGCCAACTATACGAAGACCTGTACGCCCAAAATGTAACGCTTTGCTTTCTCAAAGAGCCACACATCAACACGGAGACTTACCGCCAGACCATCCAGCGGCAAATCAGCCCCCAGCTGAAAACCGGCAATGCCGCTACCGACAGTTTTGTATCCTCGGTCATTGCTGCACTGAATCAGTACACCGTTGACCTCGCCAAAGAGCAGATACGCCTTGCCTTTGCGCAAGCTCAAAAAGGAAGTTGACGACCTGCACCAACGCACCAGAGAGGGAATGCTGACCGCCAAACTAAACGGCAAGCAGATGAGGGCAGGAGCGTGGCCGTAAACTGGTTATCAAGAAAACCGCCGTCTGCAAGGATGCCATCAAAAAGTACAGCAAAGATTTTGACGGCACACTCAGCGATGCAGATTGCATTAAACTCATTGGTATTGCGCGGAATACGTATTACAAGTATAAGCGGGAATTGCGAAATGCAATATCTATATAAGAAAAAAGGGCCTGTAATGTGCACATATATCTGCACACTACAGGTCCTTTGACTCTATATCTCGCACATCATGCGGTAATTTCATACCGTACTTTTAAGTCATTAAACTGGTTATATGGAATAAAGTTTTCTTTTTGCAAGCGTCCCACTACTAATTCCTGGAGAAATCCCCATCCGTGCCGCAAACTGGCTAATTGTGGCCCTTGTCAAATACCCGTTCTTGGCGAAGGCATTGAAGGCTACCTCATCTATCAAAAATATCTCTTGCGAACTTATCTGCGTCATGCTCATCATCAGCATCTGTTCCAAACGGCTTACTTATATGGCCCATTATAATATGCGCCACTTCATGGAAAAAGACTAAACCAGAACCTATCGGCATCTTTTTCCTCTTACCGTAAGGCCCATAACAATTTTTCTATCTTCTTGGAATGTTGCTCCATGCAAGAAAGAACCCTCAATATGAGGTAAAAAGACAAGCGCAATACCACATTCTGACATCATCTTCGTCAGTGCAGGGGCAGAATTCTTTCGGCTCTTCTACAGTCATTTTCCGAATTTCCGGCAATTTTTCTTGTAGCAATTTTATGTTAATAGGTTCTGTATCTATATTACGTGCCTCACGCCGTGCTTGCTGCGACCATGCTAAAAGCGCAAAATCACTTTTTTTTCGCTTTCATTTAATCGCCTACATGCGATATTCGTAATCGCCGGATTTTCTATGATTGTTAATTTTGCAACCTCAAAAAATTTCCGTAGCTCAACTACTTTTTGTTCTTGTGTCTTAACCTCCGGAACCCACTTATTTTTTACCATCTCGCTATAGGGAAGCTTCTTTATTAGCTCCTTATCTGTGTCCATTTCATTTTCAGCTTTTACCTTTGCAAGCTTTTTTCCTGATAAATTGCTTCGAGATTATTCCAAAAACTTGCCGGAATTCCCAGAACCATTTCAAGCGTTCTGCAATTTCCGGCGTCAAGCGAACGTCACCGTTGATAAGCTGGCTAACATGCTTTTCGGACAAATTCATCCGCAACGCAAAATTCTTCTGCGTCATACCTCTATCTTCAAGTTGCTCTCGGATAGTTGCTCCCGGTGGCGTAGCAATCGTATTCTTACTCCTCACCATCGTGTTCTTCCTCCGTTTCTTCATACTGTACTTTAATGATAGTCTACAATTTCAATGATATTCGCTATTTGGATTTCTTCACCGTTCTTTTCGAATACCAATCTGTAAGGATGAACTAAATCAACAGCAAATTGTCCATTTCTATCTCCTGTTAAGGGATGACACCTTCCAATGCGAAATCGAACCATCGTCTCAACCGTATCTGCTGCTCGTATTTCATCTAATCGTTGGCCTATTTTTTCAGCCATCTTTGAACCATGCTTTCTTTCTGCCGTCCGAACATCCGTACAAACTTTTTCAATTGTTTTTGTTTTATAAGTAATTTTCAACGCATTTCCTCCGGCAGCAGATTGTTGTTGATTATTTACCTATTTGGTAATTTAACTATAGCATATGTAATACACTTTTTTCAAGAAGAATTTTACCGAAATGGTAACATCCTTGTCATCTGTATTATTTTCGTTCATTGCTTTAAAGTTCATCTTAAAAGTGCATTTATAAAAGTTACAGTTTATCGTCACATATTGACTTATATTCTTTTTCTATATTACTATGATACAGGGCATTCACCGAAGAACAAAGAGACAAGTTAAGAATCCACACGCAGGCCCCTCCGCCATCCGGCGGCGGGGTTTGTTTTTTACAGCAAAACAGCACCGCCCGCGATATGGTATTACCCGCGGGCGGTGCTGCTATTTCTATTTGATAAAGAAAATGAGAACGGCGTCAGTAACGGCGTTCTCACAAAAGATGCTTTCTTTTTGATTACAACCGTATCATACCGTTCCCCACGCAAAAAGTCAATCACTTTTGAGCAGGGCGGTGTATTTATGCCAATTTTTCCTCTCTTCTATTGAAAACATTGTTTGCATGGTGCGCCAGTTTTCTGTATTTTATCCTATTACAACGTCATCCTCCCCCCGGCAAGCCCTGCCATTTTGTAGGGCAAGGATTATCAAATAGTCAAATATAACGGATGCAGCACAAGGTTTTTCGGCACTTTTCCGATTGACGCACCGCATGGGACAGCGTACAATAAAAGTACCAATTTTTGCAACAATAATACAATTGTGTGCTTTGATTCAAGCCCTTCAAAAAGGAGAGAATACTGTTCCATGGGTTCCAATTCCACTACTATCCCCACCACCAGCGTGGCAGAGTTAAAGTATCTTTCGCTGCTGGCACGGGATTATCCCACCCAGGCCGCGGCTGCCAGCGCCGTTATCAGCCTGGAAGCCACCGCCAAGCTGCCCAAGGGCACTGAGCATTATATCAGTGACCTGCACGGCGAAGACGAGGCTTTTATCCACCTGCTGAACTCCGCTTCCGGTGTTATCCGCGAAAAAGTTGATCTTGTCCTGGGTGAAAACGTGCCCAAGGCCATCCGTGCCGAGCTTGCCACCCTGATCTACTACCCGGCGCGCAAGCTGCCCCTGCTCAAGGCCCGCTACCCGGAACGCTTTGAGCTGGAAGCCTGGTACCGCCAGACGCTGCTGCGCCTGATCGATGTATGCCGCTTTGTTTCGTCCAAGCACACACGGGAATATGTGCGTTCCTGCCTGCCGCAGGGCTGTGGGCATATCATTGACGAGCTTCTGCACGCCCACTTTGAGGACCACAACAAAACCCTCTACTATGGCCAGATCGTGGGCAGCATTATCGCCAATGACCGCGCGGACGCTTTCATCATCCGCCTGTGTGAGCTGATCAAGCGCCTTGCGGTGGACAAGCTGCACATTATTGGTGACCTGTTTGACCGCGGCCCCCGCCCGGACCTGATCCTGGACCGACTGATGACCCACCACAACGTGGATTTCCAATGGGGCAACCACGACGTTGTGTGGATGGGTGCCGCCGCTGGCAGCGCGCTGTGCTGCTGCACGGTGCTGAAAACCACCCTTGCCTACCACAACCACGGCATGATTGAAGATTTTTACGGCATCAATCTGCGCCACCTGCTGCGCATGGCGGAGCAGTATTACGGCAATGAGGATCTGACCATTTGGATGCCGCACACCGACGCCACCCACGGCCCCTACACGGACGGAATGCTACACCGCTGTGCTGTCATGCACAAGGCCATCACCATCCTGATGCTGAAGCTGGAGTGCGAAGTAATCGACCGCAACCCGGATTTCAAGATGCAGGGGCGGGATTTTTTGCGCCGCATTGATTACGAAGCCGGAACGGTGGATTATTTTGGCAAGATCTATCCCCTGCGGGACCGCAACTTCCCCACGGTAGATCCAGAGAACCCGGCCCGCCTGAATGCCGACGAAAAGTTTGTGCTGGACAAGCTGGTGGCATCCTTCCGCCACAGCGAAAAGCTGCAAAAGCACGTTGCCTTCCTGTATGCCAAGGGCAGCGTATACCACATTGAGAATGGCTGCCTGCTGTACCACGGTGCGGTGCCCCTGACGGACGAGGGCGAATTTGCCGCCGAAACGTTTGAGGGCCATTCCCTGCGGGGCCGCGCGCTGCTGGATTACTGTGACCTGCGCGCCCGCCTGGGCTATTTTGCGCCGGAGGGCTCGCCGGAGCGGCAGAGCGGGCAGGACTTTTTGTGGTACTTGTGGTGCGGCAAGCTCTCCCCGCTGTTTGGCCGCAGCGCCATGACGACCTTTGAACGGCTGTACATTGAGGACCCAGAAACCCACAGGGAGATCAAGGATCCCTACTATACCTGGTACGATGATGCGGCCATCTGCTGCCGCATCCTGGCGGAGTTTGGCTTAACGGCCAACTGCCACATTGTGAACGGCCATGTACCCGTGCGGGGAAAAAGCCGGCGAAAGCCCCATCAAGGGCGGCGGGCGCTTGTTGGTGATTGACGGCGGGTTCTGCCGCGCTTACCACGAGCGCACCGGTATTGCGGGGTACACGCTGGTGTATTCCAGCCACGGCATGAGCCTGCGCACCCACCAGCCATTTGAAAACACCGCCAAAGCAGTGCAGGAAAACCTGGATATTTTGTCCCGCGTGGATGTGGTGGACGATAACCACACCGACCGCGTTCTGGTGGAACATATGGACGAGGGCGCCAATCTGTACGCCCAGGTGGCCGACCTCCACCGCCTCATCTCCGCCTACCGCACCGGCCTGATCAAAGAACAGCCGACGAAAGATACGATCTGGTAGCGATTACGGGGATTTTCCAGTTTTTTTGAAAAAAAGGCTTCGGCGAAAAAAACTTTAATTATAATAGAATATAGAATAAATTATAGGATAAATCGAAAACAGCCGCAGCGGCAGGGAGTCATTCCCCCACCGCTGCGGCTATTTTATTTGTAGGTTCGTTTGGTTCATCTGTAGGGCGCGATGCCCTCATCGCGCCGGAGAAAACCATAAACCATTTGTCACAAACCTGCAAACAATTTGTAGGGGACGATGGGACTTACCTAAGGCAATACCGCACAATTCCCGCCTAGCGGCTTAAGCACCGCTTCGGCGGCTGCGGCACGGGTATTCTGCCTGGCGTTGCCAAAATGCTCGATAAGACATCCAGTATTATCTGCGCTTTTGGCTTAGCAGCTGCCGCACTCGCTCGCCGTATCGGCACTTAGAATTATGCGGTATTGCCCTAATATTCCGCCATCCGGCAATAAGGCAAACGTCCGCAGGCGCACAATGTGCACCCCTATGGGTGAGATATGCGTTTATTGCCCGTTATGCACAATAAAACAACCTGTAGGGAACGGTCTTGACCGTTCCGAGACCGAGGGGCGGATGTCTTTAGGTTTGTTGCAGAGAACCACCCCTCAGGCCGCTTCGCGTCCATCGCAAACCTAAAGTAAGATATTGGCTCCCCTTTGAGGGGAGCTCCGGCGAAAGCCGGTGAGGGGTGGTTCCCCGCGTAGAGCCTAAAATTTATGGTTCCACATTTCCATCCGGGGCGTCGAGGACGCCGCCCCCTACCATAGGGCAAGGCAAAACATCAAATTTATAATGTGCAATAAGACAAAGCTCCAGCAGAACGATGCAAGCATCGTCCCCTACAGATAGGTTTCGGGCTGCGTTAAGATTGCGGCATTCAATTTACGTTTTCCCGGCGCGATGAGGGCATCGCGCCCTACAGATTGTTTTATCATTCATCCCGCATTTCTAAATACCAGCAACCCTAATATTTCCTGAGCGGCGCACCGCGCCGCGGTCCACCACAATTATTCTTTATTATTTATTCTTTATTCATTAAGCGCCCCCAACTCCTAACTCCTCCCTCCTAACTCCTAACTAATCACACAAATTCCCTCCACGCCTGCTCCGCCCCGGTCTGGAACGCGCACAGTTCTTCCATCAACTTGTGGGCGCCGGGGCTGGCCTGGGGGTAGTCGGTTTCGGCGCGCTTGCAGTCCAGCACGCCCTGGCCGCTGCCCTCCGCCAGCATGGTGGCAAGGTTGCGGGTGCTTTTGTCCAGCATGGTGCGGGTGCGGATGCCCATGCTCACACTCATGCGTGCGGCGGCGCTCTGACCCTTGGCCTGTGCGCCGATGGCATCCAGCGCCGTGTGGGCCTGCTGGTTCAGGCGGCGGTACTCGTTTTTCTGGCGCATCATCTCGTCTTTCAGCTTCTGGTCATACGTCAGCCCCATCAGCTCATCCAGGGTGTTTTTGCCCATCTCGGTGTTCTGCACGATCTCCTGCAGCATGGCTTCGTTATCACTGGTTTTTGCATATTCTGGTTTTCCGGCATAAAAAATCCCCCCTTGTGTACAGCCTTTTTCCTTTGAGAATGTTCCCAAAGCTAGTATGGCTCCACAAGGGGGATTTATTCTTTTGTTTCAGTTTCTTCAGCAGCCGGAAAGGCGCTGCTCGGCCAGGGCCACCATCAGGTCCCAGCTGCCGGCTTCGCCCCAATCGGCAGAGCTGAGCGACACGGTAAATTCGCCGCGGCGGGACAGGGTGATGCCGAACGTGCGGCGGGATTCGCCCAGCGCTTCATGCAGCGCAGCCTGCAGTTTTGCCGCCGGGGTGCCAACGCTCACCACCAGGAAAATGCCGTCTTCCAGGCGGACAACAGCGTTCTGCTGGTCCGGCCCGGCAGCCAGCTGCAAAATACCGGCTGCGGTATTCAGGCAGCAATCTGCTGCGTGAGTGCCTTCCTCGCGCAGCAGGTTCCAATACTCGTTCACGCGGGCAGCAACCACGCTGACCGGCTTGCCTGCGCAGGCAGCAGCCGCCACTTTTTTGCGGTAAGTGGAATCCAGGAACGCACGGTTATATACACCGGTCACATAATCGCGGCGCATCTCCTCGCGGTACTGGCCCAGCAAGCGCAGCAGAGCGTTTGCCTCGCGGTCATTGGCGGGCAGATCTGCCGTAAGGAAATAGGTGGCAGCCAGCACAAACGGGCGGTGCTCCACCTGGATGTTCTGGTAAAACACAAAACCGGTATCCTCACCCAAAATCGGCTGCCAGCCACGGCCATCTGCATTCAGCACAGGCACAGCATCGGCATGGCCGGTGGCCTGCAGGGTGGCAGGGTCCACCTCGGCCTGGGCCAGCGGGTCGATCAAAGTAACCTGGTCAAAAAAATTCTGCAATGCGGTAACCTGCATGCCAATTTGTTCCAGAGTAAATTCCTGCATGACACGTCTTCCTCCATGTAAAACATACAAGATCCAACAAAGCGTTTTTCGGTTCTCTATGTTGTCCTAATGTTGTAATGCTACAACTTGACATAAAATCTCTGTATATTTTACCATACCGTGCATGCTTTTCCCATACCCGCATTACACAAAGAATTGCTTAATAATAAAAGTATTACTGTTCAAAAAAATCACTTTGCACTTTTTTGCTTTTTTTCGCCGGTGCTGTCGTTTTCTCCGCTTTTGCGTCAGCCGCCTTGGCCTTGGGCTGCGGGGCGGGCGCTTTTTCCTTTTTCGGCTCCACTTCCGGCAGGGGTTCCGCGCGGAAATACCGTGCGCTCATCTCGTGGATCTTCCGCGCCAGCGCGGGGTCAGGTCCTTAGCGGCAACGCGCCACTGCCAGTTGCCCGCCGGGTTGCCGGGGGGTGTTCATGCGGGCTTCGCTGCCTTTTTTCCAGCCAGTCGGCCATCGTCACAATAGCCAGCTCCGCCGGGCTTGCCAGCACACCGCGCAGCAGGCCGGTGATCTCGCCCTCCTGCTCGGTCAGGGCAAAATATGCCTTGGCCTGTTTGCGCTGGGCGGGGGGTGGTTTTCGTTTTCCAGCCAGCCGCGCAGGGTGTTATTATCATGGGTGCCGGGGTAAGCCACGCAGTGGGCCGGGTAGTTATGCGGCAGATCCAAGCTATCGGTGCCGTTCAGACTGAACTGCAGCACCTTCATGCCGGGGAATCCGCTTTCCGCCAGCAGCACACGGACGGAATCAAAAATTTCGCCCAGATCCTCGGCCACAATGGGCAGGTCACCCAGAGCGGTGCGCAGAGCGCGGAACAGGTCCATGCCGGGGCCCTGTTCCCACTTGCCGCCGCGGGCGTTTTTGTCCCCCGCCGGGATAGCCCAATAGGTATCAAAGCCGCGGAAGTGGTCAATACGCAGGATATCATAAATGCTCAGCGCATGGCGCACGCGGCGCACCCACCAGGCATAGTTGGTACGCTTGTGGTAGGCCCAGTCATACAGCGGGTTGCCCCACAGCTGGCCATCCTCGGCAAAATAGTCCGGCGGGCAGCCAGCCACGCGGCGGGGGTGGCCCTCGCTGTCCATCTCAAACAGCTCACGGCCTGCCCACGCATCGGCAGAATCCGCCGCCACATAGATGGGAATATCGCCCATGATCTTGATGCCCTTGCTGTTGGCATATGCTTTCAGGGCCTGCCACTGCTTGGCGAACTCATACTGCACAAAGGCCCAGAAGCCCAGTTCATCGGCATGGCCGGTGCGGAACTCTTCCAGCGCCTTGGGGTCGCGCAGGCGCAGCGGGGCAGGCCAGGTCTGCCAGTCGCACATCTTGTTTTCTTCTTTGATTGCCATGTACAGGCAGTAATCCGGCAGCCAGGCATCGCTCAAAAAGGTAAAACGGTACCAGTCATCGCTGTAGGGGGTATCGTACCCTGGCACCGGGCGCTGCTGCAAAAATGCGGCGTATGCCTTGCGCAGCACCTTGTAGCGCTTTTGGTACAGCAGGGCATAGTCACAGTAATTGGGGTTGGTGCCCCAATTTTCTTTGGCGTAATCTTCCGGCTTCAGCAGGCCATCCGCAGCCAGCTGATCCAGGTCAATAAAATACGGGTTGCCCGCAAAAGCCGAGCAGCTCTGGTACGGGCTGTCGCCATACGAAGTCGGGCCAACGGGCAGGATCTGCCACACGCTCTGTCCGGCCAGCACCAGAAAATCCACAAAATCTCTGGCAGCCTGGCCCATGGAGCCAATGCCATACCCGCCCGGCAGGCTGGAAACCGGCATCAGGATACCGCTGCAACGCTTCTTCATTTTTTCTCTTCTCCTTAAAACTTTTTGTATTCCGCAAAGCCCATCTGAGGGTGCGCCTGTTTTTCAGGTACACCCCGGGGCATCAGTTATCGTCTGCTTCGGCGCTTTCTGCGCCAAGGGCCGCCATCACGGCGCTGCGCCAGGCAGCGGCGGCATCTTCATCCCACAGGCCATCCCGCAGGGTAATGCCGTCCGCTTCATAATACAGCCCGCGCTGGGCCTGCTGCAATGCGGCGGCCTGGGTTTTGTCCAGCGCTGCGCCAGGCAGAATACCGGCTGTCACCTGCGCCGCCTGCATGGCCGCGGCGGCGTTCTGGTTGCTGCCAGTACCCCCCAGGGGGTGATCAGGTCCAGGGTGTCGATCAACGCGCTCTCCCCCGCCTTGCTGGTGTACAGCCACAAAATAGCGGCGGCTGCGGCGCGGGCGCTCTCCTCATCGGCATCCGCCGGGATAGCCAGCCAGGCACGGTTGGCCAAAATGGGGTAATTCATCAGCCCGGCCAGGTTGAACCGCTGGTTGGCAATGTCGGCTTCGGTCAGGTTATTTTTGATGGGCAGCCACACCAGCGCGTCTTTCTGGGCGCTGCTCAACGCTGCGCCGCTGTCACTGATCAGGTCGGCCAGGTAGCCGCGGTAGAACAGGGCATTGCCCTGCTGGAACAGATACTTGCTGGTCCATAGGTCTGCAATGCCGGCCTGCCAGGCGCTGTTGGCATCTTCCAGCCGCAGCTCCTGCTCCAGCGCGTTCAGCGGACCGGTCAGGTTTTCTTCGGTCAGCGGCTCCCCCGCCGCCAGCAGGGCGGTGGTGTACAGCGCAGGGGTATTTTCCGCCACGCCGCCATCCCCGCTGTTGCCGCTAACCTCCGGTCCCTGGGCGGCAAACACGCCGTTCAGGTTTGCCAGTGTCTCCCGCCGCTCAGCGGGCAGGGTGTAAACATTGCCGTTCAGCGTTACCTGCACAGCGCCGGGTTCCGCGCACCAATGGGTCACAGCTGTTACGAAATCGAACCATTCCTCCCAGGTCGCAGCGCGCAGGTCGTCCAGCGCGGCATCGCTCTGCAAAAGCTCGGTCAGCACACGGTTATCCGCCCACAATAGGCATACAGGCTCTGGCCCACCGGCAGGGCGGTGACGGTGCTTTCCGTATCCAGTCCGGCCGCGGCGGCGGCCAGCAGCTCGTTCTCCGCCAGATTCTTCCAGGTTCCATCATCCTGCGGCGGGGCATCCAGAATGACCAGGTCCGCCGTTTCGGTCTCAAAGCTGTTTTGCAGCGTCACATTCTGCGCCTGGGCATATAGTTCCAGCGCGCCAACAGCAGCGCTGGTGTCCAGCAGGCCGCTCACCGTCAGGCTTTGGGGTGCCGCGGTGGGCACGGCCTGGCTGGGTGCTGCGGTTTCGCCGGTAGCAGCCGCCCCTTGGCCCGCGCAGCCCGCCAGCAGGCAGCTGCTCAAAACCAGTGCTGAGATTCGTTTTTTCATATGGTTCCCGCCCCCTTTCCGGCTCCCACCTTGCCGGGGAGCCGCCAGAATTATAGCTGATTTTTATTATAACGGATTTGAACTGTTTTTTCCACTGCCGTTTTATGCTATAATGTAAAAATATTCCGAAAGGGGGATGACCTTGCATGCCCGCAACGGCAAAACTATACGAAACAGACCCATATGTTCAAACTTTTACCGCCACGGTGCTTGTCTGCACCCCGGCCGGGGAACAGTTTGCCGTGCAGCTGGACCGGACCGCCTTTTACCCGGAGGGCGGCGGCCAGCCCTGCGATACCGGTGCGCTGGGCACCGCCCTTGTAACGGATGTGCAGGAGCATGGCGGCGTGATCACCCACACTGTCAGCGCAGCGCTGCCGGTTGGGCAGACGGTGGAAGGCCGCATTGATTGGGCGCGCCGCCGCGACCATATGGAGCAGCACACCGGTGAACACATTTTAAGCGGCACTTTGCACCGCCTGTTTGGGGCGGAGAATGTGGGCTTTCACATCGGTTTCCCCGCGGTGCGGATGGATATGAGCGTTCCGCTGACCGCCGGCCAGCTGGCCGAAGCAGAAGCCCAGGCCAACGGGGTGATCCGTGCGGACGCCCCGGTGCGCTGCTGGTACCCCGCGCCGGAAGACCTTGCAAAACTGACCTACCGCAGCAAAAAGGAAATTGACGGTGCGGTGCGGCTGGTAGATGCCGGCGGAGCCGACCTGTGCGCCTGCTGCGGCACCCATGTTTCCACCACCGGCCAGGTGGGGGCCATCAAGATTTTGAGCGCCCAAAGCTACAAGGGCGGTGCCCGGCTGGCGGTTGTGTGCGGGGAGCGTGCGCATCAGTCCATTGCTGCCGCCTGGCAGGATGCCGCCGCGGTGGGCACCCTGTTAAGCTCCGCCCCCGGTCGCCTGCTGCCCGCCGTACAAAACCTGCAAACGGCGGAAGCTGCCCTCAAGCAGCGCCTTGCCGCCATGCAGAACGCATTGTCCGAAGCACTGGCCCAAGCCGCCGTGCCCGGCCAGCCTGCTGTGCTGCACTGTGACGGTGCGGACGGCGACGGACTGCGGCGGATCTGTTTGGCGGTATCGGCCCGCACCAACGCGCTGACGGCGGTGCTGGCCTCCGGCGGGGCAGGGCCTCGCCTATGCGCTCTGCCTGCCCGGCGGGGATGTGCGCCCAGTGTGCAAGGCGCTGAATGAAGCGTTCGGCGGGCGGGGCGGCGGCAAGCCCGGCTTTTGCCAGGGCAGCCTTGCCTGCACTGATTTTGCCGATGTCCAGAATTTTTTAGTGAATTATCATGAGTGAGGTATTGTTGTATGCGTATGCGTTTTAAGCCCTATGCCAGACCGGAACTGCTGGCCTGCGATTTCCATGTTCACGAACCGCTGACCCATGCCGGGCACTGGCATGAGCTGTATGCCCGGCCGGAGCAGCCCCTGCACCTGGAGCTTGGCTGCGGCAAGGGCGGCTTTTTGAGCCAGCTGGCCCCCCTGCACCCTGATATCAACTACCTTGGCATTGATATCACGGATAAGGTCCTGATTTTGGCCAAGCGCAAGGTGGAAGCCGCTTACGCCGCCGCTCAGCTGCCGCCGGATAATGTCAAGATTGCCTCGCTGGATATCGAGCGGCTTTCCGGCGTGTTCAGCCCGGCGGATACCGTGCAGCGCATCTACATCAACTTCTGCAACCCGTGGAGCAAAAAACGCTGGCAGCAACAAGCACCGCCTGACCCACCCGCGCCAGCTGCTGCAGTACCGCGCTTTGATGCCGGAGGGTTCCGAAATCTACTTCAAGACCGATGACGATGACCTGTTCCGGGACAGCCTGGGTTACTTTCCCGCTGCCGGGTTCGAGATTACCTGGCAGACCTTTGATCTGCACAAGAATGAGCCGGACTGGAACCTGCGCACCGAGCACGAGGGCATGTTCAGCGAACAGGGCATTCCCATCAAGGCACTGATTGCCCGCAAGGGGCCGGATTCCAGCGTGACCTGGGTAGAACCCAAAGAGCTGGCCCGCCGCCTGGAACCGGAGGAAGAAGCCGACCCCGCCGGGGAGGTACAGGAATGACCACTTATGCCCTGCTGCATACGATATTTTTCTTTTTCGTTTATGCGTTCCTAGGCTGGTGCGTGGAGGTTGCCTATGCAGCCATCACCACGCGGGAGCTGGTCAACCGCGGATTCTTGAACGGCCCAATCTGCCCCATTTACGGCTGCGGCATGACGGTAATGATCGCCGTTCTCGGCCGTTTTACCATGCCAAGCAGCGGTATGGCATGGTACCAGAACGTACTGGTTGCCTTTTTTCGGCGGCATGGTCATCACCACGCTGGTGGAGCTGGTTGGCGGGTACATCCTGTACAAGATGTTCCACACCCGCTGGTGGGACTATTCCATGTATCGCTTTAACCTGGGCGGGTTCATCTGCCCGCGGTTCTCCTTGCTGTGGGGGCTGGGCAGCGTGCTGCTGATGGTGGTGGTTCACCCGCTGCTCAGCAAGCCGAGCGCCGCTATCCCCACCCTTGTGCTGATCTGGCTGGATGTTATTTTCGGCGGCCTGTTCCTGGCGGATCTGATCGTATCCGCCATTCAGGCTGTCGGCTTCAGCAAACAGCTGGCCCGCATTGATGAGCTGCGCAAAGCCATGCGCACCACCAGCGATGCCCTGACCGAAGTGATCGGCACCAGCGCCATGACGATGGACACCCTGCTGGATGAGCAGAAACTGCAGCTGACCCTGGCCGCCATGGAGGGTGCCACCAACGCCGCCGAGCTGCGTGACCAGCTGCGCGAACTGGCAGGCAAAGCCGGCACCCTGCGCGATACCACCATCCGCCTGAGCAAGCAGCGGTTCTTTGGCACCGGCCGTTTGCTGCGGGCCTTCCCGGACATGGTCCCCGACCGCCGCGAAGCACTGGCCTCCCTGCGCGTCGGCCTGACCAAAGCCACCGCCCGCGCCAAAGCCGCCGCCAAACAGGCCGTAAAAACCGGCAAGAACGCCATGAAAAAAGAAGACAAGTAAATATCTCCCTATACCAAAAGCCGCCGGGCAGCAAGCAAAGCACTTGCCGCCCGGCGGTTTTGTTGTTTTTGTTTGTAGTTTGGGATTTTTAAGGTTTGTGGCGTGGAACGACACCTGCATCGGCCCGCATGACGGGCCTTGCCAAATATTTTGCCCCTGAATACCGCAAACACCCGCGGGCGCACAATCTGCGCCCCCTACGGGTGGGCAGCCATTAAAACCTGATGATTTCATTCCAAATGTGTGGTAGGGTTGGGTGACCCTATCCTACCGTGAAAAAATGCCGATTGTGCTGTACCGATTATCCCTTTTTCCGATTGAACCCAATATACAGCACCAGCCATGCCGCCGCCACGCACACCAGGGTAATCAACCCCAGCATCTGCCAGCTGTGCACCAGGTTGGGCACGGTGGCATCGTACATCGGGCTGTCCAGCCCTGCTTTCAGCCAGGAAAGGCGGTCGTTCAAATCGGTGGAAGCGCCCAACGCCCCCATGCCCCAGCGGCAGACAATGATATAGCTGATGGCCGTCAGCGCGCCGGTCATACTGAACATAACGCCGCTGAACACCACCTGCCCGATGATGAGCACCAGCACCAGCAGCACCGCGGCTTCGCTGCTTTTCAGGCTGGCAGATACCAGCAGGCCCATGGCACTGGATGCTGCCATGAGCAGGAAAATCGTAATGAAGATTTCTACATTGGTATCCAGCAGCAGGTGGTTTTGCGGAATATGGATGATCTCCACAAAGCCTGCCGTCAAAATGCCCGCCTGCACGGCTTCCACCAGAAACAGGGTGATGGCCTTGCTGAGCACCGTTGCCAGCAGCGAAACGCCGACGCTGGCTTCACGGAAGATAATCTCCCGGTCTTTACAGATCTCTCGGTAAGAGTTCAGCAGCCCCATAAAGGACGCCATGGCGCACACAATGAACAGCACCGTGCGGCTGCCGATGTTGATCAGGTTGGAGGTAAAGCAGTCCGGCTCCCCCACCAGCTTGATGACAAGCACCATCAGCGGAGCCTGCAAAATCAAGCTGCCAAGGGTCAGCTTCTGGTTCCAGATCAGCTGAAAATTGCGGGAGATGAGCACCGCCAGCTGGCGCAGCAGCTTGCCGATTTTTACGCTTTGCATCGTTTTTCCGCCTCCTTGGCTGCTGCCGGGAACCGCGCTGCAAGGCGATTGAATTCCGGGCTGGTAAAGTATTTCCGGCGGTAATATTCCACCTGTTCGGGGTCGTGCAGCTTTTCAAAAATATCGCTGGTCAGTTCCACATCAAAATATTCATCCATCGCTTCGGGCGAACCATAATAGCACAGCACGCCGCCCGTACCCAAAAAGGCGATCTTATCGCATAGATTGATGTTGGACATGTTGTGGGTAACCATCAGCACGGTGCAGTTTTCGTGGCTCAGCTTGCGGCACAGCTCCATCATGCTGCGGTCCAGATCCGGCGAAAGCCCGCTGGTGGGCTCGTCCAATATCAGCAGCCGGGGCGAAGCCAGCAGTTCCATGGCGATGGAAACCCGCTTTTTCTGCCCGCCGGAAAGGTTTGCAATCATCGTTTTTTCCCGCCCGCCCAGGTCAACGGCTTCAATGGCGTGGGCCACAGCAGCTTTGATCTCGGTGCGGGTGGCATCGCGTGCAATGCGCAGCTTGGCGGTGTAGGTCAGGCTTTGTTCCACCGTCAGCTCGTCGTGCATAATGTCTTTCTGCGGCACATAGCCCAGCACGGCATCAAAGGCATTGCGGTTGCCGCGGGTGTCAATACCGTCAAAGCAGACGCTGCCGGAGGTGCAGGGCGACGCCCCGGTGATGCAGCCCAGCAAACTAGATTTGCCGGTTCCGGAACCGCCCACCACAACCACAAAGCTGTTGGGTTCCACCCCCATGCTAGTGCCGTCCACAATGTTCAGCGGCTTGCCGGTGTTGCGGTTTTTGACGGTTTTATACACATCCAGCAGTTCAATGCTGATGCCCACCTTATGCTCATGGTAGTGCAGCATTCCGCCGGAAAATGCAAACACCTGGGTGGGCACATTGATGACAGCGCCATCCGTCAGCAGCTCATTGCGCACGCGGGTGCCGTTCAGGTAAGTACCGTTGGTGGAGCCAAGGTCATTCAGTTCATAGTGGCCGTCCTTATACACCACCTCGCAGTGGTGGCGGGAAACACGGTCGCTGGTCAGCTGCACATCGCAGTCCTCGCCGCGGCCGATCAGGATGCGGCGCTTGCGGCGCACATCCAGCTCCCGCAGCACGGTGGCGTTGGGCGTTTCCCGCCGCAGGGCGGCGGTACCCTCGCCCTGGCGGATTTCCTCCACGCGGAAGGTGATTTCCTGTGTGGTTTCGTTGCCGTCGGTATTCAGGCCGATCACATCCCCCGGCTGCAGGGTCACTTCCTCACCGGAATGGATATAGCGGTTATTGTACCAGGTGCCGCAGGTCGTGGAGCCTGCGTCCTGCATCAGCCAGGCATTGTTTTTGTATTCGATTGTGAACTGGTGTTCCCCCACGTTGTTGCGGCGCAGCACAAAGCTGCAATCGCGCCCACGGCCAAACACAAAGGGAGCTGCCGTGCTGGAAAGGGTCAGCTTTTGGCGGTTGCGCCGCTCGCTGACGGTTAAAATAATCTCACTGGCCAAGGGAGTCACTTCCTCTCTTTCGGCGCTGCATTCCAATTGAACTCCGGCCCACACAGCGGCACAAAACGCAGCTGTGCGCCGCCCACAGCAAAGGTATCCCCCGCTGTCAGCGGCATTTTTTCAATCAGACTTTTTCCGTTCAGGGTGCACAGCTCGTTGGAAGATCCCGGCAGCGCACACCAGTTGTTATCCTGTGGGTCATACACCACAATGCCGCGCCGCACCGCAAGCGGGCTGTTGGCATCCAGCACGGCGGGGTTCCCGGCCGCATCCACCCCCAAAAAGTTTCGGCCTTCGCCCAAACGCAGGTCCTGCCCGCGGGCGGGCCGTCCAGTACCACCAGCCAACCGGCCACCGGGCCTTTGGGTGCGGCAAGGTCAACCTCGGCAGCGGTGCCGGGCTGAGCAATGGCGCTGCCGGCCTCCAGCCCGCCATTGCAATAGGGGCATTCGGGGTGTTTATCGGCATCATAAAAATGGCCGTTGGGGCATTTGGTCAGTTTCATCATTTTCCTCCTTCGGGCGCGTTTACAGCACAAGCCGCAGGGTGGTGCGGCCAATTTTTATGGTATCGCCGTTTTGCAGGCGGTATTCTCCGCCGATGGGGTCGCCGTTCACCATCACGGCGGCTCCCTCCAGCGGGCGCAGGGTCACGCCGCTGCTTTCCACTTCCAGCACTGCGTGCTGGGGGCGGGTGCGGCCATCCGCCAGGCAGAGGTCACACTGGGTGGCATCGCTGCCGATAATCAGGCTGCTTTCCACATAGGCGGACCAGCGGGTTTCTGCAATGCCCCGCCGGGTAGAAAGGTACAGGGTGATCCACCGCCTCGGCAGGCTCTGCTGCACGGGGGCGGCATCGGTCAGCAGGTGTTCGGCTTCGGCCAGCTTTTCCTCAGCGCGCTCCTTGCGGCCGCGCAGCAGGGCTGCCGCGGCCAGCACCACCAACAACCCGCCCAGAATAATGGCAGGCAGCCGGAATCGTGCCAGATAGAACGCCCTGTCCTTGGGCCAATCCTCCACGGTAAAGCGGTATACGGTGCCGGAATCGCTCACGTTGGCCGCGGTCATGGCGCTGGTCATCTTGTTCAGCTTAATGGTATAGGTTCCCTGGTACAGCGGCTCGGTGTACAGCGAAACGCTTTTGCCGTCCGCGCTGGCAAGGGCCTGTTTAACTTTTACATGCCAGCCCCAGATATCCTCGCTCTGAATGCTGTAACAGGTCAGGTCCTCCGCACGGCCCACGGCCTGGTTAAACCGAATGGTCATGGCATAGCGGCCATGCAGCGTCACGCTTTCCACCGCCGGTTTGGCCAGGCGGTGGCCCATATACACGGTAGCATTGGTTTTCACTGCGCTGCCCAGCTGCGGCACGCTCAGGGTCAGCACATCCAGGCGCTCGCCGTAAAAATTTTCATCCACCGCGGTTTTGATCTCCAGCGCATTGGCAAGGGCCTGCTGTTTTTCAGCCAGGGTATCGGCCAGTTCGCTTTCATGCACCACATCCAGCTTATCGCCGCCCAGGGCCCGGCCCAGCTCGGCAAGGGGGTTGTCATCATCCACCGTCACAAAGATATCCAGCGGCATGTTCAGGCGGCTGGCGGCATCTTTGGCCACGGCGCCCAGCAGAGCTGTGCCGGTGGCGGTATTGCCCGCTTCCGTCAGGGCAAAGATCACCTTGCGCGGCGCGATGCTCTGGTAATTTTCGTTGATATCGTTACAAATTATTGTGGCTGCCTGCACCAGATTGGGCTCGTTCTCTTCCTGGCTTTCCAGCGCGTCCACGGCGTTCACTGCCGCCCTGGTATCAATGGTCGCGGGCAGAACGCAGGCTGCATCCCCGGCCAGGGTATACAGCATAATCTGGTCCTTTGCGCCTTTGGCGCTGATCAGCCGCCGCAGCGCAATGCGGTATTCTTTCAGCGTGGTTTCGTCCACACTGTTGTCCACCGCCAGTACATAGCAGATCGGCTCGTTCGCCATGCCGATGTTGCCGGTGGGGATCTTTTCATCCCCCAGGTACAGCTCCACCCCTGCCGCCCGCACAAGGTCCGGGCTGATGGGCTGGCCTTGTGCATCCGTTGCCTGAACAAACACATCCAGCTCCGGCACGTTGACATAGATCTGCTCAATGGAAAATTCCCCGATCGTGGTGCCTAATGCTTTGGGCGCACACAGCAAAGCTGCCATGACTGCAGCAACAGCCATGGCAACCAAAACCTGTGTGAATTTTTTTACCGCAGCAATTTTCACTTACAGGCTCCTATTCTTTAGGCAATACCGCATAATTCTAAGTGCCGATACGGCGAGCGAGGTGCGGCAGCTGCTAAGCCAAAAGCGCAGATAATACTGGATGTCTTATCGAGCATTTGGGCAACGCAGATGCCGTGCCGCAGCTGCCGGAGCGGTGCTTAAGCCGCAAGGCGGGAATTGTGCGATGTTGCCTTTACATTACATTGTTTACAGTTCTGTGTCCAAGGCGCATCTGAAAACAAAGAAAATGACAACTATTTCGCAAGCGCAAGATGGATTCCAAGGGCAATACCGCATAATTCTAAGTGCCGATACGGCGAGCGAGGTGCGGCAGCTGCCAAGCCAAAAGCGCAGATAATACTTTGTGTATTATCGAGCATTTTGGCAACGCAGATGCCGTGCCGCAGCCGCCGAAGCGGTGCTTAAGCCGCTAGGCGGGAATTGTGCGGTGTTGCCTTAACGCAAAATCCGGCTGCGTTTGTAGAAATAGGCTACATTCTCGTCTTTTCAGATGTCCTCCAGTCCATGCTGCTCCCGCATGCGGCGCAATGCGCACAGGGCGCGCATTGCCTTTTGGCGGGCGGCGCGCTGTTTGGCGGCTTCCGGCGTTTCGGGCTGGGGCTCTTCCGGCACGGCGGGCGCTTCTGCTTCGGCTTCAGGCTCCTGCGGCTTTTCCCGCGGGGGAAGCGGCATGGCCGGGGCGTCCAGCTCATCCTCTTCCTCAAAGCTGGGCATTACCGGGGCCATCGGCGTGGCGGAAGGCGGGGTATCGTCCGGGCGCGGGGCATCCGCCGGGCGCACAATGGGTGAAGAGAAGATGGCCCCCGGCACTTCAGTCAGCGCCGGACCGGTCTGGTGGTTGGGGTCCCCGGTGGGATGGTCCGGCTTATCCTCGGTCTTTTCCGGTTCGGGTGTTTCTTCTGTCTTCGGCTGTTCTTCTGTTTCAGCCTCCGGCGCTGCGTTTTCCGGCGTTTCTTCCTCCGGCTGCACGGCTGCGGGCTCTGCCGGGGCGGCAGCTTCTTCCTGTTTTTCCACTTCCTGCGGGGCGGTGCTCTGCTGGCTCAGGGTTTCGGGTTCGTCCTCCTCCCCGGCAGCAGCGGCCTGGGCGCGCAGTTCATCCACCGCGCGGGCCACCGTTTCGGGGCTTAAATCCAGCGCAGCTTCCGGCGTAGGCACGGTGTGCAGCTCCGGCAGCTCGGTTTCCAGCTCGCGGTCCGCGTTATCGGCAGCGCGGGCTTCGGCGGCGGGGTCATTGGCAATGGCTTCGTTCTGCAGGTTCAGCAGCTTGCGGCTCATCAGGCCAAGGTAGTCAATCAGCGCGGCACGCTGGGCCTCCATCTCCCGCACTTCGGCGCGCAGGTTGTTCAGCCGCAGCTGGTGGGCGTTCTGGATCTCATTGGCTTCCGCAGCGGCGGCATCCACCAGCTTTTGTGCCTGGGCTTTGGCCTGGTCACGGGCCGAAACATCCATCGCCTGGGCTTCGGCCTGGGCGTCCTCCTTGATCTGGTCGGCGCGCACATGGGCGTTGGCCACAATGTCCTCCGCCTTCTGGCGTGCTTCCTGCATGATCTCTTCTTTGCCGTTTTCCAGCGCATTGCGGGCATCGTCCAACTCACGGCCCTTGATGCGCAGGGCGGCTTCGGCCTGGTCGGCACGTTCCTGCAATTTTTCTTTTTCTTTTTGCAGGCTGCCGTTCTTCAGCCGCAGAACGGCCACCTGGTCGTTCAGCGAATGGTTGCGCTCCTGTAGGGCGGAAACCTGGGCGTCCAGGCTTTCTTTCTGGCGTGAGTATGTAGAGCTGCTGCCCGCCAGCGCAGCGTTCTGGCCGGAAAGCCGGTTGTTCTGGGCGGTCAGGGTCTGGCAATGCTGCTGCAATGCAGCGTTTTCCTGTTCGGCCTTGCGGGCCTGGGCTTCGGCCCGGCCAAGGCGCTGTTCATATTCCGTGCAAAGGGCCTGCAGTGCCGCACGCACATCGTCCGGCTCATAGCCGCCAAAGCGTGCTTTACGCATTCCACTCTGCTCCATAAAACGGGTCACATCAATTTTCGGCACGGTATTTTGCCCCCTCCTGCTCCGGGCAGCAGCACGGCAAAAAGCTTTTTGTGCAGTTTTGCAATCCTGCGCCTGGGCAAACGTACATTATTAAGTAATATTATACCAATTCCCCTTGTGGTGTGCAACTAATTTGTGTGATGTATGAAAAGTAAAGGAATCGGCTGAATTTCCGCTCTTTCCGCCGCATCTTGGGGTGGGCGGTGTAAAAAATGTAAAAACCGCACCGCTGGTGCAAAATCCGGGCCGGGGGGCTCGTATGATTTAATAGTCAGCCAAATGCTGCTGCAACGGCCCGCGCAGCCCAGCAAGCATTCCCGGTTTGCTATTTTTGTTGCTTTTCACAATTTTCAATTTCACAATTTAGCAGTGCTGCACAAAAAAATGTAGTTCGATTTGTCAATCCTTGTCGCCGCTTTCCCTTGTTTTTTGACACATTTGGAGAGTATAATACTCTATCATCGCAAGGGGAATGGTCCCCCTGCGGCGGCCTTTTTTCTTAAAAAGGAGTGTTTTTTGTGATTCGTACATGGTGCAAAGACCATCCTATCCAGTTCATGGCCTGCTACCTGGTCTTTTATCTTGCGTTTTTCAAATTGTTGGAACAGGGCATCCAGGTGCCGGATCTGGTGCTCCACTGCCGGTTGGATGATCTGATTCCGTTCTGTAAATACGCCATCATCCCTTATTACCTGTGGTTCGCCTGGATCCCCTGTACACTGTTCTATTTGTTATGGTTCAATGACCGGAGGGAATTCTGGCGGCTGTGCCTGCCGCTGTTTACCGGCATGACCCTCTCGCTGCTGTTCTGCGCAATCGTACCCAATGGTACTGACCTGCGTCCCGCTTACATTTACGGCAATGATATCTTTACCCGCACGGTACGCGCTTTGTGGCGCACGGATACGCCCACCAACGTGTTCCCGTCCATCCATGTGTTCAACTCCGTCACGCTGGCGCTGGCTTATCACCACTGCGCACGGCTGCGCGGCCGCAAATGGCTGTGGGTGCGCGTATCTGCCGATCTGCTCTGCGTTTCCATCATTCTTTCCACCATGCTGTTAAAGCAGCATTCGGTGTTTGATGTGATAGGCGGCATCATCCTGGCTCTGACGCTGGACGCCGTGGCCGATGCCGTTGCCCTGCGCACAGCGTCCTCGGTTGCTTATCGCCACAACCATCACCATGCGCTGCACGAACGTTCTTAAATGTTTACCGGTTCCTGAAAAGGGGCCGGTTTTTGTTTGCAATCTTTCGGGGGAGAGGATATAATTCCGGCAAGGCCCTGCGTGTGGGACGATGCGGAGCATCGTCCCCTACAAATGTTTTTTAGGGCAATACCGCATAATTCTAAGTGCCGATACGGCGAGCGAGGTGCGGCAGCCGCCGGAGCGGTGCTTAAGCCGCAAGGCGGGAATTGTGCGGTGTTGCCTTAGAATTACCACACTAGTAGGGGCGCACATTGTGCCCGCCGCCCTATCATCTGCTCCTCTTGCGGGCAAGCCGCTCAACATCCCCACAAACTCCCGCCCCTCAAATCACCACACATCCCATCAAAAGCCCCCGTTTCATCTTGCAGTACGCCCCAAAATGTGGTATTCTATCCTCAGCAAAGTTTTACTGTGTCCTAATCATTCAAAATGTTTTTCACTATTTCTACTGATACGGAGGAATATTCATGCAAAGCATTCAGACTGTATCCGAAAATACAATTTATGTCGGCGCAAGTGACCGCCGCCTGGCAAAGTTTGAAAACCTGTTTCCCATTCCGCGCGGCGTCAGCTACAACGCCTATGTGATTCTGGATGAAAAAACCGCCCTGCTGGACACCGCCGATGCCAGCGTTGGCGCACAGTTCCTGGAGAACGTTGCCGCCGCCCTGGATGGCCGCAAGCTGGACTATCTGATCGTGGACCACATGGAGCCGGACCACGCCGCCATGATCGAAGCCGTGCTGGTGCGCTGGCCGGATCTGCGCCTGGTAGTGAACGCCAAAACCCTGCCCATGCTGAAAATGTACTTTCCCACGGACAGCGCCGCCATTGACGATGCCCTGGTGGTAAAAGAGGGCGACACGCTGGACCTGGGAAAACACAAGCTGACCTTTGTGATGGCCCCCATGGTACACTGGCCGGAAGTGATGATGACCTTTGACACCACCACCGGTACCCTGTTCAGCGCCGATGCTTTTGGCACCTTTGGTGCCCTGGAGGGTGCCCTGTTCGCTGATGAGGTAGACTTTGCCGGCAAATGGCTGGACGATGCCCGCCGCTACTACACCAACATTGTGGGCAAGTACGGCGTGCAGGTGCAGGCTGTGCTGAAAAAGGCCGCCGCCCTGCCCATCGAGACCATTGCCCCGCTGCACGGTCCCGTGTGGCGCAAGAACCTGGGCTGGTTCATTGGCAAGTATGACCTGTGGAGCCGCTGCGAACCCGAAGAAAAGGCGGTTGTTGTGCTGTACGGCAGCATGTACGGCAACACCGCAAGCGCCGCCAACGCCCTGGCCGCCAAAGTTGCCGCCAAGGGCGTAAAGGTTGCTGTGCATGACCTTTCCTGCATTGACAACAGCGAAGCCGTTGCCGAGTGCTGGCGCGCATCCACCATTGTGCTGGCCGCCCCCACCTACAACGGCGGCATTTACCTGCCCGCCGCCAACCTGCTGGAGGACCTGAAAGCCCTGAACCTGCACGACCGCACCTTTGCCCTGGTGGAAAACGGCAGCTGGGCCCCGATGTCCGCCAAGCTGATGGCCGCCAAAATCGGCGAGCTGAAGAATTGCACCGTGCTGGATGCCAAGGTAACGGTGCGCGGCCGCCTGACCGCCACCCAGGATGCCGAACTGGAAGCCTGCGCCGCCGCGGTTGCCTCCAGCATATAAAAATTTCGCTATCCCCTGAAACGATCAACCATAAATACAAAAGCCATGCCGCCGTGGGTTTTCCACAAAGCGGCATGGCTTTTGTTGAATGTTGGGTTTGCTTTTTGCTTTTCTTTGCTGGCTTACAGCTGCAATTTCGGGCTGTTCCCGGTGTTTCCGGTCAGGCCATCGGCACGCAGCATGTTTTCCATCACATCAATGTCAGTCGAAACGTCAAGCGCGTCATCCTCAAACAGGCGGTCCAGCTGGGCTTCAAAGGCGGTCACAAGGGTATCCATCACCTGTTCAATGCGCTGTTTGGACTCGCGGATGTTCTCCCCCTCCACGCCCTGGGCATCCAGCTCGGCATACGTTTTGAGCAGCTTCAGGGCCGTGGGCAGATAGTAATCCATGAACTTGCGCATCTGCGGCAGCTTGTCCGGGTTCTGCTTGGCCTGGGCAAAAATTTTGGCGCTGACGGCTTCCAACCGGCTGATCTTATCGGACATTTCCTCGCCGGGGATGGCATCATTCAAGGCCCGCAGCTGGTTCAGAACCTGGGCATAATTGTCCTCCGCCTTTGCTTCTCCCGGCTGGGCTTTTGGGGCTGCCGCGGGGGCAGGCTGCGGAGCGGGCGGTGCGCCGCGTACCACCAGGGTACCGGTGCGCATATCCAGGTAGGCGTTCTCTCCAAACACGCCCTTGTCAATGCAGTTTTCCAGGTGCTTGCAGCACTTGGCGTAATTGCAGGGGATGGCATCCGCGATCTCCTGAATTTTCATGTAGGGGGCGTTGCCAACAATGTTACTGATCTTTTTGCGCATGCGGCGGCCGGTGCGCAGCTTCCACCCGGCAAACAGGAAGCCCGCGCCCGCAAACAACAGGGTCACGCTGCCCGCAAGATCCTGGAACAGCCAGGTCCAGTAACTGCCGCCCTGCGTAAGGGCTTCCGGCAGCCAATACACGGCTTCCGGCAGGTTGGCCACCATGGCAATGGAAAAAATCACGCCCAGAACCGTCAGGGCAATGCTCCAGCCCTCACCTTTATCCTTGCGGCCGCGCTCATTCTGGCGGGCGGTCTGCTCCGGGTCATACGCCTGTGCGCGGTCCGCGTTCTGGTAGATCTCGACCCGCTTCTCGGCTTTGTGCGCGGCTTCTTCCGCTCTCTGCACCACGCGCTGGGCATCCCGGCGCATCTTTTCCGCTTTCTGCGGGTCCGCATAGATGGGGCGGACGGTGTACGGCTGGCCGGTCTGCCGGTTGTTCTGGCTCCAGCTCTGCGGCGCAGAGATTTTGCCCATTCGCAGCAGATGGTTGATGATCATCATTGCAACGCCAATCGGCCACGCCGCAAAGCAGAATGTGATTACGATCACCCACCAGGGGATTTGGAACACACCATCCCCTTTGTGGTATTCCTGGCTGGCGTCTTGCCGGGGGCCGCCGGGCTGGTCATACAGCGGCTGCTGCCGCGCACGGTCCTGGTCTTCGTTATAGGGGTTCGGGTTATACGGGTTTGGCATTCCTTTTCCTCACATATCTTGGGCAACACCGCACAATTCCCGCCTTGCGGCTTAAGCACCGCTCCGGCAGCTGCGGCACGGCATCTGCGTTGCCAAAATGCTCGATAAGACTTCCAGTATTATCTGCGCTTTTGGCTTAGCAGCTGCCGCACCTCGCTCGCCGTATCGGCACTTAGAATTATGCGGTATTGCCCTTGTTTACGGCAGGTCCGCAATCAGCTGCCGCAGTTCGTCCGAAAGATAATAGGTGCTGCCCTGCTGGTAGGGGTTGTTTTTGTTGTACGGCACATGGGTGCACAGGTAGTCCATCCAGTGGGAGTACCCGGCAACCGTCAGGTGGATGCCGTCATTCTGGGCATAATCCGCCGTCAGGTAGCCATCCTCCCCGGTAAAAGCTTCGGTCAGGTTCAGGTAATAGAACCCGCGCTCCTTGCACATTTCTTTGATTTTATCGTTCATGCTGCCCACGCGCTCGGGGGTCAGGCCGGGGGCCTGGTCCAATGCCTCGGGCCGCACGTTCAAAATGGACTGCACAAAGATCATGCTGTTGGGCAGCGTGCTTTGCAATTCATCCAGCAGTTTGCCGTAATACGCCAAAAAGCCTTCATCATTGCCCAATCCCGCTAGTGCGTTGGTGCCGATCAGCAGGTACAGCTTGGCGGGCTGCTGCTCGGCCAGGATATCCAGCGGAACCTGCTCGGCATCGTCCTCGTTGGTGTTTTTCAGTGCGGTGCGGTTCACGATCTGGTTGGGGCTGGTGCCTTCATACCCCAGCACCAGCGCACCACCCACGTTAATGTCATAATACGCAATGCCTGCGGTCAAAGAATCGCCCAAAAATGCCGCATCGGAAAACCAATCGGTGCTCACCCGGCCAAACTCCGGCACCATGTCGGGGGCCTGCGGGGCGGCGGTGTAAGTATAGGTTTCGGCCTGCTGCACCGGGCCAATGGTTCCCCAGTCAATGCTTGGGCCGCCGTTGCCGGAGCCATCGCTGTCGGCATAGGGCACGGGGGCCACCAGCCGCCCGGCCTGGGCGGTCTGCTCTGTGCCAACCGGCACATTTTCCACAGCTTTGTTGCTTGGCAGCAGCAGAGTAATCACCCCGGCCAACAGCAGAATGCCCGCCGCTGTGCCCGCAAGGATCACCCGCCGGTCCGGCAGGCGCGGTTTGCAACATTGGCGGGGATGCGGCGCGCTGCCCCGGTTGGGCTGCTGCGCATGATAGGACGACCGCTGCTGCGGGCGGGGTGCTGCCCGGTGCACGGGCTGCGGCTGGGCCGCCGGGCGTTCCGCTGTACGGCGGCGGCGCGGCGGCTCCGGTGGCTGCTGCGCCGGACGGGTGGGCCGCTGCGGGGGGCGCTGTGCCCCAAGGCCCGCCGGATCCACCCCGCGCCGTACCTTGCCGCTGCCGGGCGCGTTCACTTTCCTGGGCATTCTGTTCTGCCGCGGCTGGCTGCTCTGGTAGCCGCCGTATCCGCCTTCTCGGTTTGGCATTGCCGTACACCTCCCTGCTGGCTTTTGCCGTATCCATAAAAATAAAGCTTTGATGTTTATTGTAGCATATTTTTGCCGCCAAAAACAGGCCCTGACCATAATTTCCCGTGCAATACAGCGCAAAGCCCGCACAGCAGCTTGCTTTGCCGTGCGGGCTTTTGTCTGTTGCAAATGATTACGGCTGCACAAATACCTGGGCTGTGCTGCTGCACGCAGCCTGCGCGGTTCCGCTTGGGCCGGAACCTGCCGCATCCTGTACCGCCGTCAGGGTCAGTGTCACCGTATATTGGGTATCGCTTTGGGGGCAGATTTGCGGCAGCGGCGCATCCCACCGCCCGGCGCCAACGGGCTGCCCGGCCCCCACGCGGAAGCACCCCATCACCTGGCCATTGGCATCCGTTACCGTATAGGCTGCGTTGCACCACGCATTGTTTGTGCCGTCCGGCAGGGCGCTGCTATCCCCGTGCGGCGGGCGCAGCATGTAGCCAAAGTTCACTGCCTGCCCGTCCTGTATCGTTTGGTCTACCGGGAAGCACGGTGCATTCAGCGGCAGGTCCATCCCAACCGCCGGGTATCGCACCATATAATCGGTTTCATGTACGGTTTGCAGAACCCCTCCTTCCCCCACCGGAATGCCCTGCCCGCCAAAGCTGCTGCCGCGCGCTGGCTGCAGCCCGGCAAGCTGGACCACCAGCTTTTTGCCTGTTGTAAAATCAAACCCGGAAGCCGTCAACACCCCGTTATCCAGCGCCGCAGCCACTTTGGGGCAGTTCTGCATCGTCTGGCTCCACCCCTGCGGGGTCTTGTCCACCGCCCAGTATTGCAGCCGCGCACTGCCGGCATCCAGCTCCGATGCCAGGGTATAGCGGATCACCGCGTCTGCCCCGCCCGCTTCGCTGCTGGTTTCCAGGCGCAGGGTGTAGCTGCCCGCGGCATCGTCCCAGGTTGTGCTAGCATCCAGCTGCCAGCCGGTCTCTTTTTGCTGCGTGTTCTCCTCTACCGGGGTGATGGACGGCAGTTTCATCTGCTGCAAAACGGTATCCAGCCCCTGCCGCAGCGTTGCGGGGAGCTCTGCCCGCAGTTCCACCCGGCGCTGGTCCGAAAAGCAGTCCAGATAGGTTTGCAGTGTTTCGCGGTCTTTCGCTGCCAGAACCGACCGGTAAAAGCTTTCCGCCTCCGCCGCCAGCCCGGTTTCCTCTGCCTGGGCCTGAACCGGGGCTGCTGCCCCCAGCAGAAGCATCACCACCAGCGCCAGACTGATCCCCGCCCGCTTCATTGACTCTTATCTCCGGGCTGTTCTATTTCCGTTCCGGGCGGTGCGCCCAAGGCAGCCTGATCCAGCAGTCCCTCATTGCCCCGTAAGCTGCCCGGCTCCACCGCCAGCGTTACCCGGTGCGGCGTACCACCCGCCTGCAGGCCGGTACCAGCCGCCCACGGTTGTTCCTTCAAATCCAGCTGCTGCATCACCGCCCAGCCTGCCGCCTGGGTCACCGCCCCGGCTGCGCAGCGCAGCCACGCCGTAAACAGCGCGCCCATCAGGCAGCACGCCGCCAATACCATCGAAGCTGCTCCCACAGCAAAACGTACACGCTCTTTCATTGTGTCAGCCTCCTTCCCATTCCGCCCACAGCGGAAGCCCCGCACAGCCCGCCTTATCCGCCTGCGGGGATCACCCTCTCTGTTCAAGCCCAATGCCTGTCCGCGCTGCATGGCTGGCGGCTATTATGGATTCTCTCCACCATGCCCCGCCGGGTTCTGTTCCTGCTTTGACGCCCCTGCTCCTGCCTGCCGCCAATGGCGGATATGTACGTTGGTACCCGGCAGTGCGCCCCTGCTGTCCCTTTGCCCGGCTGGCGGCTTGTATCGCCGCACCATGCTGTGAACAGCTCCGCCGCCCTGGCCAAAGGCAGCGGCCGCTGTTCTCTTTGCGTGTTATGATGATACCACCCCACCCGCGCATAAAATGCAAAACCCTGTCAGCCCCCGAAAAAACTTCCCGACAGGTTTCAAAAAAATTTTGATTTTTTTGAAATTTATGCTTGACATTCTCTTGCCCAGTTGCTATACTATAAAAGCTGAATCAAGCAAGCGTGCTTACAGCGCAAAACAAATATTGCCCCATAGCTCAGTTGGTTAGAGCACCTGACTGTTAATCAGGGTGTCGTCCGTTCAAGTCGGACTGGGGCAGCCAAAAATAAACCTTTGAAGCTTCTGCTTCAAGGTTTTTCTTTTTATGTTTTTATGGGCGGTATCAGTATCTGCTCCATATTGCCGCTTTTACCCTCTACCCCAAAATCTGCACTGAATTTTTTCTCTATCCGCAATCACAGGGTTTGGCATTGTTTTATTCCGCTTCAGCCTGCTTATACATAGTCAGGCCCCCCGGCTAAGCCAGGGGCTTGCGGAAGCCCTAAGGTGTATCTGAAAACAAAGAAGATGACGGATATTTCGCAAACACAAGCAGGATTTTGCGTGTGTAGAATATCGAAAGCGACGTTCAGCTGCTTCGCCTGCGCAGGAAAGCGCTGTGCCGCAGTATCCCGGAAATCACGGGAAAGATACGTTTCTTTCCTCTTCATCGTCCGTTACCCTTTCTTTTTGTACCCGCAGTCACAGCAGGGTCCGCCGGAGGCAAGGGTGTACTGCCGCACAAAATCCGTCACGCCGCCTGCCTCGCTCATGGTGTAGTCCAGATGGCACAAAGCAGGGGTCAGGTCGTACAGTCCCAGCTCCTTCATCAGCACACAGATACCGCACCTGGTAAAGCGTCCCTCGTAGCCGCTGGCATCCGGGTACTCGTAAAACTCCATGTTCCACGAGTAGGGGTTGCGGTCGGCGGCTTTCAGGGCGGCGGTGGCTTTCATCGCGGCAATATCCTTTGCGGTGAATTTGCTTTTTCCGCTCTTACGGCAGAACCACTGCATGGGCGCTGTCATCATGGCCTTTGCGTAGTAATCCGTCAGGCGGTCTACCGCCGGGCGCTGCGGCATGGAGAGAATGAATGCCCCGATCATCGCGCAGTTGACCAGATTCATTTTGAAACGGTCAGCTTTTTTCAAACTCCGGCAGCCTGCGGATGATCTGCCGGTATTGCGGCTTTGCCTTTTTCGTGATGGCTCTTGCGGTGGCTGCATCATAGCCCAGCACAGCGGTCAGCTGCTTTTGAAAGGAGCCAGCAAACAGCGCCCACATCCCAAAGGGCATTCCGGTGTACTTCATTGCAGATACCTCCCGGCTTCCGCTTCCAGTTCCTGCCATACCGGGTAGGCTGCGCCATGCTCATCGAAAAATTTCCTGAGATCCCGGTTCAGTGCGCTCATTTCGTCGATGGCGTTCATGGCATGGTCGGAGGCACAGAGCTTGCCCAGCGAGGTGGCGCACATCAGCTTGAAAAAGCGCAGGCAGGTCCTGCGGTATTTTTCCCCTTCAAAGTCTGCATCCTCCTTGGGCAGAATGGTGTGCCCGGCATTTCTGATGGCGCGATATCCCTCGATGTTGGCATCCAGCAGGCGGTTCAGGTACGCGGTATCTCCCCTGAGCTTTTTCAGGTCGCCGTCCGTCTTATAGCAGGCAAAAGCCGCCGGCATCACGAACGCCGCGTGGCAGAGCAGGTAATCCTCCATGTTCGGCTCATAGACGACCTTGTATTTTGTACCGTGGAAGATGCGCCCGATCAGCTGTTTATTGGCGGCTGTACCCGGCAGCTGCCCGATGGTGATCTTTTTCAGGTCGATGGAAACGACCCGATCCGACTCCCGATGCCCGGCAGAAAGTGCAAAGGCAAACAGGACATTCTTCCCCGGCAGTGCCGCCGCCAGTGCTCTTGCCTGTACGTTGTTGCCCACAAAAACGATGTTTTTCGTCCGGTTCGCCCTCAGCGTGTACAGAACGGAATCCAGCTGCGTATAACGCAGAACCACAAAGATCACATCGTACGTTGCATCCGGTGCAAGTTCGGTCACCACCGGAATACGGCTGACCGAGGTGCGGGGCGAAAATTTATCCTTGATCCGCAGGCCGTTCTGCTTGATCTCCTCTGCCCAGTTTCCCCGCGCAAGCAGGGTGACATCCTTTCCTGCGCGCAGCAGATTTCTTGCCAGATTGCACCCCAGAACGCCTGCACCATATACCAGAATTTTCATGCCTTCGTCTCCTTCTGTTCCTCGTTTTCTGTTTCCGTTTTGGCTTCTTTCCGGCAGACAAACCATGCAATGCCCTTCACATTTTCAAGGGTTACGGCTGTGTACATCTGCTCCAGCCGTTTTTTAAGCTGGAAACTGTTTCATAGGGCGGTGTGAAAAATCCCGCCTTTTCATAAATATGCCGGACAAACCAATCCGTCCGCTTGTGCTCGTCCGCCACATAGAAGCAGCCGCAGAATGTCCCGCCGGGTCTCAAGACCCGGAAAACTTCCCGATAAGCGGCTTCCTTATCCGGGAATGCGTGAAAGCCGTTCAGCGACAAAACGATGTCGAATTCACCGTCTGTAAAGGGAAGCGTACCTACATCCCCCCCTGCTGAAAGGTTACATTTTTCAGGTGCAGTCGATTCGCCTTTTCCTGTGCCTGCCCCATCATATCGGCCGAGTAATCCAGACAGGTAATATCCGCTTCCGGCAGCGTCCTGTAAAGCGGCATGGTCAAAATTCCGGTTCCCACCGGCACCTCCAGCAGTTTGCCGGAGAAAATGTTCCGGGATACCGGACAACGCATTTTCCAGATAAGCATCGCATTCCGCCTGATTCATATCCCAAACCAGGCGGCACACCGCTTTTTCCGCTCAAGGTAGAGCAGGTGATCATGCCATCATAAAAATTGTTGCCGCCTGTCAGCCGATAGGCGCTGCGAATCGCTTCTTTTCGCTCCATGCTCACTCCTCCTACACTATTTCACCGCTTTTTTCACCATAACGCACGGACAGCCCTATTGGGCTTTGTGATTCTTCATCGCGACCGGCGCCTTCTTTTCCTGCTCCCGACCAGAAAACCGGATCTTCACAATCTGCATCTTCATCATTCCATCACCGACTTTTGCCAGAAATCGGAAAAAGCCGTTGACGGAAGGATCTTTCAAATCGCTGTAACCCAGCATATAGCCCCGGCTGGACACCTGCAAACGGCTGTCCCACGGGGAAAGCTCGCTTTTCGCATCCGAAACGGCAAAATACGCCCCCACATCCTTGATCTTAGCCGTCTTGAGCCATGTTTTTGCGATCATCTTCACCGCTGTCCGATTGGCCGCATCAAAGACCAGAACCCCGCCGGGGAAAGCGTCAGCCATTCCCTGCACCAGTTCCCGAACCTGCTCCGTCAGGAAGTAATAGAACACCCCGGAGGCAAAGAACACCGCCCCGCCGGAGGCATCGATCTTGTCAAACCATGCGGGGTCCTTCAGGTCGCAGGGGATGTTTTGCTCCCGCTCCCCGGCGGGCAGAAGCTGCTGCCGCAAGGCGATCACATCCGGGAAGTCCAGATTGTAGATTTTGCAGCTGCCGTTGTCGCAGGCTCTGCCGGTGTTATCCAGCCCGCAGCCCAGATTGACCACTGCCGCGCAGGGGTGCGTTTTCAGGTACGCCTGCACCTCAAAGGCAAGGTCGTTCTGCCGCATGGCCACCTCCAGCGCACCGAAGCGCTGCATCAGGCTGCGGGAATTTTTTTCTCTGCCACTGAAAAGTCGTAGTCGATCTGATCAATCAGGCGTACCGCCGTTTCGTCCCGATAGAGGTTTGGGTACAGTTCCGAACACAGCTTCCGGGAATATAACGGGAGAATCAGCGTTTCCTGCACGGTGTTTCTCTCGATTTTGTATTTCATATCGGGTCCTCACACTTTCTGATAAACGGCAGCTTCGGCATACCGTCATGCTCAGCGATATATGCCAGCATTTCAGCAAAGCCCTTCGGATCACGAATCTGATATTGCATGTGATCGTATCCCTCAAATACGGGGTAATTGCCGCTGGGGTAGGCTTCTATCACCGCTTGACGGTATTTGAAATGATCTTCTATGCTGCCAAACTCGAAATAGATATGCTTTTGCAATTCTTCGGGAAGTGACGGAAAGGTTTTATCCTCCAAGCTGTCCGAAAGCTGCCGCCGCAAATTTGTGTATGTCAGATTTTCCCCTGCGGCTATAAAATACGGCTTTATGGAATCATCATCACACCACAGGATCTTTTTCAGTGTGCCGCCCTTTGACCAATACAGGCTCTTGATGACCAGATACAAAAACGGTGCCATCACGCGGCGCGTTCCTTTCCCGATTTGCGCAAACTGCCCGCCGTCGAAGAAAAAACGTGTCCAATAGGCAGCTTCGTGCTTGTCAAAAACGCATGGCAAGATCGGCACCGATCGAAGAAGCCACAACCAGTTCAAGGTGTTCCACTCCCTGCGATTTCAGATATGCTTCCACTTGACGAACCTCGTCCGCCTTGCTGACATATTTCTGCCCTTTGCAGTACACGGTGGAGGTAGGCAGAATGCAGAAATACCGATCTTGTAAATATTTCGCAACCGGTTCGCTGCTCTCCCCCGTCACGCCCATTGCATGAAAAAACAAAACAGCGGGAGCATTCCGATTTCCCAATGTCTTAAAGTTCATTGTCTCTCCTTTCCTCAGTGAATAAAAGCCGTCATAAGGACCGCCAGCACCGCCGCTATGACTGCCATGCCCACCGTGCCGAACAGCCACTTTTTCTGCTTGCCTTTTGCAGTAATGTAGGGCTTCAGATCTTCTGTTCCGGGGATCGTCCATGCGTTCGTGTGCCCCACCCAGTAGCCGTCAACCAACAGGCGGTCTATGAAATTCATAACGGACAGTATGACCAGCAGCTGCCAGAAGCCCTGAACGAAGCCCTTTGCGCCGTTGAGCGCATAGACGCAGACCAGCACATAGGCGATGTATCCGGGGACGCAGACAGCTTTGAAAATCAAAGCATTTCGCTTGATTTTCGCGTGTGTTGTAAGTCCCAGCGTTACGCACCGCTCCTGCACCTCCTGGCTGTAAAGATGCACCATGCCCACCGCGCCCTTGCGGATACCGATGGCGCAAACCAAAATGAGCAGAACGCCCAGCCCGATGCCTTCCAGAATCACCTGTAAAAGCATTACCGATTCCTCCTGAAGCCCGCCTCATCCCGATATTCGGGATGTTCCTTTACGTATGGATCCTTATCGCCGCAGATGGTGTAGTCGCATCGGCAGCCGTCCACGCAGGTGGTCGTCCGCACCAGCTTGGCATGGAGCAGTTCCATGGACGCATAGTCCACATTGCACAGGGCGGGCATGATCTCCGTAAGGTCGTGCCGGATGGCAAATTCTGCCGCAGGGCAGGCGGTAAATTCATAATAGATCGGCTTGTTCTTTTCGTAAGGAGCCACCGTCATCTCATAATCGTGCCATTTGTCACAGCCCGCTTTTGCCCGTACGAATGACTTGTACATCAGTTTCTTCCAGAATGGCTTGTTGCAGTCCACGAATTTCAGTTTGCGGAAGGTCGGCAGGATCAGATTTTCCTCGATTTCCTCGATTTCGCGGAATGTGACCACATCCCGGCACACATCGTAAAAGCACATGATGGCGATGCAGTCGTAGGTGCCGCCTGCGCCGTTGTGAAAATTCTTTTTACCGCCGAGGTCGGTGCGCCACTTGGAAAGAAGCTCTGCGTATCTCAGCTGCACCTGCTCCCAGACCACCTCGCGCTCCACCTCCGGATAGTGCAGAGTGATTTTCGCCAGAATTTCCTTTTTGCAGGGTTTGGAATATAGCACATGGCAGCTACGGTCAATTTGTAATTCGCTGTCCCTCATCTTCCCACGCCTTTCAGAAAACCGCTCTTTGCATTTTCTTCGGTGTCGTCCGATTCGTCGTAGGCATCATAGGGTGCCGATGGGTCATGTACTCGTTTTTTGAATGGTGAACAGCTCTTGTCTTTGTGGGCAAACGCAAAGGCAAAATTATCCGTCCATCCCGTGTGACCGGTGATGAAATATGGATGCAGCCCACGTGCGCGCAGTTTCCGCTCCAGCTCCGCCAGTGACTGCACAGCCAGCTTATTGTCCTCTGCCAGCGAGGAAATGAAGCTGTAGCCGCCGTCCGCGCCAAACCACAGCGTGTCGCCGGTAAAAAGGTACTTATCGTCAATGAGGTAGACCATATGTCCCCATGTATGACCGGGAACCAGAAAACACTCGATCCTGACGTCGTCAATGTCAAGTACCTGCCCATCGTGCAGCAGTACCTTTCGTTGTTGATCGTGACCTGCGGCAATTTATAGAGATGATATATGACTTTTCGCCGCACCTCGCCGGTGAGATACCGGTTCTCGATCTCGCCAATATACAGCGCAGCATCCCGAAACAGTCCCGGACTGTCTGCTTCCACCGCGCCCACATGGTCGGTGTCCTGATGGGTGATGAGGATGTGCCGGATGGAATGTGGGTCGATCCCCAGCCAGTGCATCTTCTCTGCCAACCGGTCATAGTTGTATCCGGCATCGATCATAATGGTGGTATCACCCTTGCGGTAAAAGAAGATATTTGCCACCCACTCCCGCACACAGGCGACATTTTCATCGATCCAGCCGGTGCTCAATGGTTTGAAAATCTCCTTGCCCCGGTACATCCGGCTCATTGCTTTTCTTTGAAATTCCGTTGCTTTTTTCGACATGATCGCACCTCATTTCCGTGCTGTAACGCACAGCCATCCCTTTTTGTTTTTGTGGCTTTGGATCTGACAAAATCCTGCTTTTTCCAGATACTCTTTCAGTGCAGTATCCGTATAGATGACCATGCCATCGATGATCTGCGTCCATCTGTCGTCTTTTGCTGTTTCGCCGTTTGCTTCATTGCAAATGAAAAAAGTCCCGCCGGGCTTCAGCACCCGATAGACCTCTCTGAAATTTTGTGCAAGCTCCGGCCAGAAATAGACCGTTTCAAATGCGGTTGCCACATCAAACTGCTCCGCTTCAAACGGCAGCTCTGCCACGCTTGCCTGCTGCACATTGCACCTTCCTTCCGCAATGGCACCCGCATTGACCTTTCGCGCTTTTTCTACGCTGACAGCCGAGTAGTCGATGCCATGTACCTTTCCCTTGGGACACAGTTTCAGCAGCTTTTTGATGTTCGCCCCACCGCCGCAGCCGCAGTCCAGCACCATGGCATCCGGGGCAGGCTGCAAAAAGTGCAGCCCCCATTCTGCCATTGCGCTGTGTCCAAAGTTCATCATAGCAACCATGATCTTCCCGCCAAGGCCTACGGGCTTTCGGGTGTTTTCAAAAAAGGACATAACGCCACCCTCTTTCTATTTACTGTTCATAATGCAATGCTTTTTACCAGATGCGCCCACTGTTCCGGGTGGCAGGCCAGCAGCTCCTCGTGCTGCAAGTTCTGCTCATGAAGAACCGGATGTACAAAATGCTGCTGATACCGGGCACGATATTTTGCGCCCATTTTCAGGGCGTAAAAAATATGGATTTCGGTACCGGGTACATGGATCTTATCCGGCAGCGGAGTGATAAGATCGGAGTAGAACTGATTTTTACAGCTCTGCATGGTCACATAAGGGCGGGCATCGCCGAACATTTTCAGAAAGGCTTTGACATAATCCCCCGACTCTTTGGTATGTTTTTCCAGCTGCTTTTGGAGAAATTTTGCCTTAAACTTTCCGTCCCGAACCACAGGGTAGATCAACGGCAGCAGAAAATCTGTCTGCAAGCTTGCCGCCAGCGGCGATGCCTGATCCAGGTCGGAGCTGCCCAGAATGCCGTAGTCCATATGGATGTTCTGCCGTGCCGCCAGCAGCCCCACGAAGGAGCCGCCCAGAGAGCAGCCGTAGGCTGCCCGGATGTGACCACCGCAGTGGTTCTTTGAGGTAGGCTTCGATCTTTTTGGTTTCCTCCAGCATGGTGGAAAATTCGGTCTGTTCGGTTTCGTCAAAGCCATCGTAACTGACACACAGCACCCGGAAGCTGTCTGCCAGAAGCGGAATCACTGCACCGAAATTGCTTTTCCAATGGCAGCAGGTACCCGGCAGCAGCAACAGCACCGGGGCATCCTCTGCACCAAATGTGTAAATTTTCATCGTGATGCGTTCCTTCTGTTTTTTCTGCCCGCAAATGGAAGAGACGTGCTTCTTCGTTCAGAGCAGAGCCATAAGTTAGATAAAGCTAACTTTCAACCTCGTAAAAACCGCCACTCAGCGGTCCTTCTGCAAAAAAAATAATACGCCCTGCTGTTACCTCTGTCAAGAAGTTTAGGCATTTTCGGAGATTCCGAAAGAGATTTCGCTTTCGGCCCCCAAAATCGTCACCCCAGCGCCACATCCAGCACCATCATCACGCTGAAACCCACCGCAAAAAACATCGTGCCAACGTTTGAGTGCTGTCCCTGCGACATTTCGGGGATCAGTTCCTCCACCACCACATACAGCATGGCTCCGGCAGCAAAGCTGAGCAGATAGGGCAACGCGGGCACCACAATGCCTGCCGCCAGAATCGTCAGCACTGCCCCAATGGGCTCTACGATGCCGGATAGTACGCCGCCCCAGAACGCCCGGCCTTTTTTCATTCCTTCTGCCCGCAGGGGCATGGAGATGATGGCCCCCTCCGGGAAGTTCTGGATGGCAATGCCAAGGGAAAGTGCCAGCGCCCCGGCGGCGGTGATCTGAGCCGTTCCGGCAAGATAACCGGCATAGACCACGCCCACCGCCATGCCCTCCGGGATGTTGTGCAGCGTCACTGCCAGAACCATCATGGTGGTGCGTGGAGCTGGCTTTTTGGCCCTTCGGCCTGCAAGCTGTTCTGGTGCAGATGCGGGATAAGATGGTCCAGCAGCAGCAAAAACAGGATGCCCAGCCAGAAGCCCACCGCTGCAGGGAAAAACGCCAGCCTGCCCAGATCTTCAGCCTGCTCCATGGCCGGGATCAGCAGACTCCATACTGATGCCGCCACCATCACTCCGGCTGCAAAGCCGGTGAGGGCACGCTGGATGCCATCGCTCAAAGACTTTTTCAAAAAGAACACACAGCCCGCCCCAAGACTTGTGCCCAGAAAAGGAATCAAGATTCCCCAGAACGCATCTTGCATGATATAGTACCTCCCTGTGGTTAAGTATGGCTAACCACATAAAAAGTATACTGCTCTCCGGCAAAAAGGTCAAGCGCTTTGCGGCATACGATTCATCCGGTAGATGTTGATGCTGTTCACCAACAGCGTATTGCCTTGCGGCCAATCATCGCCATCGAACGAGAACGGACGCTATACCGCGAAAGCCGTGTTGATGATACGGCAATCTCGCTTGCGGAAAAAATCGTAGATACAGAAATCGAGAATGTTTACAGCACCCCTAAACAGCAGAACATTTCCCAAAGCCATAACGAAAAATTCCGATAAAAGGCCAGCGGCGGCTTTCTTTGCGAAAGCCGCCGCTGTTGTCAGAATGAGTACTCTTAGGGCAACACCGCATAATTCTAAGTGCCGATACGGCGAGCGAGGTGCGGCAGCTGCTAAGCCAAAAGCGCAGATAATACTGGATGTCTTATCGAGCATTTTGGCAACGCAGATGCCGTGCCGCAGCCGCCGAAGCGGTGCTTAAGCCGCAAGGCGGGAATTGTGCGGTGTTGCCTTAGAATTTTCCGCCGGAACTGCCGCCGAAGCCGTCGCTGTCGGTACTCGAGCCGCTCGAGCTGCTCGAGCTGTCGTTCTTGACGGGGTCGTACTTTTCGGTCTCGGTGGTGTGGGTGTAGGTGTCCTCCACCACGGACAGCGCCAGACCCTCGGCGGGCATGTAGGCGTTGGCATGGGTCTGCTCGTTGGCAGTTTTCATCTGCACATAGAAGATGCCGCAGACAATACACGCTACAGCCAGCGGAATGACAAACACAAACACCCACTTGATCCAACCCTTGGCGGGGTCGTTGCCGCTGTCCAGCGGTGCACCCTTTTCGGCATAGAAATCAAGCGTGTCAGCGCACATTTCTATGTAGGTTTCGGAGGCCTTGTAATACGTTCCGTCCGAGAGCATCGGCACGATCTTATCTTCGATCTGCGCGATGCGGTAGTCGGTAAAGGCGGTGACGCCGCCGCCGTAGGTGATGGTAACATAATCGCGGGAATCCAGCGCAATCAGGAACAGGATACCGCTTTTGCCCTCGCCGTAGCCAAGGTCATAGTCGCGGTACCAATCCTTGGCAAACTCGCGCACGTTCTGCCCGCCGATGTCAGACACCGTCAGCAGGTAGACGTTGACACCGTGTCCGGCACTGGCGTCCTGCGCCTTTTGCTCCAATTCAGCGGTCACTTCGGGTTTGAACAGCTCGTAGGTGTCCATCACCAGCGGCATTTCGGCAAACGCCGGTACGGCGCAGAGCAAGCACAGCACCAGTGCCGTAAGCAGAGAAAACAGTTTCTTTTTCATACTCTGTTTCCCCCTTTCAAAGCAGGAATGCAAGCAGGATCATCAGCGGAACACTGATGCCCGCAAACCAGGCGGCCACCTTTCGCTTGTCAACGGGCAAATCGCCCACCAGCTTGCCGGTCTGCCCGTTCATGGCGAACAGGTAATCCTTGCCCTGCCACTTGGTGTGCAGCATCCAGACCGGCAGCAGCGCGTAGTGCTTGGCGGTGTAATCAATGCTGATATTCTCGCTCAGGGTGCTTACGCTGTTGTAGCCGGTAATGCTGGCCGAAAGCTCGCTGCTGACCGAATTCTGCATCCGGCTGTGGGCGCGGGCCTGGCAGGTGTCGGCGTCCTCGTCGTATTTGTCTGCCATATAGCCCGGCAGGTACGCGGTCGAGAAGGGCTGGAAGGCGCGGTAGTCATAAGGCTCGATGGCATCCATGTGGCCGTTGGGCATCTTGGTCGAGCCATCCACCGGCACGCCCATGAACTGCGTGGTACCGGCGCGGCGGACATCGTAGTGGCGGGTCGTGGTGATGACATAATCGCCGTTGCGGTGGCTGGAGCTGGTCGTGGCTTCATATTGGCCCGAACCGGAGGCGTTGGCATCGAACAGCCAGAACGGGACATACACGCCCTTGATCTCCTCGATATGATTCTGCGAAGAGAAGGCATTGGGCAGGAATCTCTTCCCGCGATAGTATTTTTTCAGTGCGGCCTTGGCAGCGTTCTTATCCAGCACAAACGGCAGGACAAGCTCAGGCCGCTGCATGCCGCTGAACTGCCCCGCGATGACCGTTGGATTGCCGCAGTATGGGCAGCTTGTCGCGGCGGTCGTCTCGTCACAGATCAGCTCTGCGCCGCAGGACGGGCAGGAATAGCTGCGCAGTCCGGCGGCCTCGTTTTCGCTCCAGACGGAGTCTGGCGGCGGTGCTTTGTTTATTCTGTGCCGCGGTTTCGGCAGCGGCTTCTTTTTCAGCATAGAGCGCTTCGATCTCAGCAGTATCGTAGCTGCTGCCGCAGAAGTCACACACCAGCTTTCCGCTGGCACCATCAAAGTGAAGCGGACCGGTACAGGCAGGGCATTGGTAGTTGGTAAGCTGTGTTGCCATTATGCGTCACCTCTCTTTCCTTCGGTTTGCAGCTGCCCTGCCAGATCTTCAAAAAAATCACGCAGGGTGCTGCGCGTATTGCCATCGGCATCCAGATAACGGTAGATGATCTCGCCATCCGGGGCCTTGTAAATCAGGCAAACGCTATCTAACGTTTCATCGGTGATGAATAAGCCGGGAGAATTTTTCTTTTCGTCTGGCAGGCTTTCCAGCCCCAGCTTTTCTGCCAGAGCCAGGGCTTCTTGCCAATGGGTGCCCTCAACAGGGATATTTTCCAGCTCCACCCATTCATCATCCTTATAATTGCAGCTGAAAAGGCAGCCGTCAACCGGGTCATTTCTTATGCTGAACCCATAGGTGTCGTCATAGCACATACCGGAATAACTGATGCTGATACCGGTCAGTGTGCCGGGCGGCGCTTTTTTACAGCCGGACATTGTCAGAAAAGCGGCTGCGGCGCAAAGCACCGCAGCGATTTTTTTGCGCATCACTGGCCAAACGGCTTACCGCACTCCGGGCAGAACTTGGGCGGATGGGCCGGGTCATCCGGGGTCCAGCCGCACTGGCTGCACTTGGCGGGAGCCGGGGCGGGCTTGGGGCTGCCGCAGTTGCAGCAGAACTTACCGGTGTTGGAAGTGCCGCAGCTGCATACCCAGCTGGCGGCTGCGGGTGCCGGGGCAGGCTTGGGGCTGCCGCAGTTTGCGCAGAATTTGCCGGTGTTGCCGGTCTGGCCGCAGCTGCAGGTCCAGCCTGCGGGGGCAGAGGCCGGGGCGGGCTGTGCGGCGGCCTGCTGCGCACCCATCTGGTACAGGTTCTGGGCGTTCATACCGCCCGCCGCACCGGCCATATTCATGCCCATAAAGGCCATGGCGGGGCCTGCGCCCTGATTACCGGCCGCGGTCTGCATGGCACTGGCCTGTGCGCCGACAAGATGCGCAGCGGCGCGGGTCGGGTCCATAAAGGCTGCGTTGCGCTGCATTTTTGAGCATCTGCTCGTCTTCCTCGCTGGCTTTCACGCTGGAAACGCCGAAGGATACGATCTCGATGCCGCGCAGCTTGCCCCACTTGGCGCTCAGCACATCGTTGAGGGCCTCGGCAAGCTCCATCGTGTGGCCAGGCAGTGCGGAAATAGCGGATGCCCATATCGCTGATCTTGGCAAAGGCGGGCTGCAGGGCGGTCATCAGCTCGGATTTCAGCTGCCCGTCGATCTCATCGCGGGTGTAGCCTTCCTCCACATTGCCGCAGACATTGGTGTAGAACAGGATAGGGTTGACGATGCGGTAGCTGTACTCGCCGAAGCAGCGGATGGCAATGTCGATGTCGATGCCGGCCCGCTGGTCCACCACCCGGAAGGGCACGGGGTTGGGGGTGCCGTATTTGTTGCCCACCAGCTCCTTGGTGTTGAAGTAATAGACGCGCTGATCCTTGGGGGCTTCGCCGCCGAAGGTGAAGCGCTTGCCGATGTTCTGGAACACTGCGCCGATGGACTCGGACAAATCGCCGCTGAACAGCGTCGGCGCGCTGCCGGTATCGTAGGTGTACTCACCCGGCTCGGCGCACATATCCACGACCTTGCCCTTGCTCCACAATCATGGCACACTGGCCGTCGGCAACGGCCACGATGGAGCCGCGTCGGAGATAATGTTGTCATTGCCTTTGGTGTTGGCGCTGCGTCCGCTCTGGCGTTTCCAGCCGCGGGTAGCCAACAGGTCAGCTGGCATGGCTTCACAAAAAAGTATTCCTTCCACTGGTCGGCCATAACGCCGCCAGCAGCGCCCATTGCAGCTCTGATAAGTCCCATAATGATCCTCCTATATCAGGGGCGGGCAGGGCCCGCCCCATTTTGTGCCACAGATAAATCAGTTCGTTATTTGTTGGCCAAGGCGGCCTTGTACTCCTCATAGGGGCGGCAGTCTTCGAGCTCCTCGTTCCCACTCGGTGCCGTCCAGCCTCATGTAGAAGCTGACCGCGCAGGCCGTGCCGTCCTCGCCCTCGTAGTCATACATGAACAGCGAGATGCTGTCGTTATACGGGTACAGGTTGAACTTATACGCATCGCTTTCGGTTATGTTCTGGTCAAGCACCCAGTCGTAGCCGTCCAGAATAGGCTCGATATGGTCATCATAGACATTGACCCACATCGTGATGACCGGGTCATCGGGCATACCGTCACGGTAAACCTCAAAGTAGTGGCTGCCGTCATCGCTCTCACCGATGTAGCCCCAGCAATCGTAGGTGTCGGTGTCAAAGTAGTCACGGTTCGGTACATTCTTGTAGTTTTCCATCCGGAACCAGCCGTACCAGTTTGTGTTGCCCAAATCAGCGTAGGTGTTGCCGTCGTCGTAGGTGTAGGGCGGGTCAGGCTCATCCGGGGCCGTCGATCAAGCCGTCGCCGTCATATTCGTCATCGCCGCCGTCCATCAAAGCGGGGTCGATTTCGGGCTTGGTGTCGCTGCGCTTAAAGACCATGGTCATACCGTCAAACTCAATGGTCAGCAGGTCACCCTCGCGGGTGTAGGTCATGGCCGGGGTATCGGGGTCGGTCAGCGCGTAGAAGCTGCCGTCCTTCCATTGGAAGGTGACAAAATCCTCCATGTAGGTTTCGCCGGTGCCGTCCGCGCGCAGCTCAATGTAGAAGTCCTCCATATCGACGAGGGCAAGCTCCTCCTTGGAGAGGGTGTACTCGCTGTCGGAGGCGGATTCCAGCACATAGATGCCCACATCGGTATCGCTGCCTGCGGTGGTTCCCTGGGTCATGTTGTCACCGTCCAGAGGCTGCTGCATGGTGCTGCCGGACTTGACAAAGTAGATCGTCACGCCCTGTCCCTGCACATCGTTCAGGGTCAGGATTTCGTCTTGCAGGGTGCCGGTGCAGCTCAGGCCGCCGCAATCCAGCTGGAAGACCCCGCCGTTCAGCGTCCACTTGCCGTAGGACTTGGTGCCGTCCACCGTTACAACGCACTTGCCCTTATCATTCAGGTCCATCAGGAACCCGCTGCCGAAGGCATCCTCGACCTGCGTCACGGAGCCGCCGATCTCGGCGTAGGCTGCTTCCCAGGTGCCCTGATTCGGGTCACCGGCGTTCGGCTTGCCGGTGCGGATAGAGCCGCTAATCATTGTTACGATGATCATAAGCAGGAATATCACCGGGATGGCGATCAGGATCATCCGCTTGGGGGACATTGGTGCGCGGGGGCGCTTGGGCTTGCCGCCGGGGGCCACATTGCCGTAGGGTTGCCGCCCGTGCCGCCGGGTGGCGGCGGCGTGACAGGCGGTGCGGACGCGGACGGGGGCGTTTTCCCGGCGTAAAGCGGTGCGCCTGCGCCGGTCTGCGGCGGCGGTGTGCCGGGCGCATTGCCCGCGGCGATTCGCTGCGTTCGTCCGGGGCTGCGGGGCGGCAGGTGCGCTGCCTGCATAGGGATTGCCGCCGCTTGCCTGCGGCTGCGGGGGGCGTCTGTACAGGCTGTGGGGGCGGCGGTGCAGCCTGGGTCGGCTGAACCGGGGCGGGGCACAGCTGCGGGCTGTGCGGCGGGCTGTGCGGCAGGCTGCGGTACGGATACTTTTTGCACCGCAATTCTCGCAGAATTTAGTACCGGGCTTTAACTCGGCACCACATTGCGTACAGGTTTTTGCCATAGTGTCTGCCTCCTTTACAAGATAATCGTTTCAGATTTTTTTTTATTCGTTTGTCATTTCAAACCAAACGGATTCGTCCTTTGGCAGGTTCAGCAGGGATTCCCCGCCGATATGCCTTACGTAAAAGCCGCCGTAATCGGTGGGCATCATGGCCACGGTTTCGCGCTGTGCGCGCCCTAGATCCATGCGGTACAGCGAAATGCTGCAGATCCAGCCGCGGTGATCCATACCAAGGTAGGTGATGCCGCTGTCCCATGTGGCGGGCTCTCGGTTTTCGTTTCGGTATTCGCCGATGTAGAAGTTCGGCTGATCCTCGCAAATTTCAAACCAGGTACCGGTGTAGTCACTTACATACGAGCGGGTCAGGCTGGAAAGTTCCATCGGGTCGGCATTGTGCATGGCCTCGACCAGGTTGAATTTTTCATTGTTGCGGGAGACAGCGTACACCGTTGTATACTCGGCCTCGAAATCCGCATCGTAAGCGGTGCCGATCTCAAACTTGACGATCTCGTTGACGCCGTACAGCGGGCCGCCGTTGGCCATGGTGCCGCACTGTGCGCCGCTGATGACGTCGATGTACTCGACATTGCCGTCCTCGGTCAGCAGGAAACACATAGGGGGCATAATCCTGGCCGACACTGGTCATGAGCATCTTTTACATAGTTGCCGTAGCAGCCGTTTACCGTAAACTCGGTTTGGTCGCCCAGCTCGTACCATTCCTTCATGGTCTGGTAGGTCACAGCGCCGTCAGGAGGTAACATAGTCGGTCAGGGCGCGTACCGTCACCTCGCCTGTGGCAGTCACATCGCAGGTAAACCATTCATCCTGCCCGTGCAGCATCTGGCCGCTGGCCTGCCGCTTGTCGGGGTCAACCTGAACATCTGTCCAGTACATGCCCGACCCGGCGGGGGGTGTATCGGTACGGTGACCACAAAACCGTTTGAAAAATGGGGAAATATGGAGAATAGTAGGTAAATACACTGTCAAGCTCGCTCAGGCTTTGCACGCGCATCTGGTTCAGCTCGGCGGCATAGGTGGGGTCATTGCCGCCATAGTGAAGGTCAAAATACTGCGCTGTGGCGCGCTGCAGCGCGTTCAGGGTCTTTGCGCTGTCGGTGCCAGCCCATGTATTCCAGCAAATCCAGATTGAGTAGCTCCTGCCCTGTGGCAAAGTTGTAATGGTAGCTGCCCATCGTCGTTGAACATCGTGTCGGAACTGGTCACCTGCAGGCTCAGCACGGGGCCGTTCAGTTGCTGACCCAGATGATGAAGCCGGTGTCGATGAAATCATTGCGGGAACGGGGCATCCTGGGCACGCTCTACCAGATAGCCGTATCGGTAGTTGATCATCTCGTTGATGGTTTGGCGTCCTCGGTGTCATCGTCGATCTGCGGCACTTCATAAAAATAGGTGTCCTCGATGCCGTAGGGGTCGGTGTAGGTAAAGCGCTCGCTGTACAGCGGGATAATGCAGGGAATCATCCAGCCTCCGGCTGCTTTTGCGGCTTGGACAGCGGCTTCGTCCTTCTGAACGGTCGGGGCCGTATCGTCGGACGACTCGACTGTCGGTTCCGTTATCGGGGCGGAAACCGACGGGGCGGCAGAGGATGCCGAGGCAGGCGGGGCATTGCTGCGCCCGCAGCCCGTTGTGATCAGCGGCAGGGCCGCCGCCGTCAGGGATAGCAGTTTTTTTTCATGGTCGGTTCACCTGCCTTTCGGTTGAGGAAGTGCAGCAAGCTGCCTGTGTTTAGCCAAAGGTGATGCTGTTCAGAATGGTGTCGCCCTCGGTGCCGGGGTCAATGTCTACGCCGGAGATTCTTAATGGCCAGCCAGCCGCCGGTGGGCATCGCCGTAGTATTCCGTCCACAACATACCTACGTTTTTTTGTAGGTGCGTCTGGCCATCTCCGCCGCCGATGGTGCGCGCGGGGCAAGCTCCTACGTTTTTCAAATTTGTCGTAATAGTAGTTGATCTCGTCCAGACCGCTTTTCAGCCTGGGCCTGGTCATGCGCGCGGTCTCCGAGAAGATATGGCTGGGGTCAAGCAACCGGAACGAAGCACAATGA
>VOFK01004208.1_pt1 | contig 121222 bp, 148 predicted proteins | sample 5384121 | NCBI WGS metagenome assembly VOFK01 (sample SAMN12384730, study PRJNA508395) | human gut metagenome | isolation source: healthy gut J | host: Homo sapiens
GTTCTTGTCCCTTCTTTGTCTGACACAATACTAAAGAAACACCCTTTGGGAAGCTCGGATGTCATTTCAGTTCTCCACGATCGCCGATTGTCAAATCACCTGCGCGCGCCACTTGAGCATATTGACAAGTATAGCAATTTTCGGTATAACAAAGTCCCTTTAAAAACGCCATAGTATACCTATCCTGCACGCCTTTAGGTACAATACCCAGCGGCTGAGTTTCAATCGCAAATTTGTCTGAACTTCTAAAATAAATTGCATTCATTTTAGAGAGAGCGTATCCATACTCATCGACTGCCTTCTGCAACAACTTGACAGATGGAGAGCCATGACAAATAAGATCAATTGTATAGAGATTGGCATTGTCATTAACATAATTTCTCAAAGAGGCCACTTGGCACGGCAAACCAATAAAAAGGACTTTTTCCCCAGTTTTCAGCCTGCTCTTTGTTGACTTATAGATGCCAACAGGATTGCTTTTAACATATTTCGATCCAATAAAATTCAGCTATGCGTAATTCATCGTCAAACAGTTCAAACTTAAATTCTCCGCTCTCAAATTTACATGCTGCTACAGAACCGCCACTACGCAACACAGCCCGCATAACTTCCTGTCCAAATCCGCCTGACGAACTCGTACTACGGGTCTGATCATCACCCCATCCTTGAAGCCATTTTTTAGGTTTTTGAGTATTGGCGGGTTATTATTCTGACAGATTTTATGGCAAGCATTGCAGTTTTATACACAAGCTCAAATCTATAATAGCATTCATATGCTCCATATCATCAACAACAGAAATTGCTTTCGCCTTTGGGCAGATGTCCACACAGGCCATACAGCCTGCACACATATTGACATCACAAACAGTATTCATGCGCACACCCCCACAAAATTGTACTGTGTTTGGTGTGTACATTGGCATGAGTATTTTAGAACCTGTTAGGTTATACCCCCCCCCATTTTTGCTTAAGAACTTTCTACGCAGCGATACCGAACGTTTTTTGCCATCAAAGAAGGACTCGCGAAATATAAGAGCCACCCAACTTTTGCTTTTTATTGTTCTTTTTTCTTGTCAGTGGCATCATAATACCCTTTCGGATGTTGTGAAGGCAATCCTTATATAAGTCAGGGTATTCCGATACCATTTCCGATTCGAGTAATCCGCTGGCAATGCTTCGATTAAAACAATATCTATGATATTCCCATGCTCTCTCGATGGCGGGGTAACCTTTTTCCAAATAGTTTTTGAACTTCAAGCGACCGAATACCGCACAGATTGCTCTTTAGATTGAATTTTCGCATTGCGCTATCTGGATTAAATGTTTGATGATAAACCGACTTCTCTCCAATTGCTACCGTATCAACATACTGTAGGCACTGAATATTAAATAGCATTCCTTCACCATACCAAATGGTGGGATCGAATCTAATATTGTTGTCGGTCAAAAAAGTCTTCGACTATAGATCTTGTTCCATACAGCTACGAATATTTCATTTGAATATATCCATTCAATCGCCGTTTCAGATTTTACAGCATATCTCTCTTCATTTGTTTTAATCTTTCCCGTCGAATAATTGTTTTTATTCATTCCAATCAAGGAGCCATTTTTACTTACAAGAGTCAAAAAGTAGGCTACATAATCCGAATCGACCCAATCATCACCATCTACAAACATGACATACTCGCCCGTTGCGCACTGTAATCCTGCATTTCTCGCAGCCGAAACGCCCTTATTTTGTTGATGGATGACGTGTACTCTCTGATCTTCTATTGCAATTCGGTCAATAATTTCGGGGCTTTGATCCGGCGAGCCGTCATCCACAAGAATAATTTCAATATCCTTGTGTGATTGATTCATCAGAGACTTTACGCATTTTTCAATGAACTTCTCAACATTATACACTGGTACGATTATGGACACCAAATCTTCATGCATTATCTTTTTCTCCTCAATTCGTCTTACAACGTATTTTCTTTTTTAGCTGAGAGAATACCACAGAAAACAAAAAAACTCGTTCCGGATACAAACATGAAGCATACCGCCCCTTTTTGCTTTGTTAGGAAGCATGCACATCCACACAAACAAAAAAGTACATATGCGAAAAAATAGATAATTGAACTAATTTCACGGCATTCCTTTGAAATCCCCACTTGAAAGCAATTTATGGAATACTTCATCACAATACCTAAAATCCATGGTACGGATAAAAATGCCATAATGTTGGTGGTCGAATAAGGAATCTTAAAAAAGGACGGAGCAAAAACATATCAATATTGGAGCTATTATTCCACCACTTTGGGAAAAGAACTCATGCTTTCGCTTTACCAGCATTCCCATCAAAAATATAGCTTGGCCCAGTAAATAGTCTGCCATTCACTATAGTAAGATCGATTATTCTGGTTCCTTGAAAGCAATTAATGACATATGCTAATGCAAAGAAAACACAACTGAAAAACAACAAATCATATGAGTGCTTATTGGGTGCTAACAACAATACCGCCATTCCCAAAATAGCAGCCAGCAAGTACCATAATTGCCATGAATAGAATTGTTCTCCTACCAAAAAATAGTTTTTAATCAGATTATAAACTGTTACAAATAAATTATTATTTCCTCGGAACTCTTGGAATACTCCATAAACCGTGAGTGGAATATATAAAATAGACATTCCAACATAAATCCGAACATACTTCACCAAACTAGCAACTATTATTTCATGTTCTGCATCTCGATTATAGCTCAGCCTTTCTTCTAAAAGATAACCCGTTATACAAAAAAATAGCGGAACTGCCAATGACTCAGCATACTCTGCAACTAGCTTTACCGATTCGTTTTGTATGCTCATTTTAAGTCCGGAATGAATTGCAACTACAACGATTGCTAAAACCAATTTAGTATAATCTGCAAGCCAATAGGTGCTTGCTTGCTTGCTTGCTTGCATTATCTCGTTTTCTCCTTTTCTTGTCAATTCACTTTAACGTTTATTTTTCATTATTGCCAATTTTTTCTAACAATAGCTTTCTTTTTCCAAAAAGAGTATAAGTAAGATAACAATAATCAAACCATACCGAATCCATATCGGCTTATCAAATAAAATCGTTACACCAACGGAGTATATAACAAGAAAAACGGATAATGCCAAAATCAGTTTTACATTATATATAGGCTCTGTAATTTGCCGTTCCCTGCAAATCTTCATCATGAAAATATAATGTAACACAGACAAGAATATATAGCACACCAGGGTAGTGTATGCCGCTGCGATATATCCGAATAGACTGATAAATATATAGTTTAGTACAATATTCCCTATTGCAGCTCCAGTAGATGCAATCATAATGTTTTTTTACTTTTCTCATAATACAGTTCAACATTGGAAAACAGAGAATATAAAAACATAAAAAAGACACTGCATGACACCGGTGGCACTACCCACATTGAATCGCTGTATTTATTTGAACCGAGCAACCAAACCAGTTCTGGTGCAAACAATGATGGAATCAATGTAATGATCATGACTAAAATCAGCAAAATTGAACTAAACTCGTTCAGCTTTTTATACTCTTTTTCTTTGCATTTTTGATAAGTCCAAGGAATAAAGGAGGAGTTTATGCTTGATGTAATGATTTGCATAACCATGGATGCGTTGTATGGCACACTATACAACGCAGTATAGGATTTTCCACACAAATTATTAATCATAATTCGATCCGAACTTCCCAGCACAGTCATAGACAGGTAATGCGGAATTAGCGGAAGATCCAGTTTCAACGCATATTTCCAATAGGTTACATTGAATAACTCATGGTTCTTCTTAACGATTAAAACATAAATTAACAGTCCTATCGCAGTAATTGTTATGGTATCTCCCAATATTCTCGCAATGCCAACATTCTCAAGCCGGACAAACAGCACTCCCAGCAGTGCAGAGCCGAGTGAAACAATCAGCGTGACAAAGCACAATAGTTTATATTTGAACTTGTACCGTTGATGAAACTGTCCAAAGACTTGTCGCAGCTGAAAAGAAAAAACCGATGAACATCATTATTATTGCGCTCATCGGCAATTCAAATATTTTATCCAGAGCTGTATGGAATACAAGATAAAGCATAAACACCAGAGCTGTTGCAAAATTAGACAGTCCAAGCATTGCGGTGGTATACCCATCCTGATCTTTTTCATATTTGACCATGCCGTTGTTAAATATCTGGTTTGATAGATTCAACGTTGCAAAAATAGTCAGGATACTTTGCCATGCGCCAAATAGTGAAATAATACCGTATTCCTCTGTTGAGAGCATTCTTGTGAAAATCGGAACAGTTATAAATGATATTCCTTTTTGCAGAATACTGCATATTGTAAACCATAACGATGCCTTGACTGCTTCAGGAAGGCTTCTATATTTTGCCAATATTTTTTTTTCACTTGATAGCTCCCACAACAATTGTATTTAGTTTTTGAAACGAGCTTTTCCCCGAGCACGCTTGTACATCAATGTTTTCATAAAGTCTGTCGCTATTTGGATGGCCGAAAACATACTTGAGTTTTTTCTACAAGTTCGTCTACATCATGCGGCTGTTGAATAATATCACATTTCTCTGTTTTCATAATACTCTTTGCGCCGATATTTTGAGACATCAAGAGTGAGCAATTACAATTTAAAGCATCCGCCGCAACAAGTCCAAAAGACTCCACCTCTGAGTTCATTACAAAGCAACTGATATAGTCAAGTTTTTCATAATACGGGGTCTTATCCAGATGACCGCAATACTTAATATTGTCCGTTTCCTCGATTTCCTCATTCCCCGGATATTTTCGACCAAAAATATACAGTTTGCAGGGAATTCCCTCTGAATTTAGTTTTTTACAGCCATACTTACAGCATAGTTGTTTTTAATGCAGCGATTCCCGCCACCAACTGCAATAGAAAACGGTTCTTTCTCCTTTTTCTCTCGTTGTTCAAGTTCAACGCCGTTATTAACAAATGTGATTTTTTCTGCGTACTCCGGATAGCGTTTTTTTACCCACTCAGAATATACCTCAGAAACACATACAATGCGTTTCGCATCATTCAGCAGGTTTTTTCATTTTCAATGAAATCCGATGTGAGATGTAATCTATTGATTTCGTTTTCAAAATCCATGCAGCCGTGCATTAAATACACAAACTTCTTATGAAATACTTTCATAAAGTCATAGTATCGCTTAGCACATACACCAGAAACGACAATTCCTTCACTAATCAGTATTTTCCAAAATATTTCCAAAACACGAACAGGCTTGTTATTACTCTTGATATATAAAATTTTCCTGTCTGCAAATTTAATCAATGCCTGATTAACATTATCAGGGCCTCCATTTGAAAAGTGCCCACCTAAAATAAAAACCATGCCATCCCTGTTTCCTCCTTAAACATTCAATGCTTGCATCAGCCATTGAATATCTTCTGTTCTTTTCTTTTCCAGCATTTCTTTAACCCACTTCTTATCAATAACTTTATCTACTATTTCAAAATTATCATACCGTGTTAGAAGGCGATTTTCTGTTCCCGTCAATTTCAGGATACTCTCTATCCGTGTTCCAAACCTGCCAGGCAGGACGCTTATAAAATCGCTTCCTAAATTTAAAGAAAATGCAGTTGCATGGAAAGAGTCTGTTAATACGCAGGCAGCATCACAAAATAATCCAAGAAATTCTTCGACGGACGGCAACATAACGGACTTTCCGCCTTTTCGGCGGTCAGATCGTCCAAAGCCAATGCGAATAACATCCCATCCCCTTTTTTGTGCAAGTTGTCCCGCATATTGATCCATCTGAGGATTAGGGTTCAGCTGGTAAATCAAAAAATATAAGGTTTTTCTCTCTTTTTCTGTTTTGTTGCGAGTTTTCTCCATTCTTCTGCCTCCAACATTAAGGTTGGATCGAGAACAAGTGTCGATTCTATATCCATAGATGCAAGAAGCTCTACCGCGGACTGCTCACGAACAGAAATTGCGCTGTATTTTTTTTCCAGAAGTCTCTTCGTTTCAGGAATTTCTTCCGTGTCAAGCTGTTCGCGTCCAATACTGGCAGAGAACGCAATCCGAGGCTTTCCAGCCGGAGCAAAATTCAAAAAGTATGAACGGTCAATGCCCTGATTCCAAATACTGTTCCAAACCTGATCGCTTCCGGTGATATAAACATCAGCTACAGGAGGATTAGCTTCCAGTTCTTCATAGGAGTAATATCTGACCTTTGTTAGTTGAACTTTTTCTTCCAAAAATCTCCACATAGGTGATCTTTGTTTTTCCAGAACACTTTTGAGAATTGATACCGTTGCTTTGCGCGTAAAGTTATTTATCCCCACAGGGGCTTTAACTTTTGCAAGGTACTACCCTCCAACATTCTTTCTGCACGGCTCTGTGGAAGGTTGTCGCGTCTCCAATAATCTACAAACTCCACATCATATCCACACTTTTTAGAATCTGCTGCGTTGCATAAGTCTGCATTACAGAGCCGTAATTATCAACTGTATGTAATGTAATCACACTTGCCTTCATGAGATTTATCTTCCTTCACAAGAACTTCTATTAAACTCATCCTTTGTTTTTCAAAGCATACTCTATGAAAGAGTCATAGCCATAAAACAATGGTTTACCATTCAAAAAATCTTTCCAAGGACGCTTCGTAATTATTAACACATTTCATCTTTCCAATGAACGCAGCGTTTTCTAAGTTTACCGTTCTTCGAAAAGCCAAAAGAACTCTGCCAATACTTCCTTGGGTGGTACTTTTCCATAAACCTTTTCATACTCCCGAACCAATTCAATCGCCTCGGCAAGCTGGGCTTTCTGTCTTTTTTTCTCTGTATTCATCCAAAGAACAGATAACCTTGGCAGGGTTACCCGCTAACACACAATCTGATGGGTTTCCCCGGTTACTACGCTTCCGGCTCCGACTATCGTGTTATTCCCCGATAGTCGTTCCCTTAAGAATCACTGTGTTCATTCCGATAAAAACAATTATCACCAATCGTCACTTTTCCGGCACTGCCCAGAACCTCCCCGTATTTTTCCTTTCAATACAGACCAATCATATCCATGCGTCAGTATTTTCACGCCAATCGTTATCTGAACATTCTGTCCAATATCAATGAGCCACGGACGAGTCAGGTCAATCCGAACGGCTGACGGCTTTGAAAACAGCTTTGTTCCTGTTCCGATTCTCATTCCCTCAGAACGCAGATAATTCAGCCAACTCTCAGGCGATCTCTTGCTCCATATTCTCTTTAATGTATGTAGATATCCACCGATATTCATCTGTGTTCCCTCCTGCTGACGATTGTTTTATATGTCGGCTTTGCATAGCAGAACATGAGTGCCTGTGCTTTTTTCATCTTTGGAATATAGCTGTTTTTCAGCACACTTCCAAGATATTCCTTGCAAATTGATTTATTTTTTTTAACAAATCCTTAGGGCATATCTGACCGTTTCTGCAATAGGTCGTATAAATACTGGCGTGTGCAAAAAAGGCCGCTGTCTCAGCGATGTATTCCAAATCTGGGAACCACTTTTTATAGAACTCGATCTGAGCTATCGAGGCATCCATCGGTGCCAGATTTACTTTTGTGTTCCTCGAAATACTATTCCCACGCTGCACATAATGGTAGAACGGTGTCGATGTATAGGTCACCCTCTCCGTTCTTGCCACTATGCGGTGCATTAAGTAGAAGTCTTCACAGAGCTTTCCCACCGGAAACCTAAGTGCACCCTCGCCAAACGCAGTCATTTCAAATAAGTTTCTTTTTGAAGATTGCATCGCAAAAGCTCATATTAAAATACTGATAGCTATTGAGCTGAATCAAGCTCTCTGTTTTATTCAAAACTCTTGCAATATCAGCAGGATATGGGGTATATCTTTCTCCTTCTTCCTGCTCATACCATACACCACCAATTGAAATATCCGCGCTATCACTCTGTAATCGACTCATCAGCGTTTCATACATCGTTGAGTCAATATAATCATCCGAATCAACAAAAGCGATATATTTCTTCGTTGCCGCATCAATACCGGTATTTCTTGCGGCAGAAAGCCCCCCGTTTTTTTGGTGGATTACTTTTATGTTTTCGTATTTCGCCGCATACTCATCTGCAATTTTTCCGCTCTCATCCTTAGAACCGTCATCAACTAGAATTATTTCATCTACAGTCAATGTTTGACCAAGAATTGAGTCGATACACTTACTCAGATACTTTTCTACGTTATAAATCGGAATAACTACCGTTAGCTCACTGCCCATATGATTCATGTTCTCCCTATTCTATCAGTCAAAAAATAGTTTGATACGGCAACACCATATTACTATTCTGCACACCGACAGTGTACATGGCATAGACAAAGTATAGTGTGACAACTGCTACAGAACAAATTACCCTTGTATTCTTATTTTCAATTCCATTCAAAGTCATAGGAACAAGAATAATCGATGCCAAGCCAAAAACCATTCTGTAACGGTCAATCAGAACAATTTTACCCGTTAATGCTGATGCCCATAATGCCACTACTTGAAGATTATAGTATATTTTGAATTTTGGATTTTCTCTCTGATAAAAAAAGGTTGCAAAAGCCACAAGCAAGATGTTCATTGCCAGTACAACATATCCCTGTCCACGTTGTGCAAACGTACTTTCGAGATATGTGGAATAGTAGTCCATTCCACTTAGGATACTGTTTGCAATATTGGCAAAAAATTGACCAAACACAAAAACTGCGAGCGTAATAACTGCCAGCCACTTGGGTTTTAAATCCATATATACCAAAAAGTAAACAGCTAAAAACACAATACATGTCGTGTGGAAACCAGTTGCAATCAAAACCAGCGCCAAGAAAGGAATAAACTTCCTATTCTCAATAAACGGAATCGACAAAAGCAAAAAAGCTGCGCCTATCATCTGCCGCATTCCATTAAGGAAAAAGAAGAAATACGTCATCCCTAACAGAAGAAAAATACTCATATACGGGTACGGAGAATCTGATATTATTCTTTTATAAACAGGCATTAAGAACAAAGCTGCCGTGAATCCGAAAAGCCACGGCGCCGATAAACGAAAACAGGCTATCAGCTTATTTGCCGCATAATACAGGAACTCATATCTACCTTGCCCTGCACCATTCAGTATTTCCAGATAATATCTGTAATACGGAATATAATCCGCTCCGACATTATATCGAATCGCAGAAATATAAATCAGGGGCAATGCTGCTACAAAGGTCACTAATAACCAGTACCGTATTCCCTCCCTCTTATGCTTAACATGTATAGCAAACCATGTAAAAATAGAACTGATGCTAAACATGCTGACCAATATACTGCCATGCTACGTGCTTCCTCCACTCAATCTATCAATCAATATATAATCCCGCATATTGCAGTGTCATCGTTTTTACCGACAATTTTCTCTCCTGAAATGCCCTGATTTCGGCCTTATTTGTCTTTCTTTTCCTCAGTGCATTCAGTTTCATCGCAAAATTCTCCGGTGGGAATGTTTCACCCAGATAAACATCCTGCCCCATCTCCACAACTCTCTATGCGAGGGAATATCTGACAGCAACAGCCCCAGACCGCAAGACAATGCTTCCAGCACGGAAATCGAAAACCCTTCGGATTTGGAGGCAGACACATATACATCACTGATGTTCATGTATGCAATCGGGTCAGTTTGAAATCCCAGCATTCGCACATGGTCGTCTGCTTTTGCCTTGCACTCTGCTTCTTTTTCGCCGTTGCCAAGGACCAGCAGATATTCATCGTTTTCGTGATATTGCACAAAATTATCGATCAACCATGCAACATTCTTTCCGGAATTCAACACACCCGCATAGAGAAATACCCGTGCATCCTCCGGCACATCGACTTCCTCTCGGGTTACAACAGAATGCGCCTGTCCGGCTCAATACCGTTGCGAATAAACGATGCATTCGGCAAATGCTGTTTCATCACATCATAGACAGACTTTGAACAGCACACACACTCGTCCAATCTTTTTAATGCTGCCATGTGCAGCGCAATGAAGATACGGCTTTTGGCGTACCCATAAGTATCAAGGTAGTCTTCATACATATTGTTGTGGATTGTTGTAATTTGCTTTGCTGTTGTGCGCAGACGGGAAGAAAGGATATCAGGAATGATTCCGTGCGTATGTAAAATATCAAAGCATCCCTTTTCCACAGTATCTGCAAATTCTTTGTTCTGCCCCAGAAGGCACTTCATGCGGCTGAGCGTAGTGCATTCATATACAGAAATGCCTTTATCCTTCAGCTGCGCAACAACTTCTGAATCATTCCCTGAAAATAGAGTGATCAACGACACATCATATTTTTCCCTGTCGAGATTATTGATAATGTTCAGTACCACGCTACTGGGACCATTTTTTACAATATAATTTATGACGTATGCAATTCTGATCACCGCTCAATGCTCCTTTTCTTACTTCCTCAGCACTTTCTCAAACATAAACTTTTTTCGCAGCCAATTCGGAGCCAATGATGATCCACTACGGATCATGCAGCTCTTTATGTACTGTCCTTCTCCAATAAAGCCTTGCTGTTTCATAAACTTGAACAGTCTTGCCTGCGTCTTGGCGTATTTCCAACCGGCTCTTCTTAAATACATATCCGAGCCAGCTCTCATATGGAGCAGCGGCTCTTGAATGTTGTACCCATGATATCCTGCCATCAACATCCTTAGCCAAAGGTAATAGTCCTCCAGTAAGTAGAAATCTTGATAGGAGCCAACTGCTTTGACTGCGGACTTCTTATACATCACGCAGGGGTGATTAAACGGATTACGCTTCTTTGCAAACTCTACAATTTCTGCATTCGTCTCCGGCGGCACTTTCGTCTCGTATCAACCGTGTTCGGATCAGTGGTAAACTCCTCCACGATGCCTGAGCAAATGCTCACCTCCGAATGTGTGTTAAACACAGCAATCTGCTTTTTCACATCGATCTGGATAAGCGATGTCATCGCTGTCAATCCGGGCAACCAACTCATTTTTGCAATACTTGATTCCCTCATTCAGCGCGTTGCCAAGTCCACCGTTCTTCGCGAGGCGGACAACATTCAGAGATTCACCCATCTCCTGCTGCTTTGTAGCAATCACACCATCTAGCTGTTCGTTCAGCGGACCATCACATACCAGCACGAAATCATTTGTGGAGAGCGTCTGCGCTTGGATGCTCTCTATCGCCTGCTTCAGATACTCCGGCTTCTCTTTGTGATAAACCGACATAAGAACGGGTATTCTCTGTATTCCACAACACTCATAGTCCCTCTCCGCATATCAAAGATTACAGCCCAGACTCATCTCAAAGAGTCTGAGCCGTTTTTCCTTATAAAGCTCTACTATTCGTCCTCAGCAGTGTGATCTACACACTGCCGCTATTATGTCTTGTGCCGCTACAATGAACGCTGCACCGTTTTTGACGCTACGGTAGCTCCCTGCCTTTTAGACCTGGTTCCACTCTTTCATGCTACGGTAACTTTCCTTGCTTATGCCGGATTACTCCACACGAATGAGCATCTCCGTAACTATGTGTTTATCACCATCTTGCTCTCATCCGCCTTGTCATCTCCAAGACCGGGATGAAATCGCAGATGATGTTATCATCGTCAAGTCCTGAAACTGTTATGTGATAATCACCACAGTGTCGTTAATACCCTCACGGTGCAATCAGACATAAACCCACGAGCTACCGTCGCATCCATAAAAGTGCTTTTTCGGGGCATAAACGCCTCAACTCACACTCATTTTGCCCTCTCTCACGCTTGGGTTCTCGGCATTTTGCACTATCACGAGTGCTATATCGCCCCTATGCATGGCAATTTACCCGCTTTCCAGCTTGACGCCACTGTAAGAGCTGCATTTATGCCCGATTCCACTCTGGAATTCCCTCCAATTTTTAGCAGCTTAAAATGTACAAAATCATCGATATTTAGTTGTTTTCTCCACTCATAGCAGTGGTTTGGCCCTCGGAAATTCCCTCGGTACTTTCAGGCATAAACAGGATCTTCACCGTTGCAAACATAATCTTGAGATCCTCGACAATGCTGGGATGCGCTATGTACATCAAATCCATGACCAGCTTGTCGTAGGGGGTCGTGTTGTACTTGCCGTAAATTTGCGCGTAGCCGGTCAGACCCGCCTTTGCCTGTAAGCGCAGGGAGAACTCCGGCATTTCCTCGCAGTACTGGGCGGCAATTTCGGGGCGTTCGGGGCGGGGACCGACAATGCTCAATTCACCCTTAAGTATATTGAGAAGTTGTGGCAGTTCATCAATGCGGCAAGCGCGAATCACTCTTCCGACAGGTGTGATGCGGTCGTCGTGTTCACCGCTGGACAAACGGGCTACACCGTCCTTTTCCGCGTCTACGCGCATACTGCGGAATTTCAAAATGCCAAACTCTTTGCCATCCTTGGTCAAGCGAATCTGCTTTATAAAAACACCGGTCCGTGATCGGTTACTTTGATGGCAATCGCCGTGACAAAGAAGATTGGGCTGAGAACGACCAGTGCAACAGCCGAAATCACAATGTCCAGCAGACGCTTAATGAACAAATACTCCGGCTGCGGATGGTAACGGCCTACCTTCAGCATCGGCAGGTGGAACATATGCATCGGATACGCGCCGGACATAATGGTGTCGCCAATGCGGGGGATAACAAAGATTCCGATATTGTTTTCCACGCAATATTTCAGAATCACATTGCGGTCATGGCTATGGATACCGCTCATAAATACCGTGTTGACGCCGTCCAGCATCGCAAGGTTCGCAATGCATTCATCTGCCGTGGCGGTAAGCACAACCTTGTACTTAGTGTCCAGCCCATACTTGCCAATCAGTTTTTCCATACCATGGCGGGTGTCGTAAATTACAGCCGTTGCCTGCGGCGGGAAAATCTTAAAATACGCATGGTGCGCGTTATATGCCCAGTACAGCCGCCAAAACCACCTGCCCGATCAGCGCCGCAACGCCCGGTAAGATGTTGGGCAAATGCTTGCTCAGCAGCCAAATCACGATATACATAATGAAATCGCTGACCGCTGCCGCCAAGAACTGCGCGTAGCCAATCTCGGAAATGCGCTGCATGGACATCAAAAAGGCATCGTATACGCGCCCAAAGATAACGAACAGCACAAAGAACAGTGCCACCACCAGATAATCGCCCTTTGCGTAAAATGGCGATGCAATGTGCTTTTGCATAGTACAAATACCAGCACAGCGCAAACGGAACGGTCATCAAAACCGCGTCCATGATTTTTATGATCCGCAAAATCAAATCGTGCTTAAACCTTGTCATGATTTCTCCTTAAACCTTACCCTACTTTTTCTGCCGGTTCCTCGCCCAACAGCTTCCGTAACTTATCTATTTTGTCTACTCTCAACTTCGGTGACTGCTTGCGCAGCAGTACCTTTTGCTCATAGAGCCAGCGCCCCAGCCAGATCCCCATGCTCCCGCAAATATCCCCGTGCCGGTTCGTACCGATGCTGCCGCTTGGCAGACCTTTGCATTGCGCTCAAACAACTGCACATCCATGGCGCCCTCCCTCCTCTTTTTAGTCGGCAGGGTATCCGCCATTTCGGTAATGGAGGATACCTCTAAGCTCAAATTTGCCATGACAGTTAATAGTATAATACCACAACAGTCGACAATTTTCAACGCATCCTGTCGCATTAATTTCTACTGCAACTGTTTTTCGGCATATTGCCCCAGACACACCACTTTGCTGTTGGTTTAGTTGTCAGTCATTGTATGCGGTTGGGGTACGTACCGCCCATTGGAGGTTTGAAAAGGAATCAAAATTTATTATAGCAAGACGCGGAGATACTATTTGAGCACCCCTTCACAATGCGGCGGTAAATTCAGAAATATGGATAATGAAGAAGCCCACCGGATCACCCTTCCCTGCTGCTAAGAATCTCAGCAAGCTGAAAGGTGACCAAGTGAGCCACCTTGTATTTGAGCCTGATTCGAGTTGTCCTCTGCACCGCTGCATTACTGATCAGAACGAACGCAGGTCACTGGCTGTTGGAAGTAAAAAATCTCAGAAACGAAAAAAGCCCACACAGGTGCAACCGCCATTGGAGGGAGCAGCCTGCATGGGCTATGATTGAGTGTGTTTTACCCGGTCTGCCGCCACAAAGGAGGCCACCGTAATGATTCCCAGCGAGGGCATACAATCGATCAAGCAGTAATCGTGTTTGTTTTGGAACGGTTCCAAAGCCTGCTCCATAATGCGCTCGTGCGCCATCACATTGACGAGCCTGACTTCCATATCGGACAAACCGATGTCAGATGGGATAAAATCCACTTCTTCCTCATGGTGAATCACCACATCCGGGGCAGATTCATCGGTAATGGCGGATTCCATCAAATCGCTGAGCGTTGCGCCGTTGTCGGTTCCCGTATATCCAAGGTAACTGCTCAAATCGCCCTGCGGATCGGCGTCCACCAAAAGTACCTTGTAGCCCATGGCGGCCAGTGAAGTGCCGAGGTTTACGGTCGTGGTAGTTTTTCCTACGCCGCCTTTCTGGTTTGCTACTGCGATTGTTTTCATCTGTTCCTCCTTTAGGCTGTGACGGCCTCGCAGTTTTTGTCCGCTTTGGGCAGTTCAAACTCACACGGTTTCTGCTGCTTTGCAGACACAGCTATTTTTGCCATCTGAGAAGAAACAGGGACGGGCGTCAGCTCATTCAGAAAGCGGACGGCGGAAACAAAATCCACGCGCTCCACATTCGTCATGTAATCCAGCGCACTTCTTCCTCCGATATTCTGCGAGAACCAGTGAAACAGATCCTTGCTCGGCGTAATCACAAGGCTGCCGTGTGTTTTGGTGCAGTATTCATCGTCTGTTTTTCGGACAAGCTCACCGGGGTGGCAGGTGGTCAGATACTGCATAATCGTGACGCTGCGGGCATTTTCGATGTTCTTTTTTGATATTTACCCATAGGACTACCTCAAGTTTGTAATAAAAAGCACCTTGCCCGATACAGGTAAGGTGCAAAGGATACGAATATTCTCTTTTTCAGCTGGCTTTTTATCACTTCAGCTGGCTGAAAGGGGGTGTGGGGAAACAAACGCAATAGCTTGCCCCGAAAAATGATACACTTTCCCCCCCTTAGCATATCAATTTTGTACTAAAAACAAGAAGCGCACCACCTTTTTTTATGGGTGATGCGCTTCATTTTAGCTATTTACGTGAGCGTTTTATGCATATTATGCAACATTTTTACGCTCTCGGATTTTTAATAGCAGCCTGTGCAGCAGCAAGGCGGGCGATGGGAACACGGAAGGGAGAGCAGCTGACATAGTCCAGACCAACATTGTGGCAGAACTCAACGCTGGAGGGGTCGCCGCCGTGCTCGCCGCAGATGCCCAGACCCAGGTTCGGGTTGGTGGCGCGGCCGTCAGCAGCAGCCATCTTGACCAGCTTGCCAACGCCGATCTGATCCAGATGCTGGAACGGATCGCTCTCGTAAATCTTGTTGTCATAGTAGGCAGTCAGGAACTTGGCGGCATCGTCACGGCTGAAGCCGAAGGTCATCTGGGTCAGGTCATTGGTGCCGAAGCTGAAGAAGTCAGCTTCCTTGGCAACCTCGCCTGCGGTCAGAGCAGCACGCGGAATCTCAATCATGGTGCCGACCTCGTACTTCATGTCAACGCCGGCAGCAGCAATCAGAGCATCAGCAGTCTTGACGATGACGTCCTTGACGAACTTCAGCTCCTTGACCTCGCCAACCAGAGGAACCATGATGTGCGGGGTAATCATCTTACCAGTCTCAGCAGAAACCTTCAGAGCTGCCTTAATAACAGCGTTGGTCTGCATCTCGGCAATCTCGGGATAGGTGACAGCCAGACGGCAGCCACGGTGGCCCATCATGGGGTTGAACTCATGCAGGCTGACAACAACGTTGTTCAGCTCCTCGGTGGTCATACCCATATCCTTGGCCAGAGCAGCGATGTCCTCTGCCTTGGTGGGCAGGAACTCATGCAGCGGCGGATCCAGATAACGGATGGTCATCGGACGCTCGCCCATGATGCGGTACATAGCGGTGAAGTCTGCCTCCTGGAACGGCTCAACCTTAGCCAGAGCAGTCTTGCGCTCCTCAACGGTGCGGGCGCAAATCATCTCGCGGACAGCAGCAATGCGATCCTCAGCGAAGAACATATGCTCGGTACGGCACAGGCCAATGCCCTCAGCGCCCATATCGACGGCGTTCTGCGCGTCACGCGGGTTGTCGGCGTTGGTCATGACCTTCATCTGGCGGTTGGCATCAGCCCAGCCCATGAAGCGCTTGAAGTTTGCGTTCTCGGTGGAAGCAACGGTAGCAATCTGGCCCTCGTAGATGTTGCCGGTGGAGCCGTCGATGCTCATCCAGTCACCCTCGTGGAAGGTGTGGCCGTTGATGGTGATAACCTTGGCATCGTAGTCAATGGCAACATCGTTGTCATTGCCGCAGCCGGAGACGCAGCAGGTACCCATGCCGCGGGCGACAACAGCAGCGTGGCTGGTCATACCGCCGCGGACGGTCAGGATGCCCTGAGAAACCTGCATACCGACGATATCCTCGGGAGAGGTCTCCAGACGAACCAGAACAACCTTCTTCCAAGCCTCGTCCTTGACCTTCTCCTCTGCATCCTCAGCGGGAGAAGACAACGCGGCCGCAGGCAGATCCCGGAGAAGCGGCCAGGCCCTTGCCGATAGCCTCGGCAGCCTTCAGGGCAGCGGCATCAAACTGCGGGTGCAGCAGGGTGTCCAGCTGCTTGGGCTCAACGCGCAGAACAGCGGTCTTTTTCATCAATAACGCCCTCATCGACGAGGTCGCAGGCAATCTGCAGCGCAGCCTGAGCGGTACGCTTGCCGTTACGGGTCTGCAGCATGAAGAGTTTGCCATCCTCGATGGTGAACTCCATGTCCTGCATATCCTTGTAGTAGTTCTCGAGGCGGGTAGCAATCTCGACGAACTGGTCATAGACCTCGGGCATCTCCTCATGCAGCTTGCTGATGGGAGAAGGAGTACGGATACCAGCAACAACGTCCTCGCCCTGAGCATTGATCAGGTACTCGCCCATCAGCTTCTTCTCGCCGGTGGCGGGGTTGCGGGTGAAGGCAACGCCGGTGCCGGAACGCATACCGGAGTTACCGAAGGCCATCTGCTGCACGTTGACGGCAGTGCCCCACTCGTAAGGAATCTCGTTCATCTTACGATAGACATTGGCGCGGGGGTTGTCCCAAGAACGGAAAACGGCCTTGACAGCGCCAATCAGCTGCTCCTTGGGATCCTGCGGGAACTCCTCGCCCTGCTTCTCCAGATAGATAGCCTTGAACTCCTTGACGAGTTCCTTCAGGTCATTGGCATCCAGCTCAACGTCCTGCTTGACGCCCTTGCGCTCCTTCATAGCGTCGATGCGCTCCTCGAAGAAGCTCTTGCCCAGCTCCATGACAACATCAGAGTACATCTGGATGAAGCGGCGGTAGCAGTCATAGGCAAAGCGGGGGTTGTCGGTCTTTTTGGCCAGACCCTCAACAGCCTGATCGTTCAGGCCGAGGTTCAGGATGGTGTCCATCATACCGGGCATGGACTGGCGTGCGCCGGAACGGACGGAGACCAGCAGCGGGTTCTCGATGGAGCCGAAGGTCTTACCGGTCTGCTCCTCAAGGATGCCCATGTATTTGAAGATGTCCGCTTTAATCTCATCGTTGATTTCGCGGTTGTCAGCGTAGTACTGGGTGCAGGCCTCGGTGGTGATGGTGAAGCCCTGCGGAACCGGCATACCGGCGTGGGTCATCTCGGCCAGGCCGGCGCCCTTACCACCCAGAATGTTCTTCATGGTGGTCTGGTCGCCGCCGAAGGCGTCATGGCCCTCTTTGAACAGGTACAAGAATTTCTTGCTCATAGTTACCTCCCAAATTGGTGACGTGTTTGCATCACATAAATCATGTTTGCATAGTCCATTATAACAGACTGAAAAACAGATTTCCAGTAGATTGTTAAAAAAATGCTCAATAGTTTCGTCGAAAAGTTGCCAAACTTTTTTGGTATATCTATTGCAATTTGCACAAAAATCGTGTAAACTATAATGGGTGGGAAGTTTGAAATATTTTTCAAATCGTTCCCTTTTTTGTTTTTCATCTTGCTAAAATCAGCCGTGTGATATACAATATAAAGGTATAGATTCCGCCGGGCCCTGCCCGGATGCCGCCGCCCGCCGGGCGGGCTACTATAAAAGGTATATAAAGGAAGATGTGTTATGTCTACCGCAAAAGAGAAATTTGAGCTGGCGCAGCAGCGCTACGCTGCCACGCTTGAGCGCCATCTGGACAACGGCGTGAATTTCATCAGCCGTGATGTCTATATTGAACCGGAGGTCATCATTGCCCCCGGTGCCACCATCCTGCCGGGCTGCATCCTGCGCGGCAAAACGGTCATCGGCGCGGACTGCGTCATCGGCCCCAACACCCTGCTGGAGGATACCGTGGTCGAGGCAGGCTCCACCATCAACGCCAGCCAGTGCTACGAGAGCCACATCGGCCCCAACAACAAAATCGGCCCCTTCACCCATGTGCGCACCGGCACCAAGACCGCCGAGGGCTGCCATCTGGGTGCCTATGTTGAGACGAAGAACGCCGACTTTGCCGAGGGCAACACGGTCAGCCACCTGACCTACATCGGTGATGCCACTGTGGGCAAGTACTGCAACTTCGGCTGCGGCACCGTGACCTGCAACTATGACGGCGAGGGCAAGTACCACACCACCATCGGCGACTATGCCTTCATCGGCTGCAACACCAATCTGGTTGCGCCGGTCACGGTGGGCGACCACGCCTTCACGGCGGCGGGCTCCACCATCGGCCATGACGTGCCCGCCGGTGCGCTGAGCATTGAGCGCGCCAAGCAGACGGAAATTGACGGCTGGGGCGAGAACAAGCTGCAGAAGTACATTGCCAAAAAGCAGAAGCTGGAAGCCGACAAGAAGAACAAATAAGGGACTGCATCTATGTTAGGAATGACCTCCGGGGCAGACTGGCTGATTGCCGGGCTGGGCAACCCCGAACCGAAATATGACGGCACACGCCACAATGCCGGCTTTGAGGCGCTGGATTATCTGGCCGCCCAGTGGCACTGCGATATTGCCAAAGCCAAATGGCAAGGCCTGTACGGCACGGCGCAGGTGGAGGACCACAAGGTGGTACTGCTGAAGCCGCTGACCTATATGAACCTGAGTGGGCAGAGCATTGCCCCGGCGGCGAATTTCTACAAGATTCCCGCCGACCACGTGATTGTGCTGTGTGACGACATTACCCAAGAGCCGGGGCATCTGCGCATCCGGCCCCACGGCTCGGCGGGCGGGCACAACGGACTGAAAAGCATCATCGCCAGCCTCGGCACTGAGAATTTCAGCCGTATCCGCATCGGCATCGGCGCCAAGCCCAACCCGCAGTACGATCTGGCCGCCTGGGTGCTGGGCAAGCTGCCCCCCGCGGACCGCAAGGCCATGACCGACCGCTACCCGGACATTGAGGACGCCTGCAAGCTGCTGATGAACGGCAACCTGCAATATGCCCAGAACAAGTTCAACCACTGAGGGGACGTGCAACCATGAGTAAAATCCGTAAAAAAGCCGTGCTTCGTCTGGTGCTCTGCGCCGTTGCGCTGATTGCCTGCATCATCTTCAGCGTCCTGCTGCTCAGAGGCACCTTTGACGGCAAGACCGGCGGCAGCAGCGACCCCGCCGGGGACGTTATCTCCGCCGATGCCTCCGCCATAAGCGACCCGACCGCCGACAGCTTTACCGCTTCCACCCCGGAGAAACCCCCGCGGAGGAGGCACAGCCCGAGGCTACCCCGAGCCCACGCCGGAGCCGACCGCTGTGCCCACCTATGACGGTCTGAGCGTGCAGCCCACCACCTATTACAATGAGGGTGAGCAGCCCAGCTACACCGTCACGCCGGACAACAACCTGAATATGCGCGCCGGCCCCAGCACTGACTATGATGTGCTGGGCAAGGTGCCCGCCGCCACGGCCGTGACCGCGCTGGGCACCAATGAGGACGGCAGCTGGGTTGTTGTGAACTACAACGGCATTTATGGCTGGCTCAAGACGGAGTATCTGAACAGCTGATACTCCCATACCCGATTTTCTGGTCAGACGTAGGGCGGCCTGACCTCCGGCCGCCGCGGCGGGGTGAGGTCACACCGCCCTACGTTTGTTTGTTTCAGCAGGTGCTTTTATGTTCCATGCACTTTTTACCAAAACGGACGAATACAAAAAGCTGGCGCAGGCGCTCGGTGCTCCGGGGGCTTGCGCCTTATTTGGCATACCCGGTGCAGGCCGGGCGCTGGTCTACGCCGCGCTTTCCCACGCTTTGGACAAGCCCTTGTGCATCGTGACCCCCGGCGAGGCCGAGGCCACCCGCTTTGCCGGGGATTTGAACGCGCTGGGCGTGGCGGCAGCGGTTTTCCCCGCACGCGATTACGTGCTGCGCCCCATTGAGGGCACCGGCCGCGAGTACGAGTACCGCCGCCTTGCCGTGCTGGGCGACCTTGTGGGCGGGCGGCTGCAGGCTGTCTGCGTGCCGGATGAGGGTCTGACCCAGTACACCACGCCGCGGGCGGAGTTCTGCGCCAACACCCGCACGCTGCACCCCGGCGATACCCTGCCGCGGGCCGAGCTCACCGCCCTGCTGTACGGCGCGGGCTACACCCGGCGCGACCAGGTGGACGGCCCGGGCCAGTTTTCCATCCGCGGCGATATTGTGGACATCTACGCGCCGGATATGAAGCAGCCCGCCCGTCTCGAGTTCTGGGGCGATGAGATTGACACGATGCACAGCTTCGATTTGGCCACCCAGCGCCGGGATGAGCCGATTGAGAAGATTTACGTCTCCCCCGCCCGCGAGGTGCTGTTTGGCCAGCCCGCGCAGGCCGCGGAGCTGATACGCGCCTACATCAAAAAGGCCCGCGGCAAGCGGCGCACTGCGCTGGAGGCCTGCACCGCCACCGATCTGGCCCAGCTGGACGGCGGCGCTATGCCGGTGGATATGGACAAGTATCTGGCCCTGCGTTACCTCGAGCCCACCACAATTCTTGATTATTTTGATGACCCGCTGCTGGTTCTGGAGGAGCCCGCCTCCCTGCGGGAAGCCGAGCGCGCCACCGCCTACCGCCGGGGCGAGGAGCTTACCGCCCTGATTGAGGACGGCGCGCTGGCCGCCGGGCTGGATAAACTCTACGCCGAGAACAGCTGGCTGTGGGCGCAGACCGCCGTGCACCGCACGCTGTGTGCCGAAAACTTTGCCCGCAGTATGCCCGATGTGCCGCTGAAGGTCATTGTCAACGCCACCGCCCACGCGCTGCCCGCGTGGAATGGCGAGGTGGCCGGGCTGTTGGAGGATATCCAGCCGCTGTGCAACGGCGGCGCGGCGGTCACGGTGCTGGCCGGAACGCCCCGCGCTGCGGCAGGTCTGGCCGCCGATTTGCACGCCAAGGGGCTGAACGTCACCACCGACGCGGACGCCGCGCCCACCGCCGGGCTGGTACAGGTGCTGGCGGGGCAGCTTTCCGCCGGGTGCAGTCTGCCGTTTGCGAAGTATGCGCTGTTCACGGCGCGTGCGTTCGGGGTGAGCAGCACCCAGAAGCGGAAAAAGCGCAATAAGGACGCGCTGAACAGCCTGAGCGAAATCTCGGTGGGGGATCTGGTGGTGCACCAGAACCACGGCATTGGGCGGTATGCGGGCATCCAGCGGATGGCTGTGCAGGGTGTCACCGCGATTATCTGCGCATTGAGTACGACAAAAAGACGTGCTCTATGTGCCGGTCACCCAGCTGGATTTGCTGTCCCGCTACACCGCACCGGGTGACAGCGACAACGTGAAGCTGAGCCGCCTGGGCGGCAGCGACTGGGCCAAGACCCGCAAAAAGGTCAAGGCCGCCACGGAGCAGATGGCGCAAGGAGCTGATTGAGCTCTACGCCCGCCGCAAGCAGGCGCACGGCTACGCCTTCCCCGATGATGACACCTGGCAGGGCGATTTTGAACAGCGCTTTGCCTATGAGGAGACCCCCGACCAGCTGACCTGTGCCGCGGAAATCAAGCACGATATGGAGGAGCCGTGGCCGATGGACCGCCTGCTTTGCGGCGATGTCGGCTTTGGCAAGACCGAGGTCGCACTGCGGGCGGCGTTCAAATGCGTGATGGGCGGCAAGCAGTGCGCGATTCTGGCCCCCACCACGATTCTGGCGTGGCAGCACTTCAACACGGCGCTGACCCGCATGGAGTCCTTCCCCATCCGCATCGGGCTGCTGTCTCGCTACCGCACGCCGAAGGAGCAGAAGGAGACGCTGCGCGGACTGAAGGACGGCACTGTGGACATTGTCGTGGGCACCCACCGGCTGCTTTCAACGATGTGAAGTTCAAGGATTTGGGGCTTGTCATCATCGACGAAGAGCAGCGCTTCGGCGTCAAGCACAAGGAAAAGCTGAAGGAGAGCTTCATCGGCGTGGATATGCTGACGCTGTCGGCCACGCCGATTCCCCGCACACTGAACATGGCGCTGTCCGGCATCCGCGATATGTCCACAATGGAGCAGCCGCCCTTTGAGCGCCAGCCCATCGAGACCTACGTGCTGGAGTACGACGAGGGCATTGTCTCCGAGGCCATCCGCAAGGAGCTGGCCCGCGGCGGGCAGGTGTACTATCTGCACAACCGCGTGGACACCATTGAGGAATGTGCCGCCCGGGTCGGCAAGATGGTGCCCGGCGCACGCATCGGCATTGCCCACGGCAAGATGACCGAGGAGCAGATTTCGTCGGTGTGGCAGCAATTATTGGACAACGAGATTGATATTCTCGTCTGCACCACCCTGATTGAGACCGGCGTGGACGTGCGCAACTGCAACACGCTGATTATTGAGAATGCCGACCGCATGGGGCTTTCGCAACTGTACCAGATACGCGGCCGTGTGGGGCGTTCCTCCCGCCGGGCGTATGCGTATTTCACCTTCACCCGCGACAAGGTGCTGACCGAGGTGGCCGCCAAGCGGCTATCCGCCATCCGGGAGTTCACCTCCTTCGGGTCCGGTTTCCGCATTGCGATGCGCGATTTGCAGATACGCGGCGCGGGCAGCCTGCTGGGCCACAGCCAGCACGGCCATATGGAGGCCGTGGGCTATGACCTGTATGTCAAAATGCTGGGGCAGGCGATTGCCACCGCCCGCGGCGAAGCCCCGCCGCCCGACAAGAGCGACTGCCTTGTGGACATTACCGTGGACGCCTTCCTGCCGGAGGACTATATCCCGGACGCCGCCGGGCGCATTGAAGCCTACAAGCGCATTGCAGCCATCGAGACGACGAGCGACGCCGAGGACGTGCTGGATGAGCTGATTGACCGCTACGGCAGCCCGCCCAAGAGCGTGCAGGGGCTGGTGGACGTCTCCCTCGTGCGCGTGACCGCAGCCCGCGTCGGCGTTGCGGAAATCGTCCAGCGCGGCGACCAGCTGATTCTCTACTCGGACGTTGTCGGCCCGGAAGCAGCTGGAGAAAGTCATGGCGCAGTACCCCCACCGGGTGCTGTACAACGCGCTGGGCCGCCCCTACTTCAGCCTGCGCGTGCAGAAGGGCGAAAGCCCGCTTGTGCTGCTGCGGGATGTGGTAACCCTGCTGCCGGGTGCGTAAATTGCAAAAAGAAAAGCCGCTGTTTACAGTGCTTATGCTGTAAACAGCGGCTTATTTTTGTGGCAGGCGGGCTAAGCCCCCTTACTCAAACACATTTTCTGTATCTTCGGCTTCGTGTTCTACCGGTTTGCCCTCGCTGTCAATGCCGCGGCGATCCAGCAGATAGTGCACAAACTCCTGCGCCAGACCGTAGAGCGTGGCAAAAACCGGCACGCCGACCACCATGCCGACAATGCCGAACAAATCGCCGCCCACCACGATGGAGAACAGAATCCACAGTGCAGAGATGCCGATGGACGAGCCGAGAATCTTTGGGCCGATGAAGTTGCCGTCCAACTGCTGGATAATCAGAATCAACACGCAGAAGATGACCGCCTGCAGCGGATCTATCAGCAGCAGGATAAACACGCTTGGGATCGCGCCGATAAAGGGACCGAACACCGGGATAATATTCGTAATGCCGATAAACACGCTGATCAGCACGGCAAAATCAAGCCGCAGGATCGTCATGGCCACAAAGGTGATAACGCCGATGATGGCGGAGTCGATGATCTTGCCCACAAAAAAGCCCGTGAAGTTTACATTGGCGTAGTGGCAGATGCGCAGGGTGTTTTCGGCCACCTTCTCCGGCAGGAAGGCGTGCGCCAGCGTGCGCAGCTGGTGCAGCAGATGGTCCTTGTCCGCCAGCATGTAGATGCTGGCCGCGATCGAGGTAAAGATCGCCACAAAGTTGGATGCCACGCTGCCGATGCTCGCCACGATCTGCGGCATGGCTTCGGTTGCCATCGCATAGATTTCCTTGACCATTGCCTCGGAATCATCGAGCATTTTGGTGGCCTGCTGCAGGTCGATGCCGTACTCACTCTGGACATAGAGCAGCATATTCTGCACGCCCTGTATGTAGCTGGGGAAGTTCGTAAACAGCATTCCGATGCTGTTCACGATCTGCGGCACGACCAGCCAGGCCAGCAGCACAAGCAGCAGGATCGCCACGGCGTAGGCCAGCAGGATGGCAAAGCCGCGCGTGCCCTTCTTCTCCTTGAACAGCCTGATGTAGAAGAATTTGACCATCGGGTCAAGGATATAGGCGATGACCACGCCGCCCGCAAACGGCGACAGAATCCCGATAAAGAAGCCGATTTTGCCCAGGAAATACCCGAGGTTGTTTAAAATCAGATAAAATGCGATACAGGCCCCGACCACGCAGAACCAATCCAATATCGTCTCCGGCTTTTTGGACCAGATATGTTTCTCGTTCAAATGTTCCGCCCCTTTTTATACCATATTATTAGTATTGTAAGCGCTGCGGGCGTACATTGCAAGAGATAACCTGTTAATTTTGTGTGTCCATGGGCGGGAAATCCCGGTCGAGGGCATCTGCGTCCAGGCCGCGGGCTGCCAGTCCGGCCCCCACCGCCTGCTTGAGCAGCGCCGCTACCACAGCCAGCGTGGGCACGCCCAGCGCCATGCCCGGGATGCCAAACCACGCACCGCCCACCACAATGGCCAGCAGCACACCCAGCCCCGGCAGACCGGTGGCCCCGCCCAGGATGCGCGGCGCAATGAAGTTGCCGTCCACCTGCTGCACTACCAAAATGATGATGGCAAAATTCTGCCGCTTTCCAAGGCGATTCCAGCAGCAGGATGACGATGCCCGGCACCGCGCCGAGGAACGGCCCCAGCACCGGGATGATGTTCGTCACGCCGACCAGCACCGCCAGCAGCGGCGCATAGTCCAGCCCGAAAACCGCCATCAGCGCAAAGGTCTCGCCGCCGACCAGCAGGGCATCCAGCAGCTGCCCACCAAGGTAGCCGCTGAAAATGCGGTTGGCCAGCGCGCAGACAGCCAGCACACTGCCCGCCGCCCGGGGCGGCAGCGCTGCCCGCAGGCAGGCACCGCGCCGCAGCAGAAGCTCCGCCTTTGCCGGAGAGCAGGTAGATACTGACCGCCAGCGCCACAAAGGCATTGGCGGCGGCTCTGCAGCACCCCACCGCGCGGGCCGCCGTCTGAGCCGCCTGGCGGGAGAGCGACGCGAACCAGCCTTGCAGCTCACTCCCCACGGCCTGCACCAGCTGTTCCGCCGTGGCCATGTCGATGCCGAAGGTTGCCTGCACCCAGAGCAAGCAGTTGGCGGATGGTCTCCTCATAGGCGGCTCAGCCGTCCGGCAAAGGCGGTGATGCTTTGCACCAGCTGGGGCACGACCAGTGCAGCCAGCAGCGCCAGCACGCCGAAAAACAGCGCATAGCTGACCGCCATAGCCCCGCCGCGGCGGCCCCCAAACAGTTTTTGTGCAAAAAAGCGCGTGGGTATGTCGAGCACGTAGGCCAGCACCAGCCCCCAGCCGAAGGGTGCCAGGCGCAGACCGCCCAGCGCCATCAGGACCGCGGGCAGCCGTCCCACAGCGGCAAACAGCAACGCCGTCCCGCCGCCAGCACCAGCCAATCCCCCCTGCCGGCGGGCGGTCAAAATATTTTTTTTCATTGTGGTTCCTCCCCTGCCGCCAGTAAGGGCCGGGCCACATTGCAAGAGCTAACCTGTTAATTTTGTGTGTCCGGGGCGGCGGTCAACCAGTTTTTTCATTGTGTTCCTCCCTTTTTATGCTACACTGGTTTTACCGCACAATTATACGGAAAGTCGGTGTTTTCATGAAAATCCTCGTCAGCGCCTGTCTGCTGGGTCGCCGTGCAAATATTCCGGCGGGGACAACGCCTGCCCCTGCCCTGCTGCTGGATGCCCTGCAGCAGAGCGGGTCCACACCCTGATCCCCTGTCTGCCCCGAGGTCTACGGCGGCCTGCCCACGCCCCGCCCGCCGGCCGAGCGCTGCGGCGACCGTGTCCTGACCGAGGCCGGAACCGATGTGACCGCGCAGTATCAGCGGGGCCGCGGCTGCCCGCAGCTGGGCGCAGCTGTACGGGTGCGAGGCCGCGATTTTAAAGGGCCAACAGCCCCAGCTGGTGGCAGCGGCACGATCTATGACGGGACCTTCCCCACCGCAGAATCAGCGGGGACGGCCTGACCGCAGCCCTTTTGAAGGCCAACGGGGTGCAGGTGTACAACGAGGACACTTTGCGGCGGTGCTTCTGTAAATTTTTTGCAAAATCTTGACAGAACAACGGCAGAATGTTACAGTGTTCACAAGATGATCCTGCAGAAGGGAGCGTTTTTTATGTGGTTTGATACGATACTCTGGCTGGCTGCCATTGTTGCTTTTATCGCCGTGGAAGCCGCCACCACGGCCCTTGTCTCGGTCTGGTTTGCCGTGGGCGCAGCGGCGGCCATGGTCGTCAGCCTGTTCACAGTCAGCTTCGGCTGGCAGCTGCTGGTCTTTGCCGTTGTGTCCGCCGTGACGCTGGCGCTGATGGTGCCCGGCCTGCTGCGCCGCCGCGGCCATGCGCAGCCCCCTGTCACAAACGGCTCGCCGCTGACCATCGGCAAGCAGGGCGTTGTGCTGGTGGATATTGAGCCGGGCATGCCGGGCCGTGTGCGGGTAGACGGCCTTGACTGGCAGGCCCGCGCCGGTGTGCCGCTTGCCAAGGGTACGCGCTGTCAGGTCACCGCCGTGGACGGTGCCGTGCTTATCGTAGTTCCCGTGACCGCCGATGCGGCCGCGGTTTAAAAAAAAGGAGGAGACCCTATGCTGTTCATTTTTGCCCTTTTGCTCATCGTTATTCTTGTGGTGCTGGTGCGCTGCATCGTCATCGTCCCCCAGTCCAACGCCTATGTCACTGAGTGGCTTTGGCGTATACAAGCGACACCTGGGGCGCGGGCCTGCACATCCGCACCGCCCTTCGTCGAGCGCATCTCCCGCAAAGTCTCCCTGAAGGAGGAGGCCGCCGACTTTCCCCCGCAGCCCGTCATCACCCGCGACAACGTCACCATGATGATCGACACCGTTGTCTTTTTTCAGGTGTTCGATGCCAAGATGTACGCCTACGGCGTCAACCGCCCGATTCAGGCCATTGAGAACCTTTCCGCCACGACCCTGCGCGACATCATCGGCTCGATGACGCTGGACGAGACGCTGACCAGCCGCGACCTCATCAACACAAAGATCACGGCCAGCCTGGATGAGGCGACCGACCGCTGGGGCATCAAGGTCAACCGCGTTGAGCTGAAGAACATCGAGCCTCCGGTCGAGATCCGTCAGGCGATGGAAAAGCAGATGAAGGCCGACCGTGAGAAGCGCGCGTCGATCCTGCTGGCCGAGGGCGAAAAGCAGGCCGCCATCACCCGCGCCGAGGGCGAAAAGGAGTCCGCCATCCTGCGCGCCGAGGCTGTCAAGCAGCAGCGCATCCGCGAGGCCGAGGGCGAGGCCGAGGCCCTGCTGACCGTGCAGAAGGCGCAGGCCGACGCCATCCGCATGATCAACGAGGCGAACCCCAACCACAACTATCTGGCCCTGCGCAGCATGGAGGCCATGGAGAAGGTTGCTGACGGCAAGGCCACCAAGCTGATCGTGCCCAGCGACATGCAGAATCTGGCGGCAACGGTTTCCGCCATCAAGGAGATTTCCGGCGAAGTGACCGAATAAAAAATTCAGCATCCTGTTTTTCCTGCCCGCGGTGTTGTGCCGCGGGCAGTTTTTATTGTAGGGGTCGATGCTTGCATCGACCTGCATCCGCCCCTGCACGGCAAAATTCCGGCAAATCTTCTTGCGTTTTCCACAATTTAAGGGTATAATACAAACAGAATAGTATGTCTTTTTGCACATACTACACAAAAAATATTAGCGAGGTGTATCAGTATGAAGGAACCTATGGTCATTACTATGGCGCGTGAATATGCATCCGGCGGCAGCGAGATCGCACAGGCCGTTGCCGACAAGTTGGGTATCCCCCTGTACAACAAGGAGCTGATCACCCTTGCGGCCAAAAAGAGCGGCCTGACCGAGGAGGCCATTGCCGCCAGTGAGAACCAGCGCAGCGGCAGCCTGATCTACAGCCTGTACATGATGGGCAACACGATGCCGCTGGCCGATCAGGTCTATATCCTGCAGAGCAATGTCATCAAGGAGCTGGCTGCCAAGGGGCCCTGCGTTATTCTGGGCCGCTGCGGCGACTATGTGTTGCGTGAGCGGGAGAATGTGCTGCGCACCTTTGTCTATGCGCCGCTGGAGGCCCGCATTGAATTTGCCAAGACCCGCCCCGATGCCAAGGACATGCCCGACCGCCTGTGGGAGACCCAGCTGGCCAAGCACGACCGTGCCCGCGCAAGCTACTACAATTACTATACCGAAAACCGCTGGGGCGAGGCCAAGAACTACGACCTCTGCCTGAACGCCACTCTGGGCCGCGAGGCCTGCGCCGATCTGATCGTGGCTGCTGCCAAGGCCATGCAGGCGGCCGAGAAATAACGCGGGCCCGCCCGCACAAAAAAAGGAGCTGCCGCCTATGCTGCGCTATATCAAGACCGGAATGATGCTGCTGAGCATCGCATATATCGTCATCGGCATGATGCTGCTCGTCATGCCCCAGACCAGTCTGCTCTGGATCTGCTACGCCTTCGGGGCTGTTGTGCTGATCACCGGCATTGTCTGTCTGGTGCAGTATGCGCGCATCCGCGGCACAGGCTTCACCGCGCCGTTCATGCTGGTGGGCGGTGTCATTACGGCGTGCATCGGCGTGTTTACGCTGGTCAGGCCGCAGGTGGTTGCCAGCTTCCTGCCCGTTGTGTTCGGTATCTTCATCGTTGTGGACGGCCTGAGCCGCATCGGCACCGCCATCGACCTTGCCAAGCGCAAGGGGCAGAAATGGTGGCTGCTGCTGTTGCTCAGCCTCGTTTCGGTTGCACTGGGCGTTGTGCTGGTGCTGCACCCCTTTGACGCCGCCATCGGCGTGACGATGCTCTGCGGCATCCTGCTCATTGTCGAGGGTGCGCTGAATCTGGGCTGCGTGCTGTATGCGGCCATGGAGCTGCGCACGCTGGACCGCATGGCCAACGCCGCCGCAAGCGCCGCAATGTCCGCCATCGGCGATGCGCTGGACGAGGCCGAGGCCGCCGAGAGCGGTATTCCCATGGACGGCCCCGTCGTCTACAACGCCGAGAGTAAGGATGTGTCGGAGGACGGTGAATAACCGTTCCGTGACACCGTAGGGGCGCATTCTATATGCGCCCGCAGCGCCGTGCCATCAGCAAACGGGCACGGGCGGATATAGAATCCGCCCCTACAAGCTCCGTTTGCCCTTATTCTGTTTCCCGCGCGAAGGTTCGCAAGTTATTTTTAAAGGAGAGAACCCCCACCCATGTATGATCTGATCATCGTAGGCGCCGGCCCTGCCGGCATTTTTACCGCACTGGAGCTGCTGCGCAAAAGCAGCACCCCCCACAAGATCCTGCTTGTCGAAAAGGGTAAACCCGTGGAAAAGCGGCACTGCCCCAAGGACAAGACCGGCGTCTGCGTCAACTGCAAGCCGACCTGCGCCATCACGACCGGTTTTTCCGGTGCGGGTGCGTTCTCGGACGGTAAGCTTTGCTGTCCTATCAGGTCGGCGGCGAGCTGCCCGACCTGATCGGCGAGGATTTCGCGCAGGAGCTGATCGACTACACCGATAAGATCTATCTGGAATTCGGTGCCGACCCAAAGGTCGAGGGCATATACGAGGGCCCCGATATCAAGGACATCCGCAAGCGCGCCATTCAGGCCGGTCTGCAGCTGGTGGACTGCCCCATCCGCCACCTTGGCACCGAGAAAGCCCAGCAGCTCTACCTCAATATCCAGAACCATCTGGCTGCCGCCGGTGTGGAGATGCTCTTCAACACCGAGTGCGAGAACATCATTCTGGAGGATTCTGTCTGCAAGGGCGTGCGCCTGCGTGAGAAGGACGGCGTCCGCGAAGTCTACGCCAAGCAGGTCGTCATTGCCACCGGCCGCCGCGGCGCGGACTGGCTGGAAAAGATCTGCGCCGAGCACGGCATTGCCCACAAGCCCGGCACCGTTGACATCGGCGTCCGTGTTGAGTGCCGCAACGAAATCATGGAGAAGATCAACAAGGTCCTGTATGAGGGCAAGCTGATCGGCTACCCGGCCCCGTGGCGCAACAAGGTGCGCACCTTCTGCCAGAACCCCGGCGGCTTTGTCGCGCAGGAAAACTACGACAACGATCTGGCCGTTGTCAACGGCCACAGCTTCAAGGAGAAAAAGAGCAACAACACCAACCTTGCGATCCTCGTCAGCCACAATTTCACCGAGCCGTTCAACCAGCCCATCGCCTACGCACAGAAGGTCGGCGAGCTGACGAACATGCTGGGCGCCGGCCACATCCTGGTGCAGCGCTACGGCGATATTCTGGACGGCAAGCGCACCTGGGCCAATGAGCTGGCCCGCACCAATGTGCGCCCGACCCTGAAGGACGCCGTGGCCGGTGACATCACGGCTGCCATGCCCTACCGCGCCATGCTCAATATCATCAACTTCATCAAGGCCATGGACGAGGTCGTGCCCGGCTTTGCCAGCCCCGAGACCCTGCTGTACAGCCCCGAGCTGAAGTTCTACTCCAACAAGGTCAAGATGGACACCGACTTGGAGACGAACATTGCCGGTCTGCACTGCCTGGGCGATTCCTCCGGCTGGACGCGCGGTTTGATGATGGCCTCCGTCATGGGCGTCCTGATGGGCCGCAAGCTGATGGAGAAGCACGGCTTTTAAGGGTACGAGGATACGGGTGTTCTTTTCTTATAAGAAAAAGAACCAAAAGAATTTTAAACATAAGCAAGGGGGAGAGCGCCGGGTGTGGTGCTCTCCCCTGTTTTGTTTGCAGCGCCGGGGGACGCCGAGCCCTGCAACGACCCGAAAAATGCAAAAACCCAAAATATTTATTTCAAATCTTCTTCCCGTGTAACAACTCGGACACAACCGGGGTGTAAGCTGGTCACAAATGAAAAGTTGAAAGGAGCCTGTGTTATGAAACGACTAGCCTTTTGTCCTTGCTGCCGCGCTGTTCGCCCTGACCGCCTGCACCCCGGCGGCGGAAACTGCAACTGCCGCAGACCCCGCCACCACACCCGAAACCACCGCCGAACCGACAAGCAAGCCCGCTGCTGCTGAGACCGGCCCACTCTATACTTACAGCCACCGCTATGCGCAGGATGTTGTCTATGATGTCATGCCCGCCCTTAATGACCAGTTTGACTATATCGGAACGAAAGTTTACAAAAACGACCTGAATGCCGGGCAAACCTCTCTATTTTATTACTGCGACGATTGGTGCCTTGCCGACCCCTATGTGACGAGCGACGCGGTGTACCTGCTCACCTGCAACAGAGACCGCGACAACAAAATCATTGCCCTGTCGCCGGATGGCACCAAAACGCATGAGATTCCTTTTGACTCATACGCCTCGAGCGTTGTCTTATACAGCGACCGTTATTTTTACTGCATAGGCGGTCTTGCCCCTTATGACACAGCAAGCGGGTTCCGTCTAGATTTGCAGACCGGTGAGACAACGCCCTGGGACTTGCCCGCCGAGACAGCCGCCGCACCGGATGCCGCCGGTAATTTTGCCGTGACTGCGCGTCTCATTTCAGACCACCCTGTTCCCTTCACGAGTGACCCGGAAATTTCCGATGCCCTTTTGCAGAACTCTATGCTCGAGTACGACCTGACGGATGCCACAACCGGAAAGCCCGCCACGAAAATTGCAGAGTTTCCGTATAGAGGTGCAGACGATGGCAGCGGCTATGTCTATTACACCTACCTTGGGAAATCCGGAGACGATTTCTACTTCACCGGCGAGCACTCCCGGTCGGAGGAGGAGGGCATTAAAATGTCCGTTCTGCGTGTAGGCGGCGACAGCACGCAGGAAGATTTCGGACTTATGGTGAATGTGAATGTGTCGCTTCTTGACCTGCGCCAAAACGGAGAACTACAGTGGCTTTTCACAATGAGCAGCAATCCGGGCACCCTCACAGTATACGACCTGCAAGGCACGCAGATTGCGCAGGTGGACCCGCCCGCCGGGGTGGAGTCCTACTATCCGATTTCCATGCTGGACGATGGACGGATTTTGTTGATCATCGGCTATGATCTCGACCACGACTACATGACCCGGTACGCCACCATCGATGCTGACGCCTTTTTGAGCGGCAGTACCGAGTATACCGAGATGGAATTTGTCGGATAAAGGGTTGCCCCCTGCGGCGGGGTGAGGGCACCCCCCCTACAACATGCCATTCATAAAATAAAACCCCGCCCCGGCAATGTTTTCCACATTGCCGGGCGGGGGTTCAAAAAAATTTAGGACATGAATCGATCCTTCAGGTTTTTGAAGAAACTTTGCGCTTCTCATAGTTCTCGTCCTTCAGGCTGTCCTCAAATGCCTTCAGGGCTTCGCGCTGGGTGCGGTTCAGCTTTTTGGGAATTTCCACATCCACGATGACATACTGGTCACCGCGGCCGCGGCCATTCAGATACTGAATACCCTGACCGCGCAGGCGGAACTTGGTGCCGCTCTGGGTGCCCTCGGGGATGCGCTGTGCGACCTTGCCGTCCACGGTGGGCACCTCGATCTCGGCGCCCAGCACAGCCTGAGAGTAGGTAATGGGCACGCGGACATACACATCATAGCCGTCGCGCTCAAACACGGCATCGGGCTTGACCGTCACATGGACGATCACATCACCGGCAGGGCCGCCGTTGGTGCCTGCATCGCCCTGACCGCGCAGCGCAATGTTCTGGTCATCGTCAATGCCTGCGGGCACCTTGACCTCCAGCGTCTTACGGGCACTGGTCTTGCCGGTGCCGCGGCAGGTCTTGCAGGGGTTCTTGATAATGGTGCCGCGGCCGCCGCAGTGCGGGCAGGGCTGCTGGCTCTGCATCACGCCGAACGGCGTGCGCTGCTGGGTCACGACATAGCCGCGGCCGCCGCATTCGGTGCAGGTCTCCGGGCTGGTGCCGGGGGCGCAGCCGTTGCCGTTGCAGTCCGGGCAGGTCTGCTGACGGTTCAGTGTGACCTTTTTGGCGCAGCCATGGGCTGCCTCCTCAAAGGTCAGGATCACATTGGCCTGAATGTCATGGCCCTTGCGCGGTGCGTTGGGGTTGCTGCGGGACGAGCCGCCGAAGCCGCCAAACCCGCCGAAGCCACCGCCGCCGAACAGATCGCCAAAGATGTCACCCAGGTCCACACCGCCTGCGCCGCCAAAGCCGCCACCGAAGCCGCCGCCGGGCTGGCCGGCCCCATAGTTGGGATCGACCCCAGCGAAACCGAACTGGTCATAGCGCTTGCGCTTGTCCGGGTCGGAAAGAACATCGTTGGCCTCGTTGACCTCCTTGAACTTTTCCTCGGCATCCTTATCGCCGGGGTTCAGATCGGGGTGGTACTTTTTGGCCAGCTTGCGGTAGGCGCTTTTGATCTCGGCATCGGTGGCGTTTTTGCCGATCCCCAGCACCTCGTAGTAATCTCGTTTTTCTGCCATAGAATCTATCCCCTCTATTTATGGGTTGTGAAAGGGCTTCCCAGGGGAAGCTGTCCGCGCAGCGGACTGATAAGGTGGGAACTGCCGGCGACTGCCCATAAACAGGCTGCCACGGCAGCGCCGCCCCTCATCCGGCCTGCGGCCACCTTCCCCCGAGGGGGGAAGGCTTTATTTTAACTTTCTCTATAACCCCCAAGGGCCGCCGCCGGGTTAGCCCAGCGGCGGCCTTATTATGGGTTAGTTACGCATCAAACCTCGTGGAAGTCGGCGTCAACGGCGCCGTCATCCTTGGGCTGTGCGCCGGCGTCATTGCCGGGCTGTGCACCGGGCTGCTGGCCCTGTGCCTGAGCGGCCTGCTGGTAGACCTTCTCGCTGATGGCGTAGAAAGCCTTCTGCAGGTCATCCTGCTTTGCCTTGATGTCGTCAATGCTGCCGGACTTCAGGGCTTCCTTCAGGGCGGAGAGCTTGGTCTCGACCTCGCTCTTCTCCTCAGCGGAGACCTTGTCGCCGAACTCGCCCAGTGCCTTCTCGGTCTGGAAGACCATCTGATCGGCGTTGTTGCGCACATCGACTTCCTCGCGGCGCTTCTTATCCTCGGCGGCATACTGCTCGGCGTCCTTGACAGCCTTGTCGATGTCGTCCTTGCTCATGTTGGTGGAGGCAGTGATCGTGATGTTCTGCTCCTTGCCGGTGCCCAGATCCTTCGCGCTTACATGCACAATGCCGTTGGCGTCAATATCAAAGGTGACTTCGATCTGAGGCACACCACGGGGAGCCGGAGCGATGCCGTCCAGATGGAAGACACCGAGGCTCTTGTTGTCGCGGGCAAACTCACGCTCGCCCTGCAGGACATTGACCTCAACAGAGGGCTGGTTGTCTGCAGCGGTGGAGAAGATCTGGCTCTTCTTGGTGGGGATGGTGGTGTTGCGGTCGATGATCTTGGTGCAGACACCGCCCAGCGTCTCGATGCCGAGGCTCAGCGGGGTGACATCCAGCAGCAGCAGGCCCTTGACATCGCCCTGCAGCACGCCGCCCTGAATGGCAGCACCCACAGCAACGCACTCATCGGGGTTGATGCCCTTGAAGGGCTCGCAGTTCAGTTCCTTCTTGACGGCATCGTAGACAGCGGGGATACGAGTGGAACCACCGACCATCAGGACCTTCTTGAGGTCAGAGGCACTCAGACCTGCATCAGCCAGAGCCTTGCGGACGGGGTCATCGTGCGCTCGACCAGATCGGCGGTCAGCTCATTGAACTTGGCGCGGGTGATGGTCATATCAAAGTGCTTGGGGCCGGTAGCGTCCGCGGTGATGAAGGGCAGGTTGATCTGGCTGCTCATCGCGCTGGACAGCTCGATCTTTGCCTTCTCGGCAGCCTCCTTCAAACGCTGCTGCGCCATCTTATCCTTGCGCAGGTCGATGCCGTTCTCGGTCTGGAAGGCATCGGCCATCCAGTTGATGATGCGCTCATCGAAGTCATCGCCGCCCAAGTGGGTATCACCGTTGGTGGCCAGAACTTCGGTAACGCCGTCGCCCATCTCGATGATGGAAACATCGAAGGTACCGCCGCCCAGGTCGTAGACCATGATCTTCTGCTCCGTTTCCTTATCAATGCCGTATGCCAGAGCAGCCGCAGTGGGCTCATTGATGATACGCTTGACATTCAGGCCGGCGATGGTGCCGGCGTTCTTGGTGGCCTGACGCTGGCTGTCGTTGAAGTATGCGGGGACGGTGATGACGGCCTCGGTGACAGGCTCGCCCAGATAAGCCTCGGCATCAGCCTTCAGCTTGCTCAGGATCATAGCGCTGATCTCTTCGGGGGTGTAGTCCTTGCCGCCGGCGTGGACCTTCTCGGCGGTGCCCATCTTACGCTTGATAGAGGAGATGGTATTCTCGGGGTTGGTGATGGCCTGACGCTTTGCGACCTGGCCGACCAGACGCTCGCCGGTCTTGGAGAATCCGACAACCGACGGGGTGGTGCGTGCGCCCTCGGCGTTTGCGATAACGACAGGCTCGCCGCCCTCCATGACAGCGACACAGCTATTGGTAGTACCAAGGTCAATACCGATAATCTTACTCATAAATAAAACTCCCTTCAAATTTGTCTTTGAACAGTAGTGAATGTCAAGCTGTATGTGGAAACGGATCCTTGCGATCCGGTTCGCCTTATTCTGCGACAACGACCATCGCGTGGCGGATGATCTTGTCACCGATCTTGTAGCCCTTCTGGAAAACCTGCGTGACGCTGCCGCTCTCCTGGCCCTCGGCGGCGGGGGCCTGCGAAACGGCGTTCATGAAGTTGGGGTCAAACGGCTGATTCAGCGCTTCGATTTCGGTGATGTGCAGCGCCTCAAGTGCCTTAGCGGCGGCCTTGTCGAGCGTCATCGTGACGCCCTTCTTATAATTTTCATCGGCACAGGCGGCGTTGGCAGCCATATCCAGCGTATCCAAAATACCCAAGATCTGGGTCACGGCGTGGGACACACCGTCGTTGAACTTCTGGTCGGCCTCGCGCTGGCTGCGCTTGCGGTAGTTATCATACTCGGCGGCGGTGCGCAGCAGCTGGTTTTTCAGCTCCTCGTTCTTTTTCTCCGCCTCGTCCAGCTTAGCCTGCAAGGCCGCTGTCTCGTGGTGGTGCTTACCCTCGTGCTTTGCCTCGGGCTTCTCGGCCTTGGGGGTCTCCTGCTCAGGGGCCTTGGCCTCGGTCTCAGGCGCCTTGGTCTCTGCGGCGGGCGTCTGCTTGGTTTCCTTCTTCGTGGCTCATTGCGGGTCTCCTTCTTTCCAATTATTGGCCCTGCCCGGCCATACTCTGCCCCAGCTTTGCGGCAAAGTAGTCGAGGATCGGCAGCAGCCGCTGGTATTCCATGCGGGTGGAGCCGATCAGCGCTACCGAACCGGTCAGGCCGCCGCCGGCAAGATACCGCTTGCTGACGATGCAGGCACCCGGCATCTCGGGGTCAAGGTCGCTGCCGAGCGTGGCCGTGATGCGGTTGCCCTCGGGGCGGATCAATTCGGTCGCAGCTGCATTGTCGGAGAAGATCTCGAGCAGTGTGCCGAGATTCTGGCGCACATCGGGCATCTTTTGCCAGATATTGCGCGCCCTCCAGACAGGCCTGCGGGCCGGTGGTGACAAGTGCCTGCGCGGCCATCACCACGGGGGCCAGCCGCTCCCCCGCTGCCAGCACCATGTTGGCCATCAGCATCGGGCTGAGGTCCTGCGGGGCCACAAAGGTCAGCCCCGGTTGAGCAGCTGGGCAAGGTTGGCGGCATCGTCGCGGGTCAGGCCGGTATCAACGCGGGCCACACGGGTCCGCACGCCGCCTGCGCTGGTCACAGCCAGCACAGCGGCGCTGTAGCGGCCGACCTGCACGACCTCAAAGTGTGCGATGCAGAGATCCGGTGCCTGCGGTGTTGTTGCAGCGGCGGCGCAGCCTGTCAAATCTGCCAGACTGCGGGCGGCGGCGGGCACCAGCTTTTCCGGCTCGGCGTCCATGGCGGCGAAAAGCTCGTCAATGTGCGCGCGGTCTGCCTCCGGCAGGGCGCAGGCCTTCGGTGCATCGATCAGGTGGTCGAGGTAGTACCGGTAGCCTTGGGCGCTGGGTACGCGGCCCGCACTGGTGTGGGGCTGCTCCAGCAGGCCGAGCTTTGTCAGCGCGGCCATCTCATTGCGCAGCGTCGCACTGGACAGTGCCATGTCAAAGTAGTTCGCCAGCAGGCCGGAGCCGACCGGCTCACCGCCGTTGGCGTACAGGGCAACAATGGCTTCCAATATACGCTGCTTGCGCGCATCCATCGCCATGCTGCTCATCTCCTTTGGTTTGCTTTTGGTTTGTTTAGCACTCCTTATCTCCGAGTGCTAAGTTTATTATAGTACCGTTTTGCGAACTGTCAAGAGGTTTTCCCGATTTTTCTGTAAGTTTAACAGTTTCGTCACAATCGACTTGTGCAGTTTCCCTATTATATAATATAGGGGCCGGGCATGGCCCCTACAGCGCTTCTGCCCCTCACTCCTCCATCCACCGCGCCAGAAATTCCGCAGCGGTGGCCGCCGCGCGGATGACCTCGGCCTCGGGCAGCGGGTCCCGGGCGCTGCCGGGCAGCAGCACACCGCCCTCAATATCGCCGTGTACCAGAATCGGTGCGGCGCACAGCAGCCACCGCCCGCCCAGCCTGATCCGCCGGTCGGGATTTGCAGGGGCGGTAGAGCCGCCGCTTTTTCAGCAAGCGGTCCAGCTCGGGCGGCAGCTCACGGTGGAGCAGCTCATTCTTGCCCGCACCGGCTGCCGCCACGATATGCTCCCGGTCGCAGACCAGCACACCACAGCCGAGCCGCCGTGCCAGCACATCGGCGTAGACGGCGGCCGGTTCGCCCAGCTCCGCCAGCGGAGAGTATTTTTTAAAGACGACCTCGCCGTTTTCCTCCATAAAAATCTCAAGCGAATCGCCCGAGCGGATATGCTGCACGCGGCGGATTTCCTTCGGGATGACCACGCGCCCCAGCTCGTCGATCCTGCGCACGATGCCAGTGGCTTTCATACCAATTCCTCCCTGGTTTTTTATGGTAGTATCTGCGGCGGGCGGTATAAATATGTAGTAAGTAAGGAGTCAGCCATGGAATTTCTGCAGACGACCCTGTGTTATCTTGAAAAGGACGGTGCCTATCTGATGCTGCACCGCATCAAAAAGAAAAACGATGTCAACCACGACAAATGGGTCGGCGTCGGCGGCAAGTTTGAGCCGGGCGAGGACGCGCTGGCCTGTGCCCTGCGCGAGGTGCGGGAGAGACCGGCCTGACGATGCGCACGCCGCAGTATCGCGGCATTGTGGACTTTTACTGCGCGCCGTGGCCGGCCGAGCGGATGCACCTGTACACCTGCACGGATTTTTGCGGCGAGATGACCGACTGTGATGAGGGCTGTCTGGAATGGGTGGACAAGGCCGCCGTGCAGGATCTGCCGATCTGGCAGGGGGACAAGATCTTTTTCCAGCTGCTGGCGGAGGACGCGCCGTTTTTCCATCTGGAGTTGACATATGAGGGGGACGTGCTGGTGAAAGCGGTGCTGGATGGGGAGGAGTTGCTATAACCACCGCGCGGCGGAATCCCCCAGTCACCTTCGGTGACAGCCCCCTTTAACAAGGGGGCCTTTAAAGCCTCCCTTGTCAAAGGGAGGTGGCCGAGCGAAGCGAGGTCGGAGGGATTCCCGCCGTGCGGTGGATGTTACTGCCAAAAAAGAGCGTGTGCCATTTCTTGCACACGCTCTTTTTCTGTACTATCAATAGGTCGTAATCGTCGTACCCACGAAATAATGCGTTAAAATGTCCTGATAGCCCCAGCCGTTGCGGGCGTAGCCGATGGCACCCCACTGGGACATGCCGCAGCCGTGGCCGTAGCCGTAGACATCAAAGATAAAGCAGTCCAGCTCCGCATTGTAGCTGACGGTAAAGCACTGGCTGCGCAGGCTGCGCCCGTCAACGCTCTGGCGGGCCAGCAGATTCTCGCGGAACCAGCGCCCGCTGACGGTGCCGACACCCGCGTCCGGGCCGACCTGGATCTTGGCGACCCAGCCGTACTGGTTGGCGGACTGGATCGTGAACCAGCTGTTGGGGTCCACGCAGGACAGGTCAATGTCCATCACATCGCGGATGCGGTCCTGCAGCGTCTGGCGGGAGAAGCGGGCCGTGCCGCTGGAGTTGCCGTTCGTGTTCCAGTTGGTGGCCACCTGCTGGTCGTAGGGGCTGTCCACGGCCTGCAGCCAGGCGCGGTCATTGCCCCAGACCTCGGCTGCGGAGGCCGTGCCCGTGCTGGCCGACGCAAAGTACGGGGTGAAGCAGACCTGCCCGTTGTAAGTTACCAGCACATGGGCGACCTCCTGCGCAGCGGCCAGCGCCGCAGCGCCCGGCTCTGCGCCCAGCACGGACGGGTAGCCCGACTGGCTCAGGATCCAGCAGTGGGTCGCCACACACTGCGCCTTGTAGGCCTCGGCGGGGGCGTTGGGGCCAAGCTCATTCTGTGCGACCATGGCAGCAGCGCACCAGATCCATCGTCTGGGCCGTACCGTTCATCGTCACATTGATGGTCTCACCGGCGGCACCGCCGTTGTCAGGCTGCGGGGCCTCGGTCGGCGCGGGGTGCTGCCGCCCTCCGGCGCGGATTCGGGCGCGGGGGGCGCGGTCTGCTCCGGTGCGGGGGTGGGCGTTGCCTTGAGCTGCTCCACCGTTACCGTCTGCTCAGGCAGGCTGCCCTCGGCACCCTTGTTCAGGTCCGCCTCGGCTGCAGTGGTGGAGCCTGCCACATCGGTCAGGCCCGCCAGCATCTTGTCGGTGCTGGCCAGCAGACTGCTTGTGATGGCCTGCAGGTCGCTGGCCTGCTGGGCCAAATCCGCTGCCTCGGCGGCAAGATCACCGGTTGTGCTACCGTTCTTTTTGGCAGCCTGAATGGCGGCGCTCTGCTGCGCGTAATGCTCCACGCTGGCCTGAACGAGCGCCTGCACGGTCGGCATCGGCTGGCCCTTGCTCTGGTACTGCGCCGCCGTCAGCAGCGGGTCCTCCGCCGCTGCGATGGCTGAGGTGTTCAGGATCTCCGCCTCGCCCTCCTCGATCAGACGGCCCGTGATGCAGAGCAGCGCACCGCCCTCATCGCTGTGGCTCGTCACCGTCAGGAAACGGGAGCCCTCCCCCGCCTCAACGCCGGTATCATACAGGCTGCGGGCGCGGATGCCCGCCACAAAGGTCAGGTAGTCGTAGTAGTCGGACAGGTCGGTACTGCCGTAGAGGTCGAACGCGCCATCGCCCTGCTCCTCTGGGTCGTAATAGTAGACCGCGATCGTCTTGACGCGGTAGGTCTTATCTGCGGTGTAAAGGGTGAATCCGCCGTTGCTGCGGAGCGTCTCCTCCTCGGCAAGGGTCTTGTAGGTATCGCCGGTACATTCCAGCACAGTGTTGCCGGGGGTGGCGGCATCCAGCGCGCTCGGGGTCGCAAACCGCACCAGCGGCTGCGGGGCCTCGCCCGATTCCGGCGTTTCCGGCGCGGGGGTATCGGCGGCGTAAACCAGCGTGCCGTCCATGCCGGGCCAGCCGAGGTACCCCACCACACCGGGGCGGCGCACAAGCGCCTTGCCCAGATAGCTCTGTGCGGTGCTGTCGTAGAGGGCGGTGCCGTAGCTCTTGGCGGCGGGACGCGCCCCAAGGTCGCTGCGCAGGAAGATCCACACCCCGCCGCCGACCAGCAGCAGGAGCAGGGCCAGCGCGGCCAGCACCAGTGCGACCGTGCGCCGGCGGCGGCGCTCGCTCTTTTCGATCATTTCAAGGCTGCGGTTGCGGATGCTGCCGGGCACCGGCTGGCGCGGGGGCAGCTCCTCAGGCGGCTCGGCGTTCTTTTTCTGCTTTTTCCGGGTGTGCTCCTGCGCGGCCTCCTCGATGGCGCTGGTGTCAAACAGCTGGGTGGCGGCGCGGGTAAACTCCTCGACATCGGCGCTTTTGCCGGCAGCCTCGGCGGCATCATCGGCCGCCTGCGCAGCCGCAAGGGCGGCGGGGTCGATCTCGGCAGAGAAGTCCGGGATGTCGCCGTCCAGCACGCTGCGGGCAGGGGGTTCCTGCTCGTCCGGCGCCGCTGTGGGCGGCTCGGCCGTGACGGGCTTTGCGCGGCGGATGCGGGCGCGGCGGGCCCCCTCGGCACCCATCGTCTGTATATCGGCGGGGGCGGCGTCCTGCGGTGCCGGGTCCTCCGTCTCAAACTGGATGACTCCGGTCGGCTCCGATGCCTCGGGCGGCAGGGTCGGCGCGGCGTCATGGCGGCGCAGTGTGCGGTGCTGCCCCGCCGCAGGCAGAGTGGCCGGGGGCGGTGCCACCGGCGCAGGGGCGTCAAAGTCCAGCATCGGCTCAAAATCAGCCGTGTGGTCGGCATCCCTTGTGGGCGGCGTGCGGCGGCGCAGCGAGAACCGCACCGTATTTCCGCGGCTCTTGGCGGCCTCCGACACGACAAGCAGCGGCCGGTCGTGCCCGGGGCGGAAGGTGATGCAGGAGTCGGTCAGCTGCAAGCCGAACAGGCGGCGGCGCAGCAGATCCAAAATCTGGTTGGCGATGAAGGTGTCGTTCATATCGGGCGGCAGGGCGCAGGCCACCGCGCCGCGGCGGTCGCAGACCAGCACAAAGGGGCACTGGCCGACGCTGGCGGGCATGTAGGCGGCGGCAAAGTCCGCGCCGGTCACCTGCATGGCGGCCAGCGCACGGCCTGCAGCGGCCTGCACGACATCACCGGGGAAGCGCTTGAGCAGCTGCTCCGGCACGGCAATGCGGCGGGCCTTCTGGGCATCGGCATAGCTCTCGGTGCCGAAGTCAAAGACAGCCTCGCTGTGGGGCAGGGGCTGCAGCAGCGCACCCAGCAGGCGGCCGGTCGTCTCGTCCACGGCTACCAGCAGCTTGCGCTTTTCCAGCAGGGCGTCCAGCGTGGCCTGGGCCAAGCTCGTTTCCCCCTCGGCAAAAGACATCATCACCGAACTTGGTGCGCAGCCGCGCGGCCCATTTTTCACAGTATTGCTCCGCCATGGCGCGGTTGGGGGCGCTGACCTGCACACAGATGGCAAATTCACCGTCCCGTTCCAGCAGACGCAGGCCGGGGCAGCCATCATCCCGGATGCCCCGCAGCACAGAGGATACCTCCGCGCCCGTAGGCCCGAAAACACGCAGGATTTTCAGTTGAGTGTTGACCATGGTGGAACCTTTCTTGTGTTGAATTGCCTTTTCCTTTGGGGCTGCGCCCGCAGGCGCGTGTCGGAGCGCAACCGCCGTAGGCGGCTCTTAGCGCGTAGACTGAAGGTGTCTGCGGCCCCGACCGCAGACGGATGAGGGGCAGCCTTGCCGTTATATCCCGCAAACGGGCGGCGACAGAAACCCGCACCTCATCCGCCGCTGGCGGCACCTTCCCCTCAAGGGGAAGGCTTGGGGCTTTATATATCCAGTTCTCTGTTCGCCATCTCCGGGGTAAATTGTACGCTCTCCGGAACCTCCAGCCCCAGCGCCATGCGGCGCAGAAGGTCGAGTGCATAGAGGGCGGCGCGGGTGCGGATGATGGCGCGGTCCTGATAGCCGCCCAGAGTAAGGCGCATCAGATACCCAGTGTTCGTGCGGGTGTCGGCACCGGCCAGATAGACCGTACCCACCGGCTTGCCGGGCAGCGCCCCGCCGGGGCCGGCCAGACCCGTAATGCCCACGGCCAGCTCCGCACCGGATTCCCGCGCAGCGCCAAAGGCCATGGCGGCGGCCACAGGCCCGGAGACAACGTTGTACTTTTCAATCACGGCGGCGTCCACACCCAGCAGCTTTTGTTTGGCAGCCTCGGCGTAGGTGACAAAGCCGAAGCCGAACACCTCGCTGCTGCCGGGGACATTCGTCAGCCGCTCGGCGATCATGCCGCCGGTGCAGCTTTCCGCCGTGGCGGCGTGCAGCCCATGCTCGCGCAGCGCACGCACCACGGTGTATTCCAGTGCAGGCACATCGACATCATAGGCCGCTGCGCCCAGAATCTCTTTGAACTCCGCAATGCGGGCATTGCAGGCGGCCTCGGCGGCCTGCTCGGTGGCCTCGCGGGCGGTCACGCGGATCTCGCACTCGCCGGTCTTGCAGTAGATGGCGGCGGTGGGGTTCGCGGCCTCAAACAGCGGCGCGACCTTGCTGGCAATGGCGCTCTCGCCGCCCAGCACCCGCAGCGTGCGGCTGTGGATCGTGCAGTTCTGGCGGCGCAGCAGAATCGGGCGGACCTGCTCGGCCCACATGGCTTTCATCTCCCGCGGCACACCGGGCATCAGGGCGGCGCAGTGGCCGTCGGCGTCCCTCAAACCATGCGCCGGGGGCGGTGCCGTGGTCGTTGATAAGCTTGTGGCCCTTGGTCGGGCACATGGCCTGCTTGCGGTTGTTCGGCGTGGGGCGTCTGTTTGTCCGGGCGAAAAAGTCGATGATCTTCTGCCACTCGCCCTCGTCAAAGGCCAGCGTATCGCCGAAGGCCTCGGCGACCGTCTCCTTGGTCAGATCGTCCTCGGTAGGGCCGAGGCCGCCGGAAAAGATGAGCAGGTCGCTGCGGCTTTTTGCCTGCAAAACCAGCTCCTTCAGCCGGGCGGGGTTATCGCCGATGACGTGCTGGTGCAGCACGCTGATGCCCAGCTCGGCCAGCTCGCGGCTTAAAAAACTGCGCGTTGGTGTTCAGGATGTCGCCCAGTACAAAAGCTCCGTGCCTACGCAGATAATTTCAGCAGTCACAGCAGTTCGTCATCTCCCATGCGGATGTAGATCTTTTCAACATTCTCGGCGGCCTCGGTTTCCAGCGCGGCCAGATCGGGCATAGCGGCCTCGGCGGCCAGAATTTCGTCCAGCGTCGGGTTCGTCTTGGGGTGCGGCGGGGTAAAGATCGTGCAGCAGTCCTCATACGGCTCGATGGACGTCTCAAACGTGCCGATCTTACGCGAAATATTGATAATCTCGATTTTATCCATGCCGATGCAGGGGCGCAGCACAGGCAGATCCTGGGCCTGGTCAGTGCAGGCCAGCGCGGCCATGGTCTGGCTGGCGACCTGGGCCAGGCTCTCGCCGGTGATGAGGGCCTGCAATTCCAGCTTTTTCGCCACCTGGTTGGCAATGCGCAGCATGCTGCGGCGCATCAAAACCGTGAACAGCACATCGGGCGCATGGTCGCGGATATACTCCTGCGGCTTGGTATACGGCACAACGAACAGCGTGCAGTTGCCGGTGTACTCGACAATTTCCCGCGCCAGATCGCGCACCTTCAGCTTGGCGCGCAGGCTGGTGTACGGCGGGCTGGCAAAGTGGATGTGGTGCAGCGCCAGGCCGCGGCGGGCCATGCACCAGGCAGCGACGGGGCTGTCAATGCCGCCGGACAGCAGGTTCAGTGCGCGGCCGCTGGTGCCCACCGGCAGACCGCCCGCAGCCTCGACCTTGGGGCCGTGGACGTAGGCGGCGTGGTCGCGGATCTCGACCATGATCTCCAGCTGCGGGTTATGCACGTCGACGCGCAGATGATGGTGCTTATCCAGCAGGTAGGCGCCCAGCTCGCGGCAGATCTCGGGGCTTTTCATCGGGTAGGCCTTGTCGGCGCGCTTGGCCTCGACCTTAAAGGTGCGCACACCGCGCAGTTCCTCGCCAAGGTAGGCCTCGGCAGTCTCGCAGACGGCATCAAAATCCTTGGGGCACTCGACCGCACGGCTGAGCTTGACGATGCCGAACACATGGGAAACGCGGCGGAACGCCTCGTCCATGTCAAGGCCGTCCTCCTTCGGCTCGATAAAAACGGTGCTCTGGGCCTGATAGACCTTGAACTTGCCCAGCGGCTCCAGCCGCCAGCGGATAATCTTGGCGAGCCGTGCCTCAAACTTGGCGCGGTTCAGCCCCTTCAATGTCATTTCGCCCTGATAGGCGAGGATGATTTCTTTCATAGGATATTCCTTTCCTTATAGCTCTTGGCTTCCCCTTGGGGGAAGCTGCCGCCGCAGCGGCTGATGAGGGAAAAGTTTACTGCGGCAACCCGTTCACGGGTCACACCAGCAAAGGCCGCCCCTCATCCGGCTGTGGTCGGGGCCATAGCCACCTTCCCCCCAAGGGGGAAGGCATCACAGTTTCAAATATGCTGCAATTCCTTCAGCCCATCTTTCACCCTGCCAGCAGCGCGTCCACATCCTCGGCGGTGTTATCCGCGCAAAGGCTGACGCGCAGGGCGGTGCGGACGGTCAGATCGCTGCAGCCCATGGCCAGCAGCGTGTGGCTCGGCTCGCCCTTATCACAGGCAGAGCCGCCCGAAACATAGACCGCGCGGGTGTTCAGATAATTGATAAAGGTCTGGCTGTTGATGCAGTTGGTCGAGAAGTTGACGATCTCCCCCACTGCATCGGCGGGTGAGTTGAGGGTGATGCCGTCCAGCGCGGCCAGCCCCGCGCGGAGCTTGGCGTTCAGCTCCGCAATGCGGGTCATGCGGGTGCGCAGCTTTTGCTGCCCCAGCGCCGCGGCCATGCCAAGCCCCACAATGTAGGGCGTGTTCTCGGTGCCGGGGCGCAGGCCGCGCTCCTGATGGCCGCCGATGTAGGGCGGCTTGAGGGTCTGGCGCTGGCTGTCCCGGATAAAGAGCGCGCCCACACCCTTCGGCGCGTGGACCTTGTGGCCCGACACGGATAGGCTGTCCACCTCGCGCCATTTTTGCAGATCGATCGGCATACGCAGCCACGCCTGCACGGCATCCACATGGAAGTGGGTGCGGCTGTTGCGCGCCTTGATGCCCTTGCCCAAAGCTGCAATGTCCTGCACCGCGCCGGTCTCATTGTTGACGGCCATGCAGGCGGCCAGCACGGTGTTTTTGTCGATCTCCTGCAGGAATTTCTGTGTGTCGATGCGGCCGTCCGGGCCTGGCAGGATTTCCACCACCGTGAAGCCCTCGTCCTTTAAGGCACGGATGGGCCGCTGCACACTGGGATGCTCAAAGCCGGTGACAACAATTTTGCTGCCCCACGCCCTGCGCGGGCGGGCCGCGCCGTAGACGGCCATATTGTTGCTCTCGCTGCCGCAGGCGGTAGAAGTAGATCTCATCGCTGCGGCAGTGCAGCGTTTTGGCAACGCGGGCGCGGGCCGTCTGGATAGCGTCCTGCGCGGCCACGGCCGGGTCGTACAGGCTGCTGGGGTTCGCCCAAAGCTCCGTCAGGGCCGTGCCGATGGCCTGTGCCACCGCCGGGTCCACCCGGGAGGTGGCGGCGTTATCGAGATAATGCAGCTGGGGGTCGGAAAGCATACCACTCATTCCTCACATTTTACACAAAGTTATACAGGTTAAATTATACTCGTTTGCCCTGCAAAAAAACAATATTTTCACGCACGCAAAAAAAAAGTACCCCGTCCTTTGCAGAACGGGGTATAGGGGCTACTTTTGGGGTTCGTGGCTTCCCCGGCAGGGGGGCAGGCTGCAGACCAGCGCAATACCGAGTGCCAGCGCCAGCGCGACCTTTGAAGGTCTCGGCACCCTTGCTGGCGAAAAGGACCTCCTCGCCCTGCAGGAAATAGTAGGCGGTGTAATAGATGCCCGCGCCCGGCACCAGCGGGAAGATGCCCGGCAGCAGAAAGATCGTGACCGGGGCCTTGTGGCGGATGGCAAAGAACCGCGCGCAGCCGGTCAGCGGCAGGGTGGCGACCAGCGTCGCAATCGCCGGGCTTAACGCGAACAACTCCACGCCGAAGATGTAGACCATCCAGCCCACCGCGCCGGTCAGGCCGCAGGCCAGGTAGTGCCGCCGCGGCATCTGGAAGGTGATGCCAAAGCTGATCGTTGCAATGACGGCCACCACAAAATGGGCAAAATAATGTGTCCAGACCGGCATCACGCCACCCCCAATCCACGGGCCATGATCCAGCCCAGCACCACGCCGCCCGCAATGCTGCCCGCGATGAGTAGCGCGTCCAGCAGGCGGATCGAGCCGGACAGATAGTCGCCGTTCAGAATATCCCGCACGCCCATCGTCAGGGCAACGCCGGGGGTCAGCACCATAAGCGCGCCGATGATGGCCGCGTTGGCACTGACAACGGGGAAAGCCGCCTGCGCGGCGGCAGCCCAGAAGGTGCAGCAGAACGCCGCCACGATGTCGGTAAAGATCCGGTTGATGCCGTGCCTCGCAAACTGCTGGCAGACAAGCGCCTCCAGCAGGCCCGCCACCGCGGCCACCGGCATGTCTGCCAGCGTGCCGCCGAACAGGTACGCGAACCCCGCTGCCCCGACAACGCAGGCCAGAATTTCCAGCTGCGGTGTGCTGCGCGGCAGCGTGCGGGCCGTGTTCAGCCGTGCTTCGGCCTCGACGACGCCCAGCCTCCCGGCGGCCAGCTCACGGGAAAGCTCGTTCACGGCCTCGACCCTGCCCAGATGGACCGACACGGTGGGCACATGCCGCACCAGCGAGACGGCATCCCGCCCCGGCAGGTGCGCCGACGCAAAGATGCCGTTGGTCAGAACATAAACGTGGAAGTCCCGCACGCCGAGGCTGGCGGCCATGATCTCCATGGTCTGCTGCGCGCGGAACACCTCGCCGCCGTTTTCCAGCAGCGTCTGGCCCCGCGTCCATGACCAGCTCCAGCGCACGGTCAAAGATTGCCTCAGCCACGAATATTCTCCCGCACTGCGTTAAATTCCGGATAATGCGCGTAGAGATGCTGCGCGATTGCCTCCATGAGCAGGTAGTCATGCTCCGAGTCGATGTCGATGATGCCGGTGTCCATCATCACGCTGACGCCGATTTTGCCGCGCCAGAGCATGCCGTCGGTGTTCTCGGCCAGAAAATCCCGTTTGAAGACATAAATTGACGCATTGACGTCATACACGTCGGGCGCCTGCTGGCGGCCGGTGAACTCGCTGCGGCAGACCTGCTCGACGTGGTCGTCCACGGTCTTCACCATGTTGAACCACGGGTTGCGGCGCGCCTCGCAGACGCTGAACACGAGGTCGAGGTCAGCGCGCTTCTGCTTTACGGCAAAGGCGTTCTCGATGTCGGCGGCGGTGCGCAGCGGGCTGGTGATGTCCAAGTCCATATGCCAGTCGTAGGGCTGTCCGGCGCGCGCCTCCATGCGGCGCAGGCTGTCTTGATAGACGGCCATCTTCGGCACGCGGTCGCCGCCCAGCTCTGCGCCGCGCGGCAGGTAGACGACCTCGGGGTACTCGGCGGCGACAAGGCGGGCCAGATCCTCACTGTCGGTGTTCAGGGCGATGTCCACCTCCAGCTCGGGATGCTTTTGGATGAAAAGCTCTGCGGCGCTGAGTGAGTAGTAAACCAACGGCTTACCGCAGAAAACCTTCAGATTTTTGTTTTTGAAGCCCTTGCTGCCGGCGCGGCCGCAAATCGTGATGAGCAGACGATTCATTGTACATTCTCCCCCAAAGTCAGTTTCAGCACCTTCAGTGCCAGTGCGGGCGGGTTGCAGCTTTCGCCGCAGCCGGTCAGTGCGTAGTCAACAAAATACTCCATCTCCCGCTCATAGCGGCGGTTTACATCCTCCTCATAGTGCTGCACCGTACCGTCCGGCAGGGTCAGCGTTCCCTTGCCGAAGTCGGCCAGATAGCTGCCGTCCCGGCAGAAAAGCTCGATGCTGCGCCGGTAGCCGCGGCCGAAGTAGTCCAGATGCACCTCCGCCAGCAGCGTGGGATATTTTGCGATGTAAACAGAAAGATCGTCAGAGTCGATCTCCAGCTCGGAGTAGGTCCCCTTGAAATTGTACAGCTTTTCCGGCACACCGAAAAGCTCGACCAGATAATCCCACTCATGGATCAGGTCGATGGTGACGCCGCCGCCCAGCGCCTTGCGGGCACTGTAGACCGTGCGGTAGTCCACGCCGGGCCGCCAGTCGGGCAGATAACTTGAGCAGATGACCCTCGCGCAGTAGGGGTGCAGCGCGGGCAGCCGATCCTTGAGGGCCAGCATGGCACCGCACCACCGCATCGGCGCTGCCACATAGGCCTTTTGGCCGGCGGGCAGCAGCTCGTCCAGCGCAAGGCCGGTCTGCTCGGCCGAGAAGATCGGTTTCTCGATAAACAGCGCCTCGCCGCAGCCCTTGACCTGCCGCAATGCCTCGGCGTGCAGGCTGGTGGGGTTCGTGATGAACACCATATCATAGTGTGCCGGGGCGGCGGCCAGGTCGGTGTACTGGGCGTGCAGCAGCTCCGCCGCGCCGGGGCGCAGCGGGCGGGTCAGGTCACTGCGCAGAGCATCGGCCTGCAGGGTCCAGCCGCGGTCGGCGCAAAGGTTGGCAAGGTTTTTCAAATGGCGCGTCCCGATGGAGCCAAGCCCCACGAACAGCGCGGTGATGGTACGCATAGGTGTCCCCCTATTGCATAAATTTTTCTGGGGTTCTGTAGGGGCGAACATCGTTCGCCCGAGGGCGTGTGCGGCAAAGGCAAAGTGCCCGGGCGGATATGGAATCCGCCCCTACGCGCAGGGGGCGATGCCTGCATCGCTCCGGGAACCCGGCAGCCGCCGCACAGTGGACGGGCGAACGATGTTCGCCCTACAGTCTCAGCAAGGCAAAAAGCAGTTTTGATAGGAAAAAGGCTTACGAATTTTCAATTTTGTCCATCAGCTCAATCGCTTTCAGGTCTTTTTCAAAGCTCCAACGGGGCTGCTCCTCGCCCTTCAGCACGGCGAAGAAGTTCGTCAGCTCGTCCACATAGGCGTTCTCCACAATGTTGTCGCTATAGCGGCTGTCGTGCTCAAAGCTGGCGTAGGTGTCCACCGGCTGCTTATCCCCATCGCGGAATTCATACAGCGCCTTGGGGTTGCCCTCCCAGAAAAGGTGGATGCCGTCACCGAAGCACTCAAAGCTGCGCACGGCCTTGCGGCTGACAACATCGGCCGCCAGCACGCCCTGCGCGCCACCCTTGTGGCGCAGCAGCAGGGTCACGCAGTCGGGGGTACGGCAGACCGAGATCGCTGATCGTGTCCTTCTGCACCGTGACCGACTCCACATCGCCGAAGGCATCGAGCAGCCAGGGCAGATCAATGCCGAAGATCTCGCGCACGCCGCCGGTGCGGGCGTTGCCGACAAAGAAATTCTTATAGTTCTCCCACGGGTGCCAGTCGGGCAGATACTGCCCGATGTGATAGATATAATGCACCGGCTTGCCGAACGCTGCGACCTGCTGCTTGATATACTGTGTCTCGCGCCGGTAGAGCATGGTGGAGCAGAGGAAGAGCGGCAGCTGCTTTTCGGCAGCCTTGGCCATATTCTCGGCGTAGCCGTCCCGGACAAGGTTCAGCTCGGTAAAGACCGGCAGGCCGTTGTCCAGCAGCTCGCCGATGACGGCAGCGTGGGACAGCGGCGCCGTGCAGACCAGCGCGGCGTCCGGGTGCGCGGCGGCCACAGCCTCGGCAATGGACGGGTAGGCCTCGTCCGCCAGCGCCAGCTGCTTTGCCTCGGCGCGGCGGCCCTCGGCTGTGTCAACGCCGATGATCTGTATGGCGGCATCAATGCCCTTGGCCAGCCGGGCGCGGCGTTTGCCCATGCTGCCTAAGCCAACGATGAGAAGTTTCATACCAAAACGCTCCTTTGGGGGTCAAATTCAGGCACAGGGCCGTCATAAAATATTTTAGGTTTTGCAAAGTCAAAATTTTGCAGCACTGTGCAGATCTTTTCGCTTGTATTGCCGCCGTTGTAGGGGCTGCGCGCCGATGCCGCCACAGGGGCGAACGCTTTGGACAGCGCCTTGCGCAGTGCAGCCTCGATGGCAGCGCGCGGTCAGCATCGCAGCAAAAGCACATTGGCGCAGACGGTGCGCCCCGCCTGCCGCCTGCCGATGTTGACGGTCGGCACCCGGAAGGTCGGCGTTTCGACCACGCCCGAGGAGGAATTGCCCGCGACCAGCGCGGCGGTGTACTCCATCGCGGAGATAGCGCCTGAGGCCAAGGCTCTGCACAAAGCCGGCGCGGTCCGGGTGGGCAGCGGCAAAAGCCTGCATCATGCGGGTGCAGACCTCGCCGCCTGCATCGGCGTTGGAGCCGGTGATAAGCCAGAACACACCGTCCACGGCGGCCATAGCCGCGCACAGGGCCTGCACCTGCGCCGCCGGGCTGCCCGCATCGGGGGCGGTCTCGGGGTGGTAGGTCACCAGCGCAAAGGGCTGCATCAGGGGGAATCCTGTCGAATCGCACAATTCCCGGCGGCCCATTTTGGGCATTGTGCGGATATTTTCATCCCCCAGCCCGCCTACGCAGAACACTGTGCCGGGCGCCTCGCCCATACGCACGAGCCGCGCAGCGCTGTCGGCGCAGGACGGAAATGCACCGCTGCCATCTTGGAGATGCAGTGGCGGTAGTATTCATCGGCCGCGCCCAGCGTAACATCCCCGCCCGAGATATGGGCGATTGGGATATGCCGCGCGGCGGCCGCGGCCGCCACAGCGAAAATTTCAAACCGGTCGCCCAGCAGCAGCACCGCATCGGGCCGGTGGGCGGCAAAGTAATCATCAAAGACGGTCAATGTGCGGGCGATGGTTTTTGCAACAGGCTCCCCGGCGTCCTCGGTGAAGATGGGGAGCCTTGCCGCAATGGGAAAGCCGTCGTTTTCGATTTCGTGTACGGTTTCACCCAGACGCGGGCAGAGGTGCGCGCCGGTCACAACAAGCTGCAACGCCAGCATGTCCGACTTCGAGATTTTCTGTACCACCGGCCGCAGCAGGCCGTATTCCGCCCGCGTGGCGGTGACAATGCAGATGGTGCGCATAGAAATCTCAACTTTCTCGGGGACTGCCCGTATGGTTTTTTGCCGCCGCAAGCGGGCACGGCGGCCAGAGGGCTGGCCGCCCTACAGAACGGCGCTGCATCAAACTTCTATTTTTTCATCCTCCGCAAAATCGCGTTTTGCGGTTTGGCCCAAAATCTCATGCCAGCGCATGGGGGAGATACCGTCACCGGGGCGCTTGGTGGTGAGGTTTTCCTCGGTAAAGACCTCGCCTGCTTTGATCTGCCGTGCGGCCACGATGCTCTTGCGCGCAATAGCCTTGTTGGGGGCCTCGCTCTCGGTCAGGTGCTTGTGGCCGTCCCCGAGCGCCGCCTCGACATGGCGCACGGCCTCGACCATCGCCTTGAACTCGGTGGGGTCGAGGCTGGCTTTCTGGTCAGGGGCCGGGCAGGGATTTATCGAGCGTGAAGTGCTTTTCAATGACCTGCGCGCCCAGCACGGCGGCGGCCACATCGCACTCCCACCCGGGGGTGTGATCGGACAGGCCGACCGGCAGGCCGAACTGCTCATACAGCTCGATCATCGCGGTCAGGTTTGCGTCGTCCTCATACGGGGTGGGATATTGGGTGTTGCAGTGCAGGATCGTAACCTCAGGGCAGCCGCCGTCATCCAGCACGCCAAGTGCATCGGTGATCTCGTCAAGGTTGCTCATGCCGGTGGAGAGCAGGACCGGCGTTTTCAGCGCGGCCATTGCCTCCAGATACGGCAGGTTCGTGATCTCGCCCGAGGGGATCTTGAGCAGCGGCAGCCCCAGCGTGCCAAGGAACCGGACGCTGGGCAGATCGAACGGCGCCGAGAGATACTGGATGCCGATGGAGTCGCAGTATTCCTTCAGCTCCCGGTGGGCATCGAATGAGAAATGCAGCCGGCGGATCATCTCCAACTGGCTCTCGGCGGCATCGGTGGTCTGCTTCTGGTACTCTGCCTTTTGGGCAAACTTACTCACAACCAGCTCCGGCACGGCGGTCTGGTATTTTACAATATCCGCGCCGCACGCCTTGGCCACACGGGCCATCTCCTTGGCCATTTCCAGACTTCCGTTGTGGTTCACCCCGGCTTCGGCAATGATGGTGATAGGCATGGTAAAAAACCTCCGGTTTTTAAGATAAAAAGATAAAAAAATAGGTGGAGCGCCGCGCGGCGCAAAATTTTTATTTTCGCCCCTTGGCGAAAATCCCACATTTTTTATTATCTATTATCTTTTATCTATTATCTATCTTACTGCTGGTTTTCCAGCTTTCTGCGCATCTTCTCCAGCTCCTCCAGCTGGCCCATATCCATCCAGCTGCTCGCTGATGGGATAGACGCCGACCTTCTCACCGGCCTGGCGGTACCGCTCGATCACATCGGGGAAGCCGATGAACTCGCCGTCGCGCATCTCCTCAACAACGCGGGGCTCCACAACATAGACGCCGGTGTTCGTCAGGAAATCCAGCTCGGGCTTTTCGCGCATGGCGGCGATGCCGCCGTCCTCGCCCAGCTCCACCACACCGTAGGGCACCGTGTAGTGCTTGAAGGCGCAGATCATCGTGACAAGGTTGCCGTGGGCGCGGTGATACTCATAAATATCGCCGAAGTCCACATCCAGCAGCGTGTCACAGTTTGTAAAAAAGAACGGCGTACCGATTTTTCCCTTCAGCAGGCAAAGCCCGCCGCCGGTACCCATAAAGACATCCTCATCGGCGAAATTGACATGGTAGTCCTTTTCCAGCTCGTTGAAATAGGACTTGATCATCCCTTTTTGTAGTTGACGATCATCGTAAAATCATGGCAGCCGAAATCCCGGAACCGGTCCATGATCATCTCGGCGATGGGCTGCTCCCCCACCGGGATCAGCGGCTTGGGCAGGATCTTGGTGTAGGGGTACAGCCGGGTACCCAGACCGCCCGCCATCATGACAACGGGGATATCGACCTGCTTGCGGTTGTCCACATCAAGGCCGTGAGCAAAGATAATATCGGTGATGATGCCGCGCTTATTCAGCACAGGCAGCGCGTCAATGCAGTATTTCTGCAAAATGCTGCGCGCCTTGCCGCGCTCCGCCACCGAGACGCTGAGCGGGTGGTAGTTTGCCGCGTTGTCAACGGTCTGGTCGGGTGTGCCGCCCCGCAGGAAAAACTTGCGGATGTCGCCATCGGTGATGACGGCCTTCAGCTTGCCCTCCGGCGCGATGAACAGAATGCGCTGGCCGGTCTCGTCCAGCTTGCGCAGTGTTTCCAGCACCGTGGCGGTAGGCTCAATAAAGAGTTCTTCAACTTTGATCAAGGGTGGTCCCCCTTTGACATTTAGTAAAGGCAATACCGCATAATTCTAAGTGCCGATACGGCGAGCGAGGTGCGGCAGCTGCTAAGCCAAAAGCGCAGATAATACTTTGTGTATTATCGAGCATTTTGGCAACGCAGATGTCGTGCCGCAGCCGCCGGAGCGGTTGATAGGCGGGAATGCGGTGTTGCCCTATAGGTGGCCCCAAGCGCCGGATGGGGCGGCGCTTCCGTGTTTGCCCGTTCACGGACTGCTGCGGAAAGTCCGCCCCTCATCAGTCACCTTCGGTGACAGCTTCCCCCCCTCGGGGGAAGCCTTATTTCAGCAGCCCCAGCACCGCTTCGATCACGCGGTCACAGTCCTCAAAAGACAGGTTCGTGGAGCAGGGCAGGTTGACAATGTACTTGCGGTAGTCCAGCGCCTTGTCCAGACCGTAGCCTCGTTGCGGGGGTAGTCGGCCTGCTCATGGATGAGCGCCCACACCGGGCGGGTCTGGATCTGCTGTGCCTGCAGCTTTTCAATCACAGTGTCGCGGTCAAGACCGGCATCCTTCACATACAGGCTGAAGAACCAGTGGTTGAGCGGCACGCCTCCTCACGGAAGGGCAGGATGCGCAGCCCCTTGACGCCGTCCAGCGCCGCCGCATAGCGGTCATACAGCTCCTTTTTATGGGCGATGAACCCCTCAAGCCGCTCCAGCTGGGCAATGCCGAGGCTGGCCTGCACATTGGTCATGCGGTAGTTGTAGCCGACCTCATCATGCAGGAACTGCAGCATATCGGCCTTGGCCTGGGTGGAGAGGTGCTTGGCATGCTCGGCCCAGTCGGCGTGGTTGGATACCACCGCGCCGCCCGCGCCGGTCGTGATGATCTTGTTGCCGTTGAAGCTGTAGCAGCCGATGTCGCCGATGGTGCCTGCAAACCGGCCCTCATAGGGACCGTCGGTGCAGCGGGTGCCGAGGGCCTCGGTCGCGTCCTCGATCACAATAAGGCCGTACCGCTTGGCAATCGCCATCAGGCGGGGCATGTCGGCCATGTTGCCAAACACATGCACGACCTCCAGCGCCTTGACGTGGGCGCCGGTCTTTTTGTTGTACAGCTTGCCGCCCCGCAGCTCGCAGTGGTTCGCACAGAAATCCTCCACCGCGTCGGGGTCAATGCACAGGCTGTCGTCGCAGCCAATGAAAATCGGCTCGGCCCCCACATAGCGGGTCAGCGGGTTGACGGCGGCGATAAAGGTCAGCGTCGGGACGATGACCTCATCCCCGCGGGTAATGCCGGCAGCCATGGCCGCCAGATGCAGCGCGCTGGTACCGGCGTTGCAGGCCACGGCGCGGGGGCATACCCACATAGGCGGCGAGCTTTTCCTCAAACTCGGTGACCTTGCCGCCGCTGGTCGATACCCAGCCGGAAGTGATGGCCAGCCCGGCGAGCTCGGCCTCACGCGCGCCGAAATTCGGGACAGAAAGCGGGATAAATCCAGACATAGCAAATGCCTCCATACTATAGCAGTCCGGCCGGACAGCCCGGCGGACACAATTTTACAAATATTCTATTGTATTATACCGCTTTTTGGGCAATAGGGCAAGAAAAAGATATGTCTGCCCTCTGCAAAACGGCACTGCGCGTTTTTGACAGCGGGGCCCGGTTCTTTGTATAATGGTACAAAAAACAACTGGAGCTTTGCCTTATGAAAAAACTTTCCGGCTGGTGCCGCGCTCACCGGGGCGGGCTGGCCGCGCTGGCGGGCGGCGGCGCGGCGCTGGGGGTATTTGCGGCGGCACGCAGCAGCCGCACTGCCATGGACTGGTGGCTTGCGCATATTTCGATGCCCGTCAAGCGGGGCATCTCGTTTGCGGTGGACCCGCTGCCCTTCAGCGCCTGCGAGCTGGGTGCCACGGTGCTCTGCCTCGGTGCGCTGGCCCTGCTGGTGCGGGCGGTGCGCCGCCGCAGGCTGGCCAACTGGGCGCTGCATACCGCTGTGCTGCTGGTCTGGGGCTATGCCGGGGTCTGCGCCCTGTGGGGCACCCAGTACTACGGCACCGGCTTTGCCGAGAAGGCCGGTATGACCGCGCCGCCCGTCAGCACCGAGACACTGGCCGCCGTGACCGACTGGTTTGCCGAAAGGGTCAACGAAACGGCCCCCCTGACCGAGCGGGACGCAAACGGCCTGTTTGCCGTTGACAAGGCCGAAATCTTTGCCGGCTGCAGCGGCCTGTATGACCCGCTGACGGAGCGCTGGCCCTTTCTCTCCGGGCCGGAGCGCCGCCCCAAGCCTGCTGTCTACTCCAAGCTGATGAGCGCATGGGGCTTCACCGGCTACCTCTGCCCGCTGGTCGGCGAAAGCACGCTGAATGTCGATTGCCCGGCGGTCTTTCTGCCGGTGACGATCGCCCATGAGCTGGCGCATCAGCGCGGTGTCGCGCCCGAGCAGGAGGCAAATTTTGTCGGCGTGATGGCGGCCACCGCCAGCGGCAGGGCCGCGTACCGGTATTCCGGGTGGCTGTTCGGCTATCTGCATCTGTCCAACGCGCTCTACACGGCCGACCCGGCGCGCGCCGCTGAGAGCTACCGCCTTTTGTGCGCCGAGGCCCAGGCAGACCTTGCCGCCAACAACGCCTACTGGAAGCAGTGGGAGGGTCCCGTGCGCGAGACCGGCGAAAAGGTATACACCACCTTTTTGCAGGGCTACGGCCAGACGCTGGGTATGCGCAGCTACGGTGCCTGCGTGGACCTGTTGGTCGAAGAATTTTTGCCCAACACAACCGCTGGTGACTGACCGGCACCCCAACCGCAATATGACTGAAGAAATGTTTCCGGCGTGTCACATTTTCAACATTCGTGCCGCTTCTTCGTGGAAAATTTCGGCGTTTTTCTGTACAGCTTTTTCCCCTGCCCCCTTGCGGCGGGGGGATTTTTCATGGTATGATGCATTATGTAAAGTTTTATCCAAAAACAGCGCCGCAGGATGCGGCCATACCACGATGACCACTGTGAGGAACAGGAATGTTTAATAAAAAGAACCCGATGCGGTATTTCTCCGGCAGCACCTTTGTGCGGCTGCCGCTGTACAAGCTGGCGGCCGGCGGCACGGCGGTGGCGCTGACGGCCAGCATTGGTCTGGGCGCATTTGCCGCAGGCTTTACGCCGTTCACCACCCCCGAGCCGAGCCCGACACCCGTTGTGACCGCCACGCCCGAGACTGCGGCCACGCCGACCCCCTCCCCCTCGCCAAGCCCGACACCGGAGCCGGACAAGCCGCTGACGCTCGAGGCCAGCGTGATCCAGCAGGATGTCGGCGTGACGCTGTTTGTTGAGCCGGCCACCGATGAGACGGCCCCCGCACAGACCGCCGCCCCCGACCCGGATGCTGAAGAAGAACCGGATAAGACCCCGCTGCTGGGTGTGGAGGCCACCGTCACCCTGACCGATGCCAAGGGTCAGGCCACCGACTACCCGCTGGACACCGAGACCGGCACAGCGCTGGCCGAGGATGTGACCCCCGGCGACTACACCGTGGCGGTGCAGCCCATTGAGGGGTACATAATGCCTGAGGCGCAGGCCGTGACCGTCAAGGAGAAGGTCGTCTACAAGGCCGATGTGCAGGCCGTCAAGGAGAAGATCGTTCAGGCCAGTCAGGTCAACGAGAGCGCCGAGGACTCCGGCGTCAGCAACGCCGGGTCGGCCCCCATTGCCAACGAGGTGACCGACACCGTCACCTACGCCGACAGCGCCCGGACGGAGGTCGGCACCAAGACCACCTACACCGCAAAGCTGAGCAGCAGCGGACACCTGCTGCTGGCTGACGGCAGCGAGGCCCCCTACTGGCCCGTCTACCGGGACGGCACCAAGGAGCTGATCGGCGCGACCCGCGACACAAGCTACGCCGCAAACAGCAACACCGCCGCCTGGGCGGCAGGCGCAAGGGATTCCATCACACTGCTTGGCGCTGCCAGCCAGCGCATGGCGTGGGTCCACCGCGAGGACGCCCCCGGCGAGAGCACTGCCCTGAACGAGAGCGCCACCACAACCCCCGCCGCCGAAACGACCCCGGAGCCGACCACTGAAACGACCACCGAGCCGACTGCGACCCCCGAGCCCACCCCGGAGCCGAGCAATGAGCCGACTGCCACGCCCGAGCCGACCGCAGCACCGACCCCGGAGCCGACCGTGACACCCGAGCCGACTGTTACCCCCACACCGGAGCCGACCGCAGCGCCGACCCCCGTTGACCCCACCGCCGGCTGGCCCAGCGACATCGAGGCCAAGGATCTGGCCGGGTACGGCTTTGCCGTGACAAGCACCGACACCACCCAGTATGAGTACACCGGCTGGCAGGATATAGACGGTGTGACCTACTATTACGACCCCGCGACCCACCAGCCGGTCACCGGCCAGCAGGTCATTCAGGGCAACATCTACACCTTCGGTGCGGACGGCGCGCTGAACCGCACGGCGCGCGGCATTGATGTTTCGAAGTTCCAAGGCAGCATCGACTGGAACGCCGTCAAAAACGATGGCATCACCTTCGCCATCATCCGCTGCGGCTACCGCGGCTACGGCAGCGGCGCACTGGTCGAGGATTCGACCTACCGCCGCAACATTCAGGGGCGCCATCAACGCCGGGCTCAAGGTCGGCGTCTACTTCTACAGTCAGGCCATCAATGAGCAGGAGGCCGTTGAGGAGGCCAGCATGGTGCTGAGCCTTGTCAGCGGCTACAGCCTCGCCGCTCGGCGTCTATTACGACACCGAGAGCGTGAGCGGCGGCCGCGCCAACGCACTGAGCGCGGCTGAGCGCACCGCCTGTGCGGTCGCCTTCTGCGACGACGAGCCGCGGCGCAGGCTACCGCGCCGGCGTCTACTCCTACGCAAGCTGGTTCTACAACGCATTGAATTTTGCGAACATCAGCAAGTACAACATCTGGATCGCCCAGTACCGCGACAAGCTGAGCTTCAGCTACAAGTACAACATCTGGCAGTACACCGGCTCCGGCCGCGTCAACGGCATCTCCAAGCCCGTGGATATGAATATCGGGTAAAATAAAAGCACCTGCGTTTTCGGACGCAGGTGTTACGTTATGGAAGCCTTCTCCCTCGGGAGAAGGTGGCCGAGGCTCCGACCAAGGCCGGATGAGGGCAAAGCCCGCCATAGCGGCCCGTGAACGGACTACAGCGGTAAGGTCTACCCTCATCAGTCAGCGGACGGGGCCGCTGACAGCTTCCCCCAAGGGGGAAGCCTTATTTGTTTGTATAGCAGCTCATCTTGGCGCTTGCACCGCCGCGGATCTGGCCGCTGCCGCGGATGATGTACTTGTAGGTACACAGCTCCGCCAGACCCATGGGGCCGCGGGCGTGGAGCTTCTGGGTGCTGATGCCCATCTCGCAGCCGAGGCCGAACTCTCCGCCATCGGTAAAGCGGGTGCTGGCGTTGACATAGACCGCCGCGCTGTCCACACAGGCCGTGAACCGCTGGGCTGCAGCGGCATCGGCTGTAATGATGGCCTCGCTGTGGTGGGTGGAGTGTCTGGCAATGTGGGCGATCGCCGCATCGACATCTTCCACGACCGCCACGCTCAGCTTGTAGTCGAGATACTCAGTGTCAAAATCCTCGGCCGCAGCGGGTACACCGTCGATGATGGCGGCGGCCTGCGCGTCCAGATGCAGCTCCACCGGGGGTCAGCCCCGCCGCAATGCGGTCCGCGACAAGCGCTGCGCAAGCATCGGCAGAAACTCGGCCGCCACATCCCGGTGTACCAGCAGCGCCTCCTCGGCGTTGCAGACGCTGGGGCGGCTCGTCTTGGCGTTTTTCCACAATATCGACCGCCATCGCAAGGTCGGCGGCCTTGTCCACATAGACATGGCAGATGCCGGTGCCGGTCTGGATGCAGGGCACGGTGGCATTCTCGACACAGGCGCGGATCAGCCCGGCACCGCCGCGGGGGATCAGCAGATCCACCAGCCCATCGGCGGTCATCAGCTCGTTGGCACTGGCGTGGGATGTATCTTCAATCAGGCTCACGGCGCACTCCGGCAGGCGGGCCCTTGCGCAAACCCGCGCGCAGTGCCTCCACAATGGCGTGGCAGCTGGCCCAGGCATCGCGGCCGCAGCGCAGCACGCAGGCGCTGCCCGCCTTGGGGCAAGCGCGGCGGCATCGCTGGTGACATTGGGGCGGCTCTCATAGATGATGGCAATGACACCCATCGGCACAGCGGTCTTTTCAATGACAAGGCCGTTGGGGCGCACGATCTTGCGCAGCACATCGCCCACCGGGTCCGGCAGCGCCGCGACCTCCCGCATACCCTTGGCCATGTCGGTCAGGCGGCTGCGGGTCAGGGCCAGACGGTCCAGCATCACATCGCTGACACGGCCCCGGGCGTTTTCTACATCCTGCTGGTTGGCAGCCAGAATCGCGTCCGATGCGGCGATCAGCGCGACCGCCATCGCCTCCAGCGCAGCATTTTTGGTGTCGGTGTCGGCCAGCGCCAGCGGCATACGGGCTGCCTGCGCAGCCTGCAGAATTTCCTGTGTAGTCATGGGGTCAGACCTCCCTTATGCTTTACGGCCCACAAAGCGGGTGCCCACAGGCTTGCCCTCCACAATATCGTAGAGCACCTCGGCGTGGGCGCCGTTGGTGATGATCATATCCACACCCGCAGCGGTCGCACGCTTGGCGGCCGTGACCTTCGTCAGCATGCCGCCGGTGCCCAGCGAGGAGCCTGCGCCGCCCGCCAGCAGCTCGATTTCCGGCGTGATCTCCTCGACCACCGGGATCAGCTCGGCCTCGGGGTGGGGTGCGGGTCGGCGGTATACAGCCCGTCAATGTCGGACAGCAGCACGACCAGATCGGCGTGGATGCAGGTGGCCACCAGCGCGGCCAGCGTGTCATTGTCACCCAGAGAGTATTCCTCGCAGGCGACGGGGTCATTTTCGTTGATGATGGGGATGGCACGCAGCTGCAGCAGCCGCTCAAGCGTGTTCTGCAGGTTGCGGCGGCGCTGTTCGTGGTCGAAATCCTCCCATGTCAGCAGCATCTGGGCCACGGTATGATTGTACTGGCCGAACAGCCGGTCATAGGTGTACATCAGCTCGCACTGGCCCACAGCGGCCGCCGCCTGCTTGGTCGTGATGTCGGATGGCTTTTCGATCTGCAGCTTGCCGACACCCAGCCCGGTCGCCGCCGAGGATACCACGATCAGCTGGTGACCGGCGTTCTGAATATCGCTCCACACCTTGACAAGATCCTCAGTATGGCGGATGTTGAGCAGCCCGCCGGGGTGTGCCAGCGTGCTTGTGCCTACTTTAACGACGATACGCATAAAAGTTCTCTTTCTATTCCCGCTTGGCAAACGCTTTGTAGGGGTGAGCATTGCTCGCCCCTCAGGGGCGTCTGCCGTGCGGGGTATTTTCCCGGAAAAGCGCTGCTTTCCGTCAGGTCTGCGGGCGAGCAATGCTCGCCCCTACATTCTCGGAAGGGTTTATTTCTTTCCCAGATCCTTTGTTTTCTCATAGGCGGCCAGCACGGCATCCGTGACAGCCCGCGGAAGGCGCGCTCCTCCAACAGGCGCACGCCCTGAATGGTCGAGCCGCCGGGGCTGCAGACGGCGTCCTTCAGCTCGCCGGGGTGCTTGCCGGTCTCCAGCACCATGCGGGCGCTGCCCAGCAGCATCTGGGCGGCATACTCCTGCGCCTTTGGCGCGGGGCAGGCCGGCCGCCACGCCGCCGTCAGCCAGTGCCTCGATAAACTGGTACGCCCACGCGGGGCCGCAGCCGGACACGGCGCTGGCCGCGTCCATCATGCCCTCGGGCACGGCGTCCAGACGGCCGGCGGGGGCCATTGCGGCAAGCCACTCGGCCATATTTTTTCAGGCTCCACATCGTCGGAGCAGTACTGGATCATGCCATCACCCAGCGCCACGGGGGTGTTGGGCATCATGCGGATGATCGGATAGCCGCTGCCCGCCATCATCCGGATCTGCTGCATTGAGAGACCGGCCGCCATCGTGACCAGCACAAAGGGGCGGCTCTCGGCGCGGGACTCCAGCGTGGCAGAAAGCTCGTCCAGCATGTCGGCCATCATCTGGGGCTTGACGCCCAGAAAAATAAAGTCGCAGATGCCCGCGACCTGCTCATTCGTACCGCAGGCGCAGCCCAGCTCACCGGCCAGCTTCTCCGCCTTGGCGGGCGTGCGGTTGGCCAGCAGCACATCCCCTGCTCCGGCGCCCTTGCAGACTGCGCGCGCCACGGCACTTCCCATATTGCCACAGCCGATAAAACCGTATTTCATCGTGAACCCCCTATACCTTATTTTTATACAGTATAATGGTAGTACAGCGGGGCCGTTTTGTCAACGGAAAAAGGCTTCTCCCCTGGGGAGAAGCTGGCCGCGAAGCGGTCTGATGAGGGGAGAGCCTGCCGCAGCGACCCTTTGACCGGGCAAAGCGGCCAAGCGCGCTCCCCTCATCCGGCCCGGGACCTTTCCCCTCCGGGGAAGGCTTTGGGTCTGGATTTTTGCGGTGGATTTGCTATAATGTGGGTAACGGACAATTTGTAGGGGCGGCGTCCTCGACGCCCCGCAGCAGAGCAAAAGGAGCACACTATGCAATATGTCAACTTTGGTCAAACCGGCCTGAAAATTTCCCGCCTGGGGTTCGGCGGCATCCCGATCCAACGCATCGACCAGCCCGGCACGCGGGAACTGCTCCTCGCTGCCCATAAGGCCGGCGTCAACTACATCGACACTGCGCGCGCCTACACAGTCAGCGAGGCGTGGATCGGCCAGTCCCTCGAGGAGGCCGGCCTGCGGGATGACTTTATCCTTGCTACAAAATGCCGCGCCCTGACAAAGGCCGACATGGAGGCTGAGCTTGCCACCAGCCTGAAGAACCTGCGCACCGACCACATCGAGGTGTTCCAGTTCCACAACCCCAGCATGGAGGGGCTCAATACCATCCTTGCGCCCGGCGGTGCGATGGAGGCCCTGCTGGAGGCAAAAGCGCGCGGCGTTGTCGGGCACATCGGCATCACGGCGCATCTGGCCGCTGTGTTTGAGGCCGCGCTCGACATTCCCGAGATCGAAACGATCATGTTCCCCTACAACATTGTGGAGCAGCAGGGCAAGGCGCTCATCGACCGCTGCGCCGCTGCAGGCAAGGCGTTCATCGACATGAAGCCGCTGGCCGGCGGTGCGATCGAGGACGGCCGTCTGGCGCTGCGGTATGTGCTGTCCAACCCGGCGGTGACGGTTGCCATCCCGGGCATGGCAACGGTGGATGAGCTGGAAAACAACGCAGCGGGCGCGGCCAACATTGCCCCGCTTACCGCCGCGGAGGAGGCGGCCTGCCAGTCCGTCCGCGATGCGCTGGGCACCCAGTTCTGCCGCCGCTGCAACTACTGTGCCCCCTGCACGGTGGGCATCTCGATCCCCAGCGTCTTTCTGTTTCAGGGGTACTTAAACCGGTACGGCCTGCAGCAGTGGGGCCGCGAGCGGTACGCCACCCTGCAGACCAAAGCCGGGGCCTGCATCCAGTGCGGCGCCTGTGAGCCGCGCTGCCCGTACAACCTGCCGATCCGCAAAATGATGAAAAAAGCCGCCGAGGATTTTGGGGAATAACCAACCAAACTGCATATACGCAAAAGAGCATGCCGCAGCGGCATGCTCTTTTCTTACCACAAATTATAGGTCAGGATCGGCACATTGTAGGACACGCCGCACAGCAGCATGACAAGGAAGCAGATGCCGCTTGCCAGATGCCAGACCAGCGCCAGCCCGCAGAGGACCAGCCGCCACCGCGGTGCTTTTGGCACGGCACTGCGCAAGGAAAACGCTGACCGATTCCAGCCAGAATGCCCAGAAGCAGATGAACGGCCCCCACCAGAGATTGGCGTGGTAGAGCCGCTCGCCGCTCTCGACCAGCAGCAGGGCCTCGGCCATCGAGACCGCAAAGGTGAACAGGCTGAACCGGTAGCGAAAGCTTTTCCACGCCGCACGGCCCAGCAGCAGCCCCACAGCCGCCGCAAAGACGAAGGAGCGGGCCAGCCCCAGCACCCCGGCCTCGTTGAAGGGGCCCCACAGCATACGGTGATGGTCAAACGGCACCGTGAAGATAAGCCGGATGCCCGAATCCTCCGCTGCAAACAGCACCCTTGCCTGCACAAAGCAGAGCGCCACACCGGGGAAAACGCTGCAGCCCATAAGGATCTCGTTTTTCAGGTTTTTAGCGCGGCTGCGCACAAAATCCGCAATCAGAAGCACCAGCAGCGCCGGGGCAAATGCAAAGATCAGGTTGGCCTTAAAGCTGGTGGCCACGGTCAGCAGCACCGTGTACACCGCGTAGCTGCGCAGATCCAGCCGACCACGCACCGTGGGCCAAACGCGGTAAAATGCAAGCATCGTCAGCAGCGCAAAGGGGGCCAGCATGATGTAGGTCGTGTTATGGTAGATCGTGCCGCCCACCGTGCCCTGATACCAGTAGCCGCCCCGGGGCATCCAGACCGCCGTGGCCAGATTGACCGCAAGGCTGACAAGCAGCCGCACCGGGCGGGGGGCTTTCCGGCAGGGCCGCCCGCAGCCCCCACGCAAACACCGCGACCGCCGCCAGATGGAACACCGCCAGCAGCACGGCAATGCCGATGCGCCCGGCGACATCGTAGGCCGGGCCGATGAGCAGCGACACGGTGGAGTAGATCATGCCCCTGCTGCGCAAAGTACAGATGCTGCCCCAGATCGGAGGTGTACGGGTCATCGCCGCCGCCGGGGCTGCACAGCTGTTGGTAATGCAGCCAGACCATCGCCGCGCCGAACACCGCCAGCGCCAGCAAACAGACAATAGTCAGTATAGCATTCTTTTGTTGCTTGCTTTTCGTCACAGTACTATGCCCCACATTTCTTGCAGCAGGTAGCTTTCAGTGCCGATCATGACCGCATAGGATACCCCAGCCAACATCAGCCCTAAGAACACGATACCGCTGATGACATGCCAAACGAACGTCCCGCAGCACAAAACCGATGTAGCAGCCTCTACCGGCGTGCGTATTTTTTTGTGCAGAGAGCACAGCAATTGAATCAATGATTCCAGCAGCAGGATATCATAGCAGATGAATGCGCCCCACCACAAGTTACCGTCATACATACGGCTGCCAGTCTCAGTCAGGCAGATGCCCTCGGCCAGCGAAACGGCGAACAACAGCAGACTGAACTTATAGGCACAGGCACTGCGCCACTGCCGGAACAGCAACAAAAAAACACTGCCCCCACAAACACCAGTGAGCGCGCAAGACCATGCTTGGCATTGTAATTAAAAAACGCCCCACAACACTTTTTCCGGATCAAAATTCGTGGTAAAGATCAGTGCAATGCCGGAATCATCACCACCAGCAAACAGCACCTTTGCCTGAACGATGCAGAGTAGAATTCCCGGCAACACTGCGCAGCCAAGCCAGATTTCCCCACTTGAGAGCCTTGCCGCGGGTGCAGATAAGATCACCTACCAGCATCGCCAATAGAGCCGGAGCAAAGGCAAAAAGGTAGCTAGGCTTAATGGCTGTTGCCACAGTAAGTAATATCATCAGCGTCATCCATCTGCGCCATTGCAGCTGACCGTGATGCTCTGCCAATGATAGAAAAACCAAAAATGCTATGAGCGCCAGCGGCTGTAACATAATGTAGGTAGTATTGTGATAGATTGTACCAGTGATAGCGCCGAAATACCAGTAACCGCCGTTAGGCATCCAAACCGCTTGGCATAGGTTTGCAGCCAGCGACCAAAGCAACGCTCCACCGGGGCATACCTGCGGCACAGCCTTACGAATAGCCCAAGCAATAGTCAGCAGTGTCAGCAGGTTGACAGCGCCCAGAAACACCGCTGTACCCAGATTACCTCCGATACCAAATACAAACCGCAGCAAAATTGTGACCAGCGAAAAGCCTGTGTTGCCCATGGCACGCCCCGCCATGTGGGCCGGAATATCCGAGTAATAGTATCCGGTGGAAATCAGTTGTTGGTAGTGCAACCAAACCATCAGCAAGGCAAATACCGCTGTACCCAGCAGCCCCAGCCCCCCACAACAGCCGTTCTTTTTTTGTTCTGTGCCAAAGCGGCACCTCCTTGTGTAATGGCTTCCCCACGGGGAAGCTGTCAGCGGCTTGACCGCTGACTGATGAGGGGCGGCCTTGCCGATGCAGACCGTTCGACGAGTTGCTGTGGCACACGCCCCTCATCCGGCGCTGCGGCGCCACCTTCCCCCAAAAGGGGAAGGCAAAGAAATTACTCCAGCCGAATACTCTCTGCCAGCACTGTGCCTTCCAACTGCACCAGGGTGGCGGTTTTTTCGGCGTAGACCTCGGTGCGCTTCTGCTCGCCGTCCGCTGTTGTGTAGTACAGCACGGCATACTGCGCTGTACCGGCGGGCAAGCAGACCGTCACATCGGTCAGTGCATCGGGGTTTGCGCCATAGCCCAGACCGCACCACGCAATGTCGTAGTGCTTGTCCTGCCCCAGCGTAAAGCCCAGCCGGTAGACCGCCTCATCATCGGCGTGATCCTCGGTACGCCAGACCTGCAGCGCATGGGCATTGGCGTCCTGATCGTGATACCGCAGGAAGAAAGCGTTTTCCCGCCACGGGATGGCCGCCCCAGATCATGAAATCGGTCACGACCGGCGTGTCGGTGCCGGCGGCATCGGCCAGACCGGCGGCGACACCCTCGCCAAACACCGTGTAGGCACGGCCGCCCGCCTCATAGGCCGAGCGGGTCGCGGCGCGCTGCCAGACGACCGAGCCCGCCATGCAGACAGCCAGCAAAGCATACAGCACGGCGCGGCGCTTTGGCCACCATGCCTTGCCGCGCGCCCAGCGCAGCAGTGCGACCAGCACAGCCAGCGCCATCAGGCCGACGCCGTAGCTTTCGACCGTCTGGGGGATGTAGCCGTGCCGCCAGTCCACCTGACCGGGCTGCTGGTATTTGGGCGAAAGCCCGATCAGCAGCGCCGGGGCGGAGAGCATGGCAAGGCCGGTAAGGAACAGCAAAAGGTTCTGCTTTTTGTTCGGCAGCGTATCCAGTGCGGCCAGCGCGGCCACGGCGGCCCCTGCGACCATAACGCCGCAGAGGACATCCGCCGGATGGATGCTGCCCGGGCGGACGCGGCCCGCCAGCATCGCGTTGAGCGGGAAGCCCGCCGACATCTGCATCAGCCAGGTGCGCAGCAGCGCGGGAATGTCAAAGTTCGGCGATATGCCGTCAATGCCCTGCACATCACCCGCAAGGATGCCTGCGGCCCGCAGCGTGTTGGCAAGCCGCGCCCCCATGTTGAAGGCCAGCGTCACGCACTCGCCCAGGAACACCGGCACCGTCAGCCGCAGCGCATCGCGCGCCTTATCGGTGTACAGCCACGCAAGGCCGAAAATCGGCACGATATAGGTAAAGCCGATCTCAAAGGTGGCACAGCACTGGAAGGCGCAGTACCCTGCCAGCACGGCCCAACGCTTGTGCCCGGTGTCCTGCCAGCGCAGCACGGCCAGCCCTGCCACAAGGGCGGGCAGCAGCGTGCTTTGCACCAGCGCACCGTAAGAATACAGACTGTTGCCCGTAGAGTCCTGCCAGACGCTGAACATCATCGGCAGCAGGCAAAGGCAGGCGATGCCCAGCTTTTTGCTGCGGGACGCCTTGCCGACCAGCCATGCGGTCAGCACAATGTCCGCGTAGGTCCACGCCAGAATGTACAGGCGGTAGCCGACCAGATCCCCCAGAAACCAGCTTGTCAGCCCGCGCACCGGCGGCGAGGAGAACGGCCGGAACCGCCCGTTCTGCAGCGTAAACTGCACCCACAGATCGCCGAGGTAGTCCAGCACGCTCTGCCCAAAGGAGGTATGGGTAATATAGTAGTAGTTCTGCAGGTTGATCAGCTCATCATCGCCGCCGAGCGGGGCGCAGGTCGTGATGCTGAGATACCACCAGCCGAACACAACCGACACCGCACAGAGGGCAGGCCAGAACCATCGCTTTTCCGTCAGTTTTTGCAGTTTCATCCGTCACTCCTGCCCGAGCGGGATATAGCAGAGCATCCCGCTCTCACTTGTGATGACATCGCCCGGCGCACAGCCTGCGGCGGCGGTCAGCCCCGCCAGCGTGGCCTGCTGGTCCTCCACGGCATAGCCGTCCAGATCCAGATAGATGCCGGTCATGCCCTGCGCGCGCAGCTCGGCAACCATTGCCTCAGGCTCGAGCGCGCTGGTCTCCTTGTACCAGAGATCATTTTGGGTGCCGTAGCCCGCGCCGTAGCTGAATTTCAGCGTCTTGCTGTGCAGCGGGCCGCGCAGCAGCGTGTAGTCCCACATATTGTTGAGCGAGCCGTTCTCAAAATTTTTCATATACGGCAGCGTAAAGAGCATCGCGCCCTCCCCCGCTGCGTCCTCGACCTCCGCCATAAAGGCAGCGTCCTGATACCAGATCTGCTGGACCTTTTCGTAATCCGGGGTGAAAAGCCCCTGCTGCTCCCAATAGCCGTAGCCCAGCAGCAGCACCGCTGCCGCCAGCAGCGCCCCGCGGCGGCGGCCGGTAAACTGCGTCAGCAGCTTTTCCGCCGTCAGGCCCACGGCCAGCAGCGCAAAAAACGCAATATAGGGGCTGATGCGGTTATAGCCGCGGATGAACCGCACAAGGATGCCGATGATGCCGCCGAAGCCCGCAATGGTCGCCAGCAGCAACGCCATGACATTCAGGCGGCTCAGCAGCCAAAGACGGTCGCCAAGGCGCGGCGTCCCGGTTTTGCCGGCCCGCCAGTCCCAGTTGCGCAGCAGCAGAACGAGCAGCGCCAGAAAGCCCAGCACACCCACAATGCCGAGGTAGCCGTAGGCATTCTCGTTGTACATGGGACCTTCATCAGTGGTCAGGATACGGAAGTAACGCCCCAGCCAGTTTGCAAGCTTCTGCACGCCGTACCCGTTGGGGGAGAGCAGCAGCGAGCTGATGCGCAGGCTGTAGATGTCCGCGCCGACCGGGCTGCGGTAGACGCCGTTGGTCAGCGTGCTGCCCTGCCCGTTGAGGATGCCCAGCACCATCGGGAAGAAGTCGGGGATCATCCAGCCAACGATCTCGGCGATCGTCACAAGGCAGGGCAGGCCCACGCGCCAGCTGCGTTCCCGCAGCATCAGGCAGAGCGCCGTGACGCAGAGGAAAAAGCAGGTGAAATACGGGTAGTAGGCCGCGCCGTTGTTGGCAATGCCCCACGCCATGGCCAGAGCCAGCCAGTTGCGCTTGTTCCTGAAAAAGCCCCTGCCCGGGCGGTTGAAGGCGGGGTCCTCGGCACACCAGAGGCAGAGCAGCACTGAGAACGGCACGAACTCGCAGGCGGCCAGCATCATATGGCCCGCCATCCGCTGCTGCACATAGGGCGTCATGCCGAAGGTGAGGCCGAACGCGAAGCTGAGCCACCGCCGCAGCCCCACCATCCGGAACACCGCATAGGCCGCCAGCGCGTTGGCAAAGGGGATGACCAGCACATAGAGGTTGAACACCGTGCCGGTGTCCTTTGTGAACAGGCCGACAAACCAGACAAAAATGTCATAGATCAGGTCGTAGTTCGGGTTATACTTGCCCGCGACCTCATAGAACGGCCAGCCGAGCGAGCCGGTCAGCTCGCCATAGCTGCGCTGCACCTGCCCGACCCAGTAGATGCCGTCACCGCCGTAAAGCATCGGTGCGTGCCAGTCCAGACGCCACAGCTGGAAGAACCAGTATTCACTCAGGGCCACCGCCGCCAGCAGCAGCGCAACGGTCAGAATTTCCCGGGTCAGGTTTTGTTTTGATTTTGGCATGGAGTCTCCTTTAAAAGTTCTGCCTTCCCCCATGGGGGAAGGTGGCCCGCAGGGCCGGATGAGGGGCGGGTGTATCGTTATTGCCCTGTAATGGGTGCCGCGGAAAGCTTGCCCCTCATCAGTCCGCTTCGCGGACAGCTTCCCCCTTGGGGGGAAGCCTTTACTCGCCCCGCTGCATGGCCTCCACATAGGCGTCGCAGACCTCCGCCGCCGGGCCGTCGCCGCGGATGCGGCCGCGGTCGATCCAGATGGCGCGCTTGCAGAGCTGCTTGACCTGCTCGATGCTGTGGCTCACAAAAAGCAGCGTTGTACCGCCGGAAAGCATCTGCTCCATCCGCTCATGGCATTTGTGCTGGAACATAAAGTCGCCGACCGACAAAATCTCATCACAGACAAGGATGTCAGCCTTAACCTCGGTCGCAATGGCAAAGCCAAGGCGCGCGATCATGCCGCTGGAATAGTTTTTGACCGGCACATCGACAAAATCCCACAGCTCGGCAAAGTCGATGATGCTGTTGAAATGCTCCTGCATATAGGCGCGGTCATGGCCCAGCACCGCGCCGTTCAAAAAGACATTTTCCCGCGCGGTCAGGTCCAGATCAAAGCCTGCGCCCAGCTCGATAAGCGGCGCGATCTCGCCGTTGACGGTGACTGAGCCGGTCGTGGGGTACATAACGCCCGCAATCAGCTTGAGCATCGTGCTTTTGCCGCTGCCGTTGCGGCCGATAAGCGCCACCGACTCGCCCGGCTCCACGCGGAACGAGACATTCTGCAGCGCATAAAACTCATTGAAAAAGAGCTGATGCTTCATCAGCTTGACGGCATATTCCTTGAGGGTCTCGGTTTTCTCCTGCGCAAGGTTAAAGCGCATCGAGACATCCTCCACCTGAATGATGGACATGGGGGAAACTCCTTACAGATACAGAATAAAATTGCGCTGCAGCTTGCGGAAGGCCGCAAGCCCCACGCCCATCATGACGAGCGCACTGCCGATGCAGGCAAACCATGTGTTGGGGCCGGGCACCGTGCCGTACATGACGAGGCACCGCATGCAGTTGATATAATGGTACAGCGGGTTGAGCTTGATGACCGGCACCATGAACGGCGGCAGCGCCGAGATGGGATAAAACAGCGGCGTGGCGTACATCCATGCCATTGTCAGGATGCCGTACAGGTATTGCAGATCCCGGAAGTAGACCGCCAGCGCACTGAGCAGCACTGCCATGCCGGCGCAGAACACCAGCAGCAGCAAAAGCGGCGCCCAGACGAGCAGGATCGTCCAGTAAAACGGCGAACGGGTGATCACCATGACCAGCACGATCGCCGCAAGGCTGAACAGCAGGTTGACAAAGCTGGACATGACGCGGCTGATGGGGAAGATGAATTTGGGAATGTACACCTTTTTGATCAGGGACGCATTACCCAGCACGCTGCCCATGCCCATGTTGGTGCTTTCGTTAAAAAAGTTGAACAGGGTATTGCCGCAGATCAGGTACAGCGGAAAGTTCGGGATGTCGAACCGGAACATATAGGAGAACACAAGCGTCTGCAGCAACATCATAAGCAGCGGGTTGAGAATGCTCCACACATAGCCCAGCACGCTGCGGCGGTATTTGACCTTGAGGTCACGGGTCACCAGCTCACGGATGAGCGGCCGGTATTTCGAGAAATTGTGCCAGCTGTTATGCAGCTGACCGGTGGATTTTTGCATAGGGATATTGGCTCCTTACAATTATTCGCAGGCGGGTGCGCTGCGGGACGGAGAAGGCCTCCCTTGTCAAAGGGAGGTGGACGCCATAGGCGGCCGGAGGGATTCCTGCGGCCTTGCGGCAGGCACGCGCTCCCGCAAGGCGGTCGGAATCCCTCCGCCTCGCAGGCTCGGCACCTCCCTTTGACAAGGGAGGCTGTTTGGGTGGTTACAGCTTAAACGGCGTATCTCCCGTCAGGCCGTCGGCGCGCAGCATGTTCTGCATGACATCAATGTCGGTGCTGACATCCAGCGCATCGCTGGCAAACAGGCGGTCAAGCTGGTTCTCAAACGCCTTGACCAGCGTGTCCATCGTCTGCTCAATGCGGCGCTTCGACTCCGAAATGTTCTCACCTTCCACGCCCTGATTATCCAGCTCGGCGTAGGTGTTCAGCAGCTTGAGCGAGGTGGGCAGGTAGTAATCCATGAACTTACGCATCTGGGGCAGCTTGTCGGGGTCGGACTTGGCCTGCTCAAAAATTTTGGCCGAGACCGCTTCCAGCCGGCTGATCTTGTCGCTCATCTCCTCATCGGGGATGGCATCGTTGACCCGGCGCAGCTCGTCCAATATCTTCTTGTACTGGTCCCGCTCTGGCATATCGGTCTGCTTTTCAGGCTGCTTTTCGGGCTTCGGGGCGGGGGCAGACGTTGGCTCGGGCGGGCGCTGGCTGACCACCAGACATTTGCAGCGCATGTCCAGATAGGCATCGGGGCCGAACAGCCCCTCGTCAATGCAGCTTTCCAGATGCTTGCAGCACTTGTCATAGCTGCAGGGCAGCGCATCGGCAATGTCCTGAATGTACATATACTTTGCATCGCCGACGATCTTGTCGATCTTGCGGCGCATCCGGCGGGAGGTGCGGATGTGCCAGCCGCCGAACAGGCAGCCGATGCCGCCGGTCAGCGACATCAGCATCGGCATCGAATCCTCGACCAGCCAGGTCCCAATAGCTGCCGCCCTCCGTCAGGGCCTCGGGCAGCCAGTAGATGGCGCTGGGCAGCGCCGCCAGCGCGCAGAGAAGCAGCAGCACGCCCGCCACCGTCAGGCCGGTGGCCAGCGCCGCGCCCTTCAGCCTTTTGGCGGCCGGCTGCGCGCCGGGGTCGGCGCTGCGGCGCAGCGCGCTGCCGTTGAGGGGGCGCACCTCGGCATCATAGACCGGCGTTGTGTTGACACGGCCAAAGCTCTGTGTGCGCACCCGGGCCTTTTCCTCAAAGCCGCTGAGCTTGCCGTTCTTCATGGCGGTATTCAGCCCGATGAAGATGAATCCCAGCGGCCACCATACCACAAAGCCGATGACAATGGCCCACCACGGGAACTGGAACGGGCCGTCCCCGGCGTGGTATTCATTGCGGTTGTAGTTGTTCTGGTAGCGCGGGCCGCTGCCGGAGTAGGGATGATCCGGGTCCGTGTACTTGGGTCGTTCGTTTTGGTTGGGCATGAATGGCTCCTTCGGCGATCCTATCGCCTGTGCATTACGGGATGTCCGCCAGCAGGGTTTTCATATCCTCGCTCAGATAGTAGGTGCTGCCGGCCTGATAGGGATTGTTTTTGCTGTAGGGCAGATGGGTGCAGAGGTAGCTGACCCACCGACTGTAGCCCGACACTGTAAGGTGTACGCCGTCAGGCTGGGCAAAGTCTGCCATCAGGCAGCCCGCATCATCGGCAAACTCGGCGTTCAGGTCAAGGTAATAGCAGCCGCGCTCGGCACAAAGCTGCTGGATGGCCGCGTTGATGACCGCCAGCCGGTCGGGCGCAAGGCCGGGCAGCGTATCGCTGATCTTCTCCTGCGTAGCGGGCAGGACCGACTGCACATAGAACGCCGTGTTGGGCAGCGCCGTGCGCAGCTCGTCCAGCATTTTGCCGTAGTAGGCCAGAAAGCTGTCATCGTTGCCGGGCTGGACCAGCGCGTTTGTGCCGATGAGGATATACAGCTTGGCGGGCTGGGCGGCGGTCAGCACATCCAGCGGGACCTCCTCGCCGCGGTCGGGGCTTGAGACGGTCGTGCGGTTGACAATGGTGTTGGGGCTGATGCCCTCATACCCGCAGACGAGCGCGCCGCCCACATCAATATTGTACTCATTGACGCAGAAGCCCGCTGTCAGCGAATCACCCAAAAATGCAGCGTCCGCAAACCAGCTGGTATCCACCCGGCCGAACTCCGGCAGGGCGGCCGGCTTTTGCGGCAGCGCCGTGTAGGTGTAGCCGCCGTCCGCCGTCTGGCGCTGCGGGCCTACGGTGCCCCAGTTCAATGCCGGGGCAGCGGCGCTGCTCTCCCCTGCGCCGCCGTAGGGCACGGGGGCCACCAGCCGGGTGCTGCTCGGCTCCGCCGTGGCGGCGGGGGTCTCTGGCTCACCCTTGGCGCTCTTGGGCAGCACTGCCGTGATGACACCGGACAGCACAAGGATACCGCACACCGTCCCCGCAAAGGCAAGGCGGCGGCGTCTGCGGCGCAGCTCTCTGCGGCTGCGGGCGGCGGCCCGGCGCTGCTCCTGCGTGGGGGTGCGGCGCTGCGGTGGCGGCGCTGCCTGCTCCCGGTCGGGGACGGCCCAGTCCCCTTCCATGTGATAGCTTGTATTCGTGCGCGGACGGCGCGGTCCGCGGTCATTCGGGGTCGGCATAGGGATGCCCCCTTTCGTGGCTAAGGCTTGTAGGGGCGGGCATTGCCCGCCCGCCGGTTTCCGGTCAGCTGCCGGGCGAGCAAGGCTCGCCCCTGCGGGACAGCAATCCCGGGGCATTGTAAATCAGTATTGATTATAGCACAAAGCTTTTATAAATAACAGTAGGTGAGAGCAAGTTTTTGGCTCTTGCTAAATAGGAAACGGCATTGTATAATAGGAAAATAAATAAAAAGCGCCGCCGTCTGCGGGGGTCGCTTACAATTTTTGGGGTGTAATCATGGCAGAAGAGAAATTTTCCAACTTTTTGACGGATATTATCGACGCCGACCTCGCCGAGGGCAAGGTCGATGTTGTACATACCCGTTTCCCGCCGGAGCCGAACGGCTACCTGCATATCGGCTCCGCCAAGGCGATCTTCATCAACTACACGATCGCCAAGCACTACGGCGGCCTGTTCAACCTGCGGTTTGACGACACGAACCCTGCCCGCGAGGGTGATGAGTATGTGCAGAGCATCCTGCAGGACCTGAAGTGGCTGGGTGCCGAGCCGAACGGCGGCATCTTCTACGGCAGCGATTATTTTGAGCGCTGCTATGAGTACGCCGAGCAGCTCATCAAGGAGGGCAAGGCCTATGTCGATGACCTGACCCGCGAGCAGATGCAGGAGTACCGCGGCAACGACGCCGGCAAGCCCAGCCGCCCCAGCCCCTACCGCGACCGCACGCCGGAGGAAAACCTTGACCTGTTCCGCCGTATGCGCGCCGGTGAGTTTGCGGACGGCGAAAAAACGCTGCGCGCCAAGATCGACCTTGCCAGCCCGAACATGAACATGCGCGACCCGACTATCTACCGCATCAAGCATGTCGAGCATCACCGTCAGGGCGACAAGTGGTGCATCTACCCGATGTACGACTTTGCGCACCCCATTCAGGACGCCATTGAGGGCATCACCTTCAGCCTGTGCAGCCTTGAGTTTGAGAACCACCGCCCGCTGTATGAGTGGGTCATCACGAACCTGTTCGGCAAAGAGTTCCCCAAGCAGCGCGAGTTTGCCCGCCTGAATGTGACGAACACCGTCATGAGCAAGCGCTACCTGCGCGAGCTGGTCGAGAAGAACATCGTGGACGGCTGGGACGACCCCCGTATGCCGACCCTGTCCGGTCTGCGCCGCCGCGGCTACACGCCGACGAGCATCTTCAAGTTCGTTAAGGACGCCGGCATCTCCAAGGCGGATAACCTTGTGGATATGCGCCAGCTGGAGGCCGTGCTGCGCGCCGAGCTGGAGCTGAACGCCCAGCGCCGCGTGGCCGTGCTGGAGCCTGTCAAGCTCATCATCGACAACTACCCCGCCGACCAGTGCGAGTATTTCGACCTGCCCAACAACCCGAACCGCGATGCGAACGATACCACCACCCGCCCCGTGGCCTTTACCAAGGAGCTGTGGATCGAGAACAGCGACTTCTTTGAGGTACCGCCGCCGAAGTTCAAGCGCCTGACGCTGGGCAGCGAGGTCCGCCTGATGGGTGCATACCTTGTCCGCTGCACCGGCGTGGACAAGGACGAGAACGGCAACGTCGTGGCCATCCACGCCGAGGCCGACCTTGAGACCCGCAACGGCAACCCCGCCGATGGCCGCAAGGTGCGCGGCACGATCCACTGGGTCAGCTGCGCCCACTGCATCGAGGCCGAGGCCGAGCTGTATGACAAGCTGTTCACCGAGGCCAACATGAACGGCATCCCCGATGACGCCGACTTCAAGGATTACCTGAACCCCGACAGCGTCAAGGTGCTGCAGGGTGCCAAGCTGGAGGAGAGCCTGAAGGACGCCAAGCCCGGCGACCGCTTCCAGTTCGTGCGCAACGGCTACTTTACGCCGGACAGCAAGCACGAGGGCGTGTACAATCGAATCGTCACGCTGAAGGACAGCTTCAAGCTGTAAGCCCTGTAATAAAGCCCGATCTACCCCCGCTTTCCGGGGGACAGACCGGGCTTTTTGCAACAAACAGAACTTGTAGGGGCGGCCATTGGCTGCCCGCCACCCCGGAGCAGCAGCGCATTTTCCGGGAAAGCTTTTTGATAGCCTAAGGCAACACCGCACAATTCCCGCCTTACGGCTTAAGCACCGCTCCGGCGGCTGCGGCACGGCATCTGCGTTGCCAAAATGCTCGATAATACACAAAGTATTGTCTGCGCTTTTGGCTTAGCAGTTGCCGCACCTTGCTCGCCGTATCAGCGCTTAGAATTGTGCGGTGTTGCCCTAAATATAGAGAAGGAGGTCACACCATGAACCGCACCGCAATGCTGCCGCTCTGCCTGCTGGCGCTGTGGCTGACGGCCTGCGGCACTGCCGAGTCCGCAGCCCCTGCCGCCGCGCCCACCGCTGCGCCGGAGCCGACACCCGCCGAACCCCCCGCCCCGCCCGCCGAACCGGCTGCGCCGTACAGCGACCTGCGCTATCTGCCTTGGCTGGACGAGTACGCCCAACAGACCTACCAACCGGGCGAATACACGGCCGAGGACCTGTATACCTACACCTACAACACCGGCACCATCTTTGCGGGGGCCGAGGACGAGGCTGCCGCACTTCTGGAGGAAGATAAGGACCCCGGGCTGGGGGTGCGCGGCCTGCAGGCGCAGGGCATCACCGGCAAGGGCGTGCGCGCCGCCATTATCGACCAGCCGCTGCTGACCGACCACCCCGAATTGTCCGGGCGCATCGCCGCCTACTATGATACCGGCTGCGAGGGGGAGACCTCCTCGATGCACGGCCCGGCCGTGGCCAGCCTGTTTGCGGGCGAATCCATCGGCATTGCGCCGGATGCGACCCTTTACTATGCAGCCTGGCCCTCCTGGCTGATGGACAGCCGCTATGCCGCCGAGGCGCTGGACTGGGTGGTTGCACAGAACGAAGCGTTGCCAGATGGCGAGAAGATCCGGGTCGTTTCGGTTTCCGCCGCACCGGGCAACGCAGAGATGTTCCAAAACGCCGACCTCTGGGATGCCGCCGTGGCGCGTGCCGAGCAGGCCGGGCTTCTGGTCCTGACCGTGGATGGCGCAGGCGTGGAAAAGACCCGCCTTGTACCTTACCCTGCCGTCCTTGCCCGGAATGACCGGGATAATCCCGCCGCCTGCCGGACCGGCTTTGCGAACAGTGACGAGCGCGCAGAAACCGGCAGCAACACCCTTTCGCTGCCCTGCTCCTACCGCACGGTGGCCGAGGAATACACCGCCGGGCAGTACAGCTACACCCACGATGGGCACGGCGGCCTGAGCTGGGGCATCCCCTATTGCGCCGGGGTCATGGCGCTGGGCTGGCAGGTGGACCCCACCCTGACGGGCGAGGAAATGATGCAGTATCTGCTCTCCACCGCCGCCACCGGCACCGATGGCAGCCGCATCATTGACCCGGTGCAGTTTATCCAAACGCTGCAGACCGAGCGCGGCGCATAACAACAGCCGACCCCGCAAAGGGGTCGGCTGTTTTACTTACTCCAGTCCCTTCGCTGCCTTGCAGCGGTTCAGCCAGCCGCCGCGCTTGTAGTAAAGGATAAAAAGCAGCGAGGCCAGCGTCCATGTCAGCGGGTAGCTAAGCTCCACCGTGGCGATGGTATGATACCGCGGCACCATCAGGGTCAGCCACAGCACACGCAGGCCGCAGACGAAGAACACCGTGATCAGTGTCGGCACGCGCACATCGCCGCAGCCGCGCAGCGCACCGGAAAGCACCTCAATGCTGATATAGGTAATGTAGACCGGCGTCAGCACATGCATCATACCCACGCCCACCGCAATGACCGCATCGTCCTGACTGAACAGCCGGAACAGCGGCTCGGCCGCGTTGTAGAATACCACGCTGATGACCAGCGTGACGCCCGCCGCCATCGCCATGCAGACCCGCACGCCGTTGCGCACGCGGTCGTACTGCCGCGCACCGAAGTTCTGCCCCGCAAAGGTCGTGATCGCAATGCCCAGCGAGTTGATCGTCATCCAGAACACAAAGTCGATCTTGCCGTAGACGCCCCACGCCGCGATGGTGCTGGTGCCGAAGCTGTTCATGCTGCTCTGGATCAGCATATTGCTGACATTGTACATGGCGCTCTGGGCCGCCGCCGGGATGCCGATCATGCAGATGGCGGCCAGCACCTCGGTGTGCAGGCGCAGCTTTTCCGCCCGGATATGCCATGGCGTACCCTCGGACCCGGCGATGCACCGCAGCGTCAGCACCGCGCTGGCTACCTGACTGAGCACCGTCGCCAGCGCCGCGCCCGCCACGCCCCAGCCGAACACCGCAATAAACACGACATCCAGCACGATATTGACGAGCGAGGCCGCGATCAAAAAGTAGAGCGGCCGCTTGGAATCGCCGATGGCACGCAGGATATTGGTGCCCATGTTGTAGAGCATCTGCGGGATCATGCCAAGGGAATAGATGCGCAGGTACAGCGCCGAATCCGCAAGGATCTCCTCCGGGGTGCCCATCAGGCGCATCATCGGCGTGGCGCTTGCAAAGCCAAGCACCGTCAGCAGTGCGCCCAGCCCCACGCTGAGCACTAGCGCCGTGTGTACCTGCCGGTCCACAGCCTCGGGGTCATGCGCGCCCCAGCTTTGGGCAATGACAACGCCCGCGCCGCTGCACAGGCCGACAAACAGCCCCACCAGCAAATTGACAAAGGCGCCCGTGGCCCCCACCGCCGCCAGCGCGTTGGTGCCCACAAAGTTGCCGACGATCAGCGTATCCGCCGTGTTGTACAGCTGCTGGAACAGCGTGCCGAACCAGATCGGCAAAAAGAAGAGCAGCAGCTGCTTGGGGATGCTGCCGGTCAGAATATCCGTTTGTTTTAGACTTCTCATAGCACACTCTCTTTCTCACACTTTCCCTATTCTATGCTATTTCCCCGCACAATGCAACCCCGCCCCGCCGGAGCACGGTTTTGTGTGAATTTGCAACAATTCAGGCAATATACATGCGATTTTATGCGAGAATTTTGCCGCGCCGGGCAGCTTTTTTGCGCAAAAGCAACGGCACAGCGTTGTGCAGCGCCGCAATTTGTTATTTTGCCCAACAAAGCAGGTGGATTACGGCGAATTTCGCGCATTTTTTGCATTGTTTTGCCGCAGCGATTGAAAAAAGTAAATACCATGGTAAACTAGAAGTAAGACAATTAGGGGTGGAGTGCCCCTGAAAATGAATTGTAGAGGAATTATTATGTTCGATAAAATTCGCAACCTTAAGAACAAGAAGGGCTTCACGCTGGTGGAGCTTATCGTTGTTCTGGTTATCCTTGCCATTCTGGCTGCCCTGCTCATTCCCGCTCTGACCGGATATATTGACAAGGCAAACAAGGAAAAGGTCATTGTTGAGGCTCGTATGGTGGTTATGGCTGCGCAGACCGAGGCATCTTCCCTGTACGGCAAGGCTGGCGCAGGCAACAATCTGTCTGCCGCAACGACTGAGTCCCTGAACGCTGCGGCCGCTGAAGCTATCAAACTGGCAGAAATGAGCAGTGCTGAAGTTGGCGCGACTGCAACCTTAACTACTGACGGCAAGGTAAAGACGGCAATTTATACTAATGAGCTTTATAGCGTTGTATATGAGGATGGCAGCTATGATGTGTATGATGTCGATGCCTTGAAAGATCCGGCTGATGCAGGTAAAAAAACCGACCTAAACAAATTTATCCTTACTGTTGAAGGTTTCGAATCCGGTAAGGCCGCTATTAAATAAGGGCTAACACTTAATGTTCATCCCGCTACCATATCCGGTGGCGGGATTTTTTTTATGCTCTCAAGCCTTCCCCCTTTGGGGGAAGGTGGCCCCGCAGGGCCGGATAAGGGGGAAGTTTTCCCATCCTCCCTCTGCCAAATCACAGCTTGCATACACCCCCAACAGCACATAACCTGCTGTGTTTTCGCCGCGCGGTTGACAAAGTATGACACATATTATAAAATAACGATACATAGCCCGTCCGCTGAAAAATCCCGCAGAAAAACGGAGGAAATAGTGTGTTCGCAAAAGTAAAAAACAAAAAAGGCTTTACGCTTGTTGAGTTGATTGTAGTATTGGTCATTCTGGCCATACTGGCCGCCCTGCTGATCCCGACGCTGACAGGATACATTGACAAGGCTAATAAAGAAAAGGTCGTTTCGAGACCCGCATGGTCGTTATGGCTGTCCAGACGGTGGCGTCCGAAGCGTATGGTCAGCTTGGCGCTGGCAAGGATTTATCGGATATCCCCTCTGATTATTGGACATCTGCCTTGAATGTAGATGGAAAATACATGCAGGAAGTCAAAAAACTCGCCGAGGTATTTGATTCCAATCCGAAGGCAACCTTTAATGCAACAGCCACGGCCAGGGTAAGGTTTTAACGCTTAGCTACAACAACGGCGTATATACTTGTGCATATAACGCAGACGAACAGAGTTACACTGCAACAAAGAATACCAGCACGACTCTTCCAACTAGTAGTTGGGTACAAATTCAGTAACTCCTAACTTCCAATCAGCATCTGCGCTTTCACAGCCGTAAATATCTTCCCCGCCACCCTTACCCGGTGGCGGGATTTTTTTGTGCCAGCCACTGCCGCCGCAATTCCTGCGCGGCGGCGGTGGTTTTTCTTTTGCGTTTAAGGGGGTTCTATGCTATAATGCCCTGTAAAGGAGTGATTTCATGTCGATCATATGGGAGCCGTGCGCTGCGGGGGGGTGCTGCGGGTGCTGGGGGACAGCCCCTGCCCTGCCGTGCCGGAAACCGTGGAGGGTCTGCCTGTCACCGAGATCGGGCCGTACTGCTTTGCCGACAAGCCGGTCAAGGCCGGGGCGCGGGCAGCGGGACCGACACCCATGAGATCACCGGCAATTTTGTGGAGGAGGTCACCCTGCCCGACACGGTGCGCACCCTGCACAGCGCAGCGTTTACAACTGCCGCCGCCTGCGCCGCCTCAGCCTTGGGGCCGGGGTCGAGGGGCTGGGCAGCGACCTGTTCACGAACTGCCGCAGCCTTGCGCGGCTGTGCCTGCGCGCCGCGCCCGATGCCCCCACCGGCCTGAAAAAGCTGCTGGGGGCCATCAGCGCCGACATTACCGCCGAATTTGACGGCGCACGGCTGTTTTACCCCGAATATTCCGAATTTCTTGACGAGAACACGCCCGCGCACATCTTCAACCATAACATTGAGGGCGAGGGCTACCGGATGCGGCAATGCTTTACGGCGGCCGGCGCGGTGGACTACGCCGCGTTCGATGCGTCCTTTGCGCAGGCCTGTGTCGGCGAGGGCGAGGGTGCGCTCTGCCGGCTGGCGCTGGGGCGGCTGGTGCTGCCGTTTGCGTTGGGCGGGCAGGCCCGCGCCGACTATGAATTTTACCTGTGTGCCCACCCGGCGGCCGCGTTCCGCCTTGCCATCGACACCCGGGACGAGGCCGCCCTGCGGCTGCTGGTCGGCTTAGGGCTGCCCACTGCCGAGGCCGCCGCCTACTGCGCCCGCGCCGGTTGGAGCGCCGGGGCCGCGATTTTGTTGGGCCGCGCCAAACGAGCGAAAAAATCATACAGCTTTGATGACCTGTAGCGCCGTTGCAGGGGTCGGCGGGGATGAATCCCTCCCCTACGGATTGACCGCAAAAGGGATTTTGCGGTAAGCTGCGGGCCGGGCATGCCCGGCCCCTACAGGGCGGCGATGGGGAAACGGGATTTGGCGGTAAGCTTCGGCGGGGTGAGGGCACCCCGCCCTACACACGGATTTGATGTGGGGTCGTAGGGCGGCCAGTCCTCTGGCCGCCGCGGAGGTTTGCGGCGGCGGAAGGTGCCCGGCCCCTACATTCAGCAGTGAAAGAAGGTGTCTTAATGTCCAAGCATATCCAGACCCAGACCGAGTGGGAGCAGACCATGGCACGGCGGGTGATGGAACAGCTGCGCGGTGAGCTGTATCTGGACCAGCGCTACCTGACTGCGGCGCTGGGTGCGCTGCCCCCTGCCCCGCAGCAGGGCGGCGGCAGCTTTGCCACGGACGGCGGGCGGCTGTACTACCCCACCGCATGGCTGCTGGACACCTACCGCAAAAACCGGCGGTACTTGCCCCGCGCCTACCTGCACAGCCTGTTCCACTGCATCTTCCGCCATCTCTGGCTGCGGGATAAGCGCGACCCCGACCTGTGGGGCCTCGCCTGTGATATTGCGGTGGAAAGCACGCTGGACGCCCTGAACACCCCCGCCGCAAAGCGCCCCGTTGGCTGGGTACGGCAGCAATGCTATGCGCAGCTGCGCGCACAATGCCGGTTTTTGGCCGCCGGGCCGATCTACCGCGTGCTGGCAAAAACCGATGCCGACACCCTGAACAAGTGGCAGCGGGAATTTTATACCGACAGCCACCGCCTGTGGCCTGCCGACCCCGACAGCCCCGAAGCCCAGATGCAGGGCAGGCAGTGGGAGGATCTGGGCCGCCAGACAGTGCTAAGCATGGAGGAAAACGGCCGCCGCGCCGGGCAGGACACTACCGCCCAGGCACTGCAGGCACAGCTGCAGGCCGGGCGCAGCCGCCGCACCTACAAGGATTTTTTGCGCCGGTTCGCCGTCTGGCATGAGGAGCCCCATCTTGACCCCGAGGAATTTGACCTGGGCTTTTACAGCTACGGCCTGCGCACCTACGGCAATCTGCCGTTGATCGAGCCGCTGGAAAGCCGCGAGGTAAAAAAGATACGCGACTTCGTCATTGTTGTGGACACCAGTGAGTCCACCGCCGGTGAGCTGGTGAAATCCTTCCTGAAGGAGACCTTTGCCCTGCTGACCAGTCAGGACAGCTTTTTCCGCAAATGCCGCATCCTTGTCATGCAGGCCGACAACGCCGTGCGCGAGGAAACATGGCTCACCGATCTGGACGCGCTGGACCGCTACACTGCCCGGTTCACGCTGGTGGGCGGCGGCGGAACGGACTTCCGCCCCGCGTTTGCCCGCATTGCCGCGCTGCGCCGCGAGGGGTCGCTGCGCGACCTGCAGGGCGTGCTTTATTTTACCGACGGCAAGGGCATCTACCCGGCCAAGCGCCCGCCGTTTGAGGTTGCTTTTCTGTTTTTGGAGGACGGCACCCCGCCGCCCGATGTGCCCCCCTGGGCCATGCGCCTGGTTTTGCAGCCGGAGGAATTTACCCCCGACACCGACCCGAAAGGACGATGAACTATGGATATTCAACGCGCCAAAGAGGAAATCAAACGCGCCGTGCAGGCGTACCTTGCCACGGATGACATCGGCCGCCCGCTGATGCCGCCCGTGCGGCAGCGCCCCATCCTGCTGATGGGCCCGCCGGGTGTCGGCAAGACCCAGATCATGGAGCAGATCGCGCAGGAGTGCGATATTGCGCTGGTGGCTTACACCATCACCCACCACACGCGGCAGAGCGCTGTCGGCCTGCCCTTTATCCGGGAGCGGAATTTCGGCGGCAAGACCAGCAGCGTGACCGAGTACACGATGAGTGAGATCATCGCCAGCGTGTACGCTGCGATGGAGCGCACCGGCAAGCAGCACGGCATCCTGTTTATTGATGAGATCAACTGCGTCAGCGAGACGCTGGCCCCCACAATGCTGCAGTTCCTGCAGTGCAAGACCTTCGGCAATCAGGCCGTGCCGGAGGGGTGGGTCATCGTGGCCGCCGGCAACCCGCCGGAGTACAACAAGAGCGTGCGGGAGTTTGACCTTGTAACGCTCGACCGTGTGCGGCGCATCGACATTGAGCCGAAGCTGAGCGTCTGGCAGGACTATGCCCGCGCCCACCGGCTGCACCCCGCCGTGACCGCCTATCTGGAGCTGCGCCCCCAGCACTTTTACAAGATCGAGACCGATGTGGACGGCGTGCAGTTCGTGACCGCGCGCGGCTGGGAGGATCTTTCTGCCTATCTGCAGGCAGCCGACACGCTGGGGCTGCCCGTGGACGAGGGCGTGATTGCCCAATACCTGCGCCACCCCGAGGTATCGCGGGATTTTGCCGCCTACTGGGTGCTGTACCGCAAGTATCATCAGGACTACGGTGTCGAGGATATTCTGCAGGGCAAGCCGTTTGACGCCGTGGTTGCCCGCGCGATGGACGCGAGCTTTGACGAGCGCATCAGTCTGGTAAGCCTGCTGCTGGCGGGGCTGAACACCCGCTTTGCCGCCGCGCGCGCCGCCGGTGCCGTAACAGATGCCTGCTACCAGCAGCTGCGCAGCTTTAAGCGGGCGCTGGGCCAGCAGGCCGAGGCGGACCCCGCCGACCTGTTTGCCGAGCAGCGCGACCGCTACCGCGAGCGGCTGGAGGCCGACAAGAGTGCCGGCAGCCTGCTGCCCGATGAGGCCGCCGCCCGCACCCGCACCGTTGCCCTGCTGACAGCGTGGGGCCGCCAGCTTGACAACGGGCTGGACCCGGACGATGCGTTCGACACGGTGCGCAGCGGCTTCAACAGTCAGGTGCAGCACCGCGAGGAGGCTGTTTCCGCCGCCGCGAACGCGCTGGAATTTGCCTTTGACTTTATGGAGCAGGCATTTGAGGACGGGCAGGAGATGGTCGTCTTTGTCAACGAGCTGGCCCTTGGCCCCGACTCGGCCCCGTTTTTGGCTGAGAATGACTGCGAGCGCTTTGAGCAGTACAGCCAAAAGCTGCTTTTGCAGGGCGGCGAGGACGAGCTGCTGGCCGAGCTGCAGCGGGACGATGTACGCGCCGGGGAACATTCGGCGGAATTTTGACATTTCCGACGCCCTGTGGGGGCCGGGCATGCCCGGCCCGCGCGTGAAAGGCAAGCGGTCGTCCGTCGTACAGTTGCGGGCCGCACATGTGCGGCCCCTACAAAGCGGCAACTTATTGGCTGTTCGTCCGTTCGAAAAAGTATTACTTTTCGTTATATTCTTTACTCCTACTGCAAACTTTGTTATAATAACTCTAATCCGGTTGAACACTGGGGCGGGGCGTCGAGGACGCCGCCCCCCTGCATCCCTGCCGGACAGTATTCAGAGGGGGTCATATTATGAAAGCTGTTATCACCGCTATCGGCCGGGACACCGTGGGTGTCGTTGCCAAAGTCAGCGCGGTCTGCGCTGAGCTGAACATCAACATCGAGGATGTCTCCCAGTCCATCATGCAGGATATGTTCTGCATGATCATGCTGGTGGACCTGAGCAAGGCCACTGCCGAGGCCGCCGCTGTGCGCGACCGCTTTACTGCGCTGGGCAAGGAGATGGGTATGCAGGTCACCGTGACCCGTCAGGAAGTCTTTGACGCCATGCACACGATTTAAGGGGGCTGCGCTATGAGGATCATCAACAGCCGCGACATTATGGAAACGATCGAGATGCTCACCGCTGAGAACCTCGACGTGCGCACCGTCACGATGGGTATCAGCCTGCTGGACTGCATCGACCCGGACCCTGACAAGGCATGTGAGAAGATTTACAACAAGATCACCCGCCTCGCGGGCAATCTCGTCCCTGTTGTGAACGGCATCAGCGAGGAGTACGGCATCCCCATCGTCAACAAGCGCATCAGCGTAACGCCCATTGCCATGCTGCTGGGCGCTGCGCCTGATGCCGACCCTGTGCAGTACGCCAAAGCGCTGGACCGCGCGGCCAAGGCCGTGGGGGTCAACTTCATCGGCGGCTTCGGCGCGCTGGTGCATAAGGGCTTTTCTGCGGGTGACAAGCGGCTGATCGCCGCGATTCCCCGCGCGCTGGCCGAGACAGATATTGTATGCTCCAGCGTCAATATTGGCTCCACCAAGTCCGGCATCAACATGGACGCCGTCAAACTGATGGGCGAGGTCGTGCGCGAGACCGCCGAGTTGACGAAGGACAACATGTGCATGGGCGATGCCAAGCTGGTCGTCTTCTGCAATGCGCCTGAGGACAACCCCTTCATGGCGGGCGCGTTCCACGGCGCGGGCGAGCCGGACTGCGAGATCCACGTCGGCGTTTCCGGCCCGGGTGCGGTGCGTGCCGCGCTGGCCAAGCTGCCGAAGGACGCCCCGATGGACGAGGTGGCCGAGCTGGTCAAGCGCACCGCCTTCAAGATCACCCGTCTGGGCCAGCTGGTGGCAAACCTTGCCAGCGAGCGGCTGGGTGTGCCGGCCGGTATCATTGACCTGTCGCTGGCACCCACGCCCGCCATCGGCGACAGCGTGGCGAACATTCTGGAGGAGATGGGCCTGGAAAGCTGCGGCTGCTGCGGCACCACGGCCTGCCTGGCCCTGCTGAACGATGCGGTCAAGAAGGGCGGCGTCATGGCGTCCAACCATGTCGGCGGCCTGTCCGGCGCGTTCATCCCCGTGTCGGAGGATGACGGCATGATCAACGCTGCCAACTGCGGCAGCCTGACGCTGGAAAAGCTCGAAGCCATGACGGCCGTCTGCTCGGTCGGCATCGACATGGTGGTCATCCCCGGTGATACCTCCGCCGAGGTCATCAGCGGCCTGATCGCGGATGAGGCCGCCATCGGCATGGTGAACAGCAAGACCACTGCTGTGCGCGTTATCCCCGCCATCGGCCACAAGGCCGGCGATGTGCTGGACTTCGGCGGTCTGCTGGGTCACGCGCCCATCATGCCGATCAGCCAGTACAGCCCCGCGGTCATGATCCACCGCGGCGGCCGCATCCCCGCCCCCGATGCAGGCGCTGAAAAACTAAAGCAGTAAAGGCAGCGCCCATGCCGGGTTTTGGCATGGGCGCTTTTTTGTGATATGATTAGGAGGACAAATCGGAATTTATAAGGAACTGATAATATGAAAGGATTTGAGCGAAAAAATCAATTATTTTCCCTTTGCGGATTGAATTGCGGGTTATGCCCTATGTTTTTAGGAAAGCACTGTGGCGGTTGCGGGAATGGTAATCAATCGTGCGGAATTGCTAAGTGTAGCCTTGAACATGGTAAAATTGAATATTGTTATGAATGTGAAAGTTATCCATGTGAAAAATATCGGTATATTGATAAATATGATTCTTTTATAACTCATAAACGCCAAAAAGCAGACTTGAAAATGATACAGGACATTGGTGTTGAACAGTATAATCTTCAACAACGGGAAAAAATGCAAATTCTTTCTCATTTACTTGCTAACTATAATGACGGTCGCAGAAAAAATTTCTTCTGTGTAGCAGTCAATTTATTAGAGCTTTCAGAATTACAAGAAGCTATGAAAAAAAATACAACAAAATGATGAATTGTCTGTCTTGTCCGTCAAAGAACAATGTTCATATATAGTTGATATACTTCACAAAAAATTGCTGATAGAAGAAATATAGAGCTAAAACTTGTTAAAAAGTAGTTTGTAAATTTCAGTTTGTAAGGATAAGCGGGTACTTATGGCAAAACTGCGGGCCGGGCATGCCCGGCCCCTACAGGGTGGCGATGCGTAAACCAGATATGGCGTTAAGGTTGGCGGGCCGCCTGTATGCGGCCCCTACAAATAGGCGGAAGGGTTACGACAGGGGAATGTAGGGGGCGGGCGTCCTCGACGCCCCGCGAAGGGGCAGGATTTTTCCCTGCGGATGAACCGTGAAAGGGATGCGGCGGTAAGTCGCGGCTCCCGCTTCAGCCGCGCATAAATCCACACATCCCCGCACATACTCTCCCACAGAGGAGGGATCATCCATGTCTTGTTTTAAAAAGGTTTTGCTGCTGCTGGCCATCATCGGCGGCATCAACTGGGGCATTTACGGTATCTGGGGGTTCAACGCCGTGGGCTGGCTGCTGGGCGGCAGTATGAGCTGGCTGTCCCGCACAGTGTTCATCGTTGTCGGCGCAGCGGCACTTTGCCTTATCCCCGGCTTGTTTGCGCCTGACCCCAAAGCTGCTGAATAACACAAAAGCGGGTGCCGCACAGCACCCGCTTTACTTATATGATCCGCTGCATATCCAGCTTGCTGCGCCTTGTGTTCATGCCCACGCTCAGCACAATGCCGATGCAGAGATACATCATGACCACGCTCGACCCGCCTGCCGAGAAGAACGGCAGCGTCACGCCGATGACCGGCAGCACCTGCAGATTCATGCCCAAGTTTATCACACACTGCATAAACAGCGCCGCAAAGATGCCGACACAGATATTGCAGCCCAGCGCATCGGGGCAGCGCAGCCCGGTCTGCAGCGTGCGCAGGCAGAGCGCCAGCAGCAGCACCAGCACCGCCGCCGCGCCGACAAAGCCCAGCACATTGGCAAGATACGCAAAGATAAAATCGTTCCATGCGTTGGGCACAAAGATGTGCTCCCCGGAGAGCAGCCCCTGCCCCGTCAGCCCTCCGGTGCCAATGGCCATTGCACCCTTGTTCTGCTGGTAGGTGATGTCCGCCAGCGCGGGATCGTCCGGCGTCAGCACCGCCAGAATCCGCTTGAACTGGTAACCCTTTAAAAGCCCGGGGCGCAGCGCCAGCAGCGCCGCACCGCCCACGATGCCCGCCGCCAGCCCGCCGGCCGCCAGCCAGTGGGACAGCCCGCCCGCATACAGCATAATAAACCCGATGCCCAGAAAAACCAGCGCCGTGCCGTCATCCCCCTGTATGTGGATGGCCGCAACGGGCAGCAGTATGTGCAGCAGCACAAGCAGCAGGTTCCGCGGCCGGTTCACCTGCCCGCGCACCCTGCTCAAATGCAGCGCCAGCGTCAGGATAAAGCTGATTTTCGCCAGCTCGGCGGGCTGAAAGGTCATGCCGCCCACACGGTACCAGCTGTAGTTGGAGGTGCCGCCCGCGTCATAGCCGATCGTCAGAAGCCCAGTGTTGACATTGTGCAGAAAGAGTGTGGGCAGCACCAGCCCCCACGCCACCACGCCATGCAGCGGCCAGGCACGCGCCAGCGCATGGTAGTCTGCCGTGGAAAAGACAGCGGCAAGCATCATCCCCAGCAGGCTGGCAATAAGCTGGACCGAGGCCTTGTTGTTGGAGCCAAGCTGCGTCTGGCCGATGGACATCAGCACCACAACGCTGAGCACCGAGCAGGCCGCACACAGAGCAGCAGCATAAACACATCTACCCGGTGCAGATACCGGCGTATAAGCGGATACATAGGCAGCCTCCCTCCCCTGCAGATACTTTGTAACTGTAAGTATTATACCGCATCGCGGCAGATCTTGCCAAGTTACAGATTAAATTTTTTACAAATCGGGATTTCTGTACTATATATATATATGAGTGCGGCCATCACTTTATTCGGCCGCAGACAGGGGGAGCGTACCTATGCAGGAATTTGTGACCCATTCGCGGGAGGAAACCGTTGCCGCCGGCCGCGCGCTTTGCCGGGACACTGCCCCCGGGCGCGCTGATCGCGTTCACCGGCGGGCTGGGCGCGGGCAAGACCGCGTTCTGTCAGGGCATTGCCGAGGGGCTTGGCTGCACCGACCCGGTGTCCAGCCCGACCTTTGCCATCGTCAACTATTACCGCGGCCCGCGGCCCTTCGCGCATTTTGACCTCTACCGCATCCATACCGAGAATGATTTGGCCGCCCGCCGGGTTCTATGACTACCTTGACATGGGTGCCGTGGTCGCCTGCGAGTGGAGCGAGAACTGCGCCGAGCTGCTGGCGCTGGAAAATCCCATCAAGATCCACATTGAACGGGTGGACGAAACGACGCGGAAGATCACGATTGGGTAAGGTCTTTGACGGTCCGGGACCCGTGCCATTGCAACCCATTTACGGGCAATCGCAGTACACGCGCCCCTCATCCGCCCTCGGGCGGGGCCTCGGGCACCTTCCCCCGAGGGGGGAAGGCTTTATACTCTATTACATTTTTAAACAGGTGATCCTATGAATATCCTAGCTGTAGATACCGCCGGCAAAAACAGCGGCCGTGGCCGTGCTGCGGGACAATACCCTGCTGTATGAGGCACAGTGCAACAACGGCCTGACCCACAGCGAGACGCTGCTGCCGATGATCGACACGGCGCTGAAAGCCAGCGGCCTGACGATGGGCGAGCTGGATGTGCTGGGCGTCACGAACGGCCCCGGCAGCTTTACCGGGCTGCGCATCGGGCTGGCCGTCATCAAGGGGCTGGCACTGCCGCGTCAACTGCCCTGCGCAGGGGTGTCCACCATAGCCGCGCTGGCCTGGGGCCTGGCGGGCGAGGGCACCGTCATCGGCGCGCAGGACGCCCGCCGCGGGCAGGTCTACTGGGGCGCGTTTGACCTTGCAAGCCACCGCCGCCTGACCGAGGACGCCGCCGCACCGGTCACAGAGCTGGAAAATTTTGTCCAAAGCTGTAAAAAACCGCTCTTTTTTGTTGGCGATGGCGCAACTTTGTGTTACAATACATATAAGAGTGTTCCGGGCGTGGTCTGCACGCCCCCTGCCCTGCAGGTTTTGCGGGGCGCGGGCGTGGCGCTGGCCGCCAAGGCCCTTTGGGAGAACGGCGAATGTGTGCCGCCTGCGGCGCTGCTGCCGGACTACCACCGGCTGAGTCAGGCCGAGCGTGAGCGCGCGGAACGGGAAAAAACAAAAGGGGCATCAGAATGAAATTTGACAAACCGATCGCACTGGCTGCCGACCACGGCGGCTATGAGCTGAAAGAGGCCATCAAGGCCCATCTGGACGAGCTGGGCATCGCCTATACGGATTTCGGCACCGACTCCACCGCCAGCGTGGACTACCCTGACTATGCCGTCAAGGGCTGCCGGGCTGTGCAGGACGGCAGCTGTGCGCTGGCGATCCTCTGCTGCGGCACCGGCGTGGGCATCTCGATGTGTGCCAACAAGATGAAGGGCATCCGCGCATGCTGCTGCAGCGATACCTTCAGCGCAGAGCTGACCCGCCGCCACAACAATGCCAACGCCCTGTGCATGGGCGGCCGCGTTGTGGGCGCAGGCCTTGCCTGCAAGATCGTGGACGCCTTCCTGAACGCTGAGTTTGAGGGCGGCCGCCACCAGACGCGCATCGACAAGATGATGGCGCTGGAAAACCACTAAGTTTCACATTGCCTGCCCTGCAGGCTGAATAATTTTGAATTGCAAGGAGATCCTACCATGAGCGTTGTTGAAATTGTTGACCATCCCCTGATCCAGCACAAAATCAGCCTGCTGCGTGACCGCAACACCGGCACCAAGGAGTTCCGTGACCTCGTGAGCGAGATCGCGATGCTGCTCTGCTATGAGGCTACCCGCGACCTGCCCACCGAGGAAGCCGAGGTCGAGACTCCCGTGGCTCTGGCCCGCACCAAGGTTCTGGCCGGCCGCAAGCTGGCCCTGGTGCCCATCCTGCGCGCCGGCCTCGGCATGGTGGACGGCATGCTGAACCTGATTCCCGCTGCCAAGGTCGGCCACATCGGCATGTACCGCAACGAGGAGACGCTGGTGCCGGTCGAGTACTACTGCAAGCTGCCCAGCGATATCAATGAGCGCGAGGTCTTTGTTCTGGACCCGATGCTGGCCACCGGCGGCAGCGCCTGCGACGCCATCGGCCAGATCAAGAAGCGCGGTGCCAAGCACATCAAGTTCATCGGTCTGGTTGCTGCCCCGCAGGGTCTGAAAGCTCTGCATGAGGCCCACCCCGATGTGGACATCTATGTCGGCGCACTGGACGAGAAGCTGAACGACAACGGCTACATTGTCCCCGGTCTGGGCGATGCCGGTGACCGTATCTTCGGCACGAAGTAAATACAACTAAAAAGCCTTCCCCGGCGGGGGAAGGCTTTTTTTATTATTTGTCAACGCCCGACTACCGTGTCGGCCTCCAAAATCGCATCGTTCTGCTCCTTGTACTTGGCGGCGGTCTCCTCGTCGAGCAGATAGACCGTGACCGGAACGACCGCGCTTGCGACCGACTCATCGTAGGTCTCATAGTACAGGTCGATGAAAGCCTTGCCCTGCAGCATGGCGGTGCCGGTGTCCGCCGCGTAGGCGTAGCCGTAGACAAAGCGGCCGTCATCGCTGGTGATGTACATCAGCGAGCCGTAGGGAATGACGGCAGGGTTGACTGCGACCGTGCCGTAGGTCAGGCGGCGGCCGCTGGCCCCCTTGGCCGCGGCGGACGCCGAATAGCCTGTCGAGCGCTGCCCCCGTGTAGACCTCGGCAACGCCCTCTGCCGGGGCGCCGTCCACAATCTCGGGGCCGACAAACTGCGACACAGGCACCTGCTCACCGTAGATCTTCTGCACGGTAGGCACCATGCCGATCTGCGTCTCACGGCCGGTCTCCTCGGTGCCGGTCCATGCACCGTCCACCCAGGTTTCCCGGTAACTGACGGTGTCCAGACCGTCACTGCCCTGCTGCACGGTGACGGTATTCTCCGGCTGACGGTAGAACAGGCTGGAGGGGATCTCCTCCAGCTCGGTGGGGACGACCTCGTTCTGCGTGTAGTCCACATAGCTGACCCGCTGCAGCGTCAGGGTCTCCCCCTCGGGGACCTGCTCCTCCGGCGCGCAGCTGAGGATATCGTCCTCCGTCCATGTCAGCCCGGCCTGCGCCAGCAGCTCCGCCGCCGTTGCGCCGGTGGTAATGATCTCCTGCGTGGTGCCGTCCGCCGTGACCGGCACGGTGTAGGCGCGCAGGATGTCAAGCCGGGTGCCGTCATCCGTCTGGGACCAGATCGCCTTGTCATTCTCGCCCAGCGGCGGCGTTTCCGCCTGCCGCAGCACAGTGGCAAGGTCGGTGGCCGCTGTCAGGATGCACACGGCCGCCGTGGGTGTCGGTGACCGTCGTGAAATGCAGCGCCGACCCGGTAAACCCGATCGAGAGCGCCAGCGCCGCACCGCCGCCCAGCAACGCCCCCCATTTGGGGACGAGCAGCGCCGCCGCGCGGAGGATATGCTCTTTGGTTTTCAGTGATAAAGCCATAGAAACTCCCTTGCAGAATCACACAAAAGTGCCGACCCGGCCAGCGGATCGGCACCATAAATGCTTGGGGTAAAAGCTTTTGCTGCGCAGCAGAAATCAGCGCTTGCTGAACTGGGGAGCGCGGCGGGCAGCCTTCAGACCGTACTTCTTACGCTCCTTCATACGAGGATCGCGGGTCAGGAAGCCAGCCTTCTTCAGGGTGGAGCGCAGCTCAGGGTTGAACTGCAACAGGGCACGGGACAGGCCGTGGCGGATAGCGCCAGCCTGGCCTGCGCAGCCGCCGCCAACCACGTTGACGACGACATCGAACTTGCCCTCGTTCTCGGTCAGGACCAGGGGGCTGTTAGCGAGCAGCTTCAGGGTCTCCAGACCGAAGTAATCGTTGATGTCACGACCGTTGATGGTCATTTTGCCGGTGCCGTTGTAAACGCGAACGCGGGCAACGGAATGCTTACGACGGCCGGTGCCGTAGAAATAAGGTTTGGTTTCGTACATCTTCTATTGCCTCCTCACTCAAATCTCAACAGCTTCGGGCTTCTGAGCAGCATGGGCATGGTCAGCAGCCTTGTAGCAGTGCAGGCGGGTCATAGCCTTGGCGCCGATGGTGTTAGAGGGGATCATGCCCTTGACAGCGTAGGTCATGGCCTTGTCGCTGTTCTCAGCCATCAGGGGTCTTGTACTGGGTCTCCTTCAGGCCGCCGATCCAGCCGGAATGAGTGCGATGGAACTTCTTCTCCAGCTTCTTGCCGGTCAGGACAGCCTCATCGCAGTTGATGATGATCACGTGGTCACCGCAGTCAACATTGGGGTGAAAGTGGTCTTGTTCTTGCCGCGCAGGATGACAGCAGCCTTGGCAGCAACGCGGCCGAGGGGGCTTGCCGGCGGCGTCGATCACATACCACTTGCGGTCAGCCATTTCAGCGGGCTTAGCGAGAGTCGTGCTCATAGTAGGAACCTCCATTGAGAAATTAACACGTCCGTCTTGTAACGGTATTTAACAGCGCCCGGCGGGGCGCTTTTTCGCGCAAGTGTGATTATAGCAGAAAAGCCGTGCAGAGTCAACGGTTTTTGGCAAGAATTTTAATTTATTCCGTGCTTGCTCGCAAATGCTTGCAAATGCTCTCGTTTTCTTTTGTTTTCAAAGTTCCTATTTTCAGAAAATTTTACGCAGCGGCGTGATGCGCTCTCTTGCCTTCCCCCGCGGGGAAGGGGGCCGCAGGCCGGATGAGGGGTGGGTGGCCGGGTATTGCCCACAAACGGGAAATCACGAAAGCTCTGCCCTCATCAGTCCGCTTCGCGGACAGCTTCCCCCGCGGGGGGAAGCCTTTTTGCACCAACAAAAAACCGCCCTGCGGCATTTTGCTGCAGGGCGGTCGGCTTGCTTTTACTGCTTGATCGCATTGACGATGCGATTCAGGTCATGCTCGTCCTCGCAGACGATCTTGACGGGGTGGCTGTAATCCAGGCTCATCATGCCCAGAATGCTCTTGGCATCGGCGATGCTGCCCTTCATGTCATGCACGCCGACATCGTTATAGCACTTGGCGGCAGCAGACACGATTCCCTTGACCTCAGTAAAATTGGAAACCTTGACTTGTTTCACCATAATAAATGACCTCCGAAATAATCCCACGCAATATGCTGCATCTTCAGCACCGGTGTCCGGGGCGGAACCGGGCGTGCAGCCCTGCGGTAAGGAGGTGAGCCACCATGCTCTATCCGCTCCTTACATTGTGCATTATAGCACAATTATGTGCGTCTGCTTTGTTCATAATGCACAAAGAGAATTTTTTCCATTTCCTGCACAAAAGAGAAAATCCTTCATTTTTGGCTTTTGGTCAGAATGACAGCTTTTGGCTGGGTCGGGGGTCATTTGTTCACACAGTTTATGTTTTTAAAGTTGTTTTCTTATGTTTTTTGAAAGTATTTGTCGTTTTTCGATGTCATTGTATGACATATCCCGCAAAAATTCATACACCGTGTAAATTCGCGTGCAACAATTGTATATGTTTACGCTGGTTTAGTATCAGTTTTGCTGCGGCACACCCTTCATGGTCAGGGCAATGCGCTTTTTGCCGGTATCCACGCTCAGCACCTTGACGCGCACGATGTCGCCCACCTTGAGCAGCTCGCGCGGGTGCTTGATGAATTTATCGCTGATCTGGGACACATGGACGAGGCCGTCCTGATGCACGCCGAGATCAACAAAGGCACCGAAGTCGATGACATTGCGCACGGTGCCGGTCAGCTCCATGCCGGGCTTGAGATCGTCCAGGCCCATGACATCGCTGCGCAGCAGGGGCTTGGGCAGACTGTCGCGGACATCGCGGCCCGGCTTGCAGAGCTCGGCCACAATGTCGTTCAGGGTCGGCTCGCCCACCCCCAGCAGCGCGCAGAGGGTCCCGGCGCCCTTGGCCTTGACGGCGCCGGGCAGCCCCGCCAGCCGGTCAGTGCCGATCTCAGCGGCCGTGTAGCCGCAGGCGTCCAGCAGCGCCTTGGCGGCCGCGTAGCTTTCGGGGTGGACGGCGGTCGCATCCAGACGATTCTTTGCCTCAGGCAGCCGCAGGAAGCCCGCGCACTGCTCATACGCCTTGGGGCCGAGGCCCTTGACCTTTTTCAGCTGCGCGCGGGAGGTGAATGCCCCCTCCTCCTCACGCCATGCCACGATGTTTTTGGCCGTGGCCGCGCTGACACCCGCCACGCGGCGCAGCAGCGGCGCGGAGGCGGTGTTCAGGTCCACGCCGACACTGTTCACGCAGTCCTCGACCACGCCGTCCAGCGTCTCGTTCAGCCGCTTCTGGGGCATATCGTGCTGGTACTGGCCGATGCCGATGGCCTTGGGGTCGATCTTCACCAGCTCCGCCAACGGATCCTGCAAGCGGCGGGCGATGGAAACGGCGCTGCGCAGGTTGACATCGTACTGCGGGAATTCCTCGGTGGCCAGCTTGGACGCCGAATAGACCGAGGCACCGGCCTCGCTGACGACCATATACTGCAGGTGCAGGTTCTTTTCCTCGGCCAGCTCGCGGATGACCTCGGCGGCAAACTCCTCGGTCTCATGGCCGGCCGTGCCGTTGCCAATGGCCATGACCTCAACACCGTTCTTCAAAACCATCGCCTTGATAGTCTTTTTGGCCTGATCGACCCGCTTGAACTCGGGCACCGGGTAGACGACATTCGTGTCCAGCACCTTGCCGGTGGGGTCCACGACTGCCACCTTGCAGCCCATGCGGTAGCCGGGGTCCAGCCCCATGACCGTTTTGCCGCGGATGGGCGGCTGCAGCAGCAGCTGGCGCAGGTTATCACCAAAGACCTTGATCGCACCCTCAGCGGCGGCGGCCGACAGCTCGCTGCGCAGCTCGTTTTCAAGGCTGGGGTGGATCAGGCGGCTGTAGGCATCGCGGGCGGCGGCGTCCACAACCGCTGCGCTGGCACCGCCGGTCTTTTTGCGGGCAAACATCCAGCTGACGATGCCCGCTGCGCGCTCGGCATCGACCTGAATGCCGACCTTCAAAAAGCCCTCGCGCTCACCGCGGTCCAGTGCCAGCACACGGTGACCGGGGATCTTGTTCAGCGGCTCGGCAAAGTCGTAATACTGGGCGTAGACGCTGTCCTCGTCCTTGGCCTTGGCGCTGGCGATGCGGCCAAACGCGCGGTAGTAGCGGCGCAGCTCGGCGCGGCAGGCGGCATCGTCGGAGACAGCCTCGGCAATGATGTCCTGCGCACCCGCCAGCGCGGCGGCGGCATCAGGCACCTCATCATTGAGGTACGCGGCGGCGGCTTTTTCGGGGTCGAACGCGGCGTCCTGCTTCAAAATCGCATCGGCCAGCGGCTGCAGGCCGCGCGCCTTGGCAATGCTGGCGCGGGTCTTGCGCTTGGGCTTGTAGGGGCGGTAGATGTCCTCTACCTCGGCCAGCGTCTTGGCTTTCGTCAGCGCGGCGGTCAGTTCGGGCGTCATCGCGCCCTGCTCGGTGATGGAGGAGGTGACTTCGTCCTTGCGCTTATCGAGGCCGCGCAGATATTCCAGACGGTCACCCAGATCGCGCAGCACCTGATCGTCCATCGAGCCGGTGGCCTCCTTGCGGTAGCGGGCGATGAACGGAATGGTATTGCCCTGATCGATCAGCTCGATCGCGCCCTGCACATTTTTGACGCTCAGGTTCAGTTCTTGTGCTAATTGTTCAGCATGGTTTGGCATGGGTGGGTTCCTCTCTTGTCAGGTTTAAAATATATCTGTTATCACGCTTTTTAATTTTGCTCTGTAGGGAGGGGTCTTGACCCCTCTGTTGAAACTTGGCGGCTACCGCCGCACTGCCCGGAGCGGTCAAGACCGCTCCCTACAAATCGCACCGGAAGGTTCAGTACTATGAAAAAGCGGCAAAGTCCCTCTGGCAGCTTACGCCTGCTGCCGCTTTGCCCTCTTTCTCAAAATCAGCAGGTATATTCCATACGCCGCGATCCCCGCCACACTCACAATGGCCGATACCTTCAGCCCCGGCGTATGGTAGGTAAATTCTATCTCATTCTCCCCGGCGGGCACATACACGGCCATCATGCCGTTATCGACCTTTTCGATGGCGGCTGGCTCGCCGTTGACAGCAGCGGTGAAGCCATCGTCATAGGGCACGCTGAAAAACACCAGCGCATCGGTATCATAGTCGGTTTTGGCGGTAAAGCCGGTGCTTGTGGCGGTAAACCCGCCACGGCGGCCGCGCGGCGGTCGGCACAGTCGGCGGCGTAGGCCTCCTCGCTGCGCCGGGTCAGTTCCGCATCGGGCAGGGGGCGCAGCAGGCTGCCGAAGGCCGAGATCTGGTCCTCATCCAGCAGCAGGGCGCGGCAAAGGATCTGGGCGCGCTCCTCCTCCCCCACCCGCTCCAGCTGGTCGGCGGTCACATAGTAGTCATAGGTAAAGCCCATCGGCACCCAGTTTTCATTCTCATAAATCAGATAGGCATCGGTCTCAGCGTATTTTGTCCAGCCGGGCAGGGCCTGTTTCTCCCAGTCGCTCACCTTGTCACGGGCGGTCAACGTATAGCGCACGCTCAGCAGCCCGCGCAGCGCATAGTTGGCAGCGTCCGGCTTGGAATTGACATCGCGCTTGACGCCCACAGCGGGGTAAAACTCCATGATGCTCGGGGCTACGGTCGAGTTGAAGAACTGCAGGCAGCTGCGGTCGAACCACAATCCCAGATTGTTGTGCGCGCCGTAGGCATCGATCCGGTAGAAGGCATCGTCCGGCAGGGCGGCCGCGACCGCATCGGCGGAGTCGTATGTCTCGGCAATAAGGTTGCCGTCCACATCCCACTGGGCGTATTTTGTCAGGGAGAGATGCAGCGAGCCGTACACAAGGCTGAAGCCCAGCACACCGGCCAGCAGAATTCGGCTCCACTGCCGCTTGCGGCGGCAGAAATGCCAGAGCAGCCCAAAAAGGACGATGCCCAGCACCGTCACGCCGAACAGCGCCCAGAACCGGGCAGGCTCCTCCAGCACGCCAAGGCAGAAGGTGCCGTCACTGTCCTTCTTGGGCAGCACGGCAAAGACCGCCGCCGTCAGCGTGATGAAGGTCGTCAGCCCAAAGGCGCGCGGCAGACTGCGCTCGGCCAGTGCCGGGCGGGAGAGCAGGCAGCAGGTGGCGCCGCACAGCACAAGGATCGGCATATAGTACCATCGCGCGTAAAAGCTGGAATTAAGGGCGTAGAACGCGCTGTTCAGCACCGGCACAAAGGCACAGACCACGCAGACCTTTAAAATGCGGGTGAAGGGGTGGCGGTCCTGTGTGCGGCAGAAGGCCAGCCCGCCCGCAGCGCCCACCAGCGGCAGATAGGCCGTCAGGCTTGTATGCTTGAGGATGCCCTCCTGAAACATATCCTTGAAATAGGGGGCGTCCGGCATCAGAAAGGGGCTGTAAAAAATAGCGCCGTACTGCTGGGATTTGCCGTAGAACAGGTAGCCGTACCCGGTAAACGGGTCGATGGTGCGCGGGTTCTGCAAAAGCGAAAGCCCGGCGGGCAGCAGCAGCAGACAGCCGCACGCGCAGCCGAGCGCTGTCTCCCACGCAAGGGCGGCAAAGCGGCGCAGGCCGATCCTGTACCGCCGCCCTGCGACCATACAGAAGAAATAGATGATAAGGAACACCGCCTGCCCGGCAAAAAAGAAATAGTTGTTGAGCAGGTTGAGCGCGACCCAGAACGGAAAGCGCCCCTTTTTGCCGTCGATGGCGGCGTCATCCAGCGCAGCCAGCAGATAGGGGAAAGAGCGCCACAACATCCAGAAAGTGGTTGAAGAAGATGTTGTAGATGCTGAACCCCGAAAACGCATACAGGAAGCCGGCCAGCATCGACCAGCCTTCCTCCCGCACCCAGCGGCGCGCCCAGAGGTAGGCACCGCCGCCGGCCACCGCCATTTTCAGGCAGAGCAGCGGCACCATCGCCCATGGCATAAGCCGCGCAGGCACCGCCAGCGACAGCCAGAAAAACGGGCTGCCCAAAAGATAGAACGAGTAGGAGTTTACAAATCCGCTGCCCAGATCGGTAGCCCAGCTGAAGGTGCCGCCCTGCTTTGACAAAGGCGTTGGCGTACTGGTAAAAAAGTTGATCTGCTGGTCGTTAAAGTCCCCCTGCATAGTGGAAGTACCCGCCGCCCGCAGCCGCATCTATGATGCAGTGCGGCAAAAACAGCAGCACCGCCGTCAAAAAGCAGAGCGCGAACACCCGCCAGTAATTCGATTTTGTATCAGATTTTTTCATAGTACCCTTTATGGGGCCTCACATTTCAAAAAAAAGTTGTGGTATACTGAAAGCAACCCCAGTATACCACAAACCGGAGGTCAAGTGAAGATGAAAACCTATCCGTTCAGTGCGCTGCTCAGCCGCATGAAATACATCACCCGCTGGAGCCTGATGCGAAGCACCCGGGCCGAATCCCTGAGCGAGCACACCGCCGACACGGCGCTGCTGGCGCACACGCTCTGCCTGATCGGCAAAAGCTGCACCGGCACCGGCGCAGCCCTGCGGCCCGAGGTTGTGGCCACGGCCGCCCTCTACCACGATGCGCCGGAGATCCTGACCGGCGACATGCCCACGCCCGTCAAGTACAAAAACGATGCCCTGCGCACCGCCTACAAGGCTGTGGAGCATGAGAGCGCCCGCGTTATGGCCAGCCTGCAGCCCACCGAGCTGCAGGCCGAGACGCAGGCCTGGCTGACCGGCAGCGTGCTGAACGATGCCGAGCGCAAGATTTTAAAGGCGGCAGACCGGCTTTCGGCCATCATCAAGTGCATTGAGGAGGGCCGCGGCGGCAACCGCGAGTTTGAGGCCGCCCGCACCCAGCAGATGGACGCCCTGCACGCCATGAACTGCCCCGAGGCAGAATATTTTATCGCGCACATGCTGCCCTGCTATGAGCAGAATCTGGATGAATTGACGCGCGGTAGATTTTAATAGCGAGTTGTAGGGGCCGGGCATGCCCGGCCCCTACATTACTGCAGCTTGTACACCGCATCGATCAATGTGTCCACATCGGTAAAATGCTCCAGCATCGAGCAGTAGCGCCGCAGGGCGGCGGCCCCGCGCAGACCCTTCATATAGTGCATGGCCTGGCTGCGGGCCTGCGGCATGGCGGCCCACTCGCCTTTTTCCTCGCACATTTCATAGATCTGCGCGCGCAGGGTGCTCATGCGCTGGTTCAGCGTCGGCTCGGGCGGGCGTTCCTCGCCCAAAATCGCCGCGCGGACCTGCTCAAACAGCCATGGGTCACCCAGCGCGCCGCGGCCGATCATAACGCCGTCACAGCCTGTTTCCTGCAGCAGCGCAACCGCACCGTCGGCGGTGGTCACGTCGCCGTTGGCCAGCACCGGGACGGACACGGCCTGCTTGATGGCCGCGATGGCCGCCGTGTCGATGGGCGGGATATACATCTGCTCCCGCGTGCGGCCGTGTACGGCGATGAGATCCGCACCGTTGGCCTCGACCTGCTTTGCAACCTCCACGCCGGTCAGGTGGTCGGCATCCCAGCCGATGCGCATTTTCACCGTCAGCGGGGTATCGTCGCCCAGCGCGTTGCGGGCGGCGGCGACCATCTGCCCGCAGAGCGGCGGGTCCAGCAGGAGCTTACTGCCCGCGCCGCTGCCGGTGATCTTGGGTGCCGGGCAGCCCATATTGATGTCGAGGATGTCGAACCGGATGCCCTTTTCCCGGACAAACAGAATTGCCTTTGCCATGGACTCCGGCTCTGCGCCGAACAGCTGGATGGCATACAGGCCGTGGGGGTGCTTCATCCTTGAGAAGCTCCAGAGATTTGCGGTCGCCGAAGGTCAGCGCCTTGGCGCTTGCCATCTCGCTGACGGTCCAGGCCGCGCCGTGGTCCGCCATCAAATGGCGGCACGCCGCATCGGTCAGCCCCGCCATCGGTGCAAAAACCGCACCTGCGGGGATTTGTAGGTTGCGTAGCTGCATAAAAATATGCCCTTTCTATAAAAATCAAAAATCGCGTTGTAGGGGCGGGGCTCTGCTCCGCCCGTGCAGAGTTGCGGCAAGGCTAAATCTTCGGGCGCATATGGAATGCGCCCCTACGGGTGGGGGCGGCGTCTCGACGCCCCGCCGACGTTCCCACCGCAACCCGTTCACGGGTTATCACAGCAAGTTCGCCCCTCATCCGGCGCTTCGCGCCACCTTCCCCCTAGGGGGAAGGCTTTTTTGTAATCTATTCTACCATATTTTCCGCAAATGTGGTATACTGAAATGTAGATTGTCTGTAAGGAGAATAGCTTTATGAAACTCATGGTTCTGGACGGCAACAGCCTTGTCAACCGCGCCTTCTTCGGCATCAAGCTGCTGACAACCAAGGATGGCCGCTACACCAACGCCATCTACGGCTTCCAGAATATTCTGTTGAATCTGCTGGCGGCCCACAAGCCCGATGCCGTGGCCATCGCGTGGGATGAGCGCGCGCCCACCTTCCGCCACAACGCCTACGATGGCTACAAGGCCACCCGCCACGGTATGCCCGAGGAGCTGGCCCAGCAGATGCCGGTTCTGAAGGAGCTGCTGACCGACCTCGGCTTTGTGCAGGTCAGCAAGGCCGGCTGGGAGGCCGACGATATTTTGGGCACGCTGGCTGCTGCCTGTGAGGCTGCCGGCGGCACCACGCTGCTGGCGACCGGCGACCGGGACAGCCTACAGCTGGTGGACGATGCCACGACCGTTCTGCTGGCGACCAACAAGGAGACCATCCCCATGGACCCCGCCGCCATCCGGGAGAAATACGGCATTGAGCCGCCCCAGCTCATTGATGTAAAAAGCCTGATGGGTGACTCGTCGGACAACATTCCCGGCGTGCCTGGCATCGGCGAAAAAACCGCGCTGGCACTGATCTCGAAATTCGGCAGCCTGCAGGGCGTGTACGACAACATTGAGGACAAGGCCGTCAAGCCCGGCCAGCGCGCCAAGCTGACCGCCAACCGCGACAAGGCTGATCTTTCCTATATGCTGGGCACCATCCGCCGGGATGCCCCATCGAGACCGACCCCAGCGCCTATATCCGCCGCCCCGGTGACCCGTCTGCCGCCGCGCAGCTGCTGGCCGCGCTGGAAATGCACAAGCTGGTCGACCGCTGGGGGCTGGAAAGCGGCGCCGCCTCCGCTGCGGGCCTGCCGACGCCGCCCCGGTACAGGCGGTGGAGCCTTCTCCCCCTGCCGCTGCTGCTGGAGGGCCGCTTTTACGCCGCGCAGAATGTCACCAAGACCGGGGACGGCAGCTGGTATCTCGTGCAGGGCAGCGAGGTCTACCTGCCCGACACCGACCGCCTGACAGCCCTGCTGGACGGTGATGCCGAGATCTGGGCCTTTGACGCCAAGCCCCTCTACCGGCTGGCGCTTGCACACGGCGGCGTCGGCAAGGCGCTGCGCTTTGACGGCAAACTGGCCGCCTACCTGTTGAATCCGTCCGCCAGCGGCTATGAGGTCAAGTCTCTGGCCGCCGAGTACGGCGTACACGCCGCCTTCCACTGTGAGGACGCCCCCGATGCGGGCGTGCTGGCCAGCCTTTGCGACACCCTTGCCGCCGCACTGGACGAGAGCGGCCAGCGCAAGCTGCTGGACGAGATGGAGCTGCCGCTGGCCCGGTGCTGGCGGACATGGAGCGTATCGGCTTTTGCAATCGACGCCGCCGGTATCCGCGCCTTCGGTGACAGCCTGCGGGGCGAGCTGGACGGGATCCTGCACAATATTTATACAGAAGTCGGTTATGAGTTCAATGTAAACAGCCCCAAGCAGCTGGGCGAGGCGCTGTTCGACAAGCTGGGCCTGCCGCCGCGCAAAAAGACGGCGCGCGGCTACTCCACCGATGCCGAAACGCTGGAGAGCCTGCGCCCCTACAGCCCGGTCATTGACGAGATCTTAAAAATACCGCACCTACGCCAAGCTACTCTCCACCTATGTGGACGGATTGCTGAACGCCGAGGCCGCCGACGGCCGGGTACACTCGACCTTTATCCAGACCGAGGCCCGCACCGGGCGCATCTCCTCGACCGAGCCGAACCTGCAGAACATCCCCTATCCGCACCGAGCTGGGCAGCCGGCTGCGCGGCTACTTTGTGGCGGGCGAGGGTGAAACGCTGGTGGACGCCGACTATTCTCAGATCGAGCTGCGCATCCTTGCCCACATCACCGGCGATGAGCACATGCAGCAGGCGTTTTTGAACGGTGCGGACATCCACCGCTCGACCGCCGCCAAGATCTACCACATCCCGGAGAGCGAGGTCACGCCGCAGCTGCGCAGCGCCAGCAAGGCGATCAACTTCGGCATCATGTACGGCAAGGGCGCGTATAGCTTGAGCAAGGATCTGGGTATTTCGGTCAAAGAGGCGGACAGCTTCTTAAAGACCTACCTTGACACCTTCCCGAAGGTGGACAGCTATATGAAGGACTGCATCGCCCACGCCAAGGACAAGGGCTATGTGGAAACGCTGTTCGGCCGCCGCCGCCCCTGCCGGAGCTTGCCAGCTCCAACTTTCAGGTGCGCGCCAGCGGGGAGCGGATGGCCCGCAACACGCCGATCCAAGGCACGGCCGCCGACATCATCAAGCTGGCGATGGTCCATGTCTGGCAGCGCCTGCGCGAGGAAAAGCTGCAGGCCCGCCTGCTTTTGCAGGTCCACGATGAGCTGATCGTCGAGGCGCCCGAGGCAGAGTGCGATGAGGTAAAGCGCATCCTAAAAGAAGAAATGGAAAACGTTGTGCATTACAGCGTCCCCTTGACGACCGAGGTAGGCACCGGCAAGACATGGCTTGCTGCCCATTAAAACAGCAGCACGACCGTAGGGGCCTGGCATGACCGGCCCGCAGCCTGACGGAGGCTGCAGCTTTCCGGGAAAATAGCAATCGAGAAAACGCTGAGGGGCGGGCATGCCCGCCCCCTGCATAGAGGTTTTTGTATGTATGTTTTAGGAATCGAGTCCACCTGCGATGAGACCGCGGCGGCGATCGTGGAGGATGGCCGGAAGGTCATCTCCAATGTGATCTCCACCAGCGTGAAGGAGCAGGCCCTCTACGGCGGTGTCGTGCCGGAGATCGCCAGCCGCCGCCACGCGGAATATATCAGCGCCACCGTTGACAAGGCGCTGGCCGACGCCAATATGACCATTGCCGATGTGGACGCTGTGGCCGTGACCTTTGCGCCGGGACTGATCGGCGCGGTGCTCGTCGGCGTCAACTTTGCCAAGGGACTGGCCTATGCGGCAAACAAGCCGCTGGTGCCGGTGCATCACCTGCGCGGGCATATTGCGGCCAACTATTTAACGCATCAGGATTTGAAGCCGCCGTTTTTGTGCCTCGTTGCCAGCGGCGGCCACAGCCACATCGTACTGGTCGAAGACTGGTGCCGCTATAAAATTTTAGGCCGCACCGTCGATGATGCTGCGGGCGAGGCCTATGACAAGGTTGCCCGCACGCTGGGCCTGCCCTACCCCGGCGGCCCCAGCGTGGCCGCCGCTGCCCGCGGCGGCGACCCCAAGGCCTATAAGCTGCCTGTCCCCCATGTGGAGGGCAAGTACAATGTCAGCTTCAGCGGCCTCAAGACCGCCGTCATCAATGAGGTCCACAACGCCGAGCAGAAGGGGCAGGGCGTGAATGTAGCTGACATGGCCGCCAGCTTTCAGGAGCGTATTGACCAGATTTTGGCGAAAAAGCTGCTGGCCGCCGCAGCCGACACGAACGCCCAACAGGTGGTTTTAGCGGGCGGTGTGGCCGCCAACGGCCGCCTGCGCCAGCTCGTCAATGACGGCGCGCAGAAGCTGGGTGCCCGTGTCTTTTTGCCCGAACTGAAATACTGCGGTGACAACGGCGCCATGATTGCCGCCCAAGGCTACTACGAGTTCCAAGACGGGAATTTGGCCGATTGGAGTTTAAACGGTTTGCCAACGCTGCCGATTGATTATCGGTAATCCTTCAACAAAACCTCCGCCCCGCGGTTCAAAACCGCGGGGCGGAGGTTTTTATCGCTGCATAGGTCCAAAAAGCAGCTTTTTGCCTGTTTTGTTTTGCAGATCCGCTTTGCGCTGCAGATAGTGGAAATAGTCCTCATCCACAGCACAATGATTCTTCCACGAGTACAAATTGCACCGGCGGCAGAAAACGAAATAGGGAAGAAGGTATTGTGCGCCAAGGCAAGACCGCACGCGGGCATACCGCTCTGCCCTGTCCACTCCGTTATTCAGACTGGCCGGGCGATTGTTCAGGTCTACAAAGCCGCGTTTGGCAAAGTCCACCTGAATCCCCTCTTTGGCAAAAAGGGGAACCACATCCGCTTCGACCCATTTTCCATGGCAGATTCCCATCCATTGCCCCTTACGGTAGCCATAATCCAGAAAGCGCGCTTCCTCATTCAGTACACAGTAGAACTTATCACGGGGATGGGCTGCCGTCAGTGCATTACAGCGTTCTTCCCAGTCCCACGGGCTGACCTTATGCTGCCAATATTCAGCAAATTTTTCTGTACGCCAAACAGCAGCCTGCAGATTCAGCGTATATCGGTTGCCCGCAGGCAGTCGGCGATAACCGGGATAGCGCCCCACTTCCAGATCGCAGACAGCCTCTGTCACATCGCTGTTAAAATAGACAATATCCCTGTCGGCATCCATCCAACGGACAATATCCTCCAGCCGCCCAATATCCACCGGCTGACGCAGAAAAAAATCATCCAGCAGCAGCAGCGTGTACTCGGTCTTTACCTGCTTCAAGGCCTCTGTCATCCGTTCACCATAGGTGGGGGGCATTGCTGTGTACACAGCGGAGTTCTTTACACCGTCCAGATGAAATTCCTTTGTTTCTGTATTCAGCAAAATTTCATCTGGCAGCGGCACAAAATAGCGTGTAAGCAAGGTAAAAAAATGGCTGCCACAAATCTGCATAGGCATCACAGCTGTTGACCAGCAGTGTCACACGGCTTTGCCAATTTGTATCATTCATTGTCATTTCCCTTTTTTGAAAAATGTGGTTCTGCGTCCAGCGGGCGGCACGCATAGCAAAAGCGGTTCCATCTCTGCTGCCGGCGAGGCTTTGTCTGCGGCGCATCCTTGCGCAGCGCCGGAATGTCCAGATAACGCGCCTTGCTGCGAATGAGGACAATGCAGGGGAACGGCAGATGATTCCAGTCCTCCGGATAGCAGAAAGCCGGGGGAGAGCACCCGTATATCCTTACGGAACAGGATATATCGATTGATTTGAGATTCATCATGCCACAGGGCAATGACATTTTTATGCAAATCCTTTCGGATGTGTGCATCCAATGTATGACAAAGCTTCAGAAATGCTTCGGCTGTACCGCCATTGACACCGCCGCAGACATAATACCGCCCCATTCCGTACGGAATGCAGGCTGTACTGCGGGGATTACGGTCATATGTGAACTCGTAGTTAGGCTTGGCATAGAACGAAGGATGCTGTACGACCAGCAGCTTTTTCCCCTTTTTCAGCCCGCGGCAGGAACATTTCCTGCGTTACAGGCTGCATGAGCTGCGCATTTGCATTAAAAAGAAGATATAGTCGAACGCTTTCAGCGCCTGCTCCTGCTTTAGAAATATCTCAAACCGGCGCAATGTCGCAAACGGCCATGAGTAAGCCTCCTGCGGACAGATATGCACCCGGGGCTCTTTGCGCACCGGTCAGGTCATCTGCATCGGTAAAGACAAAATAATGTACCTCGCAGTCCTTCAACAAATATTTCTCAGCGCTCTCATAAAACTCAGGCCAGAACACTGTATATTTACCGGTAGCAATATAGAGCACCGCAACCTTAGTCATGGCAAACCTCCGATACCACTGCATTAGGCAGCTCAATAGGCCCCCATGCAGCAGCATTCCACTCGGTCTCGCCCTCCGTCAAGGTATCCACCATACGGAACATCATACCGGGAACCCAATCCTCCACCGTATGGGCACCACCTTCGCCCTGTGTAATTACAGTAAAATAGCTGCCGTATTTGCCGGGTGCCAGCACTGTCAAATCGTACCGCGCCACAAAGCTTGTATACCCCGGCTGCAGATCCAGCCCATACACGCAGGTAGCCGCCAACGGATTCCCCGACTTCATCACGCATCTCCAAACGCAGCCCCTACATCGCTGGCTGCCTCATTCGCATAGACGCGGTAGCGAACCTGCACAGGCTTACGGCGTTCCAACACTTCATTATCTGTGTCTATCAGTTCCACACTCTGCAGTCGGATATTATCGCGCTTGAACCAGTTATCACGCTTCACCTTCGAATAATCAATAAAGGCCGTTTCCTGCGACTTAGTGGACAAATACAGTGCAATGCCCTCATCGACGCCGCCGTCAAAGACGACCTTGCCTTTGTCCAAAACAATGCAGCGGTCACACAGGTCGCGGATCGTGGACATATTGTGGCTGACGTACAAAACGGTCTTGCCGTCGCGCCGAGCGGCCTGGCGCATCTTATCCAGACACTTTTTCTGAACTTCATATCGCCGACGGCGAGGACCTCGTCCATGATCATAATTTCGCTGTCCAGATGGGCCGCCACGCTGAAGGCCAGCTTGACGAACATGCCGCTGGAATAGCGCTTGACCGGCGTGTCGATAAAGTCGCCGACCTCGGGAGAAGGCAATGATCTCATCCATCTTGGCGTCAATTTCCCTGCGTGGGTCATGCCGAGGATCGCGCCGTTCAGGTAGACGTTTTCGCGGCCCGTCATCTCGGGGTGGAAGCCGGTGCCGACCTCGAGCATCGAGGCGACGCGGCCATACAGGTCAATGTCACCGGCGCTGGGGGCCGTGACGTGGGTCAGCAGCTTGAGCAGCGTGGACTTGCCCGCGCCGTTGGAGCCGATGATGCCCACGGCCTCGCCCTTTTTGACGGTGAAGCTGACGCCGTTCAGCGCCATAAATGTCGTGCCGATCAGGCGCTGGTCGGTGCCGATCAGGGTGTTGGGGTCCTCCTTGCCGCGCTTGCGGGCCCACCAGCTCTGCAGGTCGCCGCGCAGCGTGCCGCCGCCGATCTGACCCAGGCGGTATTGCTTTTTTGACATCCTTGACGCGGATCATCAGTTTATTTTCACTCATCACACGCGCCCCCTTATACGGTATCGACAAAAGTCTTTTTTCGACCTTGCTGAAAAGCGACAGACCCAGCACCAGCAGCAAGCACCGCCGTCCATGCCAGCGATGCCGCCCACATCACGCCCGTCACCTGCCCACTGCCGAAGAAGATATACCGGAAGCTCTCCATCGGGGCGGTCATCGGGTTGACGATCATAACGGCCGCGCAGCAGCCGGTTGTCGATCATCGACAGCGGATAGACCACCGGGGAACCATACATCCATAGCTGCACGCCAAAAGTCACCACGGCCATCAAATCACGGTAACGGGTAGTCAGGGCTCGACACGATAACGCCGCAGCCCAGCCCCAGCAGACCGACCTGCAGCACCAGCAGTACTGCCAGCGGCATCAGCGCCCACTGCGGGCTGACCTCGCCCTTAGCAAGATAGACAAGCAGCAGGGCAAAAAACAGAACAAACTGCACAAGAAAGTTGATCAAGCCCGACAGCATCGTGGAGAGCGGCATCGCCAGCCGCGGAAAATACACCTTGCTGAAAATGTTGGAGTTCGTCGTGAATGTGCCCGACACCTTGTTGATGCAGGCCGCAAAAACCCCACAGCGCCGTGCCGGCCAGATAGAACAGAATCTGCGGCACGCCGTCGGTGGACAGCTGGGCAATCGTGCCGAACATGACGCAGTACATGGCCGTGGACAGCAGCGGATTGATCAGGATCCACGCCGGGCCCAGTACGGTCTGCTTATACATGACATTGAAGTCGCGCTTGACAAACAGCCAGATCAGATCCTTGTAGCGCCACAGCTCATGCAGGTCCACCTGGCTCCAGCCCTGAGCCGGGCCGTAGTGAACATGATAATTTTCCAGTTGTGATTTTTCCATGCGCGAAAGCTCCTTTAGTTTTTAGGCGATGCCGCCTTGCCCTTATGCCGCAGAAAGGCCTTGTACACCGGCAGACCCATGCGCAGCAACGCGGCCCGCAGCCACATGCTGCGCTGCCCTGTAGTGCGGGCCAGCAGGCGGTAGGCATCCGCACAGCCGCGGCAGGCTGCGCGGTAGCGGGCCTGCTGGGCCGGGGTGGTCAAATCAAAGCGCTGCTTTTCCGCCAGATTGTCGATGGCATCGTTCAGCAAACCCTCTGCCCGCAGGCAGTCCCCCCGCCGGGCAAAGCAAGCTGTCCATTCCAGCAGAAATTCAGGCCGATCCAGATAGTTACGGCTCGACCCCGCTGCCATGATGCTGCCCTTGCGCTGCACATAACGATAGGCCGGATAGGCAAGGCAGACGATGGTCCCGCACTGTCCGAGCAGATACGGCAGCAGAAACTGATCCTCATACCGCTTGCCGGGCGCATAGCGCAGCGTGCGGAAAAAGGCTGCGTCGGTACAGCTTTATTCCATGCGACCACATAGTAGATCCGTGTTTCGGCCAGCGCAAAATAGCGCGCCCAGACCTCGTCCTCGCACAGGACCTCATCCCGGAAGCCGCTGAAATCCGGCTGCGGGGAGCGGACGGTTTTCCTCGTCCACATAGGTCAGATTGTACAGCACGAGGTCAGCGTCATATTTCCGCTGAGCCTCCACCGCGCGGCGGACGGCATCCGGCTCCATCCGGTCATCACTGTCCGTAAAGATCAGAAATTCGCCGCTTGCCGCCTCAATGCCGGTGTTGCGCGCAGCGGAAAGACCGCCGTTTTTGCGGTGTATGACCCCTGATGCGGAGGTCTTTTTCTGCCCAGGCATCACACATCGCCGGGCAGCGATCGGGGCTTCCATCATCGACCAGCAGTATCTCAAGATCAGTGTAGGTCTGGCCGATGACGCTTTCAACGCAGGCGTCAAGGTAGCGCTCCACCTTATAGACCGGGATAATGACGCTGACAGTCGGCATGGGAAGCTCCTTTTTGTTGGTCGGCGTTTACCGCCGTGCTTTCAGATAGCCTGCAAACACCGGTAGGCCGATGTGCAGGGCGGCAGCGCGCAGCTTCAGCGATGCTGTACCCTTTTGCGCCGCCAGTGCGTCATAGACACGGCACAGCTCCCGTCTGGTTTCGGCAAACTCCGCCCGGTGGCCGGGCTTTTGTCAAGTCGTAGGCGCGCTTATTGCTGTGCAGGAAGAGCGCCGCATCGGTCAGCGCCCCCTCGGCGCGGTCGTACCAGCCGTTCGCCAGAAAATACTCTGCCCGGTGGATATCCCCCCGGGTCATCGCCAAACGCACCTCGTGTCTGGCACCGTCCGTGATGCTGCCTGCATGGCGCAGGACATAGTAGCCCGTATAGGGCAGGCAGGCAATCCTTGTGCAGCCCGCGATAAGGTCGGGCAGCAGGTAGTAATCCTCATGCAGCATGCCCAGCGGGTAGCGGGCATGCGCAAACAGCCGGGCGGCGTACAGCCTGTGCGCCGTGCCGGTGAACTGGTTGATCCATGGCGTGCCGAAGGCGTCCCAGAAGGCTTCCACCCCGAGCAGCGTTTCCTCTGTAAAACGCTCGTTTTCCGGCAGCGGGTGCCGCGCGCCGTCCTCTGTCACAGGGCAACAGTTGCAAAGCACCAGCTCCGCGCCGGTGCGCTCTGCACCTGCCAGGAAGTGTTTCCAGCAGGTCCGGCGCAACCGTGTCATCACTGTCCACCATCGTGATCCAGGGTGCCGCTGCGGCATCCAGCCCCGCATTGCGTGCGCCGGACGGACCCGGGCCGGTCTTGGCCGGGTGCAGCGCATGGATGCGGGGGTCTTTTTCTGCCCACGCATCGCACATCTGCGGGCAGCGGTCAGGGCTGGCATCGTCAATGAGCAGAAGCTCAAAGTCGGAAAAGGTCTGGGCGAGTATGCTCTCTACACAGGCGTCCAGCGTTTTTTCCGCCTTGTAGGCCGGCACTACAATGCTGACAGTCGGCATTTACTTGTCTCCTTCTTCGTCGACGCCGGGCAGATGAATCAGACTGCCCATGTAGGCGTTGGCGTCCGCCGGATGCCACGGCGCAATACCGCTATAGGTCGTAAAGGTCATCTCTCCGAATTTTATGGAGCCATCATTCAATGCATATAGATCAACGCGCACAAAAGGGAATCCCTTGCTCAAAGTGCGGGCAATCTCAACCATCTTTTCCAGATTTTTCGGACGCGGGATGTCATCAGGCTGCTCCAGCGGGGTGAAAATGTTGAAGGGCAGCAAATTCCAGTCCGTATCAAAGCAGACAATCCGCTCATCGGCATCGACATAACGATTCATGATGTAGATGATGACTTTCGGCTCGCCATCAAAGCAACAGAACTTATAATCATACAGATCTCCGCCGTCATTCTCAATAAACTGCTCGGCCAAAATTTTGGGCTTGATATGCTCATACTGCAATTCCAGTCCGCCGAGGTAGTAGGTAAAGTTCAATTTTGTCCATAGATCAAACTTTTTCTTTGCATCTTCCTTATCCAGCTTCGATTTATCCGGCACAGGATAGTTCCAGCCCGCACCGTGGTTTGTTTTGAGCATAAACTTATCGGGCAGCTTGTCAAAGTCGATCTGGTCAAAGCGATCCCAGACGCCCAGCAGCGGAATGAGGTACTCCTCGCCGATCTTCTCCTTGACCCACGCGCGGACAGCATACTTATCCACAAGGTCCTGCTGCTTGTTTAGCCCTCCGTAAATTTTCATCCATTGGGTCTTTTCGCTGAAGGTCTTGGGATGCTCCAGATCAAAGCGGCGTGTGGGTGTGTTATTCTCCAAAAACCATTGCTTCAATGCCGCCGGATAGTCTTTTTCCTGCAGGCAGGCCCAGTAGGCATAGTTTTTGTTTGCGATTTTATGATACTTTGCATAGGTATAGATATATTTTGCGCTGATAATCGGGCCGTTGTGCAAAAGATATTTCAGGCCGCGCTTTGCATTGCGGGGCAGCCAGGTCACTGCACGGCCGATTTTGTACGACGACGAGCCATAGACAGCTTCCAACTCATGGCGCAGAATGTCGGCCTGCTCCTCCGCGGTCAGTTCCTTCATATCTTCCATGCTTCAGCACTCCCCTTTTTCGGTTTTTGCGCGCGCTTCCTCCAGCAATGCGCGGACATGCGGCTTCCAAATATAATGGCGGCAGACTTTCGTCACAAAGAACCAGAACGGATTCTCGATCTCACACCAAAGGCGAGAAAGCACATTTTCATTGTTATAGTTCACAATGCGGCGCAGCCGGCCCGCACGGTAGCGGTCAATGTTCGGCAGGTAGGTCTTGGCCTCCTCCGTCAGCTTGGGATCGCGGCGGTTTTCAAACAGCTGGGTGTACTCGTACACAGTCCGCACCAGTCCCGCGCCGAAAAGCCCGCGCAGTATGGTCTTTTGCTGGTAAAGCATCAGCGCATTTAAGATATAGTTTTGATAGACACTGCGGCGGTGGTAGGTGCTGCCCTCGATCTGGCGGTAGTTGAACATGCAGTCCGGCAGATAGTAGACCCCGCCGTAAAGGCAGGAACATATAGGTCAGCATATTGTCAATGATCTGCACGCCGCTGGTGTAGGGATCTATCCCCTGCAGCCCGACATTGCGGAACATCATGGCATTGGTGTGGATATAGAAAAAGCTCCAATACTCCCTGGCCGTCAGCGCACACTCCCGGACAGGCTTTTCGATGGGCTGTGTCCTGCCGGTGCTTTCCCAGTAATAGCAGCCGTTGTGGCCGCAGGCCCATATCTGTGCGCAGTGTCTGCATCCAGAATATCCGCCTGCTTCTGCAGCTTGCGGTCATCGGTATAAAAGTCATCGCCGTCCAGATAGCAGACATACTGCCCCTTCGCCTCATAGAAAAAGCCGCCCACGGATCGCGTTCATCCGCTGGATACGCTCATTGCCCTCATATTTTTTGCCCGGTATGCGGTCCATAACGAATACCCGCACACGGTCGGGGTATCTTTTTTCCCAACCGCGCAGGAGCTCTACGGTCCCGTCCTCAGAGCCATCGTCCGCGCAGAGGATTTCGACCGGGAAATCCGTTTTCTGGGCAAGGACGCTTTCCATTGTCTGATCTACATACGGTGCCAAATTGTAAAACGAGATCAGTACACTGACCTTTGGCTGCTGCATGACAAACTCCTTATCCGTTCAACACCTCAAACCAGAGCAGACCGTTTTCATCCGGCTCCGGCTTGAGGGGGGTATATCCCTGCTTTGCATAAAAACGGCAGGCCCGCACATTCTGCGGAGCAACGCACCAGTAGATACGGCGCAGCCCCAGCTGCGAAAACCCGAGCTGCAAAATCGCCTGCATTCCCCCATGCGGCCACACCATGGCCCATGGCACAGCGCCGCACCGCAATGGCAAACTCAGCCTCCCCACGGTCTGCATCGCGGTTTTTCAGGCTTACCGTTCCCCTGATAAATACCCGCCCCATCTGCCACCGCGCGGTGGAGACTGGGGGTATCCTGCTGTGCCGCAGCAATAAAGCGCTCACAATCCGCAAGCGTCATGCCTGAAAAATCAGCACGCATATACCGCACCGCGTCCGGATCATGCATCCATTCCAGCATGAGGGGGGCATCCTGCGGCTGTAAACAACGAAGCTGCATCATTCTTCTTCCACCCACCGGATAAACTCATCATAATCCCGGATATAATCCTCTGCCTCGTAGTAGGAATCCGCGGCAACACAAAGCACAGAGTTTTCCTGCTGCCAGATCATCTCCCGCCACATATTATGCTCGACGATCAGCCCCTTGGCGGGGTCGTTGAGCAGGACCTCACTTTTTCGTGACCATCGTCCAACCGGATCAGGATGCTGCCGTAGGGGCACCACAGCACCTGCCGCAGTGCCTTGTGGGCATGGCCGCCGCGCTGGGTGCCCTGCGGCGCGCCGTAGATATAGTAGATGCGCTTGATGTCAAAGGGGACGTCGTGGCCGCCCTCAAAGACCGAGAGCGTTCCCTGTCCTTCCGCCGTGACGCTTTTCATATGGATTGTCTGGATAATCATAGTGGACGCCTTTCTCACTTTTCCGCAAATGCGCAGATGGCGCGCAGGATGGTTATGTCGCCGTTTGTGGGCGGGGTCCATGCACGCTGCGCTTTTTTGAAGGGGGCGCTCTGCGGCACGATGAGCCGCCCGACCAGCCCCCGGACCAGCCGGGATTTCCTGCGGTCATTGAAGTAGTATTCATAGGCCAGCCGCACCGTGAGGTCGCGGGGGAATTTCTCCCGCAGCAGCGCAAGCATGGCGCGCCATTCGCCCAGCATCCGCTCACGGCGCGGGCATCGGTCGAAACACCGCCGCCGTACTCGTACCAGACGGTCAGGCGGTCATAGCGGGTGATCTGTATTCCCTGCACGGCGAACATCCGCAGCGAAAAATCCTCTGCCAAGCGGACACGCCCGGCCATGGTATCCATCGCGGTCTGCAGCAGCGCCCGCTCATACACAAGGCCCGCGCCGCTGATGCCGTCATCGTAGAGCAGCAGATTGCGGCGGACGGTCCTTGCATCGTAGTGCGCCGGGTCGTAGGGGGTGCGGTCAAAGGGGGTCTCGCCCGGGACCGGGTGCGGGTCGCTGCCCGGCGCAAAGTAGGCCTGCCGGCCGAAGGCCACGCGCGGCGCATCTGCCTGCAGGCGGCCGAGCCACCAGCGCAGCGTTTCACTGTCATAGAGGAAATCTCCCGGCGAAAGGGTCAGCACCCACCGGGTGGTGACTGCGCGCAGGGCGTTTTGCATGTTTTTCACAGTGCCGCCGTTCGGCATCAGCTTGACGGTCTGCACATCGGTGATGCCGTGGGCTGCAAGATATGCGCGGCTCTCGGCAAAATAATCCTGCGGTGAACCGTCATCCCCCAGCACCACGGCGAAATCGCGGGTGTCCTGCATGGCCAGCGCCGCCAGTGTGCGCCGCAGCGCCCCGGCGTCCGGGCGGTATTGCAGGATGACGATGGTGAGTTGCGGCACAGTGGGCCTCCTTTCGGCTTCACAAATGTACTAAAGGCAGCGTGGTACGGGTCGTCGAGGACGCCGACCCCTACAACGGTCACCCGTAGGGGCGGCGTCCCCAACGCCCCGTCAGGTTTGCCGCTGCTTATCCTTCCATCCGCCCCATCTTCCCGTTCCAGAAATCCACGGCGCCTCTGAACGCGCCGTAGCTGCGTCCCCTTTTTTTCGTCCAAAGCGCCTTGGTCAGCGCGTAGCGGCCGCACCGGTGAGGAGCGGCAGAATCGTTTTCAGCCTTGCATAGGCGGTGCTTCTGCCCTTGCAGGTCAAATACAGTGTGTTGCGCGTGATGTAATACACCGACAGCATACCGCCGGCGCTGCCGCCGGCCTTATGGTGGATGACGGCATCGGGCAAAAACCACAGCGGCACGCCCGCGCGGGTCAACCGCAGGCAGTAATCGACATCCTCGCAGTACATAAACAGCGTTTCATCGAGATAGCCGACCTGTTCAACGACCGCGCGCGGCAGCAGCACGCAGCAAAAGGTGATAAAGCTGACCTGCTTTTTCTCCGCAAAGCGCGGGCCGTCCTTTTCATGGCCGCCCAAATGCTTCACCCTGCCGGTCTTGGGGTCCAGCGCGCCGCCCGCAAACCAGATCTCGTCCGGCGGGTCCATAAAACAGCATCTTCGGGCAGCTGACCGCCCCGGCCGGGGTTTCGGCCAGCAGCTTTTGAGAAAATCCGGGCGCGCGGCCGTGTCATTGTTGAGCAGCAGCGCAAAAATCACAGCCATCGGCCAGTGCGCGGCGGATCCCGATGTTGTTGGCCGCCGCAAAGCCGACATTCTGCTGCTGGGGCAGAAACACCGTGTTCGGCGGCAGTTTGTCCTGCAGCTGCGCCACCGAATCATTGGGCGAGGCATCGTCGATCAGGATGATCTCAAAATCGGTAAAGGTCTGCCGCTGCAGGCTTTCCAGACAGACCAGCGTGTCCTGCCAGCCGTTGTAATTGGAGATGATGATTCCGACCTTCGGCATGGTTTACCCTCATACTCGTTCACGGCGTCAACGACTGCCTGCACCTGCGCCTCGGTCATGCCGTAATACATCGGCAGGCTCAGCTCGGTGGCGGAGATCTCCTCTGCCAGCGGCAGTGCGCCCTGCGCAAGGCCCAGCTCCCGGTAGGCCCCCTGCAGATGGATCGGTGTCGGGTAGTGCTTGTTCGTGCCGATGCCTCGATCTGCCAGATGCTTTTCCAGCGCATCGCGGGGTCTTGCAGCGCACGGCAAAAGATATGCCAGACATGCTCACAGCCGGGCTGCACGGCGGGCAGCGCCACGGCGGGGTTGTCTATCCCGGCGAGGTAGCGCGCGGCGATGCGGCGGCGCTCGGCGTTCATGGCATCGAGATGCGGCAGCTTGGCCGCCAGAAACGCGGCCTGCAGCTCGTCCAGGCGGGAGTTTTGGCCCTTATAAATATGGTGGTATTTGTAGTCGCTGCCGTAGTTGCCCAAGGCGCGGATCTTCTCGGCCAGCGCATCATCATTCGTTGTCACGCAGCCCGCATCGCCCAGCGCCCCCAGATTCTTGCCCGGGTAGAAGCTGAACCCGGCGGCATCGCCGAGGCTGCCCGCCCGGCGGCCTTTATAAACTGCGCCGTGGGCCTGTGCCGCATCCTCAATGACCTTGAGACCATGTTTTTTTGCAATGGCGTTGATTTCATCCATCGGGGCACACTGGCCGTAGAGGTGCACGGCCATGATGGCCTTCGTGCGCGGCGTGACGGCGGCCTCGATGCGGGCGGGGTCGATGTTATAGCTTTGCAAGCGTGGGCTCGACCAGCACGGGGGTCGCCCCGGCGTAGCTGATGGCCAGCACCGTCGCAATAAAGGTGTTGGAGGGGGCAATGACCTCGTCCCCGGGGCCGATGCCCATCGCCTTGAGGATCAGCACCAGCGCGTCCAGTCCGTTGCCGCAGCCGACGCAGTGCTTGACGCCGCAGTATGCGGCAAAGGCCTTTTCAAAGGCGGCATCCTCGCGGCCGCCGATGTACCAGCTGTTATCCAGCACGCGGGCAAACGCCCCGCGCAGGTCGGCATCCAGCTCCCGCTCCATCGGGCGGAAAGAGACAAACGGCACCGTGACAGGGATCTCGGACATAGAGTGACACCTCATTTTAAACAGCAAATTTATCGTAGGGGCGCATTTCACATGCACCCGTGCAGCCTGCATCAGCGATGCAGGCGGATATGGCATCCGCCCCGCACGGCACCCGCACCGCCGCGTTTACCCCGCAAAAAGGGCGTACACGACCTACTATATCGTCTTATTATACAACAAAATGTACCCTTTCGCAACACAAAAGAGGGCACCGCCCAAAATAAGCGGTGCCCTTAGTATTGCCTTAGTTTATTCGTTGTTTTCGCTTCGGGGCGCGGGTGGCGCACTCAGGGGGCCGCAGCTGCACTCGTCAATGCTCACATGGTCCGCGCAGCAGCAGCGTCCCTCAAGATAGCGGCAGCCCCTGTCATCACAGTGGATGTCGGTCTCGGGCGAGGCGGGCGGGTTGTCGGTGGCGACATTGCCGCAGCCCTCGCTGTTGCGGTAGCTGCCGCAGACAGCGTCCCCGGGGCCGGTGTGGCGGACCTGAATGCTGTTCAGGCAGCAGCAGCCCGCCTTATTATGGCAGCAGTCATACTGCGCACAGTCAAGATAGTTCATAGCTAAACACCTCCGTACCGACAGTATGCGCAGGGGCAGGGGGGTGTTTATGCAGGGGACATTCGTTCAATGGGGCCGCTTACCTCAGACCACCGCCCGCTCTGCCTTGAGCGCCCGCTCGTACTCCCGGAGGAAGGAGGCAAACCCGGCCACATCAGCGGCATCGGGGGTCACGGTCGTGCTGCGTGCCCCGGCAAAGACGCGGGTCTTGAGGTAGTCGGCCAGCGTCTCACCCTCGGCGCGGTGCAGGCGGTAGGCTGCAAAGCAGGGCCATGCCGTAAGGACCGCCCTCGCCCGCCGTCTCCATGCAGGTGACGGGTGCACCCGCCGCCGCTGCCAGATACCGCTGGGCAACGCCCGGCGTCTTGAACAGCCCGCCGTGGCCCAGCAGGGTATCCACGGCCCATCCTCGTTCCTCAAAATCTCCAGCCCCATGGCCAGTGTGGCAAAGGCCGAGTAGATGTTGGCCCGCATGAAGTTGGCCAGCGTAAAATCGGCATCGGGGCGGCGCAGCAGCAGCGGCAGACCCGCATCAAAAATGGGTCACGCTCTCGCCGGAGAAGTAGTTCACCGGGGTCACGCCGCCGCAGTCGGGTGCGCCCCTGAGCGATGCATTGAACAGCTTTGTGAAAAGCGTTCCCTTATCGACCTCAACCCCGCAGAGCGCCGCGCTTTCGGCCAGCAGGCTGACCCATGCGTTCAGATCGCTTGTGCAGTTGTTGCAGTGGACCATGGCCACAGCCTCGCCGCTGGGGGTCGTGACCATGTCGATCTCGGGGTAGACGCGGGAGAGCGGCTTTTCCAGCACGACCATTGCAAAGATGCTGGTGCCGGCGCTGACATTGCCGGTGCGCGGGGCCACGCTGTTTGTGGCGACCATGCCGGTCCCGGCATCCCCCTCCGGCGGGCAGAACGGCACGCCGGGCTGCAATGTCCCTGTGGGGTCCAGCAGGCGGGCGCCCTCCGCCGCGTCAGCACACCGGCATCGGCACCGGCGGGCAGCACTGCGGGCAGCAGCTCGGCCAGCTCACGCCCGAAGCCGTGACCGGCGATCAGGCGGCTGCAGGTCTTGAGCATTTCGGCATCATAGCCGCCAGTGGCGCTGTCGATGGGGAACATGCCGCTGGCATCGCCCACGCCCAGCACCTTTGCCCGGTAAGCCGCCAATGGACATAGCCCGCCAGCGTCGTAAAGAAGGCCAGCTCGCCCAGATGACCCTCCTCATTGAGAAGCGCCTGATAAAAATGCGCGATGCTCCACCGCTGGGGAATGTTGAAGCCGAGCGCCTCGGTCAGCTCGGCCGCTGCCGGGCCGGTCATCGTATTGCGCCATGTGCGGAAGGGTACCAGCAGACGGCCGGCCCCGTCAAAAGGCCAGATAGCCGTGCATCATTGCAGAGATCCCGATGCAGCCCACCGTTGTAAGGGGCTGCCCGTATTTTGCCTGCACATCAGCGGCCAGCGCGGCGTAGGCGTGCTGCAGGCCGGTATGCACGGCCTCCAGCGGGTAGGTCCAGACGCCGTCCTTCAGCTGGTTTTCCCAAGTGAAGTCCCCCTGCGCCCCCGGGGCATGGCTGCCGTCCACCAGCACCCGCCTTGATGCGGGTCGAGCCGAATTCAATACCGAGTGCGCACTGTCTGAGGTCGAGCATGGTATCACTCCTTGCCAAATTCTGTCTGTTTTTGTATGCGGGCATTCTGCCGCCAGTATCGTGCTTTTTATTATAACAGACAGCGCGGCCGCCGACCAGTGCCTGCTGTTTTAAAAGGTGGATTTTTTGTTCAAAAAAGTGCAGTCGGTCCTGCCGGGTTCCTGCGGGCGGAGTGCTGTGGCTTATCTGCACTCCTTCTTCATGGCGGAATAGCCGATCAGCACTGTCCAGACATAAGCGCAGGTCTTGGGGATCATCAGCATACCGATCATCGGGATCGCATCGGCCCACAGCACGACCGGGATATAAAAGGCGAAGCTCAGCACGATGGTCAGCCACATCCAGCGGAACGCCTCGTCGTTATGCTCTTTGGCGCTGCGGAAGAACAGCACGATAATCAGCAGGCCCAGCAGGGCAAAGGGGATGTTGCGGTAGATGCCCCAGGAAAGCGGGGATTCGGCGCTGAGCCACTGGTTCTGCGGCATCATGCAGAGGATGACGCGCACGGCAGCCAGCCCGTAGACGGCGGCGGTCAGGCCCTTCCGCCCCTCGACCTTATAGCGCTGACGCCACACATAGTAGAGCAGCACATAAAAGATCGTCATCGTGACCGAGGTGATCCACTTGCCGAGGCCCAGCGGCACGGTGTAGTTTTCCAGACCCGTGGTGCAGAGCGCCAGCGCGCGGGGCACCAGATGGAAGGAGTCACCGGCGCCCAGCACAACGGCCATCAGGCCGAACAGCCGGAACTGCGGGTTACCCTTGCTCCCCACGGATCATCAGGGATACCGATGGTGATG
>VOFK01002945.1_pt1:0-107500 | contig 120794 bp, 179 predicted proteins | sample 5384121 | NCBI WGS metagenome assembly VOFK01 (sample SAMN12384730, study PRJNA508395) | human gut metagenome | isolation source: healthy gut J | host: Homo sapiens
TTGATATTATCTTTACTATCCTGCACACTCTCTGGAGTGACTGTTTCCAGTCAAAAAAGAAGCCAGCAGTTTATTCACGCACTGCTGACTTCTTATAATACTACTATTTTATTTACTGCTGTGTCTCAGACAATTTTTTATTTTTAAACATAACCTCTGTTTTCCCCGCCATCCCTTTACATACCACCTGATTCCAACATATACCAGTTGCACGAATAATAAGAGAAATAGCAGATTGATTGGCAATACTTCCTTTATCCAATCCCCAAAGTAGATAGCTATTGCCATACTTACAAGTATCACCATTATGGTAATCATATCCCAACAGTATTTCTTATATAGCCCTGCAATCTTTATTTCGATGAATGCCAAAAGTATTCCCACACCCACCAGACATCCACCGCAAATCAATATTCTTATCAGCCAGTATATAATTCTGTCAATGACAGGATTGGATATTCCATTACTAATCTGTGCCACATTCTTTCCTGTCAGTACACAACCCAGCCAGCAATGGTCTGTGTGAAAGTTGCGATTGTATCAAAAGAATACCACGCAATCAGAAATAAATATTTTTGACCGTATCATCTGAAAAAGAGTAGTTGATACGGAATACCATATCAGCAGAAACATCAATGCTTCATACATGGCTGTTTTTGTTTTATATCTGCCTGCCAGTTTTTCCCTCTGCATATCATACTTTTCCTTAGCTTTCAGATAAGCTGTCTGTTTACAATTCCCGCACTTTTGATAGAGTACCGGCTTTTCAACCGGTATCTCTACTTTTTTCTGATGGGAGAGTGCATAATCCCGTTCCTGTTCTGCCTGTCTCTGCTTATCTCGACATTCCTCTATCATGGCTTGGACGGTGTGCGTTTTCTCTTTCTCGCTCTGCAATAATTCTTTTGTTTTCCTCAAGTCGTTCTTTAAGGCTTGAATGTTCCCTGCTCTGTTCTCGCTGTTTAACTTCTCGTTCAAGGTCAGCGATTCGTCGATTGAGCTGCACTTTTCAGTTCCCTGATAGTCCGGTCTTTCTGGTCGAGTTCTTCCTGCATCTGCTCTGTCAGCAGAAGCAACTCTTCCAGTTGATCGTCGCTCTTTTTGAGTTTCTTAATTCGTTCATCAATCAACCTTCCTTTCTCTAATTGCTGTTCAAGTTCAGTAATTCGCTGTTCTGTTTCTGCAATAGCCGGTTCTCGCTGTTCAATTTCTGTGCCAATTCCTGCCATTGCTGATTTTCGTCTGTGAGTTTCTGTATCTGGTCTGTCTTTTCTTCCAGAAGCATCAACAGTTCTTCTTTATCCGGTAAGATTTGTAGCAGCTCTGACAATTCTTTCTCTAATTGCTGCAATCGTTCTTCCTGCTCCTGAAAGCACATCAGCTTCTCGTCCTTTTCCTGTATCTCCTGAAGCATCTCTGCCATGATATTCTGCTGTTCCTCTATCTGTGTAATCATTGCTTCCATCATGGGAATTACTTCTTTGCTTTCTTCTAATGTCATTCAACCACTCCCTCCACAGCGACAATGCACCGGATACCTTACCAAAGGTTGCAATTACCTTTTTGCAGCAGTGCATTTTGTTTTTTATCATCTGGTTTTCCTCGACCTTCCATGAACCTTTCCTTATCTGCCCGGTGAGATATTTTTTCCTCAATCTTCCTTGCATCTGCACCCTCATGAATCGTAGGGACTTTCAATTTGCCCTGTCTTTCATAAGAGCGGTGGTCAATCAGATTGTCTATGGATAAATGCCGGTTACACATCTTTGCCCATTCGCTTCGCCATAACTCACAATTCTTTGGATTGTTCCAGCCGGTAGCGTCAGTCAGAACCCTTTTCCATTGTTTTCTGTTTCTTGCCCCGACTTTCTGTACTCCGTTTTCATCAAGTACCGGAATACGGATTCCATGACGGTCTGGATTTTTCTTATCCTGCCACCAGTCCGGGTGGGATTCATCAACCACGATATTTCCGTCAGTATCTCTGACAAAATCCCAGTCCTTGACTTCCTTGCTGCCCCATGAGTGGTCTGGATTGAATGGTCGCATGGTTACAAGTAAATGCACATGTGGGTTCCCGTCGCCCTTATCGTGTATGCTCCAGTCGGCACACATTCCCTCGTCCACGAAAGTCTTTTGAATATATTCGGTTGTATAATCAATCTGTTCCTGTCTGCTCCATTCTTTCGGCAGGGAAAATTCAAATGAGCGTCCAAGCTGTGCATCTGCATTTTTTTCTATCTTCAATACCTCATTCCATAGACGCTGTTTCTGAAATGTGATTTTAAACTTTTCCAGTGCGGCATCTTTATCATCCGCTCTTTTATAACGGATAGACTGTTGAAACCTTTTTATATTTTCTTCCGGTATATGCAGCCATTCAGGAGGTGCATTTTCGCACATCATCAGACTGGTGTAGACGACTTCCTTTTTGGAAGTATAGTAACTGATTCTGCCTGTTTCCTCATTCTTCATCACATCTCCATTAAGATATGCCCGATGCGGATATGACAGATTTTCCTTTACTGCGCCCGACAATCTTTACTGTAAAGTGAAATATCGCCATGATACGATTCCCCCTTTCTGCCGTATCCGGCATTGATTTCCGACAGCATCTTCTTCTGGTTTGGCAGAAGTGAAGCTGTCGGAACGCCCTCTGCGCAAGAGTGCCCCCTGCGGCATGAGCAGGTCTGGCTGAAAGCCCCGCCGACGGAACGAGCCCGGCAAGCGTAAGCGCAGACCGGTTGCCACTTGTGGCAAACTTATAAGGACGACCTCTGGTTGTCCATAAGTGCGCCCTTCATTCAAAGGCAATGAAGGGAATGGAAAAACCACTCCCTCCGCCATTACACTTCCTCCATATCTGTAAGTGGCTCTTTCTGCATCGCCTTTGAGAAAAACTTTCCGTTTGTTTCCTGCCTTTTTAAGAAGCCTATCAACTTTGGTAAATCTTCCTCCTCAATCGGACAGCCAAGAACCGATTCCACCGCACCGCCAATCTGACAGAGCCTGTGGGTTCGTTTTTTACTTTCCTCTGCTTTCTTTCGCTTTTCCAGTTCCTTCCGCTGTGCTATGAGCTTTTTTGTAGCTTCAATGCTTTCCTGTTCCTTTTTCTCTAATGCACGTATTCTTTCTTCATAAGTCTTTGTTGATTTCGCCATATCGTCTTCATCCTTTCTTTTTCCGATAAACAACAGTTCCCGGTTGCATATCAGGAGAAGCACATGGTATAATCCTCTTGCGTGTAGGTATATCATGGCTTCGGTCTGATAGAACCTTTGGCGGTTTCTTAGGAAGCCGCCTTTTTAAGTTGCCACATTTCTTGTGACAGCTTTTACATTCCCTTTATCCCTCAGATCACGCCCCTCGTTGGCTTCCATGAACTTTTCCAGAATGTCAGTTTTAATAAGAACTTTTCTTCCAACCTTTAATACCGGAAGTTTCTTCCATTCAACCAACTTTCTCAAAGTGTTTCTGCCAATTCCTGTATAGTCGGCTGCTTCCTCGATGGATAATGCAATCTTTCTTTCCGTCATCTTGTCACCTCCTTATAAATTGCATTATGCAATTTTGTTGTGCTGTTAGTATAGCGGTTTTATATCGTATTGTCAAGCATTATGAAATTTCAAAAATAATTATTATATTGCATATTGCAATTATGTGAGGTACATGCTATAATTCATACATACCGAAAAAGGAGGCAATCAGCATGAAAGATAAAGAACTACGCAAGCTGATAGGTAGCAGGGCAAAACAGCGTCGTCTGGAATTAAATCTGACACAGCCTTATGTTGCAGAGAAGATGGGAGTTACCGCTTCCACAATCCTGCGTTATGAGAATGGTTCGATTGACAATACCAAAAAGATGGTGCTGGAAGGTCTTTCGGAAGCACTTCATGTATCTATTGAATGGCTCAGAGGGGAAACCGATGAATACGAAACCGATATTACGGATAAGAAAGAATTACAGATTCGTGATGCAATGGGCGATATTCTCAAACAGTTACCTCTCGACCTTAGTAAAAAGGAAGATGCTTTTTCCAAAGATTTACTGCTGTTGATGTTAAAGCAATATAACCTGTTTCTGGAATCATTCCAGTTTGCCTGCAAGAATTACAAGGGCAACACGAATGAAGCTGATATTGCAAAAGTAATGGGGTTTGAATCGAATGATGAATATAACGAGATTATGTTTCTCCGGGAGATCACCCACACTGTTAATGCCTTTAACGACATGGCAGATATCGTAAGGCTTTATTCCAAGAAACCGGAAATGGCAGAACAAAGGCTTGAAAATCTTTTATCAGAAGTTTTGTATGAGGATTCCGATTCGGTATAGAACGACAACCGGAGTTATGATATACTTACACGCAAGAAGCATTTCATCAGTTCCGATTGTCTGATATCGAAAGGAGACACACGATTATGGCAAAAGGATCTGTAAGAAAAAAAGGAAAGAAATGGTACTACCGCTTCTATGTAGAAGATGCAAGCGGCAATCTGGTTCAGAAAGAATACGCTGGAACAGAAAGTAAAAGTGAAACGGAAAAACTGCTCCGTCAGGCAATGGATGATTACGAAAGCAAGAAATTTGTCGCAAAGACAGATAATCTTACTGTAGGAGAACTTCTTGATATGTGGGCGGAAGAAGAACTGAAAGTCGGAACACTCAGCAATGGTACAGTGGAAAATTATCTTGGTGCAATCCGTTGTATCAAGAAACATCCGATTGCAGAACGCAAATTAAAAACCGTTACTGCTGAACATTTACAGGCATTTCTCGATCTGCTTACATTCGGTGGGGAATTTCCAGATGGAAAAGTGAGAAAAGGTTACAGTAAAGATTACATCCATTCCTTTTCAGCAGTATTACAACAGGCTTTCCGGTTTGCAGTATTTCCAAAACAGTTGATTACTTTTAATCCTATGCAGTATATTAAGCTGAAAAAACAGGCAGAGGATGTGGATTTATTCTCAGATGATGAGGTAGAAGAAGGCATACAGCCTATTTCCCATGAAGATTATGAGAGACTGATAGAATACCTCAAAGTAAAGAATCCACCTGCAATCCTGCCAATCCAGATCGCATACTATGCGGGACTTCGTATCGGTGAAGTTTGCGGATTGACATGGCAGGACATCAATCTTGAAGAACAATGCCTGACCATTAAAAGAAGTATCCGCTATGATGGCGTCAAGCACAAAAACATTATCGGTCCGACCAAGCGAAAGAAAGTAAGGATTGTTGATTTTGGCGATACTCTGACTGAAATACTGAAAACCGCCAGAAAAAACAGCTTAAAAGCCGGATGCAGTATGGTGAACTTTACCACCGCAATTTCTACAAGGAAGCACAGGACAAAAACAGAGTGTATTATGAATATTATCATCTGGACGGAACCGAAGAAATCCCGGTAGATTACAAGGAAATCTCCTTTGTCTGCCTGAGACCGGACGGATGTCTGGAACTGCCAAGCACACTCAGCATTGCCTGCCGATCAGTTGCAAAAAGGCTGGACGGATTTGAGAATTTCCATTTCCACCAGTTGCGACACACCTACACAAGCAACCTCCTCTCAAACGGAGCTGCCCCAAAAGATGTGCAGGAACTGTTAGGGCACTCTGATGTCAGTACCACAATGAATGTCTACGCCCACTCTACAAGAAAGGCAAAGCGGAACTCCGCCAGACTTCTTGATAAAGTGGCAGGCAACGACTAAATAAAAAATTCCCTTATTTCCCTTGCTGATTCCGCATAAGGTCAAAAATAAGGGAAAATACATATCATTTCACTATTTAAGGGGCTGGAAAGCCCGTAAAATAAGGAAAGTTCAAGAAATCTCTCCACAAATTCCGATTTGTGGAGAAAAAATTATTATGATCAGAGCATTACAGAAAGCAGATATAGATAGCGTCACTGATATATGGTTGGATACCAATCTAAAAGCACATGATTCTATTCCGACCCAATACTGGAATAGTAATTATGATTTAGTGAAATAATAGTTTTCACAACCGAATCCTTGACAAAGTCCAAAAGGGAGTTGTAAAATACGGATGTGCGTGGAAAAGGACTAGTACGGACGTGCGAAGTTACAGAGAAGAGATCAAACGCTGAGAGATCTCACTTTTTTATCCCCGGAACCTGCCTTGGAGCATTCAGATGAAAGTTTGGCGTAGAACCGGCGTTAACGGTGAAAGAGTGAACGCAATGCGTTAAACTGGGTGGTACCGCCGGAAGCTTTTCGGTCCCTGTAGGCAGGGAGGAAAGCTCCCGGCGTTTTAAGTTAGAAATGTAAGGAGAAAGAAAATGGCAAAGGATAAGAAATTAGTAGAAGCGATCACATCCATGGACACTGACTTCGCACAGTGGTATACCGATGTAGTAAAAAAAGGCAGAACTGATCGCCTATTCATCCGTAAAAAGGATGTATGATCATCAAACCGGCAGGCTATGCGATCTGGGAAAATATCCAGAAAGAGTTAGACCGCAGATTCAAAGAGACAGGTGTGGAAAATGTCTACATGCCAATGTTCATACCGGAGAGCCTGCTCCAGAAAGAAAAAAGACCATGTAGAGGGCTTTGCACCGGAAGTTGCATGGGTAACACATGGAGGATTGAGCGAGTTACAGGAAAGACTCTGTGTCAGACCGACTTCAGAGACCCTGTTCTGTGATTTTTATAAAGATGACATCCAGTCCTACCGTGACCTGCCAAAACTGTATAACCAGTGGTGTTCCGTGGTAAGATGGGAAAAAAAGAGACAAGACCGTTTTTGCGTTCCAGAGAGTTTTTGTGGCAGGAAGGCCATACGGCACATGCAACAGCAGAAGAAGCAGAAGAGAGAACCGTTCAGATGTTAAATGTCTATGCGGATTTCTGTGAGGAAGTCTTAGCGATGCCGGTCATCCGTGGTAGAAAGACAGAAAAAGAAAAATTTGCAGGAGCAGAGGCAACGTATACGATCGAAGCATTGATGCATGACGGAAAAGCACTGCAGTCCGGTACCAGCCATAACTTTGGCGATGGATTTGCAAAAGCATTTGGAATCCAGTATACCGATAAGAATAATAAATTACAGTATGTACATCAGACATCCTGGGGAATGACCACCCGTCTGATCGGTGCGATCATCATGGTACATGGAGATGACTCAGGTCTGGTGCTTCCACCTAGAATTGCACCGGTACAGACCATGGTAATTCCGATCCAGCAGCACAAAGAGGGTGTTTTAGAAAAAGCACAGGAAGTAAAAAGAAGGCTTAGTGCAGGCAGGAATCGCAGCCGGATTAGATGACAGTGACAAGAGTCCGGGATGGAAATTCTCCGAACAGGAAATGCGTGGAATCCCGGTTCGTGTAGAGTTAGGACCAAAAGACATCGAGGCAGGAAAATGCGTACTGGTACGTCGTGACACCAGAGAAAAGACAGAGTGTGCGATTGAGGATGTGGCACAGAACTGTAAAAAGAATTATTAGAAACGATCCAAAGAGAAATGTTTGAACGTGCGAAAGCACATCGTGATTCCCACATTTCCGATGCACATGACTATGCAGAATTTAAGAGAGCCGTAGAAAATAAACCGGGATTCATCCGCGGAATGTGGTGCGGCGATCAGGCATGTGAGGACAAGATCAAAGAAGAGACAACAGCAACTTCCCGTTGTATGCCGTTTGAAGATCAGGAGCATATCGCAGATACCTGTGTCTGCTGTGGAAAACCGGCACACAAACTGGTATACTGGGGAAAAGCATATTAAAATTTGTAATGCTATGCAATGACGCAATGTAATAGAAAGGAATCGTATGAGGATACAGCTTCCCGTTAAAGTAGACAACATCATAAAGACGCTTGAAGCGGCAGGCTATGAAGCATTTGCGGTTGGCGGCTGTATCCGGGACAGTGTCCTTGGAAGAACGCCGCAGGACTGGGATATTACCACTTCGGCAAAGCCGCAGGATGTAAAACGGCTGTTTTCACATACGATCGATACCGGAATCCAACATGGAACCGTAACGGTCATGTTAGAGCATGAAGGCTTTGAAGTAACGACTTATCGGATCGACGGCGAATATGAAGATGCCCGTCATCCGAAAGAAGTTACTTATACGGTGAATTTATTAGAGGATTTAAAACGCCGGGATTTTACGATTAATGCCATGGCGTACAATGAGAGCCGTGGGCTGGTGGATGCCTTTGACGGAATGGGTGATCTGCAAAAAAAAGTGATCCGCTGCGTGGGAAATCCAAAAGAGCGTTTTACGGAGGATGCATTGCGGATGCTTCGGGCATTGCGGTTTGCGGCACAGCTTGGTTTTGAAGTGGAAGAACAGACCTTTGCGGCGATCCGGGAACTGGCACAGACGATTGAAAAGATCAGTGCAGAGAGGATACAGACAGAACTGGTCAAACTGCTGACTTCAGATCATCCGGAACTGATCCGGGAAGTCTATACAAGCGGGATCTCCGATGTGATACTGCCGGAGTTTTCCGTATTGATGCAGACAGAGCAGAACAATCCGCATCACTGTTATACGGTGGGAGAGCATACGATCCATGTGGTACAGCAGGTAGAGAATCAAAAAGTCCTGCGTCTGGCGGCGCTGTTTCACGATATTGCAAAGCCGGTATGCAAGACAACGGATGAGACAGGAGTCGATCATTTTTACGGACATCCGAAAGAAGGTGCAAAGATGGCACATCGCATTTTCCGAAGATTGAAATTTGATGTGGATACGATGCAAAAAGTCTGCGGACTGGTGGAATGGCATGACGACAATCCGAACCTGACACCGGCAGGGATACGAAAAGCCATATATCGTGTAGGTGAAGAACGATATCCGGATCTGTTCGCATTAAAACGTGCGGATGTATTATCACAGAGCGGCTACCGCAGAGAAGAAAAGTTAGCATATATTCAGAGTTATCAGAAGCTCTATGAAGAGATCATAGAGCAAAAAGGATTGTCTGAGTTTAAAGAAACTTGCTGTCAACGGCAGGGATCTGATGGAGTTAGGGATCAAACCGGGGGAAAAAAAATCGGTCAGATCTTACAGAAACTATTAGAAGAAGTCTTAGAAGAACCGGATAAAAACAAAAAAAGAATATTTACTTGAACGGGTAAAACAGACATATCAATAACCCCTTTTTTCATATGATAGAGAGACACAGAATTGCTGTGAATTGTCATGTGGAGGGGTTTTTGTGTATTATAAAGAAGAAACATTGTTTGAACAGTACCCGCTGGAACTGACAGATACATATAAAGGGCGTGGAGCTGTTTTTGCAATGACAGATATCGGGAGAGTTTATCTCAAAGAGTATTCCGGTTCCGCAGTAAAAGCGGAGTTTTTAGCAAAGTTATTAGAGTGCGTGAATGAACAGGGAATCCATACGGAAACGGTCGTGCGGACTACGGAAGGGGAATGTCTTGCAAAAGACCCGGACGGAGTGTCCTACCTGTTGCGGAAATGGTGTGAAGGAAGGGAATGTAATACGGCAAGCTGGGATGAAATCTTACGTTCGGCAGATATTTTAGCCTCCCTTCATGGAGCGATGAACCAAATGGAACATTCGTTAACAGAGGTGCTGGATACGGATGCCGGACGACTGTTGCGTACATACGAGAAGCATACCAGAGAGCTTCGGACGGTCAGAAATTATACCAGAGGGCGGAAAAACAAGAGCGAATTTGAAAAAGAGTTCTTAGGACTTTACCCGAAATTTGAGGAGCAGGCATCTGAAATATTAGAAAGTCTGAGAGAACAGGAAGGGAAAAAAGAGGGCATGGGAATCTGCCATGGGGACTTTAACCAGCACAATGTCGTGTTCCGGTCAGAATATGCAGCCGTGATCAGTTTTGACAATATCTGCTATGATGTGCAGATTGGGGATCTCGCGAGATTTATGCGTAAGATCTTAGAAAAAAACAACTGGAACATGGGACTGGGTATGGAAATGATACGGGCATACAGCGACAAAAAGCAATGTCTCCATATGAGACAAAACAGCTTTATTTGCGGCTTGCTTATCCGGAAAAGTTCTGGAAGATCGCGAATCATTACTATAATGCAAATAAAGCGTGGGGATTTGGGCGTTATTTAGAGAAGTTAGAAAAGATCAAAGCGGAAGAAGAAAACAGGGAACAGTTTTTAGCGTATATGAAGCATTTTGCCTATTCCTAAAAGTGTATTCCGTAACAAACAATATTGGCATTTCCTAGGGAATCATGTATAATAAAATTTAGATGAGGTGACCTATGAAATACAGGAGAAAACACGGAATCATTTTCGTGACGATTCTTATCGGAATGCTTCTGACGGCAGGCTGCGGCAAGGCAAAAGAGAGCAATGTCACAGTTGGAAATAAAGTTCCGCAACTGGATACATCGACAGAAACATCCAAGAAAAAAACAAAAGGATCGGATAAAAAACAAGAATCAGAAGAAAAAACAGAAGAAAAAAGAAAGACGTCTATATCGTCTATCGGATAGATGATGAGACACAGACCATACGCCTTCAGAAAGTAAAAAACGGAAAATTTTCCGAGTATGGGATTTCGGATGCGACTGCATACAGAGACAAATACGGAGAGTTTACCAGTGAAGGAAATATTACAGAAGGCAGTCCGGTCCAGATCGGAACAGCCAATCAGGAAGGCAAACTTTCCTATATACAGCAGTCAGATCAGGTGTGGGAGCAGGATAACGTCGGGAAATTCTCGATAGATGAAGAGAAGAACATGATCGTGATCGGAAAAACCAAATATTATTATGATGATTCACTGTTGGTTTTTTTAGATGGTGAGCAGATATCTTTAGACACGATCACCGGAAATGATAAGCTGCGGGTTGCCGGAATGGATAAAAAGATCATCTCGGTCAATGTCACCAGTGGTCACGGTTTTATTGTGCTGACGCATACGGATCTATTTGAGGGCGGAAGCATCAGCATTGGCGGGAAGCACATTTATAAGATAAAAAAAAGATATGAATGTAGAGATCCCGGAGGGAACCTATCAGGTAACCGCCGCAAATGACGGATATGGAGATACAAAAGAGGTAACCGTCAAAAAAGGAATGAGACAACGGTTTTGAATTTGGATGAATATAAGGGTGAAGGCCCGAAGATGGGTAAGGTCAAATTTATCCTTCAGCCGGAGGGAACGCAGTTGTCCATTGATGGAAAAGCAGCAGATGTTTCACAGCCGGTAGAGTTGAAGTATGGAACACACAAGCTGACGGTAACTTCAGAGAAATATGGAACACTTACCAGAAAGCTGGTAGTCGGTTCCGCAGAATCTGAGATCACCATTAACATGGGTACGGAAGCGAAGAAGGACAAAGAGGCAGAGGAGAAGAAATCATCGACAACAACCAATTCCTCGTCCACAGGAACGAATTCTTCCACAACGAACTCATTGAATAATAAGAAGTCGAGCAGTTCTGCAAAACAAACAGTTCCACAGGAACGACTTCCACGAAGAAGAACAGTACGGGAAGCACCGGAAGTTCTACAAAGAACAGTACTTCTAACAGTACGGGAAGTACCACAAAAAAGAGCACAGGCACAGCAGGTACTTCGAGTACATCTACGGATAATAACAGGTTAAAACAGATCAGCGATTTTATATCCACATTACTGGATTAAAAAATAAAAAATGCACAGGAGGAATGAACATGGGTTATAAAGAAATGTATCAAAGCTGGCTTGACAATCCTTATTTTGACGAGGATACGAAAGCAGAACTAAAGAGTATTGCGGGAGATGACAAAGAGATTGAAGACCGGTTCTATACAGAGCTGGAGTTTGGTACCGCAGGTTTAAGAGGCGTGATCGGAGCAGGAATGAACCGTATGAATATTTATACGGTGCGTAAAGCAACGCAGGGACTTGCAAACTACATTAAAAAAGTCGGAAAAGAAGCACAGGGCGTTGCCATTGCTTTTGATTCAAGAAGAATGTCACCGGAGTTTGCAGACGAAGCAGCACTTTGCCTTGCAGCAAATGGAATTAAGGCGTATGTATTTGAATCCTTAAGACCGACCCCGGAGCTTTCTTATGCAGTCAGAAAACTCGGATGTACTGCAGGAATCAATATTACGGCAAGCCACAATCCGCCGGAGTATAACGGATATAAAGTATATTGGGAAGATGGCGCACAGATTACCCCGCCACATGATAAAGGGATCATGGATGAGGTAAAGGCAGTGACCGATTTTGCAACAGTAAAGACCATGGAAAAAGAGGAGGCAAAAAAATCAGGACTCTATGAAGTGATCGGAGCAGCCATTGATGATGCGTATATTGCAGAGCTGAAAAAACTGGTCGTACATCAGGATGCGATCGATCAGGTAAAAGATACACTTAAGATTGTATACACACCGCTTCACGGAACCGGTAATATCCCGGTCAGAAGAGTCTTAAAAGAGCTTGGATTCCAGAATGTATGTAGTACCGGAGCAGGAAAAACCGGATGGCGAATTCCCAACCGTAAGCTATCCGAATCCGGAGGCAGAAGAAGCGTTTGTATTAGGACTTGCCATGGCAAAGAAGTTAGATGCAGACTTAGTGCTCGCAACAGACCCGGATGCAGACCGTCTTGGTGTATATGTAAAGGATTCTAAGACCGGAGAATACCACTCACTGACAGGAAATATGTCCGGATGTCTGATCGGAGATTATGTGATCGGTCAGAGAAAAAGAGAGAGGGACTGCCAAAGGACGGAGCATTTATCAAATCTATTGTATCTACTAACATGGCAGATGCAATCGCAAAATATTACGGTATACAGCTTGTAGAAGTTTTAACAGGATTCAAATTCATCGGACAGAAAATGTTAGAATTTGAAACAAAAGGCACCGGAACCTATTTATTCGGTATGGAAGAAAGCTACGGCTGCCTGACCGGAACTTATGCAAGAGATAAAGATGCAGTAGTAGCTTCCATGACTCTGTGTGAGGCAGCAGCGTACTATAAGACACAGGGTAAGACCTTATGGGATGCCATGATCGATATGTATGAGAAATACGGCTACTACAAAGACGATGTAAAAGCCATTACGTTAAAAGGTATCGAAGGACTGGAAAAGATCCAGACCATTTTAGAGACACTTCGTGCAGATGCACCAAAGGAAATCGGTGGTTACAAGGTATTAAAAGTCAGAGATTATAAAAAAGATACCATTACGGATTTAGCAGACGGTAAGGTGACTTCGACCGGTCTGCCGGCATCCAATGTACTCTATTATGAGTTAGAAGATGATGCATGGGTATGCGTTCGTCCTTCCGGAACAGAGCCAAAAGTAAAGTTCTACTACGGAATCAAAGGAACCTCTTTAGAGGAGGCAGATGCGAAATCAGAAAGTCTTGGAAAAGAAGTCCTTGCAATGATAGAAAAAATGCTCTAATTCCCTATAAAATGGGTAAATTTTCTTGACAACCTGCACAAAAACAAGTATAAATATATTTGTAGGTAATTTGGGAAAAAATCTCGAAGATAGAATTTAGAGGAGGACATATTAAAATGAACAAGACAGAATTAGTTGCAGCAATGGCTGACAAAACAGAATTATCTAAAAAAGATGCAGAGGCAGCTTTAAAAGCATTCACAGATGTAGTTGCAGAAGAATTAAAGAAAGGTGAGAAGATCCAGTTAGTTGGCTTTGGTACATTTGAAGTTTCTGAGAGAGCAGAGAGAACAGGAAGAAATCCTCAGACCGGAAAAGAGATGGTAATTCCTGCTTCTAAAGCACCAAAATTCAAAGCTGGTAAAGCATTAAAAGACATGATCAATGCTTAATCATCGGAATTTTACTGATTGATATAAAATGGCTCAAAACCGGTTTCGGTTTTGAGCTTTTTTTGGAGGAAAAGATGAGATTAGACAAATTTTTAAAAGTTTCCGGTCTGATAAAACGAAGAACCGTTGCAAATGAGGCGTGTGATGCAGGAAGAGTATCGGTAAACGGCAAAACAGCGAAAGCATCAGTCAATGTAAAGCCGGGGGACATCATAGAGATCCGGTTTGGACAAAAAAACGTCAAGGTAGAAGTGGTAAGCCTTGCAGAAAGTACGAAAAAAGAAGACGCAAAAGATATGTTCCGTTATCTGTAAAAAGGAATAAACACAGTTCTTCCTAATATAATGTAAAGAGGACATCCGTTCTCAGATTAGGAGGAAATATGATGGAAGAACGCAGTGCTGCAAAATCACATAAAATCATTCTTGGCAATCGCAGAACCGGAAATTTTACCGGAGTACGGGATGTGATCTCTTTTGACCCAAAGGAAATTCTTTTAGAGACAGAAATGGGAATGCTTCAGATCAAAGGCGAGGACCTCCACGTCAGCCGCCTGACACTTGACAAGGGCGAGGTGGATGTTCAGGGGATCGTGACTAGCATGGTCTATTCTGAGGTAGAGAACTATGGTAAAAAAGCAGAAAACTTCTTAGGAAAACTGTTCCGATGATCGCGGTCAGTGAAGGAATCCATCAGGAACTGATCTTTTTACTGATCTCGGTTGCCTTAGGCGAAGGACTGATCATACTCTATGATATCTTTCGGATATTCCGACAGGTCATCCCACACGGAGTCATTTGGACAGCCATAGAAGATGTCTGCTATTGGGTGGTCTGCGCCCTGTTGGTCTTTGGCATGGTATTTCGTACCAACGATGGACTGGTGCGGGGATTTTCCATTGGCGGGATTCTTTTGGGAATGTTGTTTTACAATCATTTTGTCAGTCCTTTTTTGTAAAATATCTCTCCCTGTTTTTCAGGAAAATTATGGTTATTTTAAAAAAGGGATTGAAAAAAAAATAGTGCAGGCAGTTAAAATTGTATTATACAGACTTTTAAAGAATCTTAAGAAACTTTAAGTTGGGAGAAGATAGTATGGCGGGCAGACGGAAAAAAAGAAAGCAGAACGGAAATGGAAAGATATGGATTTCCATTATTGTGGCAACACTTTTGATCGTGATGTCAGTGCAGATCGTAGGTTTGTACAATAAGAAAGAGACTTATATGGCAAAAGAGTCCTCTTTAAAAACACAGTTAGAAGATGAAAAAAACCGTTCGCAGGAGATAAAAGATTACGAGGAATACACCAAGACACAGAAGTTCATTGAAGATATGGCAAAGAGCAGACTGGGTCTGGTATATGATAACGAAGTGATATTTAAGAAAAAGTAGAAGTCGGCAGGGAGTCGGCTTCTTTTTTGTATATAGGAAATTTTTCAATTTCCTATATATAGCAAAAACCCTTCGGGCAGAATCGCCCTGCGGCGGAAAGGAATTGTGTCGCAGATGCGACCCGCCGCAGGCGGAGAATCCTGTAAGCAGGATTCTTTTTTAATTAGCAACATGAAAATAAAGTTGTCATATAAGGTGACAGGTTTTAGTAGTCAGAATCAAAGAAAAAATAATTGACATATTTTTTGGAATAACTGCTATACCTAAATAGAAATTAATATTTTAATATATTAATTGATCTACATAAGAGGGAGGTATGAGGAATGGAAACGCAATTCGATTATTCAAGGGTTATTTCTCAGGCGAATGCCATATCAGAATGTGAAGTTCAACTTTCAAATCAAATAAAATCACTGACTCAAATTGAAGAAGAGTGTCGCAACATCTGGCAGGGGATAGCGGCAAATGCTTTTGTGGGGAAAATGCATGAATTGTATGACATTATGAATAAGACTGTAGTCCAGATGGCTGACTTAACATCCACAATGCGTGCTCATGCACAAAAAAATTCAGCAAAAAAATGAGTAGCAGGAATCATGGTGTACGGCTAAAGATGAGTTGACGGTACTGATATATTGTGAAAGGGGAGAAGATATGTCATGGATTTATGTTGATTTTGAAGGGATGAACTATATTAATGCTGGTTTTTCTACAGCGATTTCCCAAATGTGTGTACTAAAGTCCAAATATCAAAGAATTGTTGAAGGATGTGATGCCGAGTTATTGTATGAAACCGAGGTTAGTGTTGCTATAGAGCAGATTTCAAGAGCATTAGGAAAACATATAGAAGCATTGAAACAATTGCAAAAGGGGATGACCTACGCATATAATTGTTATTTTGCATTAGAGGCTAAAAGGGTTGCTTATCAAATTGAGCATACAAAAAATGGGAAAAGATTAGATGTACAATCAAGTGATAAATATAAATATCTGGAATCTTTTTGGTCTGAATATGGATGGGCAGAGCTTCTTTTCGGGTGCAGGATATATGGGAACTATCTATGACTTTATTAGTGATATAAGAGAAGGAAAAACATGGATGGATTTTTATTCACATGGGCGTAGATGTTCGTCAGTTTTGTTCTAGTGCTGCACAGACATATAAGAATTATAAAAAAAATCGGAAATATTGTAGGAGAAAAGCAGGCAAAAGAATGGTGGTTTAAGAATATTACAGGGTTGCGACCGCTTGGGCGTGCATCCACTGCAAAAAAATGGACAACACGCTTTAAGAATAATCTGACAAATCAAACGTCACCATTTCATGCACAATGGGAAGGAATAGTAGGGGATGCAAAAGGAATAAACAGTAAAGCTGCAATGGGAGCTTTTTTGGGGAGGTGTTTGTATTGATGGAGTTGCCAATTGGTATAGCAATAAAGAAGAACAGGCTCGTTCTAATGGTACAATGTCGGATGAGAGAGTAGCAGCTGAAACTATAACAGAGACAGCGATTGGTGCAGTGATGGGTCATGGTTCGGAGATTGTTGTAGGTGCAGCAGTAACTGCTACCTTGGGTACAGCAGCGGCTCCGGGTGTAGTCGTGATTGCTATCAGTGGTGCCGTTGTGGCAGGTTTTAATACAGGAGTGAAAGCACTAACCGGCGAAACAGCCACTGAATGGGCATCGGATATGATACTTGATACAGGCGAAAATATCATAGACTCCGTGGGAAATGCAATTGCAGCATTAACACATTAGAAAGAAATATAAAGATATGATGAATAATTACATAATAATATGGAGGAAACAAAAATGGAAAATATTAAAGAATTATTACCAACAGGTTCAGTTGTACGTTTAGTAGATGGAGAGAAATACTTAATGATTGTCGGTGTAATGCAGACAATGGCAGGAATACGCAAAAAAAGGAATGCGACTATTTAGGGGTTCTTTATCCGGAAGGCTATCTTGGAGATGAATTTCTATATGGCTTTAACCATGTAGATGTAGAAGAGATTGTATTTCGTGGATATGAGGATCAGGAAAGAGAAGAATTTTTAACTAAACTTTCGGATTTGTATTCGGAAAGGGATCAGAAGAAGAGAAAAAAGAAAGGGAAGGTTTTTTACGATAGGGATAAATACAGTTTTATAGGAGATATTATAGATGCTAAAAAGAGAAGATGTTTATTATATCGTAGTACCGATAGTAACTTGGGTAATAAGTCTTTTATGTACCTATATTTTTAATAATATTACTGGAACAAAACAGTGGAGACTAAAACGGGAAAAATCTCCGGGAGAGAGATATATAGAATATTTTGTAAGAATTATTGTTATAGGAGCTTTTGATTCTTTTTCTGAATATGTTAATTGAAGGCTTTATCAGCTCATTCATAGGGACTCCTTTGCGTGTAGGGGAATATATTGGTGTAGTAATATATATTGGACTTTTCGTGTTTCTATATATCAAAATGAGAAAAATAGATATAGATGAAGATGATAAAGAGATATTTATAAAGAAGGATATGGAAGAATGTAAAAGAACGAGGAACGTTAGATTGTTACGTCAAATACCAATTATACTTTCTGGTTTGCTCTGGGGTTACACAATTACAAGACATATTGGAGAAGCTGTACCTCAGTTTATTTCAAATATTGCGAGATATGTACCGATAGTTACAACACTTGGTGGGGTGGTGTACGATTTTATATGCATAATATTTTTAAAAGGGGAAGGAGAGTTCTTATATGATAAAGTAAAGTTTGTTTTTTATGATAATAGTGTTTTGGAGAATATTAAGGTTGAGAACATATCACAAAACAAGAGTTGGATTACAGCTAAAAACCAAGAAAACACGGAGTATAGATTTAGAGTTAAAGATATAAAGACAATTGAGTATAGTAATACTGAAAATCAAATAGAATGTGAACAGGAATAGATGATTGTATTAGTTTCTAGTTTATAATAAGCCACAAGTACAAGTCAGGGAATCCTGCTGTGACTGTAGCGGCAATATAGAAGTTCCCACACTCTGTCCCAGTATCAGAAATTCCCGGACAGGACGTCCGGGAAAGGTGCTGCCTGAGTCAGGATGACGAATCAGCACCGGTTTCGTACGGAGCCATAACCCAGAGCAGAGTGAGCGGAACTTCTGATTGCCGATACCGGAAACAGCAGAGACGCTGACTTGTACTTCACGCAAATATAAACATCACCCCCTTAAAAAACATCAACTCCCTAAAAACCCATAAATACGGGAAACGAAGTAAAATTTTGGAGAAAAGTTTTTTAGAACGATTCCGCACTTTGACAAACATCGCAAAAGAATATCACTATAATAGCCTTCAGTCGCCCGCAAAGGGAAAAAACAGGATTGGAGGTTTTTTTATGAAAAGAATCAGGACAAAAGAGATTATTCTATATGTATTGGGAATATTGTTTTGCAAGGTGGAAATCGCAGACTGCTATCCGTTGATACCGGCATATTTTACGGCACTCTATATCAGTATGGAAAGCCGTTGGCTGACGCTCGGGGCGTGTTTTGTGGGAATGGCATGTTTCCTGCCGGTGACACAGCTTACCAAATACGGAGTGGCAATGGCGGAATTATCCTGATCATCCATCTGATCGAATGGGTAGATAAAAAATTGCAGAGCCAGATATGCAGCAGTGACGGCGGGAGCGGTGACAACGCTGATATCGCTTGGCGGTAATCTGCTGTCCGTAAAAGGAAGAGGATATATCACCACTTCTATATTAGAAGGAATTTTTATATTTGCAGTCGTCAGTTTAGGGTGCCGTGTGCTACATATGCTGCTGCATGGCAAAGAGATCATGGAGATCGCAAAAGAAGAAGATCGGAAAGAGCAACGTCTATTAAATTATGCAGAATCGTTCAACGGACTGTCTGAGGCATTTGTGAAAATGAGTGCCGGGCAGGAAAAAGCATCGGAGGAGGAAATCGGACAGGTACAAAACGAGATTACCGGAAAAATCTGTGTGTCCTGTGATATGTGCCAGGTCTGTTGGGGAAAAAGACAGTCCGATCTACGGTCTGTTTGGCAGTCTGATGGAGTCGATAGAAAAATTCGGAAGAGCAGAAAAAGAATATGAGGACAGGCTTCGGGACTGCTGCCCGTATGCAGACGATATCACGAGAGAAGCGGTCCGGATATTTGAACGGATGAAAGTCAATGCGGCATGGTACAACAGGTTGTTGAGCAACCGGGAAATGATAGCCCAGCAGTTAGACGCCATGGCATTTATCATGGAAGATTGTGCAAAGGATTATGAAGATCTGACCCTGCAGGAAAAAAATATGCTGTCGCAGGTGCGTTTTTTAGCAAAAGACCGGGGCTTTCTTATCAGTAATATCCATCTGTATCAAAAACAAAATGGGAGACTGCAACTGGTTACAACGGTACGGACAAAAGCGGGCTGTCAGCCGGTCAAGGAATATAGGGAAGCAGTCAGCCGTGGAATGGGAAAGACGATGATACAGCACAAAGACAGCAGAAATCTGATCGGTATCGAGCCGTGTAAAATTGTCTTTGAGGAAGATACCAAATATCATACGATCCACGGAGTCGCACGTCTGACGAAAGATGAGGCGGTGGTTTCCGGTGATAATTTTTCATTCTTAGAATTAGAAAACGGGCAGGATATTTTATGTCTGTCGGACGGTATGGGTTCCGGTATCGATGCGTGTAAAGAGAGTGAAAGAGACGGTCATAGAGCTGATGGAAAAATTTTTAGAAGCAGGTTTTTCCAAAGAAACGGCGATCCGCATGATGAATTCGGCGATGGTCATCCGCGGAGAGGAGGATATTTTTTCAACGATCGATATGGCAGCAGTAGACCTCTATGAAGGAGAGGCAGAATTTTATAAAGTGGGAGCGGCGGCAACATTTATCAGGAGAAAAGAAGGAGTAGAGTGCCTGTTATCCACCAGCCTGCCGGTCGGAGTGTCCTATAAAATGGAAATAGATGGAGTAAAAAAACAGCTGGAAGACGGGGATTTTCTTGTCATGGTATCCGATGGTGTGCTAGAATATCTCCATGTGGATGAGCCGGAAGAGACGATGGGAGAGATCATAGAATCTTTAGATACGAACAATCCCGGCAGACTTGCAAAGGGAATTTTAGAGCGGGTAATGCTCTATACAGGAGGAAAAGTAATGGATGACATGACCGTGTTAACGGCAGGCATCTGGGAGAAATAATGTTAGAAGAAGCAAAGAAGTTTACAAAAGAACATCATATGATAGAAGAGGGCAGCCGGGTCATAGCGGGAGTGTCGGGAGGAGCCGATTCCGTATGCCTGCTGCTCCTTCTGTTAGAACTGCAAAAAGAAATGCCGTTTGAACTGCGGGTTGTCCATGTGGAGCATGGGATCCGCGGACAGGAGAGCCTTGCAGACTGTGAATTTGTAGAAAAAATGTGTGGCAGGCTTGGCGTTGAATGTAAAAAGCCATCATATTGATGTGCCAAAAGAGGCAAAACAGTGTGGACGGACGTTAGAAGAAACGGCACGGCTTATGCGCTATGAAATTTTTGAAAAAGAAGCCGAAAGCTGGGGCGGGGCAAAGATCGCAGTTGCCCATAACCGCGGAGATGATGCGGAGACAGTGCTGTTTCATCTGATCCGTGGAAGCGGATTGTCGGGAATGCGGGGCATCCTTCCGGTACGAGGAATGTCATCCGTCCGCTTCTGCATATACCGGACGGGAAGAAATCCTGTCTTATTTAGAAAAGAAAAAAAACAGCCTTATTGTGTGGATGCAACAAACCGTGATGAGCATTACACCAGAAACTGCATCCGGGCGCAGATCATGCCAAGACTGATCGAAATGAATCCGCAGGCAGAAGCCCATATCCAAAAGACCGCAGATATTATGAAAGAAGCGGAGTCCTATATAGGAAGGCAAACAAAAAAGGCGGCAGAAACCTGTGTGAGCATTCATGGAGATGACATTCTTATAAGAAAGGAACCGTTTGAAACACAAGATCCCCTGATAAAAAAAGAAGTGCTAAAGCTGGCATTAGAACAGGCAGCGGGTGCGATGCAGGACATCACAACCGTGCATCTTGAGCTACTCGAACAGCTTTTTTCCAGTCAGTGCGGAAGAAGGATATCCCTGCCTTATGGAGTGCAGGCATACCGTATCTATGAAGGGATCAGACTGTGCCGGGAAACAGAAGCAGTGCAGGATAGCATAGGAGAAGTACTGTGCCCCAAAAAAGTGAGATCGAACAGGCAGGAACAGAGGGAATCTCCTGTGGACCATTTACGATGCGATTGTTAGAGGACACAGCTTTTTCACAAGAAATTCCGCAAAAAACGTATACGAAATGGTTCGACTATGATAAGATAAAGAGTGATTTGTCAGCAAGAACCCGAAAAAGAGGGGGATTATATTTGCTGTAATGAAGAGGGGAAGACCCAGAAGCTGAAAAAATACTTTGTCAATGAAAAGTAGAGGCAAAGGATTTAATGGGGGCAGAATTCCGCTTTTAGCAGAGGGAGCCCACATACTCTGGATTGTCGGGTACCGTATCAGTACCTATTATAAGATAAGTCAGGAGACAAAAAAAAGAATATTAGAAGTACGATTTAATGGAGGAAAAGAAAAATGACTGAATCAGTTCGGGTGTTGATTCCAGAAGAGGAAGTCAACAAAAGAATTAAGGAAATGGCAGAAAAGATCAGTGCCGATATCGGAGATGAGACAATTACGCTGATCTGTATCCTGAAAGGCTCTGTATTTTTTTCCTGTGAACTGGCAAAAAAATATCAAGGGGTCGGTCATGCTGGATTTTATGTCCGTAACAAGCTACGGAGATGATACAAAGTCAAGCGGAGTAGTGAAGATCATCAAAGATTTAGATGACCCGTTAGAGGGCAAAAATGTATTAGTTGTGGAAGACATTATTGATTCGGGAAGAACCCTGAGTTATCTATTGAAAAATTTAAAGGCACGAAATCCGAAAAAGTTTGAGATTATGCACGCTTTTGGATAAACCGGATCGCCGGGTGGTAGATGTCAGTGTGGATTATGTCGGATTTGAGATTCCGGACGAATTCGTAGTTGGTTTTGGACTGGATTATGCACAGAGATATAGAAATCTGCCTTATATTGGAGTGCTGGAATTTAATGAGTAAAAGGAGGTTTCTAATTGAAGAAAAATTATAGAGGAATCGGATTTTATATCGGGCTGGTTCTGATTGTGATCCTGGTCTGGTATCTGTTGGGTAACAGCCAGGATACGGCAGGCGCATACACCTATGCAGAATTTGAAAAAGCATTGGACAAAGATGAAGTGGTAGCAGTTACGATACAGCAGAACCGCGAGATCCCGACCGGAGTATTGCGGATCACATTAAAAAATGAACAGAGTGTCAAACTGAATGTTTCCGATGTAAACGATGCACAGCAGTTGATGGAGAAATATGATTTTGATTCTTATGTCATGCGGAATGTGCCGTCGGAGAACTGGCTGACATCCCTGTTACCGCTGCTAGTAGTATTTGCGGCAATGTTCATCCTGTTTATGATGATGAATAATCAGAATGCCGGAGCAGGCGGCAACTCCAAAATGATGAATTTTGGAAAAAGCAGGGCAAAGATGAGCACCGATGAGAATAAGAAGGTTACCTTTGACAATGTAGCGGGACTGCGTGAGGAAAAAGAAGAGTTAGAGGAAATCGTAGTAGATTTCCTGCGTTCCCCGAGAGAAAATATACAAAGTTAGGTGCAAGAATCCCGACAGGAGTCTTATTAGTAGGCCCTCCGGGAACAGGTAAGACCTTACTTGCAAAAAGCCATCGCAGGAGAAGCAGGAGTGCCGTTTTTCAGCATTTCCGGTTCTGACTTCGTAGAGATGTTTGTCGGAGTCGGAGCATCCCGTGTCAGGGATTTATTTGAAGAAGCCAAGAAGAATGCACCGTGTATCGTATTTATCGATGAGATAGATGCAGTGGCAAGGCGCAGAGGAACCGGAATGGGTGGCGGTCACGATGAACGTGAGCAGACATTGAACCAGCTCTTGGTAGAGATGGACGGTTTCGGTGTCAATGAAGGAATCATTGTCATGGCAGCAACGAACCGTGTGGATATTTTAGACCCGGCAATCATGCGTCCGGGACGTTTTGACAGAAAAGTGCATGTGGGAAGACCGGATATCGGTGGCCGTGAAGAGATCTTAAAAGTTTCATGCAAAAAATAAACCGTTAGGCGATGATGTAGACTTACAGCAGATCGCACAGACAACCGCAGGATTCACAGGTGCAGATTTAGAGAACCTGTTAAACGAAGCGGCGATCGTAGCGGCAAGAGAAGACCGTGCCTATATCGTACAGGCAGATATCCGCCGTTCCTTCGTAAAAGTCGGGATCGGGGCGGAGAAGAAGAGCCGTATTATCAGTGATAAAGAGAAAAAGATCACGGCTTATCACGAATCAGGACATGCGATCTTATTCCATGTGCTTCCGGATGTCGGACCGGTATATTCCGTGTCGATCATTCCGACCGGCGCAGGAGCGGCAGGATATACCATGCCATTACCGGAAAAAGACGAAATGTTTAATACCAGGGGCAGAATGTTACAGGAGATCACAGTAGACTTAGGCGGACGTGTGGCTGAGGAACTGATCTTTGATGACATTACAACAGGTGCATCCCAGGATATCAAGCAGGCAACGGCATTAGCAAGGGGAGCAATGGTAACGAAGTTCGGTATGTCCGAGGATATAGGACTGATCAACTATGCAAACGAGGACGATGAAGTATTCATCGGACGCGATCTTGCACATACCCGTGGTTACGGCGAGGATGTTGCATCCAAGATCGATGCCGAAATAAAACGAATTATTGACGAATGCCATGAAGAGGCAAAGAAGATCATCAGTGCACACAAAGATGTGTTAGATGCCTGCGTAGAGCTTCTTTTAGAAAAAAGAGAAGATCACCAGAGAAGAGTTCGAAGCACTGTTTGAAAACCGTTCCGGACTGTAAAAGGCAGATTACAAAGAAAAACAGCGAAAATACACGAAAATTGTGAAAAATGAATTCTAAAAAAGAAGGGTATGTAAAAAGGGTCTGTATAATCTGTACAGAAAGTTCGTGAAAAAATTATCAATTTTGTGCACACTTATCTGTAGACAGATGCTACAATAATAACCGTAAAAACCCCCCAATACATTATATAGTTTTTGCTACACCCCATAGTAAAAATACCTTCTCCCAAAAGACAGTTTAACGACTGTCTTTTTTTGTTTTATATCCCTTTTTCGGGAGAAAGGAATATGTTATAATTGACACATAAATATGTAAAGAGGTTGAAGTATGAATCAGAAGTCCATTTATGATCTGAGCAGGATCGAGCGGTATATGATGCAGATGCGTCCGGTGCTCAGTAAAAAGGCATTGTTTTCAGATGGAACTAAGGATTACCGCAGTCCTGCCGAACCAAGGGAAAATGACAAAGTAACGATTCGTTTCAGAACAAAGCGTGACAACGTGGATATGGTCTGGCTCTGTTCAGGGAGAAAAAGCAACGGATGAAAAGGACAGAGACCAAGTGGGATTTTGACTATTATTCCGTAGAGATCCAGCTTGGAAGCGAACCGTTTTTCTATTATTTCAAAGTCGTAACCGGAATTTTGGAATGTTACTATGACAGATACGGTGTGAACGATAAACCGAGAGAAGAATATTATTTTTGCATCGTGCCGGGATTTTCCACTCCGGAATGGGCAAAGGGAGCGGTCATGTATCAGATCTTAGTAGACCGCTTCTATAATGGAAATCCGGCAGGAGATGTGTTAGACGGCGAGTATTACTATGTGGATGGTCCTACAAAGCATGTAGAGAACTGGGCACACTGTCCGCAGGGGATCAGCGTCCGTGAATTTTATGGCGGAGATTTAGAGGGAGTCAGACAAAAGCTCGACTATTTGCAGGAGCTTGGAATCGAAGTACTCTATTTTAATCCGTTATTCGTATCACCGTCTAATCATAAATACGACTGTCAGGACTATGATTATATCGACCCGCATGTGAGTAACATTGTGGTCGATGAAGGAGCAGTTTTACCGGAAGGCTGCAAAGACAATACACAGGCGGCACGTTATATTACGCGAGTGACCGATAAGCGTAACTTAGAGGCGAGCAATGCATATTTTGCAAAATTTGTAGAAGAAGTGCATGCACATGGCATGAAGATTATTTTAGACGGAGTCTTTAATCACTGCGGTTCCTTCCACAAATGGTTAGACCGTGAGAAATTATACGAGCAGCAGGGCGGATACGCACCGGGAGCTTACGTCAGCGGGGAAAGTCCGTATCGTGACTTTTTTGCATTCCAGAATCAGGAAGCATGGCCGGATAACGGAAGTTATGAGGGCTGGTGGGGCTTCGAGACACTTCCGAAACTGAATTATGAGGGTTCACAGGAATTGTGGAACTATGTGCTGGATATCGGAAGAAAATGGGTATCTCCTCCATATAATGTAGACGGCTGGAGACTGGACGTGGCAGCGGACTTAGGACACAGTCCGGAGGTCAACCATCGTTTCTGGAAAGAATTCAGAAAAAGCGGTCAAAGAGGCAAATCCGAATGCGGTGATCTTAGCAGAGCACTATGGTGATCCGAAATCGTGGCTTTTAGGAGATGAGTGGGACACGATCATGAACTACGATGCGTTCATGGAGCCGATCACCTGGTTTTTTGACCGGAATGGAAAAACACAGTGATGAATATCGTGGTGAGTGCTTTGGAAATCCGGGAGATTTTGAGGGAGCAATGCGTCATCACATGACACGCTTTATGACCTCTTCTTTACAGTGCGCCATGAATGAATTGTCTAACCACGACCATTCCCGCTTTTTAACGCGTACCAATAAAAAAGTAGGAAGAGCAGAACAATTAGGAACGGATGCGGCAGGCAGAGGCATCAACAAAGCTGTGATGAAAGAAGCCGTAGTCTTTCAAATGACATGGCCCGGAGCGCCGACTCTTTACTATGGAGATGAAGCAGGACAGGTAGGATTTACAGACCCGGATAACCGCAGGACCTATCCGTGGGGAAGTGAGGATATGGATCTTTTGAATTTCCATCGGGAAATGATCAGAATTCACAAAGAGCATGAAGCATTTAAGACCGGTTCGATACAGTTCGTATGGGGCGAGTACAACTTCTTATGCGTTATGCGCGTTATAATCGCAGGGAACATTTTTTAGTGGTACTTAACAACGATGCGGTCAGCCGTACCGTAGAGATGGTCGTATGGCCGGTGGGACTGCCAAAAGAATGTGAGTTAGAGCAGATCATGTATTCCCATGAGGATGGATTTTCTACCAATCCGGTGACCTATGAGGTAAAGGGTGGAAAACTGAACATCACCCTGACGGAATTTTCGGCAGTGGTACTGCGTCTGAAAGAGACATCCGGTGAAGTACTTCTGGAGTAAAGGACAAAAAAAATTTGAAAAAATAAAAATTATATCTTGCATCGGAAAAATTCATATGATATAATATCTCATTGTCAGGGCAGATTTTGAAATGACAATGAAATGGATGGATTCCCGAGTGGCCAAAGGGGACAGACTGTAAATCTGCTGCATATTGCTTCGGTGGTTCGAATCCACCTCCATCCATTTTGCCGGCGTGGCGGAACTGGCAGACGCGCAGGACTTAAAATCCTGTTGTGGAAACACAGTATCGGTTCGATTCCGATCGCCGGCATGATAATTGAAGGAAATAAGAAAGTATGCATTTTATGCGTGCTTTTTTTGTGCATTCTTTTTCTTGTATAGCAATTCCCTGAATTACCAAAACAGTCAATGACTAAAACGGAAATTCTCCCGCAAATCTAACAGCTTCATGTTATAATACGCACAAATAGAATGGCAAAAGCTATATTATGAATAATTATATGAAACAAAGAAAAAGGAGGGAGCATATGAAAGGCTTTATGAAAAAGATACTTTCAGCAGGTCTGGCGTTTGCACTGGTATTCACCATGTGCCCGGTTCTGGCATATGCGGACACACCGCAGGAAGCACAGGAAAAGACAGCAGAGACAGATGAACCGAAAGCAGAGACTACGGAGGTTAAAGCAGAGTCTGCGGATGAAAAAAAATACAGTACTGGTTTATGGAAGGATTGAGGGTTCACAGCACTAGACAAAGGATAATATCTATTATATTATAACGGATTCTACCCTGATCAACCCTGTAATTATCGGAGATTTAACGATCGATCCGGGAACGACGATCTGTTTCGGACAGGGGAATACTTCTCATGGTAAGATTGACCAAACAGATGTAAAATCTGCATCAGGTCTTAGGATTCTGTATGGTTCTCTTACTGCAAAGGGAACGGCAGAAGAACCGATCATTTTTAAAAATGATACAAATGATGAGAATTGGGCAGGGATTATATTTGATACACAGATAGAGGAAGATACAGAGCGGACCTGTGAAGGTGCAACCTTTGAATATTGTCAGTTTATCAACGGTGGAGAATATTTAGCAAGTGATGTGGAAGGAATGTTATCCGTAGACAGTACATCTGATGAGACAGACAGGAATTTTAATCTTACAGTAAATCAGTGTACCTTTGACAGCAGTGAGGTGGTTGCGGCAAAAACGGCAGCAGGGACTTCATTAGTGGATGGAAGTTCGGCAATCTATTTCCATGCCCATGGACAGGAAAGTGGAGGTTAAGGTAACCAATTCAACATTTCGTGGAATGGGGCGAGCTTTAGAATCTACAGGAACGGAGTATGTCTATCCGGAGAATTTATCCTGCCTGGTTGAAGGCAACAATTTTGAGTCAGACGGATATTATAATAATACGATTTCTGAGGGAATGAGTTATATTGAATGGTCTGCGAACGCGGTTGTCAGAAATAATACATTTCATAATACAACTGGCAATGAGTTAAAAGGACCGGCATGTTGGTTAAGAGGCGGATGTGCAACTTATGAAGTGGAAGGTAATCACTTTATTGGGAATACGGATGCAACCGGAAAAAATGCAAACCAGTATGCACCATTGAAGATCAGAATTGGTGCAAATGTTAATGCGGATCAAACAAAGGCCTATGCGGCAAATACTTGTAACTATGGTGCAGACATAGGAAAATATGCGGAAGTAGTAAGATCGACACCGGAGCAGCCGGAAACGATTACCGGACAGACCGGTTATCTTGGAAAAATTGAAGGACTGGCATACCGTTTGCAGAGTCCGACTGTTGATAATGCACGAACAGTGACCATTGCACCGGGCGTAACCTGTTATATGAAAGATCTGACGGTAGAGTCTACAGGAAAACTCATTGCAAAGGGAACGAAAGCACTGCCGATCCATTTTATTGGAGAGAATGGCTATTATGCAAATTATATCTATCTGAATGGAGCATGGACAGATGGAAACTATGAAGATGCAAGTGCGGAAACTATCTTTGAAAATTGTACATTTGAAAAAAAGATTACCATCAGTCCGAAATTAGTTGAAATAAATAGTAAGCCGATAAAGGAACTACCGGCAACTCTGTATATGAAAGATTGCCAGATGAAAGACGTTGAAAAAGGACTTAATATCAATATCAGGGGTGGATCATCGGATGGATCCATAGCGAGCCGGATAGAGCTTCAGAATGTGTCTATTGCAGGAAGAGGGACAGACGGAGAAAGCAGCGATTGTGGTATTTATCTCTGGACAAATTATTATCCGGATGTAGCGACATTAGTAGAAGTGTCAAACTGCCGGATTTATAACTTTACAAAGGGAGTGGGTATTACGGCATATGTCTCAAGTCTTGATGAGAGTGAGAGTGCTATAGAAAATGCAGGAAAGCAGATGCAGTTGGATCATCTGACGATTGTAGGATGTAATACAGGTATCTTATACGGATGTCATGTATTACCGGTTATTAAAAACAGTATTATCGCGGGGAATGCAACCACTCTGGAGTTGCAGGGAACGAATGCGCAGGAAGATAAAGGAAAAAAAATATCACATACTCCTGCCTGTATGGAACAGCAAAAGATGACAGCTTAAGTGATTATGGCACAGGCTGTATCGCAAAGGATCCGTGTTTTGCAGACGCAGCAAGTGGAGATTTCCATCTGAAATCCGCAGCAGGAAGATGGAATGGTGCAACATGGGTAAAAGATACCATGACAAGTCCATGTTCATTGATGCAGGAGAAGCATCAGCGGCTTATGCGAATGAGCCGTCTCCAAATGGAAACAGGGCAAATATGGGAGCTTATGGTAATACGGCAGAGGCATCCAAATCTACTTCCGGTGGAAGTACGGATCCGTCGATCCGGGACAGACATGCAAACATACCAGTACAGAAGTGCGAAACCAGAAAGCGGCAACCTGTGAAACAGCAGGCTATACCGGAGATACTTACTGTAAGACCTGTAATAAAAAACTTTCCACAGGAAAGAGTATTGCAGCAAAAGGTCACAGCACCACAACAAAGACACAGAAAGCAACTGCAAGCAAGGATGGAAAGATTACAACCACATGTACACGGTGTGGGACAACGACCAAAACGGTGAAGATTGCCAAGGTATCAAAGATAAAATTATCAAAGACAAAAATATACCTATAACGGCAAGAAACAGACCCCATCTGTAACCGTTAAGGACAGCAAAGGAAAAGAGCTGAAGGTAAACGCGGATTATAAGGTGAAATTACCAAGTGGCAGAAAAAAAATGTCGGAACCTATGAAGTGAAGATTACTTTCAAGGGAAGCAAGTATTCAGGAAGTAAGACCTTAAGCTATACGATCAATCCGAAGAGCACAAAACTTTCTAAAGTGAGTGCTAAGAAAAAAAGGATTTGAAGCAAAATGGAAAAAACAGTCTACGCAGACAAAAGGTTATCAGATCCAGTATTCCACAGACAGCAAGTTCAAGAGTGGAAATAAGACCGTGACTGTGAACAAGAACAGTACGACAAAGAAGACGATTTCCAAGTTAAAAGCAAAGAAGAAATACTATGTAAGAATCCGTACCTATAAAACAGTTGGAAAACAGAAATATTATTCCGACTGGAGCAAGAGTGTGAAAGTAACAACAAAGAAATAGGAATTGCAGCAGGAAGCTGATATGAAAAAATAAGAGAAAAAAGGCGGCTTGAGAATTTGTTCAGGCCGCCTTTATTGTGCTTTGTGAAGTGTTTTATTTTGTCCGTTTTGCCGTAGAAGCACGCACTACTAATTCAGGATGCAGAAGTGTCCTGCTGAGTGCTACACCGTGCAGCATGGAATTTAAAGAAAAATAACCGGTTCTTCCTAACTCCAGTCGGTCCTGACGGATCGTAGTCAGAAGCGGATGTAAGGTAGAAGAGATCGGCAGATCGTCAAAACCGATAACGCTGACATCGGTTGGGATGCGGCATCCGCGACGCTGGCATTCCGAGAAGACTCCGCTTGCAATGACATCGCTGCTGCAAAGGATCGCACTGACACCACTGGCTAAGAAATTCGGAACATGCTCGCTGGCAGTTTCCGAAGAGAAATCACCATAGACAGCCAGTTCAGGATGTACGATCAGATCATGTTTTTCCATACTGTCGATAAACGCCTGATGACGGCTCTTAGAGATCATTGAATAAGACGGGCCGTTCAAAAAAAGGCGATCTTTCTGTGACCAAGCTGATAGAGATGCTCGATCGCAGCATCAATACCCTCATCATTATCCGTTCCGATATAGGAAACATGAGGATTGTTCGGAATATAATTATCGAATAAGACGGCAGGAATCTTCGTATCCCGCAACTGGTCTAGCCAGGTGTCGTGGAGTGAAAAGCCGACAAAAATGCACCGCTGTATCCGTTTTTAAGCATATAGGTGTCATATTTCTCAGAAAGCTGAAAATCAGGGGTAACCGGAATCACATCGACGTTCCAATTGTCCCGGAAAGCGGATTGTTTAAAACCCAGAATGATGTCATAGCCGAAATCCTCCGGAGATTCGTAATCCATATTTTTAATAAAAAGGCAGAGTTTTTTGAACTCCTCCTTTTTTCATTTTCTTTGTCTGATAACCCATTTCAACCGCTGTATCTAAGACAAGCTGGCGAAGCTCCTCGCTGATATCGTTCGCACCATTTAAACCCTTGGAGACCGTGCTGAGTGAGGTGCCAAGGCGGTCTGCAATGTCTTTTTGATGGTAGATCATTGTCCTCCTCCTTTGAAAAAAAAAATAAAACAAATGTGCTGTAACAGTATACTTTATTTCATTATAGCACTAAAATGATGAAAATGGAAAGAAAAAGCGCGAAATTTTTTGTCTTTTTCTTAAGATAGGGAAATAGGAGTAGCAAAAAAGGCGAAAAAAGGTGTATGATAGTTCGGTAAAAAGAAATCATAGAATGAGGTATCGATCATGAAAAAAAGATTATTCGCAATGTTCCTTGTCCTCGTTATGATGACGGTAGCAGTGGCTGCCTGTGGGAAATCAGGGAATAAAGAATCATCCAAAAATAAAAACGGAGAAGAGACAGAGACCGAAGAAGCAAAACCGGTATATCAGTTTACGATTTGGGGAAGCAAAGCAGATCTGTCAGATGAAAAGGGAAGCTGGTTAAAGACTAGATGTGATATGTTTGCGGCAAAACATCAGGATGCAGAATTAGAATTTAAGTATGCAGCCTATACAGAGGAAAAAGCGGCAAAGAAGATGGAAGAAAACCGCGAGAAGGCACCGGACATTTTTATTTTTAACAGTGCACAGACCGCAGAACTTGTCGAGAGCCGTCTTTTGACAAGACTTTGGGGAGAGACCGAAGATTATGTACTTTCCTCGAATGCAACGAGCATTGGTGATCTGTCGAAATATGCGCAGAAAGTATATGGAATCCCGGTAGAGGCAAACCCATATGTTTTATATTATGATAAGAGAACATTATCCCAAGAGGATGTGCAGAATTTAGATACGATTCTTGCAAAAGGAGTGCTGGCATATCCATTAGACGATGAGAACTATCGAAACGCATTTTATCAGGCACAGGATGTCGTAGAAGTGCCGGAGCAGGATGAAAACGGAACAGACGGTACAGAAGACGGCACAAAAGATAATACTCAGACAGATGACGTAGCACAGGACAACACACAAACAGATGCAGCGCAGCCGGAAGAATCCACACAGGATAACACACAGTCAGAAAATGGCGAGCAGAAGGAATCCGAGCCATTAGCAAAGGAAACAGTAGATGCATGGCTTGCAACATTCCGTTCCAATCCGCAGGTATTAAACGATACCGATGGAAATGCGGGGATCACAGGACTGAAAGACGGAACCGTACAGGCAGCAGTACAGGATGCGTCAGCTTATGACAAGATGAAAGAAGCCTTAGGAGAAAATCTCGGAGTGGCAGCACTTCCTGTTTTTACTATAGATGGAATGACAAAGCAGATGAAGTGTGTGACAGAAGCAAAATGTATCGGAGTCAATCCGGACTGTGAGAATTTTGAAATGACGATCGCATTAGCAACCTATCTTGGAAGCGCCGATTCCCAGCAGATGCATTATGACATGAGTGGTGTCATACCGGTCAATCTGTCCGCAGTACAGACGTTGAGAAGTGATGTGGAGTTAGCAGATGTGATCGCCCAGATCGCAGACAAAGAGAACCCGGGTTGGGATTTGCCGGAAGAGGAAGAAGAGGAATAGTACTAAGCGGTAAGTTACGCCATGGGAAGGGATAGGAGCTATGTCAAATACAACCAAGCGGGCATTAGAGGACTCACTGAAAAAATTGCTGTTAAGCAAACCTTTGGACAAAATTACGATCAATGACCTGACAACGGATTGCGGGATCAGCCGGATGGCGTTTTATTATCATTTTCAGGACATCTACGATCTGGCGGAGTGGGCGTGTGTAGAGGATGGAAAACGTGCTTTACAGGACAAGCGCACCTATGATACCTGGCAGGAAGGCTTAGAGCAGATTTTTGAAGTGGTATTGAAAAATAAACCGTTTATTACCAATGTATACCATTCTGTCAGCAAAGAAAAAATAGAGAATTATCTGTACAAGCTGACTTATGAACTGATCATCGGCGTAGTAGAGGAAAAGAGCAAGGGAACAGGTTTATCGGAGGAAAATAAAAAAGTTTTATTGCAGATTTTCACAAATACGGCTTTGTCGGTCTGATGCTGGACTGGATCAAGCAGGGGATGAAAGAAGACTATCATGAGATTGTGGAAAGAATGAGTGTGATGTTACATGGCAATATCACGAATTCAATTCAGAATTTTGAGCAGAATAAAAAAGGATGAATCTTATCAAAAAGGGTAGAATGATAAAAATTTATCATTCTGCCTTTTTTGTAAGTTGGAAATAAAAAAAGGCGGAGAGGAATAGGATGAAGTTGAAAAAGAAAAATCAGAAGCCGACAGAAGAAAGGTGGAATTTTTTTATGAGTAAAAAACAGGTATTGGAATTGGTGTGGCAGCACTTGCAGCAGGTGCAAGTGTTGCAGCCGTAGCAGCAAAAAATCATAAGAAGCCGGAGAATAAAACGACAAAGAAAAATAAAAGTAATTCCGGAAAAGAAGAGTATCGTAATACAGAACTTGGAAAACATGAAAAGAACAGCAAGGGAATTTATTATACCAATGGTAACTACGAGGCATTTGCCCGTCCGAAAAAAAGCCGGAAGGTGTCGATGAAAAAAAAAATGCCTACATCGTAGGAAGCGGATTGGCAGCATTGGCAACGGCATGTTTCTTGGTAAGAGACGGACAGATGCCGGGTTCCCATATTCATATTTTAGAGGCAATGGATATCGCAGGCGGTGCCTGTGACGGTATTTTTGATCCTGCCAGAGGCTACGTCATGCGTGGCGGACGTGAGATGGAAAATCATTTTGAATGTCTGTGGGATTTGTTCCGCAGTATTCCTTCCATTGAGACACCGGGCATATCCGTGTTAGATGAATATTACTGGTTAAATAAAGAAGACCCGAATTACTCCCTGTGCCGTGCAACCGTAAACCGTGGCGAAGATGCGCACACAGACGGTAAATTTAACTTAAGCCAGAAGGGCTGCATGGAGATCATGAAGCTGTTCATGACAAAGGATGAAGACCTGTATGATAAAACGATCGAAGATGTATTTGACGAGGAAGTATTTGATTCTACGTTCTGGCTCTATTGGAGAACCATGTTTGCGTTTGAAAACTGGCACAGTGCCTTAGAGATGAAGCTCTACTTCCAGAGATTTATCCATCATATTGCAGGACTTCCGGATTTCAGTGCATTAAAATTTACAAAGTATAACCAATATGATTCCCTGATCCTTCCGATGCAGCAATATCTTGAGGATGCGGGCGTAGACTTCCAGTTCAATACGGAAGTAACCAATGTTATTTTTGAATTTGAAGGCAATAAGAAAATTGCAAAAACGATTGAGTGTAAAGTCAAAGGCGTAGAAAACGGCATTATGCTGACAGAAAACGATTTAGTCTTTGTAACCAACGGAAGCTGTACAGAGGGTACGATTTACGGCGATCAGAACCATGCACCGAACGGAGATGCAGAAGTCAGAACAAGCGGCTGCTGGAACCTCTGGAAAAACATCGCAAAACAGGATCCGGCATTCGGTCATCCGGAAAAATTCTGCTCAGATGTCGCAAAGACAAACTGGGAGTCTGCAACGATCACCACATTGGATGATAAGATTATTCCTTATATTACAAACATCTGCAAACGTGATCCGAGAAGCGGAAAAGTAGTGACAGGTGGTATCGTGAGCTGCCAGGATTCCAGCTGGCTGTTAAGCTGGACGATCAATCGTCAGGGACAGTTCAAAGATCAGGACAAAGACAAAGTATGCGTCTGGGTATACGGACTCTTTACGGATGTTCCGGGAGATTATATTAAGAAACCGATGAAAGACTGTACCGGTAAAGAGATTACACAGGAGTGGCTGTATCATATCGGAGTTCCGACAGACCAGATCGATGATCTTGCAGAAAACAGTGCCGTTTCCGTACCGACCATGATGCCGTACATCACAGCATTCTTTATGCCGAGAACCAAGGGCGACCGCCCGGACGTCATCCCGGATGGCTGTGTGAACTTCGCATTTTTAGGACAGTTTACCGAGACACCGAGAGATACGGTATTTACAACAGAGTATTCGGTCAGAACCGCAATGGAGGCGGTATATGGACTTCTCGGTGTAGACCGTGGTGTGCCGGAGGTATGGGGCAGTGTCTATGACATCCGCGAACTTTTAGACAGCAGTGTAAAACTGATGGATGGAAAATCCCCATTAGAGATTTCCCTGCCGGGACCACTCAATGTGTTAAAGAAACCATTGCTTCGCGTCGTAAAAAGGAACGGTTGTTGAGAAGGTCTTAAGAGATCATGATGTGATTAAAGAAGGCATGCTCTAGGATACCTGCGAGTATAAACCAGGAAAAGAAATAAATAAGAAAATAAAACAAATAAGACAATGAAACATTCATAGGCTAGTCAGCAGTTTGGGCGTGTGAACCGAAAGGTTCATGCGCCTGTTAGCTTTTAAGGAAAGTGACAATTCATGCCAGAAAACGACAGTTGGTGCCTATATTGTTGTGTGGATAGCTGCCAATATGATATCATGTAATAAATACGGAATGTTTGTCAATCTAATCATAAAATCCAGCATAAGAACAGATGGGAGGAAGGAACATGAAAAGAAAAATTGGGTGTATTTTTTATGAGTATGATATTATTCTTTGGAGTAGCAGTCATGGGGGTGGACGCAGCAGGGCAAAAACAGGGTTTTACACCGAAAACAATTGTGGTTAAAAAATCATACACATCTTCAACAGAAAAATATCTGAACGAGAAGAAAACATACCGAATCATAAAAAGCTATGACGAATTAAAACAATTCCAAAAGAAAACACAGAAAGCATATGTAAAAGCAAATGGCAAGCAGGCAAAAGCAAAGTTCCAGAAATCTGCCTTTAATAAAAAACTGAACCGATATAAGAAGTCTTATTTTAAATCCAAGACACTATGTATTATCGAGGATTCACAGAGCAGCAGTTCTAAAAAAGTCAAACCGGGAAAGGTGAGATTAAAACAGAACGCAAAGGGAAAGATTTTTCTGCAATTAGAAGTAAAGGTAAAATCACCGGGCAAGCAGGAGAACATGACAACTGATATGCACTACTATCAGTATTTTGTAGAAGCAAATTCAAAGATGTAAAGAGCATACAGAGTTGTAATGTGAAAAATGTAAACCTGAAAAGATGAAACTTTCAAGATAAAGACATCGTAAAACAGACGAATAAATGATAGGCTAAAGTTGCCCGGCAAAAATTATAATAAAAAATTGTAGAAAATGTCTTGACAATTATGTATCTTTCATGTAAAATTCTATTTGCTGACGTAAGAAAGCGAAATGCCCAGTTAGCTCAGTTGGTAGAGCAGAGGACTGAAAATCCTCGTGTCTCTGGTTCGATTCCGGAACTGGGCATTGTGCGGGTGTAGTTCAATGGTAGAACACCAGCCTTCCAAGCTGGATACGTGGGTTCGATTCCCATCACCCGCTTAGCTGTTGACAGAACAGCAAGTAATTTTGTATGCGCGAGTGGCTCAGTTGGTGGAGCACGACCTTGCCAAGGTCGGGGCCGCGGGTTCGAGTCCCGTCTCGCGCTCTTTTTATTTATGGTTAACCCCTTGCAAATGTGGTTTTTGCAAGGGGTTTTCTTTATTCTGTATCCTATTTCTCCCTCGTCATAGACATTGTCGTAGTAACCCCGAAACCTGTCATCTGATAAGTGAGTTTTCCATCTTTATAAGTGAACTTCTTAGTATCATCTGAGGAAGCCAGCGGTTCTTTATCCGTCTTGTCTTTGTCACGCTTAGATTCCCAGGAGTATTCGTTACCGGAATCTTTTGGAGCATCGTAGGAACCAACCCAGAATACCGAGGTGGATTCGCCTTCGTCAGAGATCCAGTTGATCGTGATGACATCATCTTTGATCTCAGCTTCCATCCAGCTTCCGTCCTCTTCTTTTGTTTTCCAGGTGCCGCTCAGGTCTGTTTTACTGTTGCTTCCACAGGCGTAGAGTGACAGTACGAAAATGCCAACGAGTAGTATGGCAAATAATTTTTTTCTCATAAAGGATCCTTCTTTCTTTGAAATATTCTGTCTTTTTTCTTTTGCCGTTCCAGATGAAATCGGAACTGCTTATTCTATTATAGCAAAAAGTCCTCGATATGGGGAGATTTTAAAATATGAAATGTTTTTATGGTTACTTTTGAGAGAAAGAACGGATTTCTGAACATAATAATATTTTGATGGATTTTTCAGAATCTTACATCTATAAATGCAGGAAAAAGGGGAATATTATTTGACATATAGCGAAAAATTATACTATCTCTTAGCGCGATATACATCGACAAAAGAAAGTCTTTGGAGTATAATATTCCGAGCGGGAATGAGTTTTGAAGTGTTGGAGGATAAGAGAGTGAATATCATTATTGTGGGAAGCGGAAAAGTAGGATATACGCTTGCCCAGCATTTGAATGCCGAGGGACACGAGATTACGGTCATTGACTCGGATGAGGAAAAAATAAAAGACCTTTCTTCGGAAATGGACATCTATTGCGTATTGGGAAATGGTACCAGTTACCGGACCCAAAAAAAAGAAGCAGGCATTGAAAAAGCAGACCTTCTGATCTCCGTTGCAAACCAGGATGAAGTCAATCTGTTAAGCTGCCTGATCGCGAAAAAAAGCAGGTAACTGCCAGACGATCGCAAGAGTGAGAAATCCGGAATATTACGATGAAATTGGATATATAAGAGAAGAACTTGGACTGTCTATGTCCATTAACCCGGAATGGGAGGCTGCAAACGAGATGGCACGTCTGATACAGTATCCGTCTGCCCTTGCAGTAGAGAAATTCCGTGGTGGAATGACCCTGCTTCGTGTAGTCATTCCAGAAAAATCCGTATTAAACGGAATGAGTGTTGCAGAATTTGCCGTTAAGATCAGCAGACAGATCCTGGTTTGTATTGTAAAACGCGGAAAAGAGATCCGTATTCCGGATGGTAATTTTGTACTGATGGCTGGTGATGCAATTTCCGTCAGCCTTCCGATCCGCGAGGCAACTCCGTTTTTTAAAAAAGATCGGTGTACCGGCGAACCCAATCAAATCCGTCATGGTAGCAGGAGGAGGAATGATTTCTTTCTATCTTGCAAAAATCCTTCAGGATACCGGAGTGGAAGTAAAGATCATTGAAGAAAATAAAAAGCGTTGTGAAGAACTGAGTGAGGCATTGCCACATGCTATGATCATTCAGGGGGAAGCAATTGACAAAGAGCTTTTTATTAGAAGAAGAAATCCGTGAGACAGATGCATTTGCGGCAATGACCGATATCGATGAGGAAAATATCATGCTTTCTCTTTATGCGAAAAAAGTGTCACATGCAAAGACCATGACAAAGATAGATAAGATTGAATTCCCCCGAAGTCGTCGATGATCTGGGGATTGACAGCCTGATCGTGCCAAAGGTCATTACCGGTGTGTCCATTATCCGTTATGTGCGTGCAATGCAAAACACCATGGGAAGTAATGTACAGACACTTTATCGTATGATCGATGGACGGGTAGAAGCATTAGAGTTCATTGTCAGCAAGACAGCAAAAGTCACTTTAACAAACCAATCTGTGAATTGAAGATTAAGAAAAAATCTGCTGATCTGCTCAATACAGAGAAAGGGGAAACTGATCACACCAAGCGGAAATGATATGCTGCAGTGTGGAGACAGTGTCATCATCGTAACCACCAATCTGGGTCTGGACGATATTGATGATATATTAGAAGGTTAGGAAAATGAATAAAAAAACTGTGATATATATTTTGGGCTGCGTTCTGGTATTTGTGTCGGCATTCATGCTGTTACCGTGGTTTGTCAGCCTGATCTATAGTGAAGAAACCGGAAAATATTTTTTGTATACGGCAATTGCAGGCTTTGTCATTGGAAGGATCATGACATGGAAAAAGCCGGAAAAGGGCGGTTTTTTTGCAAAAGAAGGATTTGTCAGTGTGGCATTGAGCTGGATCGTTCTCAGTGTGGTCGGAGCAATCCCACTCTGGCTCAGTGGTGAGATTCCAAATTTCGTAGATGCCTTGTTTGAGATCGTATCCGGATTTACAACCACCGGAGCAAGCATTGCGGAAAATGTAGAAGCATTTTCTCATACGGCACTCTTCTGGCGAAGTTTCAGCCATTGGATTGGCGGTATGGGTGTACTGGTGTTTATGATGGCGATCCTGCCGTTAGCAGATGGAGAGAATATGCATATCCTGCGAGCAGAAAGTCCGGGACCGATCGTATCCAAACTGGTGCCGCGTATGCGAAAAACAGCAGGAATACTGTATCTCATCTACCTGACAATGACTATGTTAGAGATCATTGCTTTGCTGATCAGTGGGCTGCCGACATTTGATGCCGTGTGTATGTCTCTTGGAACGGCAGGAACCGGAGGCTTTGGTCTGGTTGTAGACAGTGCGGCAAGCTATACGGCACTGCAGCAGGTGATCATTACGATATTCATGGTGCTGTTTGGTGTCAATTTCAGTTTCTTCTATCTGATTTTGATGAAAAAGAGCAGTGATGCTTTTAAAATAGAAGAAGTCCGTTGGTATTTTGCCATTTTTGGAATTGCATCTATTTTGATTACTTTGGATTTAACACATAATGCAAGTGAACTGTTGCATAACCTGAATCTGGCAACATTTCAAGTGGCATCGGTTATGACAACTACCGGATATGCGACTGCGGATTTCAATCTGTGGCCGACATTTTCAAAGAATATTTTAGTCATGCTGATGTTTGTAGGTGCCTGCGCGGGCAGTACCGGAGGCGGAATTAAGGTCAGCCGTTTTATCATTTATATCAAATCCTCGATCCGGGAAGTCAGCCATCTGATCCATCCGCGAAGCGTCAAGGTTGTAAAAATGGATGATAAGGCGGTATCTGATGAAACGATCCGCACCACACATATGTATCTGATCGTATACATGTTTATTTTTGCGGCATCCCTTTTCCTGCTTAGTCTGGATAAGCATGATATGGTTACGAATTTTACCGCGATCGCAGCAACATTAAATAATATCGGGCCGGGACTGGAAGTAGTAGGGACCGATGGGCGGTTATGGAGGATTTTCCGTGTTGTCAAAGCTGGTTATGATCTTTGATATGCTGATCGGAAGACTGGAGATTTTCCCACTGTTGATCTTATTTGCACCGCGTGTATGGAAACATCGTTAATGAAAGAGAGCAGAATGGTAACCGGATAGTCCGAAGGATTGGAGGGGAAGATACAATGGCAAGTAATTGTGAAAGCTGCGTCAATTATGTCTATGACGATGAGATGGAGTGCTACTGCTGTGATATGAATTTAGATGAGGATGATATGGTAAAGTTTCTGACCGGAAGTTTTGACAACTGTCCGTATTATCGTCTGGATGATGAATATGCAGTGGTAAGACACCAGATGTAAGATAATATAAAATTTTTGTACAAAATATATAGAGAAATCAAAAAAGTCAGGTACAGTCCGTTTCTAGGGAATCTGTACCTGACTTTTTTTCGCGACAAGGTCAGGGTGTTAAAAGACAGCTCACAACATAGTGGCTGGCAACATGCGCAAAGCCGGGACTGCTTTTGTGACTTTGGGAGAAAATACCGAAATGTCATTGCATTTTTGATATTTGCATGTTAAAATTGACTATAGTTAATAATGAATACTAAACTACAGTCAAAGGAGCGTGAAAAATGCCAAAAGGTTTACAGCCCAAAGGGGTGGCGAGAAGAAACAAAATGCTCTTAGCAGCCGTCCAGTTGTTTTTAGAAAATGGCTATGAAAAGACAACGACAGCGGCGATCGCAAGGGCAGCGGGAATGGCACCATCATCGTTTTTTGCTGCATTTGAGAATAAAGAGGCATTGTTATTGACATTGGTACAGCAGATGTTCAATAGACAGTTTGAGAATGCAGAACAGCTTTTAGGGGAGCAGAAAGATCCGCTGATGCTGTATGGAATAGAGACTGCGTTGCAGATGTATATTACAGAGTTGTCGGAACCGTTACGGGAATTATATGTGATGGCGTACTCACTGCCGACAACCTGTGAATATATATATAACAATACAGCAGAAAGGCTGAGCGTGATCTTTGCCGATTATCTTCCCGAAGCAGAAAAAAAGGATTTTTATGAAATGGATATTGCTTCCGGGGGAATCACCCGTGGATTTATGGCGAAGCACTGTCATCTGTACTTTAAGATAGAGGATAAGATCAGACGGCATCTGCAGTGCTGTTTTACACTCTATCAGGTGCCCAAGGAGAAGCAGGATGCAGTGATCGATGCGGTATTAGAGGTGGATCTGCAATCTATTGCACAAAAACTGATAGAAGATACCATCGTGCAGGCGCATCGGGGATTTGAAGCAGTGATGACTACGAAAGAAGGAAAGAAGGCATAGCATAGGAAAAAGAATAGGAGGGCTAGGATGAAAAAAGAAATATGGAAAAGGATGTTGTGTGTTGCAACCGCAACAGTTGTGTGTCTGACATCCATACCGGGGACGGTTTTTGCGGATGAGACAGGATGCAAGGAGGCAAAAGACGGCAAACATGTTCCGAATGAGGATAAGAAAGAATTGGTGAAAATGGCAACCTGTACAGAGGACGGAGAGTGGCTGATCTACTGTCTGTACTGTAATACACAGTATACAACAGAAATCATTCCGGCGACAGGGCATGAGTGGGGCGATAAGAAACAGATCAGGGAAGCAGGATGTGTGACTACCGGCGAGGTACAGTATACCTGCCAGAATTGCAACGAAGTGAAAACAGAGACCACACCGGCAAAAGGTCATACGATCGTAACGGACAAAGGAGTGACACCGACCTGTACACAGAGCGGTCTGACAGAAGGAAAACATTGCTCTGTCTGTAATGAAGTGATTCAGAAGCAGAAAAAGTTAGCACCGAAAAAACACCATGCTGTAACTGACAAGGCAGTAGAGGCAACCTGCAGCAAGGAAGGTCTGACAGAAGGAAAACACTGTTCCGTCTGTAATCAGGTTCTTGTGGAGCAGAAGAAAGTACGGAAAAAACGCCATGTACTTCAAAAGAAAAAAGGTACACCGGCAACCTGTACAGAATACGGATGGACAGACAGAATTTTCTGCACCGTCTGCAATACGATTACGCAAAGAAGGGTAAGAATAGCACCACTGGGACATACGATCGTAACGGATCAGGCAGTGGAGGCAACCTGTACGCAGAATGGTCTGACGGAAGGAAAGCATTGTTCTGTATGTAACGAAGTCATTACCAAGCAAAAAAGAGATCCCTGCAAAAGGTCATACGATCGTAACCGACAAGGCGGTAAAGGCAACCTGTGAGCAGAGCGGTCTGACGGAAGGAAAGCATTGTTCTGTATGTAACGAAGTCATTACCAAGCAAAAAAGAGATCCCGGCGAAAGGTCATACGATCGTAACCGACAAGGCGGTAAAGGCAACCTGTGAGCAGAGCGGTCTGACAGAAGGAACACACTGTTCTGATTGTAATGAAGTAATCCAAAAACAGGAAACCATAGCGGCACTTGGACATGAGTATCTATCGGGTGCAATCTATGATAAAAAGACAGCACAAGTGGTAGATATATGTAAACGCTGTGCTAAACAAACAAAGAGACTGGCAAATTTAGTATCACTGACAGGGAATGAACAAAATACCAAGTTCGAGGATATGGATGGAAAAGAAATCTCTTCGATCCCGGACAATCTGAAAATTTTTTCCGGTGAGTCAGAGGATGGAAAAAAGAAATCTGTTATATGTAAATGAAAAGGATGAAAAGCAGTTACGCGAGTTTTCGATGCTGTCAGAGCATAAAGAACTGAATAATCTTACTTTGCAGTTTGGGAAAGATGAAAATGCAGGTACGATACAGATGGATGCAGCGGATGGTATCAATCAGCTTGGAATCCGTATGAAGCCGTATGAAAACGGAGAAGTCTTAATATACGTTTCAGAAGACATTGTGAATGCATCCATAAAAAAATATTAAGAAAAATGGCAACTCTATCATATGTGAAACAGACAATGGAAGCAAACTGGTCATTTCCAGCGATCATATGAATTATAAGGTGGGAAAGACAGATGTTCCGAAAAAGAAAGATGATTCTGTTTTGAACCAGCTCGTAGCAAAGAGAGTAGAGGGAAGCGAGGACACAGTAGAGTTCTCCCTACAGCAGATAGAGGAGGAACAGAAAGACTCAAAGACAAAGGATACCGCTAAAACAGAAGATAAATCTGCGTCCGAGGAACCAATGGAACCGATCCGGATCATCTTTGAAACAAAAGAAATGGCAAAAGATGACGATGAAGATGAAAAGAAGTCACAGGATGATTCCACACAGATCAAAATGATCGAGGAGGATGAGCCAACACATAAGATTGAAAAAATGAGAGATGAGGAGCCGAGTATCATCATCATCAGATTCGTAGATCCGCCTGTAGAGGAAAAGAAAGAAGAAAAGGAAGAAGAAAAACAAGAGGAAGTAAAGACAGTGAACTTTAAGTTCGAGACTTTACATACCAGTTGTACGATAAGTGGATACAAATACTGTTCATTTAAAGAAGTTAATGATAAATACCACAAATGTAAAAATAAAAAAAATATATTCAAAAAATGTAAAAACACGGATACTCACAAATGGAGTAAGGGTAAATGTGGAGAGTGTGGTGCATGGCACTACAATCATACCCCTGTATACTACGACAAGATTAAGGATGGAATACAAGGATGGTGTACAACGTGTGGTATGAAGTGGACCGGACGTGGTTGGGTAATATATGGCTCATAGTGTAAATATTGTGGAGAGCCACAGAAGAGATAAGAAGCAGGTAGAAGTCCTGTGAAATAGGCAATAAAAATGCACGCGTAAATCTGCGCGTGCATTTTTCTATTTTCAAATATTATTTTAAAAATCCGTTGATGATCTGTTCTTCGGCTTCTGCTTCGGTCAGACCAAGTGTCATCAGTTTGATCAACTGGTCACCTGCAATTTTACCGATCGCAGCTTCGTGGATCAGGCTGGCATCAATGTTATTAGCGGAAAGCTCCGGCGTAGCATCAACATGGGCATTTTCCATAATGATGGCATCACATTCGCTGTGGCCGGCACATTTATTGTTACCGCTGATCTTTGCTAAAAAGACCTGATGGGATTCGCCCTTGGCAACGGAACGGGATACGATATTGGTGCTGGAATCCTTTCCGTTGAGTTCTACATGGAAATCAGTCTTTGCATACTGTTTTCCGTGTGTCATGATCTTTTCGCGGACCTCTAAAGTCGCTCCGTCTTTTAAGTCGCCTCTGGTGATACGGTTGGTGGAATCGATTCCCCTTGATCTGGGTAGTCTCCATTTCCATATAGGCGTTCTCTTCTAAGTGGACAACGGTCTGAGGATTCATAATGTTCTCACCGCGTCCATCGCCTTCCCCATAGTGTCTTTCGATATAGCGGACTTTGGAATTTTTTCCAACATAGAAGGTGTGTACACCGTCATGCTTTGAAGTATCAGTTCCACAGTTGTGGATACCGCAGCCTGCAATAATGGTAACATCGCAGTTCTCTCCGACGTGGAAATCATTATAGACTAACTCCTGTAAACCGCTCTGGCTTAAAATAACCGGAATGTGTACACTTTCATTTGTAGTTCCCGGTTTGATATAAATATCGATACCGGACTTGTCCTGTTTGGAAATAATATCAATATTCGCAGTAGTGTTGCGTCCGGCAAGCTGTCCGTCCGAACGGATGTTATAAGCTCCCTCCGGGATCTCATGCAGTCCCGCAACCTGCTCTAATAAATTCTTCTGAATGGCATCCATGCTAAGACCTCCTTTTTATGCTTTATCTGTTAATGTCTTGCAAGTGCTTGGCTGGTTCATCAGGCGTGGCATGATCTCTTCTTTCGAACCGATGGAATCCACGCTGCCGTTTGCAATGACGATGATCTTATCTGCAATGTTTAAAATACGCTCCTGGTGGGAGATGATCAGGATAGAGCCGTTGATCTCATCTCTCATTTTTTCAAATACCTTGATCAGGCTGTTAAAGCTCCAAAGATCAATACCTGCTTCCGGCTCGTCAAAAATAGAAAGCTGGGTTCCTCTTGCTAAAATAGTAGCGATCTCGATTCGCTTTAACTCACCGCCGGAAAGGCTGGAGTTCACTTCACGGTCAATGTATTCTCTGGCACAAAGGCCAACCTCAGAGAGAATATCACAGATATCGCTGACAGACATCGGTTTGCCTGCTGCAATATTTACCAGATCTTTTACCGTCAGTCCCTTGAAATGGACCGGCTGCTGGAAAGCAAAGCTGATACCGCGTTTGGCACGCTCAGTAATGCTGAGATCTGTAATGTCTTCTCCGTTAAACAGGATCTGACCGCTGGTCGGTGTATGAATGCCGGCAATGATGCGGGCAAGTGTGGATTTACCGCCACCGTTCGGACCGGTGATCGCCACAAAATGTTCATCAATCGTCAGATTGACATTTTTTAGAATCTCTTTATTGTCATTTGTCGTCATCGACTTCATAACTGATATTTTTTAATTCTAACATAGTTCCTCCAAATTTTTGATAAATATATAACAATCAAGCTACATTATACTATGGCGGGATGTTGTTCTCAACTGTAGTTTGACAGAAATTGCCAAAAAAGTGCATCGGCTATGCCGGATAGTGGAGTCTGTCATCCGAAATATGCTCTAACACTTCCTCTAAGTATTTTTTTTTTGCAACATATTTTTGCCATAGGCAGATTTAAGTCTAAATAATTGCCACAGTCCTTAGCGGCAGCTCCCGGGATCGTACCCTCGTAATCACGGATAAACGTAAACATTTCTGTTAAAAGTGTAACGATGTCCTCAGATTCGTAATCGCCGGCAAGGATCAGATAGAATCCGGTGCGGCAGCCCATCGGTCCAAAAATAAATGGTTTTTGAGGCAAAATCCTTATGATTGCGTAAAAAAGTTGCACCCAGATGCTCGATAGCGTGTATTTCCGCAGTATTCATGACCGGTTTCAAAATTCCGGCGTGTCATGCGGAGATCAAAAGTGGTAAGCACTTCGCTTCCGGCATGGTCTTTTCTGGACACATAGACACCCGGAAGAAGTCTTAAATGATCTACAGTAAAACTTGCGATTTTTTTCCATTATAAATTACCTGCCATTTCTAAGATCAAAGTTACAGAGTTCGCGATTGCCATTTTTTTCAAATGCAGGATAGTCCATAGAAGCACTGTCATCTGCTTTATCGGAAATGGCACGGATGATCAAAAACGGGATGTTGTTCAGATAAGCGGCATGTGCGATCGCAGCACCTTCCATTTCGGTACAGTAACCGCCGAAGGTCTCTACCAGCCAGTCCTTTTTCTCATGGCTGGAAACAAACTGGTCACCGCTTACCACACGACCCTCAAATACCTTTACACCGGAAAGAACCTTGTCACAGGATTCTTTGGCAACTTTTCGAAGATGCTCATCTGCCGTAAAAGAAAGCGTGTCCATTCTTGGGATCTGACCCAGCGGATAACCGAAAGAAACGGCATCCATATCATGCTCTAACGTATCTGTGGACAACACAATATCCCCGATATCGATATCCTTATTTAAAGAGCCGGCGATTCCGGTGTTGATGACAGCATCGACTTCGTAATCATCGACAAGGATCTGTGTACAGATACCGGCATTGACTTTACCGATACCGGAACGTACAACAACAGCTTCCTTTCCATTTAAAAATCCTTTATAAAAATCCATGGAAGCCTTGCTGTGGACTTCCACATCTGTCATATGCTCTTTGAACTTTGCAACTTCTTCGTCCATTGCTCCAATAATTCCTAACATACAATCCTCCTCTTTTTTGTGATTTTAACTCAAACAGTTCCATTTTAAGCCAATTTCGGGGAAAATACAATAGTCAGGGTTCTTCTTTTTTCAGGGGAAAAAACTGCCGCGTATGACAGCATTTTCTCCATAGCGGGATTTGATCTGATCCAAGGCAGCATCTAATTTCTGCTGCTTTTCGGATTTTGCTTCTAAATAACCGGAGTCAAACAGAGTCATCTGGACCGGTGCATCCTCATCTAAAAGTTTTCCGGTGCGGATACCGAGCAGCCGTATCGGAGTGTGGTTCCAAAGCTCATCAAAGAGACGGCAGGAGAGCTCATAGATCGGCTGGGTCGAATTCGTGGGAAAGAGCAGCACCTTCTGGTGCAAAGTACGTTGAAACGTGCTGTACTTGATCTCCACGGTTACGGACTGTGCAAGCTGATTGGACTTTCGGAGTCTCGAGGAGACCTGTTCCGCTAAGGCAAGCAGCACTTTTTTGGCATCATCAGCATTCGAAACGTCCTGTGCCAAAGTCGTGGAATTGCCGACTCCTTTTAATTTTTCAACAGTGCTGTGTACTTCTGCGGGAGCGATTCCGTTGGCATATTCCCACATGAGCAGCCCATGGCTTTTGAATTCCCGCATTAAAAAATCTTTGTCGGTATGTGCGAGTTCTCCGATCGTTGTGATCCCAAGAGAACGAAGTCTGGTAGAACTGGATTTTCCTACCATATAAAGGTCCTCGATAGGAAGCGGCCAGAGTTTTTTCGGGATCTCTTCTTTCCAGAGCGTGTGGATACGGTCGGGTTTTTCAAAATCACTTGCCATCTTAGCGAGCAGCTTATTCGGTGCGATCCCGATGTTGACGGTAAAGCCGAGTTGCTTTTTGACAGTCTTAGAAATAAGGGTGGCTCCGGCAATCGGAGATTCATATTGATAGGCGATCGGTGTAAAGTCAAAAAACATTCATCAATGGAAAGCTGTTCAATGTCCGGTGTAAAGGTACGCAGAAGCGTCATAAGCTGCTTGGAATACTGACGGTACATCGCATGATCCGGACGTGCGATAACCAGGGATTCGCATTTTCGAAGAGCATGTGCGACCGGTTCGCCGGTTTTGATACCGAACGTTTTCGCAGAAGTAGATTTTGCCAGTACGATCCCATGGCGGCTCTCACGGTCTCCGCCGATAATGGACGGGATCGTGCGCAGATCGACCGTGCTTCCATTTTTCAGTTGTTCAATGGCAGTCCAGCTTAAAAAAGCGGAATTTACGTCAATATGAAAAATAACCGGTTCCAAGTTCCCAATCTCCTTTTTGCAGATTTCTTTCTAAAACTCTTTCTAAAATTTGTTTTAAATTTTGTCCTAAAACTCATTCTGAATTTGTTCTGAATCTCTTCCTAATAAAATAGGTCTGTTCCGTCAAATAAAAATGTCGGATAAAAAATCCACTGGACAAGAACAAATGTTTTGTTTATGATGTTAGTATAACATAGCGAAGCGGACTCGTACAGATAGAAAAGGAGGAGCTATGAAATTTTTTTCATTTAAGTGATCTGCATATTGGAAAACATTTATTTTATTATTCACTTTTAGAAGATCAAAAATACGTCTTTCACCAGATTTTGGAAGCGGCAAAGGAGGAACAGCCGGATGCCGTTCTGTTATGTGGCGATATTTATGATAAAACGATTCCGTCAGCAGAGGCTGTCAGTCTGTTTGACTGGTTTTTAACAGAGTTAAAGGAGACACTGCCAAAGGCACTGATCCTTATCATTGCGGGAAACCATGACAGTGGGGAGCGGTTAGAATTTGCACGGGAACTCTTAGAAAAAGAGGGCGTGTTCATTGCCGGACTGCCGCCGCGGGAAGCAGGCGAAAAAGATCCGAAAAGTGGCGATGACGGATTCTGCCGGGGAAGTGTGCTTTTTATCTGCTGCCATTTACCAAACCGTCGCATCTGCGAAAAAAAAATACGAAGAAGAAAAAATAGACAGCTATGAAGATGCAGTGAAAAAACTATTAGAAGAGGAAGAAATAGATACGACAAAACGCAACGTTCTATTGTCACATCAATTCTATTTATCCGGTGGCAGCGAACCGTTAACCTGTGATTCCGAGATCCGCATGGCAGGCGGGATTGATGAGATTGATACGAGACTGTTAGAGGATTTTGACTATGTGGCACTTGGTCATATCCACAGGGCGCAGAGGATTGGAAAAGGACAGTGTTACTATTCAGGAACACCACTTAAATATTCCGTAAGTGAAGCATCCCATGAGAAATCTTTTCAGATTGTGGAATTAGGAGAAAAAGGACAGGAGCCGGTTGTACGAAAAAAGCAGTTAAAGCCGCTGCGGGAACTTTGCGTGCTGCGGGGAACACTGCAGGAGGTATTAGAGCAGAGAGAGCATGCGAAAGATTTTGTCAGCATTACCTTAACGGATGAAGAAGAACCGTATATGCCAAAGGAACAGTTAGAGCTGGTGTTTGACCATATTTTAGAGATCCGTATTGATAATGAAAGAACACGCAGGATTTTAGATCTTTATGAGGAAGAAGAGGAGACCGAAAGCCTGTTTGAATCGTTTGCCTCATTTTTTGAAACGGTGCAGGGCAGAAGCATGAATGAAGCGGAGCAGGAGGCGGCACAGGCTGCCTGGAATGAGATCATAGAGGGGGGAGCAGAATGAAACCGTTAAAGTTAGAGATGTCTGCCTTTGGCTCGTATGCCGGAATGGTAGAGGTGGATTTTACAAAAGCGGGAAGCGGACTCTTTCTGATCACCGGAGATACCGGAGCAGGAAAGACAACGATTTTTGATGGGATTGCCTATGCACTCTATGATGAGACCAGCGGCGGGGAACGAAGCGGCAGTATGATGCGCAGTCAGTTTGCAGATGCAAAGACAGAAACCTATGTGAAACTGACGTTTTTAAGCCACGGAAACATTTATCAGGTCAGAAGAAATCCGGAGCATAAGATACAAAAAGGAATTGAAAAACGGTAATACCACACTGCGGAATATTCCAAAGAATGTTGAGCTGATCCTGCCGGACGGACAGGTGTTCCCGGAGAAAAAGCAAGGGACAGACCGCGAAATCGTGAATTTAGTGGGGCTGGATGTCAACCAGTTCACCCAGACTGCCATGCTGGCACAGGGCGATTTTCTAAAGCTGTTGTATACAAAATCCGATGATCGAAAGGCAATCTTTTCTAAGATCTTTCAGACCGGTTACTGTGCGAAGATCCAGGACTACTTCCGGCAGCAGGCTTCTATCTTAAAGGATGAGTTAGAAAAACAGGAGCAGGCACTGCGGCAGGAAGCCTCCGGTGTCCGGTTGGATGAAGCCGGAAAGCTCAAAATGCAGGAACTCTTACAACATGACTTCTTTCCATGCGAAGAGGTACAAAGCCTGTTACAGGGAAAATATCGTAGCCTGTAAAAAAAAGAAACCACGGACGTACAGAAAATAAAAGATGAAAAAGCAAAAGCCGTAGAACAACTGTCGAAAGACATCAGCGTGCAGGAGCAGGTGAACCGTCAGTTTGAACACTTAAACATGGTGACGGAACAACTGAAAGATTTACAACACAAAGTAGAAACTGCAAAACAGGCACATGAAGCTGCAAAGCAGGAACTTGAAAAAAAAGAGAGAGAGCACCAAAAAGAGATCGCTGACATTGAACATTCCCTACCGCTCTATGAACAGGCAGAACAGGCAAAGGAAAAAGAGAAAAGCGGAAAGAAACGTTTAGCGGATTTAGAAAAGGATCAGGGAGTTCTTGGGACCTTAAAGCAGCGTATGGAAACGTCACAAAAGGAGTGGAACATCTGGGTTACGAAGGCAAAAGAAGCCGTAGCAGAGTATGAGCGTGTCTATGAGGCATTTTTCCATGAGCAGGCAGGGATTGTAGCAAAGGACTTAGAAGAAGGGATGCCATGTCCGGTCTGCGGCTCCACACATCATCCGTCTCTGGCAAAAATGGCTGAGGATGTACCATCCGAAGAAGAAGTGAAAAAGGCAAGGAAGAAACGGACAGAGGCAGAAGAACACCGGGAGCAGAGCGAGAGACAATATATGGAAGCAAAGAGTGCCTACGATACGAAAAGGCAGCAGGAGGAGACGGAGATCCGGGTACTCTTAGCGGAGGCGGCAAAAGAGTTAGAGCTTACCTCTAAGAATCTGGTCTATTCAGGAAAAGAAGAAGCCGTGGCAATCTTAGAACAGAACAGGCAGTTAAAGCAGCGGTTAGAATTTTCCGTAAAAAAGACACAGGAAGAGTTATCGCAGACGCAGGAGCAGGAAGCAGTCTACAAAGGTCAGAAAGAACAGTTGTTACAGGAGACCGAGGGCCGCAAGCCTCTGGAGCTTACAGAGAAGAAACAGCAGCAAAGGGAACTGTCGGAAGAGGTTCGAAAAGCAGAGGACAGGCTGCGGCAGCTCCATACCACACAGGAGATCAATGCGCGTATCCGTCAGAATCTGCAAAAGTATGATGCGAAACGAGAGCAGTTCAAAGAGCAGGCAGCAGTTGCAGATACGCTGAACCGCACGGCAAACGGACGGTTGAGTGGAAGTATGAAGATGGACTTTGAGACCTATGTACAGAGGAAGTATTTTAAACAGATCTTAAAGGAAGCAAACCGAAGACTGATCAAAATGAGCCGTGGAAGCTTTGTCTTACAGTTAAAAAGAAGGTCAGGAGAGCGGCAAGGGAAAAAATGAGGGATTGGATCTGGTAGTACACAGCCTGGTTACAAATGCGATCAGAGATGTCCGTACCTTATCCGGTGGAGAGGCATTCATGGCGGCACTTTCGATGGCACTAGGACTTTCGGACATTGTGCAGAGGACTGCGGGAGCGGTACAGTTGGAAATGATGTTTATCGACGAAGGCTTTGGCTCTTTGGATGACATCTCAAGAACGCAGGCATTAAATGTCTTAGAAGAACTGACCGGCAGTGGAAGACAGATCGGGATCATCTCGCATGTCAATGAATTAAAGGAGCAGATGGAGAAAAAGCTGGTTGTTTCTAAGGGGGAGAGGGGCAGCAGCCTGCACTGGGAACTGTAAATCTTAACCAAGTATAAAAAATATAAAAAGAAAGGTTTAGATTTATTTTTAGAATCCTTTAAGTTTTGCGTCACAGTTTGGTCATAAAAATAGTTCCTATAATGAAAACATCAAATGAATGAGGCAGCAATTACCTTATATATAGATTAACATTTTCATAACTAAACTCCTCGGAAAGTCCTTAGGAACCGCAAGTCCTAAGGACTTTTCCCAGTTTATCAGGATTTATCAGAGTTTATCTTTGGATTTTATTTGTACATTTTATCAAATCTGTTAAAATCTTAACATTCTTTTAGCACTACCCTTAAAATCCGCAAAATCCCTGTGTTTATTGTAAAAATTCGTAAATTTTCACAATAAAATCTATTAAAATCTTAAAAAATGTTTATAAAATTTAGGTGGCTTTTTTTTTTAACAAATGAGAGTATTATATGTAACAGAAAAGTCAACGCATGAAGATATAGGCTTATATCGGGGAAGTTGCATGACTGTAATTAAGAAAATAAAAAAAGGAGTGAATGGCAATATGGAATCATTTAATTTTTTGCTGTTTCTGGCGATTATTTTAGTTTCCACAAAAGTACTGGGTATTTTTTTTTTCTAAAAAGTTAAGATGCCACAGGTTGTAGGTGCTTTGGTGGCGGGCGTTATCTTAGGACCATCCGTATTGAATCTGGTACAGATGGAGAGTGATGGAAATTTCTTAGCATACATGGCAGAAATCGGTGTTATCTTACTGATGTTCTGTGCAGGACTTGAGACCGATTTATCGGAATTAAAGGCAAACGGTGTAGCTTCCTTTATTGTTGCAATGTGTGGAGTTATCGTTCCGTTAGCAGGAGGATTTATTGCATATGCATTATACTTCCATGTAGATGTATCAAGTTTTCATGAGTGTATGAAAGCAGTATTTGTCGGAACGGTGCTGACGGCAACCTCGGTTAGTATCACGGTCGAGACGCTGCGAGAGTTAGGACATTTAAAAGGAAAGGTCGGCTCTACGATTTTAGGAGCAGCGATCATTGACGATATCCTTGGTATCATTGTATTGACGATCGTAACCAGTTTAGAAGATACCAGTGTCAATCCGGCTTAAAGCCGTATTTGGTAAGATCGCACTTTACTTTGTTGTGATCGCAGTCATTTGGTTTGTACTGGCAAAACTGAAACCATTCTTAGAGTCACAGGACCAGCTGAGAAGAACAGCGATCCTTGCACTGGCATTCTGTTTCTTAATGGCATATGTATCCGAAAAGTTCTTTGGAATCGCAGATATTACAGGTGCATATTTTGCAGGACTGATGCTTTGCTCTATGAAAATCGAAACTTATGTCAATCGAAGAGTTGAGATACCTGCGTACTTAATCTTCTCACCGGTATTTTTTGCAAGTATCGGAATGAAGACCAACTTAGATGGTTTAAATGGCAGCATGATCCTGTTTTCCATTATCCTGTTAATCATTGCTATTTTGTCAAAAGTCGTGGGATGCGGTCTGGGTGCTAAAATATGCAAGTGTACGAATAAAGAAGCATTGCGGATTGGTGTCGGCATGATCTCCCGTGGTGAGGTTGCCTTGATCGTGGCACAGAAAGGTTATCAGGCAGGCATGCTCAGTGATGACTTATTTGCACCGATCGTACTGGTGGTTATTGTTACAACCCTGATCACCCCAATTCTCTTAAGTATGGTATTTAAGGGAGAAAAACTGCAGGATACACCGGCAGCTCCGGCAGAGCGTGCGAATATATAAGATCATTCTATGCGAGTAGATAAGAGGGAAGTATTCAAAAGATAAAAAAAGAAAACCGTCATTGGAATCGAATGGAACCGATGACGGTTTTTTGCCACCCCTGATCATATCAGATAAACCAGGTATCCTGATTGGTCGATGAGACAGAAACGGCACCTGCCTGTAAGAGTGCCATGATGTCTTCTTTCTCTGAAACCATACCGCCGGCAATGACCGGAATCGGAGAGGATTTACAGAGTTTTTGAATGACCTTTGGCATAAGTGCAGGAAGAATTTCAATGCAGTCCGGTTTTCCGGTACGCATGGTTTTAGAAATACTTTCATATGCCATGGAATCAATGACAAAAAAACGATGGATCGTATACAGACCGAGTTCCCCGGCACGTTTGATCAGCAGGGCTTTTGTGGAAATAATACCATCCGCTTTTGTATACTGGTGGATAAAATCAATGGCGATCTCTTTCGGGCTGAGTCCGTGGATCAGATCCACATGCACCATGGCAATCTTTCCGGCAGATTTGACTGTTTCTACAATCTGAGGAATATTGCAGATATCGCCATAGAGAATAAACACAATGGAACTGTCGGTTTCTAAACATTTTTTAATCCGTCATCATCCTTCACGGCGGCGATGACAGGAGAGTTTTCTAAGGCTTCCATAAATTCAGAATGCATAAAGTACCTCCTTGTGTAAAAAAATAAAAAGGACAGTATGCCATCCGGCATCCTATCCTTCATTATATATGAAATAGTGAAAAATGAAAAAGAATTATTCAGTTTTTGGATTGGGTTGGATTAATCTGCATCCGGCGGGTATGTCCGGATGCAGATGGGAGAAATCCATATGTTTGCAGCCTATATTCTTAATAGCTCCCCTCATGAGCAACAGACCGGGTAGTCTGTATATATTACGAAGTCATTTGCTGCAAGCGAATTTGGAAATGGGTTGACGGCATCGCCGTCAAATCTATGTAGATTCTATCAATATTGGGTAGGGAAATTGACAGAAGTTACATACCAAGATACAAAAAAAGAGCAGGAAAATAAGGATGCTCTCGCATCTTTTTTACCTTGCTCATTCGTCTCTGTGGCTTACATTATTTATTTACTGCGGTAAGTATAACACCTAAATATGGAAAATGCAAGAGCCGGTATTGTATAAAATGAAAAACATTCCAATTTTTTTGCCTGAATATAGACAATATCTTGACAATAGAATCCATTGCAGATAACATAGAAGAGAAGTAAGTAAGAGGGACGGTGAGGATATATGACAGAAGAGGATAAAGGCGCGTACAAATATTGTAAGAATTGTGGAAGAGTGCTTTCACCGACCTACGAAGCAGAGCTTTGCCCGACATGTGAGGAGAACCAACTGTTTGATAAGGTCAGAGATTACATTCGTAAAAATGATGTCACGGAAATGCAGGTAGCCGAGCATTTTGGAATCCCGCAAAAGAAAGTGAAGGCGTGGATCAAAGAAGGAAGGATTGAGTATAAGGAAGATGGAGATAAGCGGGCATTGGTATCCATCCGTTGTGCAAGATGTGGAGCAAAAAGTTACCTTCGGAACACTTTGCAGCCGGTGTCTGAAAATTATGAACAGTTCTAAATACGAGTATGCAGGAAACGACCTTGAGAAGAACAAGATGCGTTTCTTAGACAATGATGAATAATAAATAATGCATAGTTACATAGGATTTTTTTGAGATCCATAGTAAATAATAAAAGGAAGTCCCATGCGGTCTGTACAGATTTCAGAGTATGACATTTTAATCTGTATGAACCACATGGGACTTTTTTCTATATTTTTTATAAAAGCATTTCTGTAATTAACTTACATGAAATTAACGCTCACATTTGCAGGCAGCTTCCACAAATCCTTTGAATAACGGATGCGGTCTGTTCGGTCTGGACTTAAACTCAGGATGTGCCTGCGTAGCGATGAACCAAGGATGATCGGAAATCTCGATCATTTCCACAATCCTTCCATCAGGAGAAAGACCACAGAGGTTCAATCCTTTTTCAGTCAGTGCATTGCGGTAATCGTTGTTGACTTCGTAACGGTGACGATGTCTTTCGTGGATGGTGGACTCGCCGTAAACAGCGTGGGCTTTGGAATCCTTGTCCAGTTCACAAGGATATGCGCCAAGTCTTTAAAAAGTACCACCGATATCCTCTACACCGTCCTGATCCGGCATCAATGCAATAACCGGATGAGTAGTGTTCGGGTCTAACTCGATGCTGTGTGCATCATGGAAACCACAGACATTACGGGCAAACTCAATAATTGCAACCTGCATACCAAGGCAGAGACCAAGATATGGGATTTTGTTCTCACGGGCATATTTTGCTGCAAGGATTTTTCCTTCTACACCACGGCTGCCGAAACCGCCAGGAACCAGGATACCCCTGCATAGAGCCTAATACCTCGTCCACATTTTTTCTTCGTTCAGTTCTTCAGAATCCACCCAGTGGATGTTGACCGTTGCACGTTCTGCAATACCGCCGTGTTTTAATGCTTCCACAACAGAGAGGTAAGCATCGTGGAGCTGAATATATTTTCCGACCAGTGCAATGTCTACTTCCTTATTCGGATGACGCAGGGCATTGACCATATCTTTCCAATCGGTTAAGTCCGGTGTTGGACATTCCAGATTTAAGCATTTACAGGTAACCTGTGCAAGATGCTCTTCTTCCATTGCAAGCGGAGCTTCATATAAATATTCCACATCCAGATTCTGTAATACATGATCGTTTGGTACGTTACAGAAAAAGAGCGATCTTATCTTTGATCCCCTGGTCTAACGGCTGCTCGGAACGGCAGACGATGATATCCGGCTGGATACCCATTCCCTGTAATTCTTTTACACTTGCCTGTGTCGGTTTTGTTTTTAATTCGCCGGATGCCTTAATATATGGAATCAGTGTAACATGGATCAGAATGGCATTTTCATGTCCGACCTCATGCTGGAACTGGCGAATGGACTCTAAGAAAGGCTGACTTTCAATATCTCCAACCGTACCACCGACCTCGATGATCGCAATATGTGTATCTTCAGAGGTAAAATTGCGGTAAAAACGGCTCTTAATCTCATTTGTGATATGAGGAATAACCTGAACAGTACCTCCACCGAAATCGCCGCGGCGCTCTTTCTGAAGTACAGACCAGTATACTTTACCGGTTGTAACGTTGGAATTTTTGCTCAAGCTCTCATCAATAAAACGTTCATAGTGACCTAAGTCTAAATCAGTTTCTGCACCGTCATCTGTTACAAAAACCTCTCCATGCTGGATTGGGTTCATCGTACCCGGATCAATATTGATATAAGGGTCAAATTTCTGCATTGTTACCTTAAAACCTCTGGCTTTTAAAAGACGGCCGAGAGATGCGGCAGTAATGCCTTTTCCGAGTCCCGAAACAACTCCTCCGGTGACAAAGACATATTTTACAGGCATAGGTGTTTCCTCCTTAAAAATTATATATAAATGTTTCCTGAATTTAAAATAACTCATATATTATACAACTAGAGAAAAAAGAAATCCACAATTTTAGAAAAAGAAATCAAAAAAAAGTTTAGAAAAAACTTTAGAAAGGACAAGAAAAGTTCACGATATTCGTATTGATTTTAATAGAAAAGAAACATATAATAAGTACGATACTGCAAGAACTATGATGCAGCATGGAGGAGAGCATGGATAACAATCAGATGAACGGAAATAACAACAATAATAATAACAATAATAATCGGAACAACAAAAACGGGCAGATGTTTTTAGCGTTTTTACTGGTTTCACTGGTAATGCTGTTTATTATGAGCTATGTGAACAGCAAGATGGATCAGATGTCGAGTGAGGAGATTACCTATTCCCGGTTTTTGAAAATGGTGGAAGAGGACAAGGTAGAGAGTGTCGAGATCGGTTCGTCAGAGATCAAGATCACTCCGAAAGAGGAGAAAAAAGACACAAAGGTAAATAACGGTCTTACTACGATCAAAAAGACCTATTACACAGGAATCGTGGAAAATCCGGATCTGTTAAAGACTTTGGAAAAACACGATGTCAATATCAAAGGAACGATCCCGGATAATACCTCCGTATGGATTTATAATATTTTAAGTTTTGTGATCCCGTTAGTACTGGTATGGGTACTGCTTGGATTCTTAATGCGCCGGATGGGCGGCGGCGGAGTAATGGGCGTTGGTAAGAGCAATGCCAAGGTCTATGTGGAAAAACAGACCGGAGTTACCTTTAAAGATGTTGCAGGAGAAGATGAAGCCAAAGAGTCGTTACAGGAAGTCGTGGATTTCCTGCACAATCCGAAACGTTATACAGAGATCGGTGCGAAGCTGCCAAAAAAGGAGCGTTGTTAGTAGGCCCTCCGGGTACCGGTAAGACGTTACTTGCAAAAGCCGTTGCGGGCGAGGCAAATGTACCGTTTTTCTCATTGGCAGGTTCCAGTTTCGTAGAGATGTTTGTCGGTGTAGGTGCATCCCGTGTGCGTGATCTTTTCAAAGAGGCACAGAAACAGGCACCATGTATTATTTTTATTGATGAGATCGATGCCATCGGAAAGAGCAGAGATGCCCGTTATGGCGGAAACGATGAGAGAGAGCAGACGCTGAACCAGTTACTTTCAGAGATGGATGGTTTTGATGCATCCAAGGGACTCCTGATCTTAGCAGCAACCAACCGTCCGGAAGTATTGGACAAGGCATTACTTCGTCCGGGACGTTTTGACAGACGGATCATTGTAGATAAACCGGATTTAAAAGGAAGAGAGGCAATCCTTCAGGTGCATGCCAAAGATGTCCTGATGGATGAGACTGTAGATCTGAATGCGATTGCACTGGCTACCAGCGGAGCGGTCGGTTCCGATCTGGCCAATATGATCAATGAAGCAGCGATTAATGCCGTAAAAAGCATGGCAGAAAATATGTCAGCCAGGCGGATCTGTTTGAATCGGTAGAAGTGGTCATTGCAGGAAAAAAGAGAAAAAAGACCGCATTATGGGACCGAAGGAAAAGAAGATCGTAGCATATCACGAGGTTGGTCATGCGTTAGTGACTGCATTGCAGAAAAATACAGAGCCGGTACAGAAGATTACAATTGTACCGCGTACCCACGGAGCACTCGGTTATGTTATGCAGGTGCCGGAGGAAGAAAAATTCTTAAAATCTAAAGAGGAATTAGAAGAAGATTTAGTAACCTTTATGGCAGGACGTGCAGCAGAAGAGATCGTATTTCATTCTGTAACAACCGGAGCGTCAAATGATATTGAACAGGCAACAAGAATTGCCCGTGCCATGGTAGCACAGTATGGAATGTCAGAGCGGTTCGGACTGATGGGACTTGCAACGGTAGAGAGCCAGTATCTAGACGGAGAAGCAAGACTGAACTGTGGTGAAGAGACCGCAGCCGAGATTGATAAAGAAGTCATGAAGATGTTGAAGGAAAGCTATGAGAAAGCAAAACAGCTTCTTTCAGAAAATCGGGAGGTACTCGATAAGATCGCAGCACATCTTTATGAGAAAGAGAATATTACCGGAAAAGAATTTATGAAGATTTACCGCGAATTGAAAGGAATCCCGGAGCCGGAGGAAGAGAATGTGGCAAAACAGGGTTCTTCCGTAGATTTTCGGGTTGGAGAAGAAGTAACTCACACAGTAGATCTGAATAAAGGCAACTTCGGAAAAAGAAGAGTCAGAGGAAGAAGATCCAAATAAAGAGAATTCCAGGGAAGAGGATTTTGAACAGGAGACCGATGTTTGATTTTGAGGAAGAATTAAAAAAACTGCCGGAAAAGCCGGGGGAGTCTATATCATGCATGATGCAAACGATGCCATCATCTATGTTGGAACAGCGATCAAACTGCGAAATCGTGTCAGACAGTATTTCAGACCAAGCCATAATGAAGGGATCAAAAAAGATCATATGGTACAGCAGATCGCACGGTTTGAATATATTGTTACGGACTCGGAATTAGAAGCGCTGATCTTAGAGTGTAATTTAATAAAGGAGCATCGTCCAAAAGTACAATACGATGCTCCGGGATGATAAGACTTATCCGTATATCAGAGTGACGCTGGGAGAAGAATATCCCAGGGTCCTCTTTTGTCGTCAGATGAAAAAAGATAAGTCACGGTATTTCGGACCTTACACCAGTGCCGGGGCAGTCAAGGACACCATAGATCTGCTCCACAAGCTCTATCAGGTGCGCACCTGCAACCGTAAGCTGCCACGGGATATCGGAAAAGAACGTCCGTGTCTGAACTATCATATCCATCAGTGCCCGGCACCATGCCAGGGGTATGTCACCAAAAGAGGAATATGCAAAAACATCCGAAAAGTGATGGATTTTCTGAATGGAAATTATAAGGAAATCATCCCGGAGCTCGAAAGTAAGATGCAGCAGGCTTCGGATGAGATGAATTTTGAAAAAGCGATTGAGTATCGGGAACTGTTAGGAAGTGTGCGGGCAGTGGCACAGAAACAGAAGATTACAAATACCGATGGCGAAGATAAGGATATCATTGCATTAGCAAGAGATGAACGGGATGCCGTGGTTCAGGTGTTCTTTATCCGTTCCGGCAAGCTGATCGGAAGAGATCACTTTTATCTGCGGATTGCAGACGGGGAAGAAGAACAGGGAATCCTGACCTCTTTTGTCAAGCAGTTTTACGCGGGAACGCCTTATATTCCGAGGGAGATCGTGCTGCAAAGCGAGATCGAAGAAGAAGAGGTGATCTCGGAATGGCTGGCAAAGCGAAAAGGCCAGAAAGTGTATCTGCGGGTACCGAAAAAAGGAACGAAGGAACGAACTGGTAGAGCTTGCGAAGAAAAAATGCCCGGATGGTATTAAGTCAGGACAAAGAGCGTATCAAGAGAGAAGAAGGAAGAACGATCGGTGCCTTAAAAGAAATCGCAGGACTCTTAGAACTGGATGGAATCCGAAGAGTAGAGGCTTATGATATTTCCAATATCAACGGATTTGAAACGGTAGGCTCTATGGTAGTCTATGAAGGGGGCAGACCAAAACGGAGTGATTACCGTAAATTCAAATTAAAGAGTGTATCCGGACCGGACGATTATGCATCCATGCATGAGGTATTGACCAGACGTTTCCGGCATGGTTTAGAGGAACAGAAGGAGTTAGAAGGACGGGAACAGGAACTTGGAAAATTCAGCCGTTTTCCGGATCTTTTGATGATGGACGGTGGAAAAGGACAGGTCAATATTGCCCTGTCGGTGTTAGAGGAACTGAGGCTGTCCATTCCGGTCTGCGGAATGGTAAAAGATGATCACCACCGCACCAGAGGTCTGTATTTTCAAAATGAAGAGATTCCGATCGCAAGGGACAGCGAAGGTTTTAAACTCATTACCAGGATTCAGGATGAAGCCCATCGATTTGCCATTGAATACCACCGCTCCCTGCTAAGTAAGAGTCAGGTACATTCGATCTTAGATGACATTCCGGGGATCGGGGCGACCAGACGAAAAGCGTTGATGAAATATTTTGATTCGATAGAAGAGGTCAGAAATGCCTCGGAGGAGACCCTTGCAGGAATAGACAGCATGGATGCAAGAAGTGCCAGATCGGTCTATGAGTTTTTTTCATAAGGAAGATCAGGAAGAAGATTTACAAAACTCTTCCTCAAAAAAGAGGCATCGGATTGTTGAAGCAGGGATTTTTCTATGATATGATGAATAGAGTAATGGGGAAAAACGGTAGATAAAGGAGAAGCGTATGAGCCAGAAAAGTGTAAGTGTATCAAAATTAGCAAAATTGTTGGATCTGAAGGTATTTACAAAAGAATTAGATATAAAAAAACATAAAGTAACCTTGTCCGATGTCAATCGGCCGGCATTGCAGTTGAGCGGATATTTTGAGTATTTTGAGCCGAACCGTGTACAGATCATCGGAATGGTAGAATACAGTTTCTTAAAGCAGATGGACCCGGACAAACGGATCGAAATCTATAATGCACTGTTAGAGAGGGAGATCCCGTGTATTATTTTCAGCCGTGATTTTGAACCGGATGAGGATTTTTTACGGATTGCGGAAGAAAAAGATGTGCCGCTGCTTGGAACACACCGTACGACCTCTTCTTTTATGGCAGAGCTGATCCTGTGCCTGAGTGAAGAATTGGCGCCATGTGTGACGATCCATGGGGTACTGGTCGATGTGTATGGCGAAGGACTTCTGATCACCGGAGAGAGCGGAATCGGTAAGAGCGAGGCTGCATTGGAGCTGATCCGCCGCGGTCATCGTCTGGTTACGGATGATGTCGTAGAGATCCGTAAGATCAATGAACATACACTGGTAGGAACTTCCCCGGCGATCACCAGACATTTTATTGAATTAAGGGGAATCGGAATTGTTGATGTAAAGACACTGTTTGGTGTAGAGGCGGTCAAAGAAAAACAGAACATTGATCTGGTCATTAAATTAGAGGACTGGAAAAAAAGAAAATGAGTATGACCGTTTGGGACTTGAGGAAGAATATACAGAGATTTTAGGAAATCAGGTAGTCTGTCATTCACTCCCCGATCCGTCCGGGAAGAAACCTTGCAGTCATCTGTGAATCGGCTGCCGTAAACCACAGGCAGAAGAAGATGGGTTATAACGCTGCACAGGAATTGTACCGGCGTGTACAGGAGAATCTGAATAAGACAGAAGAAGATGAATAAAAAATAAAAAAGGAAAAGAGGTAAATAGTAAATGGAAAAAACAAATGCTTGGATGAAATATCCGGAAGGGGAAAAAGAACACAGGTTTTTGATTTTGCAGAGGATTACCGCAAACTTTCCTTTCTGCATGTAAGACAGAGAGAGAATGTACGAGCTTTTTTTTGAGGCAAAAAGCAAAAGAAGCAGGCTATCAGTTATTAGAGGATGCCATCAAAGAAAAGAAGAGCCTGAAGCCGGGAGATAAAGTTTATGTAAATCAGATGGGAAAATCCATTGCCATGTTCATCATCGGTAAAGAGTCGCTGGAAAAAGGCATGAACATCTTAGGTGCACATATTGATTCTCAAGATTGGACTTAAAACAGGTACCGCTTTACGAAGATACGGAAATGGCAATGTTTGATACACATTACTATGGTGGTGTCAAGAAATATCAGTGGGTAACACTCCCGCTTGCACTTCACGGAGTAGTGGCAAAGAAAGACGGAACCATGGTCAACATCAGCATTGGTGATAAGGAAAATGATCCGGTATTCGGAGTCAGCGACTTACTGATCCACTTAGCAGGCGACCAGTTAGAGAAAAAAGCATCCAAGGTCATCGAGGGGGAGAATCTGGATGTCCTGATCGGAAGCATTCCGGCAGACGTAGAAGAAAAAGACAAAGTAAAAGAGACTGTCAAAGCAAATGTACTGAATATCCTGCTGAAAGAATATGATATAGAAGAGGAAGATTTCTTGTCTGCAGAGATTGAAGTCGTACCGGCAGGCGCTGCAAGAGATTATGGATTTGACCGTTCCATGGTCATGGGTTACGGACATGATGACCGTGTGTGTGCTTATCCGTCTTTCCGTGCAATGCTGGAGGTAGATACACCGGAAGTGACCAGTGTGTGCCTATTAGTCGATAAAGAAGAGATCGGAAGTGTCGGTGCAACCGGCATGCAGTCACGTTTCTTTGAAAATGCAGTAGCAGAAGTGATGGAGCTTTGCGGTCAGTATTCGAGTTGGCACTGCGCCGTGCATTAAGCAATTCACAGGTGCTTTCTTCCGATGTCAGTGCAGCATTTGACCCGAATTATCCATCCGTATCCGAAAAGAAAAATGCAGCATATTTCGGAAAAGGACTGGTATTTAATAAATACACCGGAGCAAGAGGAAAATCCGGCTCTAACGATGCAAATGCAGAGTACATGGCACATTTAAGAGCCGTATTAGATAAAGAAGAAGTCGCATACCAGACTTCAGAGCTTGGAAAAGTAGACCAGGGCGGCGGTGGAACCATTGCCTATATTCTTGCAAACTATGGAATGCAGGTCATCGACAGTGGTGTGGCAGTATTAAATATGCATGCACCTTGGGAGATCATCAGCAAAGTGGATTTATATGAAGCATTCCGTGGATATGTAGTATTCTTAAAGGAAGCATAGACAGGAGATTATGACAACAGAAAAGATATTTGATGAGGCTTTAAAAAATATTCTCTCAGAGGATGAGATTTTTTAAAAGATGAACCGATGAAACATCACACCACATTCCGGGTGGGTGGACCGGCCGAGTATTATCTCCGTCCGAAAAAAGAACAGGTGGCGGAGGTACTCCGCCTCTGTCTCACATATCAAAAGGAATACCTGATCATTGGGAACGGCAGTAATCTTTTAGTTTCGGACAAAGGCATTTCAGGTGTCGTTATCGAGATTGGAAAACAGATGGATGAGATTACCGTGGATGGTACCACCATATACGCACAGGCGGGAGCAATGCTTTCTAAGACCGCACATGCAGCCCTGGAAGCAGGGCTGACCGGGATGGAATTTGCAGCAGGAATTCCGGGCTGTGTTGGCGGAGCGGTTGTGATGAATGCAGGTGCTTACGGCGGCGAGATGAAAGACATTTTAAAAAGTGTTACGGTACTTACCGCGGATGGACAGGAGAAAGAACTGACTCCGGGCGAACTGGACATGAGTTACCGCCATAGTAGTATTACTGAGGAACACTACATGGTGTTGGGCGTAACGATCGCTTTAGAGGCAGGCAGTCAGGAACAGATCCGTGCTAAAATGGAAGAGTTAAAGGAAAAGCGTGTAGAGAAACAGCCTTTAGAATATCCGAGTGGCAGGCAGTACCTTCAAAAGACCGGAGGGGTATTTTGCGGGAAAACTGATCATGGATGCAGGTCTGCGTGGATTTCAGGTCGGCGGTGCAGCAGTATCTGAAAAACACTGTGGATTTGTCATCAATAAAGAGAAGGCAACCGCATCCGATGTTTATCGGCTGATACAGGAAGTGCAGCAGGAAGTATACCGGCAGTTTGGTGTAAAGTTAGAAACAGAAGTAAAAATGGTGGGGATTTCAGATGAAATTAGTCATTGTAACAGGAATGTCAGGAGCAGGAAAAGGTACGGCAGTCAAGATCATGGAAGACATGGGATATTACTGTGTTGACAATCTTCCGATTCCCTTAGTAGAACAGTTTGTAGACTTTACCCTACAGTCCGAGGATGAACTCGAAAAGGTTGCAGTCAGTATCGATATCCGTAACAGCAATGCACTGAGTGAATTAGAAGAGGTTTTGGAACGAATCCGTCAGAAGGGAATCCGGTTTGAAATTTTTATTCCTAGAGGCAGATGATTCGGTTCTTGTCAAAAGATACAAAGAGACGAGAAGAAGCCATCCGCTTGCCGGAGGTGGAAGGATTGATAAAGGGATCGGACTCGAACGTAAAAAACTTGCCTTTTTAAAAAGAGCAGGCAGATTATATCATCGATACCAGCCGTCTGCTGCAAAGAGAGTTAAAGGCAGAGCTTGAGAGGATTTTTGTAAGGGACGAGGATTACCGGAACTTATATATTACCGTACTGTCCTTCGGGTTCAAGTATGGAATTCCGACGGATTCAGACCTGGTATTCGATGTGCGTTTTCTGCCGAATCCATATTATGTGGAAGGACTCCGTCAGAAGACGGGAAACGATATCGAGATACAGGACTTTGTCATGCAGTACAAAGAGGCACATGAATTTTTGGACAAGTTAGAAGATATGATCAAGTTCCTGATCCCGAACTATGTGACGGAAGGAAAGACACAGTTAGTCATCAGTATTGGCTGTACGGGTGGCAAGCACCGCTCCGTTACACTTGCAAACGAACTATATGACCGGTTGAAAGAATGTTCCGGCTATGGGATCAAGATCGAGCACAGGGATATAGGAAAAGATGCGTTGAGAGGGAAATAGAAGATGTCATTTTCCGGTGAGGTAAAAAAAGAACTGACAGAGCATGTCAGCAAGAGCCGTCATTGCCAGTTGGCGGAGCTGGCGGCTTTTTTGAATTTTTCCGGTATTAAGGCAGGAATGGGGGGGACACCGTTTTTTGTCCTTTGAATCGGAGAACGAAGAGCTGGTTAGAAAATACTTTACTTTAGTCAGAAAAACATATAATATTAAAGTATGTATTACGAACGTAGAGGAAGAGCAGATCACAGGCAATCTTTTTCATGAAGATCTGACGGTAAAGAGCCGTTATCTGCAAAATTCCTGCTGTAAGAGAGCATTTATCCGGGGGCGTTTTTAACATCAGGTTCGATGAGTGATCCGGAAAAAGCCTATCATTTTTGAAATTGTATGCGACAGTGAACAAAAAGGCAGTGCAGTTACAGGAAATGATCAACAGCTTTGGGATGGATGCTAAGACGGTACAGCGAAAGAAGAATTATGTGGTATATCTGAAAGAGGGCGAACAGATCTCAGATATGCTGAATATCATGGAAGCGCCGATTTCCATGATGAAGTTTGAGAATATCCGTATTTTTGAAAGAAATGCGTAACAGCGTGAACCGACAGGTCAATTGTGAGACGGCAAATATACATAAAACAGTGTCTGCGGCGGTACGGCAGTTAGAGGATATCCGTTATCTGCAAAAGACCGTGGGACTTGAACATCTGCCGGTGCAGCTTCGGGAAATCGCATATGTGCGTCTGGAGTACCCGGATGCAACCCTGAAGGAATTGGGAACTTATTTAGAACCGCCGGTTGGAAAATCAGGGGTTAACCATCGTCTGCGGAAAATCGAGGCAATGGCAGAAGATTTAAGAATGGCAGGAAAATAGAGGAAGAGATGAAAAAAGTTACTTTTTGTAGTCAATGGACATTCTGGCAAGGGTCAGATCAAGAATAAACTGTTAGATATTATAGATATCATGATAAAAGAAGGATACCACGTTCAGGTGCATACGACACAGGAACAGGGAAGATGCAACGAAGGTTGTCCGTGAACAGGCAAAAATACTATGATCTTGTCGTGTGCAGCGGCGGTGACGGAACCTTGGATGAGGCAGTTACGGGAATGATGCAGAGTGAAGTGCGTACCCCGCTTGGTTATATCCCGGCAGGAAGTACAAACGATTTTGCCAATTCTCTGGAGATTCCAAAAGATATGATACAGGCAGCAAAGACTGCAGTATTGGGAGTGCCGTTTTCATGTGATGTGGGAGAGTTCAACGGAGACTACTTTATCTATGTTGCAGCTTTTGGGATTTTTACGGATGTATCTTATGCAACCAGCCAGGAGTTGAAAAATGCACTCGGTCATGTGGCATATATCTTAGAAGGAGCAAAAAAGACTTTATACAATTAAAACCTATCATATGCGGGTAGAATATGATGGAAATGAGATAGAGGGCGATTTCCTGTTAGGAATGATCACGAACTCTACTTCTGTCGGTGGATTTAAGAATATGACAGGCAAAGATGTGAAGTTAGACGATGGCATGTTTGAGGTCACACTGATCCATAAGCCGAAAAATATTATCGAGCTGAATACGATCATTGCCAGTCTGACGAATCTGAAGGATGAGACGGACCTGATCGATTCTTTCCGGGCAGAAAGCGTAAAATTTTATTCCGAGGAAGAGATTCCGTGGACACTTGACGGAGAGTTTGGCGGTGACCACAAAGAGGTGCAGATCAAGGACCACTGCAAAGCGGTGGACATTATGATAAACGAGAAATAATCTATAGAATACTTGAATTTAACGAAAATTTCAGTATACTATAATTATAAATGTAAATGAGATTATGGAGGGCGATGTATGTTAGTATCAACAAAGAAAATGCTTGAAAAAGCGGAGAAAGAACACTATGCGGTAGCACAGATTAACATTAATAATCTGGAATGGACGAAGGCAGTATTAGAAGTATCTCAGGAATTAAATTCACCGGTGATCTTGGGAGTATCCGAAGGTGCCGGAAAATATATGGGTGGCTATAAGACTGTAGTAGGAATGGTAAAAAGGAATGTTAGAGGAACTGAATATCACAGTACCGGTTTCCATTCACTTAGACCACGGCGGTTACGATGCCTGCATCAAATGCATCGAAGCCGGATTCCCTTCTATCATGTATGACGGCTCCCATGATTCCATTGAAGAGAATTTGAAAAAGACAAAAGAGATCGTAGAGATGGCTCATGCAAAAGGGATTACCGTAGAAGCAGAGGTAGGAGCGATCGGAGGAGAAGAGGACGGAAAACTTGCAGCAGGTGAGTGCGCAGATCCGGAAGAGTGCAGAGAAATTGCAGAGACAGGAATTGACCTGTTAGCAGCAGGAAATCGGAAATATCCATGGAAAATATCCGGAGAACTGGGCAGGACTCAGTTTTGAGACTTTAGAGGCAGTCCGCAAGGCAACAGGACATCTTCCGTTAGTTCTTCATGGTGGTACAGGAATCCCGGAGGATATGGTAAAGAAATCCATCGACATGGGTGTATGTAAGATCAATGTCAATACAGAATGCCAGCTTGCATTTACGGCTGAGGTTCGTAAGTATATTGAAGAAGGAAAAGACTTAGTTGGTAAAGGATTTGACCCGCGTAAGTTATTAAAACCGGGTACAGAGGCAATTAAACAGACTGTCCGCGATAAGATGGAAATGTTTGGCTCCATTGGAAAAGCAGAATAAGCTCTTTGTTATATTTTACAAAAAAAAGAAAGAAAGAAAAAGCAGAATTAATTGTAAAAAACAGAGAAGAAGAGAAAAAAAAATAAAAAATTCTCTTGCAATTTCAAAACAATTGGGGTATCTTATTAGCAGAGATTAGAACAAGGGTGTTCCATATGAGTGGAGCGCCCTTTTTTACTGTTATAGGGAAATATAAAGTAATTGCCTATAAAGTAAAACACTCCGTGAGGATGTGGCTCTTTATTCTAATTACAAGACATAATAAAGAAAATACAAAAAGCAGAAGCACTAGGGGATGCATTTGTAGAAAATGGTAAAGAAAGGATGTAAGGATATGGAAGAGAGAATGTTAGAAAAAACACCGGATTATTTCAATGTAACAGACATTTTTGAGAGAACGTATTTAACGATTCCGTTATGCAGGAACGTCTTCCGAAAAAAGTTTACAAGAAGTTGAGGGAAGTCATTGAAGAAGGAAAAGAACTTGATTTAGAGACTGCTGATGTAGTAGCACATGAGATGAAAGAATGGGCAATTGAAAAAGGTGCAACACATTATACTCACTGGTTCCAGCCACTGACAGGTGTAACAGCAGAGAAACATGATTCTTTTATCACAGCACCAATGCCGAATGGCAAAGTACTGATGAGCTTTTCCGGTAAAGAACTGATCAAAGGCGAGCCGGATGCATCTTCTTTCCCGTCAGGTGGACTTAGAGCAACATTTGAAGCAAGAGGCTATACCGCATGGGATTGTACATCACCGGCATTCGTCAGACAGGATGCAGCAGGCGCAACACTTTGTATTCCAACTGCATTCTGTTCCTACACAGGTGAGGCGCTTGACCAGAAGACACCACTGCTTCGTTCCATGGCAGCAATTAACGAGCAGTCCTTACGTCTTTTAAGATTATTCGGAAATACCACATCTAAGAAAGTAACACCTTCCGTAGGACCGGAGCAGGAGTACTTCTTAGTAGATAAAGAAAAATACTTAAAGAGAAAAGATCTGATCTATGCAGGACGTACTTTATTCGAGCACCACCGGCAAAAGGTCAGGAAATGGATGACCACTACTTCGGAGCTATCCGTGAAAGAATTGCTTCTTATATGAAAGATGTCAATAAAGAGCTCTGGAAATTAGGTGTATCCGCAAAGACACAGCATAACGAGGTTGCTCCGGCACAGCACGAGTTAGCACCGATCTATGCAGAAGCAAATATCGCAGTAGACCATAACCAGTTAGTTATGGAAACACTATAAAAAAGTAGCAGGCCGTCATGGATTATATTGTCTGTTAAATGAAAAACCATTTGCAGGTGTGAACGGTTCCGGTAAACATAACAACTGGTCACTGACCACAGACGATGGAATCAACCTGTTAGATCCGGGCGATACACCACATGAGAACATCCAGTTCCTGTTAGTATTATCCTGTATCTTAAAAAGCAGTCGATGAGCATCCAGAATTACTTCGTGAATCCGCAGCAGATGTTGGAAATGACCACAGATTGAGGAGCAAACGAGGCACCGCCTGCAATCATTTCCATCTTCTTAGGAGCACAGTTAGAGGATGTATTAAAACAGCTGATCAGTACAGGCGAAGCTACACACAGTTTAGAGGGCGAAATGCTTAAGACCGGTGTTGCAACATTACCTGATTTCATGAAAGATGCAACAGACCGGAACAGAACGTCACCATTTGCATTTACCGGAAACAAGTTCGAGTTCCGTATGGTAGGTTCTCAGGATTCCATCGCACAGCCAAACGTAGTATTAAATACCATCGTTGCAGAAGCATTTGCAGAAGTATGTGATACGCTTGAAAAAGCAGATGACTTTGATCTGGCAGTACATGATCTGATCAAGAAATATGCGACAGAGCATCAGAGAGTGGTATTCGACGGTAATGGATACTCAGATGCATGGGTAGAAGAAGCTGAAAGACGTGGACTTCCAAACATCCGCTCCATGGTAGATGCCATTCCTTATCTGGCTACTGACAAATCCGTAGCTTTATTCGAGAGATTTGGTGTATTTACAAGAGCAGAGTTAGAGTCCCGTGTGGAAGTAGAGTATGAGACCTACGCAAAGACCATCAACATTGAAGCAAAAAGCAATGATGAACATTGCAGGAAAACAGATTATTCCGGCAGTCATCAAATATGCAACCTCACTTGCAACCTCCGTTAATGCAGTTACTGCTGCATGTGGAGCAGATGTCAGCGTTCAGACAGAGCTGTTAACAGAGACTTCTGCATTATTAGCAGAGGCACAGACAGCATTGAAGAAGCTGCATGAAGTAACACAAAAAGCTGCTGCTATGGAAGAAGGCAGGGTACAGGCTGTTGCATACAGAGATGAGGTTAAGGTAGCAATGGATGAGCTTCGTGCACCGATCGATAAATTAGAGATGATCGTTGATAAGGATGTATGGCCAATGCCATCCTATGGAGATTTAATCTTTGAAGTATAATGAAAAAATTTAAAATGGAAGAAATAGAGTTATAAGCGTTATCAAAGGAGATAGCATAGAAGGTTAGAAAAATCTGACATTCGGTGTTGTCTCCTTTTTTATATTTATATCAGGAGAAAGAGGAGGAAGAAATTATGACAGATGAAATTATGAAAGTGATTAATGACAATGTCTACGGCGTCTGGTTTCTAATTGGTGCGGCATTAGTATTCTGGATGCAGGCAGGATTTGCAATGGTAGAGGCAGGCTTTACCAGAGCAAAGAACTCCGGAAATATCATTATGAAAAACTTAATGGATTTCTGTATTGGAACCGTAATGTGGTTCATCATCGGAGCATCTTTAATGCTTCCGGCAGCAGAAGGAAAAAGTGATATCTTAGGAATTCTCGGAACACCGGGATTTGGGGTATTCACAGACTATGCAAATTTCAGTTATTCGGGATTTGTATTTAACTTAGTATTCTGTGCAACAACAGCAACGATTGTATCAGGTGCTATGGCAGAACGAACAAAATTCATAACGTATTGTATTTATTCAGCCGTTATTTCCGGTATCATCTATCCAATAGAAGCACACTGGACATGGGGCAATGGATTTTTAGTCAATATGGGATTCCATGATTATGCAGGTTCTAACTGTATCCATATGGTTGGTGGTATCTGTTGCATTGATCGGTGCAGCATTCCTTGGACCTCGTATTGGAAAATTCAGTAAAGATAAAGATGGAAAAATTACAAAGGTTAACGCAATTCCGGGACACAACCTGGTTATCGGTTCCCTTGGTGTATTTATCCTCTGGCTTGGCTGGTATGGATTCAATGGTGCAGCAGCTACCGATGTTCCGACACTGGGATCTATCTTTTTAACAACAACCGTAGCTCCGGCAGTAGCAACTGTCGTATGTATGGCATTTACATGGATCAAATATGGAAAACCGGATGTATCGATGTGTCTGAACGCATCTTTAGCAGGACTGGTAGCAATTACCGCACCTTGTGATGTAACAGATTGTGTAGGAGCAGCAATTATTGAGCAGTAGCAGGACTTTTAGTAGTCTTTGGTGTATGGTTTGTCGATAATGTACTTCATGTCGATGACCCGGTTGGAGCAGTCGCAGTACATATGTTTAACGGTATCTGGGGAACGATTGCAGTAGGTTTATTTTGCAACATCTTCAGCACCGGGCTTTGAATTAGCAGGTATTAAAGAAGGACTCTTCTATGGAGGCGGCTTCAAACAGTTAGGTTTACAGTTTGTAGGTATGTTCATTACCGCAGCTTGGACAATTGTTACAATTACGATCGTATTTATCGTATTAAAAAAGACCATCGGTCTTCGTGTTTCCGAAGAGGAAGAAATTACAGGTCTGGATGCAACAGAGCATGGACTTCCATCAGCATACGCAGGATTTGCAATTATGGATATCTCAGGTTCTACAATGGATATTAATGAAAATACCGACCTTGGTGTGGATGATTATGAAAGTGCATCAGAAACTCTGCGGAATGCCGCAGTTCCGGTTGCAGCAATGCCACATGAGCCGACAGGCATCTATAAAGTGGTTATTATTTCAAAACTGTCACGTTATGACAAGTTAAAGAAAAGCCATGAATGAACTTGGTGTTACCGGTATGACCTGTACACAGGTTATGGGCTGTGGTGTGCAGAAAGGTTCCGGAGACCGTTACCGTGGTGCAGAGTTGGATGCAACACTCCTTCCAAAGATGAAGGTCGAAGTGGTGGTCAGCAAGATCCCGGTAGAGGATGTCATCGAATCCGCAAAGAAAGTACTTTATACAGGACATATAGGAGATGGAAAGATATTCGTATACAATGTAGAACAGGTAGTCAAAGTTCGTACAGGAGAAGCTGGAACGGCTGCTTTACAGGATGTAGAGTAAGCACAAATATGGGCTAATCTGGAAAGATTAGTATATCTAATCCCCTTAGTGTATATACATCAACAGAAAGAACCCCGACGGAAACGTCGGGGTTCTTTCGTGTTCCTTGATGACCTATTATTGAATCATTTACTCGCCTTCTTCGGAAGGGTTTTCAAAGTCGTTATTGTTATCATCGTCATTCTTGTTATCATCAGAAGGAGTATCAGGATTGTTATTGTTATCCGGATTCTTGTTATCATCATTCGGATTGTCATTGTCATTCGTGTTATCTTTTTTGTCCTTTTTATCCTTCTTCTCATTCTTATCTAAGAAACCACCAATATTTTCGAGTGCATCGGTTGTATTCGTAGAAGCATTATGCACATCACAGGTAGAATTTGCAAGCTCATCGGAAAGAAGATATGGACCATCTCCGGAGTTTGCAGAACCGCCAATGATATAGATGTTCGTCTGCTTCGTTTCTTCCGGACAAAACTCATTTGCAATTTTCATAGATGCCGTACAGATTGTTGCACGAACATGGTGGTCGCAGATTTCCGTAGGAACGGTTCCTGATGCAAAATATTCGGTATAAACCTGATTGCCGCGTGGATCACAGTCACAGATGCCTGCAACGGCAAGTTTACCGGATTTCTTACATACGGTAGCAGTCTCAATGCCTTCCGGTTTTTCAAAATCACGGTATTCCAATCCTTCGTTCACACGCTGCATGACGGCTTTCCATACGTTTTTGGTATACCTTGTGCTCTTTAACGGAGAGTTGTCATCATATCCGCCCCAGACAACACAGGTATAATATGGAGAAAATCCTGCGAATAGAGAGTCACGGTTTTTCGTTGTAGTACCGGATTTTCCGGCTACCGGCATATTGCTGATATTCGCTGCAACACCGGTTCCCTGTGTCATAACATCTTTCATCGCAGAAGTGATCAGCCATGCGGTCGTATCTTTTAATACGGTATGTGTCTGAGGTGTATTATCAATCAGTACATTGCCGTCATGGTCAAGGATTTTTGTGAAAAATCTTGGTTTCGTATAAGTGCCGCCATTTGCGATCGTGGCATAGGCAGCCGTTAATTCTAAATTGTAGACACCTTTTGTCAGACCGCCGAGACAGAGTGACTGGGTGTTGTCCTCCGGTACAATGGTAGTAAAGCCAAAATCATCGAGGTAATCAAAACCTACCTGTGTGCCGATCTCGGTCAAAGTCTTTACCGTTACGACATTGATGGAATTTGTAATGGCTTCCCGGAGTGTGGTAAATCCACGGTAGTTATTGTCGTAGTTACGGAGTGAAGTTCCGTTTTCATAGGAATAAGGAGCATCATCCTGTACGGTTGCAAGTGTCATGCCGGCGGAATCCAATGCCGGAGTATAAGCGGCAAGGACTTTGTAAGTGGAACCCGGCTGTCTTGCAGTTGAAGTGGCACGGTTCAGGGTCTTACTTGCTGTCTTTTTCACCACGGCCACCTACTAACGCTTTTACTTCGCCGGTGGACTGGTCGATCAGTGTCATCGCAGCCTGTGGCTGTAACGTATAAGAAACGGTTTCGCCGCCTTCCGGAATGGTATCGCCATCCTCTAACATCTCGTTTTTGTATTTTTCAATGGCAGCCTCAGCAGCTTCTTTGGAGGCAAAATGGATATTGTAGTTTTTGTCATTTGCCTGATAGTAAGAAAGCATGGTCTGCTCACTGTAGTTCTTATAAGTACCGTCTTTTTTTCTGGATGGTCAGACGGTAGGAGAAAGAATTACTCCGGATTTGCGCCGTAATTTGCTTCGTTGTTGACCTCTTCATCACAGATCTTTTTGCAGGTTGCTGTCCTGTGTGGAATAAATGGTCAGCCCTTCACTGTAGAGTGCTTTGTATGCCTGTGTTTCCGTATAACCTTTTTCATCGATCAATGTCTGGATCACCTGATCTGTCAGCGCATCTACAAAATAGGAAGTGACGTTATCATCGGCAACCTCAAGGTTGGCAACCTGGATCCGGTCATAGACCTTATCCTTCATGGCTTCGTCATATTCCTTTTTGAGAGATGTATTCCTGATCTAACATGTTTTTTAATACCTTGGCACGGCGCTTTTTATTCTGGTCAGGGTTGCTGACCGGATTATAACGGCTCGGATTCTGTGTGATCGCCGCAATGACGGCCGATTCTGAAATATTCAGTTCCGAAACATCCTTATTAAAGTAACGTCTGGATGCCGACTGGACACCAAGTGTATTCTGACCGAGGTTGATGGAGTTCAGGATAGTTCTCTAAGATCCAGTCTTTGCTTACGGATTTTTCTAACTGTACGGCTAAGTACTGTTCCTGCAATTTACGCTCTAACTTGTCCGAAAAACTGGATTCGCTTGTCCAGCCTGTAAATACATTGTTCTTCAAAAGCTGCTGCGTGATCGTGGATGCACCTTCTGAAAAGTGAAAACCATGTGTGATACCACGGACTCCCGCGCGTAAAATACCCTGTAAGTCAATACCGTTATGATCGTAAAAACGCTCATCTTCAATTGCAACAAATGCATGCTGTAAATCTTTTGGAATCTCATCTATGGTCACATAGACACGGTTGGAGCCGGAAGCCACCAACGTTGCGATTTCATTTTCATTATTGTCTAATACCGTGGAGAGATATCCGGTCGGTGTAGCATCGATATCCTTAATGTCCGGTGCGGACTTGATAATGCCTCTTACCATATTGAAGACGGCGATCGCGCCGACCACAACTGCGATCAGAATGCAGATAAGAAATGTCTTTAAAAACATTACACGGAACCGTTTATGTGCCATCGACTGCTGGGAGGCTAAATCCTTCTCCTTTTTCGATGTGCGGTTCTTTCCATAGTTCATAACAGACCTCCTTTGTAATTAGTCTTAAACTATATTATGATACATTATACCAAAAAACGGCATAAGAATAAAGTATTAACTGATTTGCAGGCACTTTTCGGACAATTTGGTATTTACGGAAAATCAAAATACCGTTATAATGAGAGCAGAAAAACAGGAGAGAGATGACTATGGAGACAAATGGATACCGGGCTGTCTACAAAGGTGGACAGGGAGAGATCATAGAAAAAAAATCCAGATTTATTGCTACCGTACTTCCGATAGAAACGGAAGAAGAGGCATTGGAGTTTATCGCGAAGATGAAAAAGAAATACTGGGATGCAAGACACAACTGCTATGCCTATGCCATCGGCGAGCGTCAGGAGCTACAAAGATGTTCCGATGACGGAGAACCAAACGGTACCGCAGGCCGTCCGATGTTAGATGTGCTCCTGCATGAAGACATCCACAATACCGTAGTCGTGGTGACCCGTTATTTTGGCGGTGTACTTTTAGGAACCGGCGGACTGGTGCGGGCATATCAAAAGGCGACCCGGAGCGGATTGGAGTCCAGCGTTATTATAGAGAAGCAACGTGGCGTTTTTGGAAATATCGTAACCGATTATAATGGGATCGGAAAGATCCAGTATATATTAGCGCAGAACAATATCCCGATCGCAGACAGTATCTATGGAGAAAATGTCAGCATTCAGGTGGTCGTTCCGGCACAACAGCAGGAAAAGTTAGAAAAAAAGAACTGATCGAGGGTACGAATGGAAAAGCAGAGATCGACTGGGAAAAAGAGGTCGTTTTTGCAATTGTTGAAAAAGATTTAAAAATTTTTTAAAAAGTGCTTGACTTTTGGTAAAATCATCATGTATAATACCCATTGTTGACACGACATTGGCCCATCGCCAAATGGTAAGGCAACGGACTCTGACTCCGTCATTTCAAGGTTCGAATCCTTGTGGGCCAGTTTTGAAAGCACCATATGCAGATATGGTGCTTTTTTGCTCTATAAGAAAAAAATATGTTACATTAAAAGTATGAAAGTTGTGTTTACTATAGAATTTCCTATAGAATAAAAAGCCCTTCGGGCGAAAGAGAGGACAGGCAATGTATCAGATGGATGCGCGTGTGCGCTATAGTGAAGTGGATGAAACGCATAGGATAAAACTGGAGTCCGTTCTGGATTACTTCCAGGACTGCTGTACTTTTCACTCCGAGGATGTCGGAGGCGGTCTCGAATTTTTAAAAGGACAAAAGAGAGCGTGGCTGTTAGCTTCCTGGCAGGTCGTCATAAAGGAATATCCGAAGTTGGGAGAGCAGATACGGATCATTGCAAATCCATATGCATTCAAGAATTTTTTCGGACACAGAAATCTGATGCTGCAGGATGAGCATGGAAAAGATTTAGTCTATGCAAATTCTAACTGGATATTTGTAAATACGGAAACCGGAAAACCGGTTCGGATCCCGGACGAGGTTGCAAATGCATATGAGTTAGGGGAACCTTATCCGATGGAATATGCTGCAAGAAAAATCTCAATGCCAAAGCATTTAGAAGCGAAAGAGCCGTTTGCGGTACACCGTTTTTGCATTGATTCTAACCATCATGTGAACAACGGCAAATATGTATTGATGGCAGAAGAATTTTTACCGGAGCAGTTTCTTGTGAGCGAGCTGAGGGTAGAATACAGAAAAGCAGCAGTGTTAGGCGATATCATGTATCCGTTTGTGGAAAATACAGAGGAGAAGATCGCGGTGGTGTTAGCGGACAAAGAAAAGAGCCCATATGCGATCATAGAATTTTTCGGAGGAAGAAATGATTAAATTAGGAGAATATCAGGAACTGATTGTTGTAAAAAAAAGTAGAGTTTGGAGTATACTTAGCACAGAAACCGGAGGATGAGACACGCGTGCTGCTTCCGGCAAAGCAGGTGCCGCAGGAGGTAAAGATCGGTGATGTGCTGAAAGTGTTTTTATATAAAGATTCCAAAGACCGGCTGATCGCAACAACCAATACACCAAAATTACAACTGGAACAACTGGCAGTCTTAGAAGTGTTAGAAATCGGAAAGATCGGAGCCTTTTTAGACTGGGGCTTAGAAAAAGATCTGTTCTTACCGTTTAAAGAGATGACCAGAAAGGTCGAGCCGGGAGATGAGATCTTAGTCACACTTTATATTGATAAGAGCCGCAGACTCTGTGCGACCATGAAAGGGATCTACGATCTGCTGTCAAAAAGAATCTCCTTATAAAGAGGGAGATACGGTACAGGGAAGAGTCTATGAGTTCAGTGATAATTTCGGAACTTTCATAGCCGTAGATGACCGGTACTCAGCCATGATTCCACGTCATGAGGATTGCAGTTTCTTGCGGATCGGTGATATCATAGAAGCGCGTGTGACAAAAGTAAAAACCGGATGGAAAGCTGGATCTTACCATGCGCCAGAAAGCATATCTTCAGATGAACCCGGATGCAGAAAAAGTGTTAGAGATCATTGATGAATATGCGGGGGAGTTCTGCCATTTAACGACAAGGCTTCTCCGGAAGTCATCAAAAAGAGAGACCGGACTTAGTAAAAATGCTTTTAAGCGGGCAGTCGGACATCTCTATAAAGAGCATAAGATTGAGATTACCGATAAGGTGATCCGAAAATTATAAATACAAAACAAAAGAAAGAAGGAATCACGATGAAAAAAGTAATCAGTACACAGAACGCTCCGGCAGCGATCGGACCGTACTCACAGGCAATTGAAGTGAATGGAATGGTATATACATCCGGTGTGATCCCGGTAAATCCTGCAACCGGAGAGATCCCGGACGGCGCAGAAGCACAGACCAGACAGGCAATGACGAGTCTTTCTAATTTATTAGAAGCAGCAGGAACTTCTATGGATAATGTGGTTAAAACAACAGTATTCATTAAAGAAATGAATGATTTTGGAACGATCAATGAGGTATACAAAGAATTCTTTACTACAGATTTCCCGGCAAGAAGCTGTGTGGAGGTAGCAAGACTTCCAAAAGATGTACTCTTAGAGATTGAAGCCGTAGCCATAAAATAACAGGAGAACATATGACGACAAATAAAGGCGTAAACCGCACATTTCTCATTACTTTTCTGATCTATGTGGGCGGCAGTTTTTTATGGTCGCTGATAGGAAAACGTTTTGTGGACTCATTTTATGTAGATATTGCTGTTTCACAGCTCCTCGTATGTGTCCCGCCGTTTGTCTATCTGAAAATATCGGGGACGAAGACAGGGGAATTGATCCCCTATAAAAAATCAGGATTTCCGATGCCCTTTTTAGCGGTGGTTATGACGTATCTGTTTTACCCGCTGATGCTGGTCATGAATCTGCTGACGATGTTTTTTGTGGACAATACCTCAGCAGAGCTTGGCGGCAACAATGGGACAGGAGAATCTGTTCCTCAATATCCTGTTTGTGGCATTGCTGCCAGCCTTTGTGGAGGAGTTTGTGTTCCGCGGAGTCTTTTTATCAGACCTACCGGAAGAGCAGCATGAAGGCAGCACTGGTGCTCAGCGGACTTCTGTTCGGCTGTATGCACATGAACTTTAACCAGTTCTTATATACCTTTGTCTTTGGCATGATCTTAGTCTTTATGATGGAAGCAACCGGAAGCATTGTGACTTCCATGATCTGTCATTTTTTACTGAATCTGAACGGAGTATTGCTCTCAGGACTCAATGGAAGTATCAGGAATGCGAGCGTGAGTGATGCCGTACAGCAGAGCAGTAATTTAGCAAGCCAGCCAAAGATCTTATTAGCAGGGCTTCTTGTATGGGGAGTGATCGCTGTGTTTACGACCGCAGGCGGCTGTGCCATCTGGGTTCATCTGGCAAGAAAAAATGGAAGACTGGAACTCATCCAACAGAAGATGAATGAGGCAAAGCGTGAAAGAATCATAACACCGACCCTTGTGATCGGAATGGTATTAGCAGTCGCATTTATGGTAGTCTTTGAGATTTTTTAAGAAAATTAAAGAGCCTGAAATAAAAAATTCTAAAATAAAAAGATTCTAAAACAAAAAAGCAGGAGCTGCGTGAATGCCGACTCCTGCTTTTTTATTCTGTACTAAACAGAAATATCAATGTTGCCGCCAATATGCGGGTTCACTGAACGTTCCATTGCCTGTATCATCGTGTCTCCAAGCTTCTGTGTGACATCAAGCTGTTTTCCTAAGATCGCAACACTGATATCGGAAGGAGATGTACTTGGGGAGATCTGACTCAATGCAATGTTATTAAGAGTTGTTACATCCATACTGGCACCACCTTTCGTCTATTGATAAGTTTATTGTACTTCGGAGGTGTGAAAAGTGCAATAAGTTTTGAAAAATAAAAGAGAAAAACAGAATCCCGAAGGCAGTGAAAGCCAAGAGAAAAATAAGCCTCAAAATAAGATGGAGGTTTTCCGGGAAAGATGATAAAATAGTTTTATATGATTAGGGTGTCAAAAGGCGTTTTCAAGTTTTTTGAGTGGCAACTTGCACAAAGCCGAGTCTATTTTGTTCCGTTGTACGAAAATGAGAAAATCTAAGTCTGCCTGAGTTAGGCTGTGCTGGAGTGACGTGTACGTCTTAAACGCCCCGTCCATGGGGTGTTAAGACTTTTGCTGCCGTCCATGGCAGCAAAACACTATACATTAGCAGGCAGACTAAGATTTACTAATTTTCTCCCAAAGTCACAAAAGTAGTCCCAGTTTTGTGCAAGTTGCCAGCCCCTAAGTTGTGAGCCGCCTTTTGACACCCTAATCTTTATGCGTAAAATAAAAAAGAAAGAGAGAACAAATATATGCTGTATGATGTAATTATAATAGGAAGTGGTCCGGCAGGTTTGAGTGCTGCGATTTATGCAGAGCGGGCAAAGTTAAAGACACTGGTATTAGAAAAAGCACCAATGAGCGGAGGACAGATCTTAAACACCTATGAAGTAGATAACTATCCGGGAATCCCTGGGGTCGGTGGATTTGATCTTGGAAGTAAATTCCGGGCGCATGCCGATGCCGTAGGATGTCAGTTTGCAACGGCAGAAGTGTTAGAGATCAAAAACGAGGCAGATCATAAGGTCATTGTGACAGATAAGGAAACTTATCAGACAAAGACGATCATATTAGCCAGTGGTGCGACACACCGGACCTTAGGTGTGCCGGGGGAAGAGGAACTCATGGGAATGGGAGTCTCTTATTGTGCCACCTGTGACGGAGCGTTTTTTAAAGGAAAGACAACGGCAGTAGTCGGAGGCGGAGATGTAGCGTTAGAGGATGCCCTGTTTTTAGCAAGACTCTGTAAAAAAGTGTATCTGATCCACAGAAGAGATGAATTCCGCGGGGCAAAGGTGTTGCAGGAACGGGTAAAGACAAGTGAGAACATCGAAATTCTCTGGGACACGGTTATTGAGCAGATTCAGGGAGAGGATCAGGTTGAGAGTCTTTCCTTATATAATAAGAAGACAGAGGAAAAGCAGGAACTTTCGGTCAACGGAGTATTTATAGCAGTGGGCATCCTGCCGAACACGGAAATGTATCGTGGCGTGGTGGATTTAGATGAAGCCGGTTATGTCATTGCCGGTGAAGATGGCGTGACAAGCTGTGCAGGGATTTTTGCGGCGGGAGATCTGCGTACCAAGCAGCTTCGGCAGGTCATTACGGCGGCTGCCGATGGGGCGAATGTTGTAACTTCTATCGAAAAATATCTGAATGAGCTGTAATTCTTTGTCGGGTTTTGTAAAGGAATAGGGTTGACAGTGTAGAAACGCTTTGATATAATGTTGTACGATAAATGTAATAAATTTGTAACAAAAGGTAAAGACTTATCAATAAATTGGAGGCACACATGAATCGTAACAGATTAAGAATACGAACATGCTGTTTTAGCGGCAACAATAATGCTTGCAGGTTCCGGCAGTATGGCAGTTAACGCAGCTCCGGCAGCAGGATTATCAGACGAACTGAGTACAACGATCAGCAGTGTAACAAAAAAGAATCTACCGTAGCAGGTGGAACTCTTACATTTGCAAAAGCTGTTTCTGACAGCCAGAAAGCTGATGAGAATAAAGAAAATACAGACAATTCTTCCGAGGACAAGAGTGAGAAGGCAGAAAATGAGACTCCGGTTGTAAAATCAGAGTATGCAGATATCGCGATCGCACAGGTGGACAACTATGTAAATGTCCGCAGCACACCGGGCGAGGATGGAGAAGTCTTAGGAAAGCTCTATGACAAATCCGCAGCTACAGTGGAAGGCGAAGAGAACGGATGGTATAAGATTACATCCGGAAGTGTTACCGGTTATGTAAAGAAAGAATTCGTAGTAGTTGGTAACGAAGAGTTAGCAAGAGCCGTTGGAAGAAGAATGGCAAAGGTTAACACAGAGACTTTAAAAGTGCGTACAGATGCATCTACAGACGCACCTGTTTTAGGATTAGTACCGGGCGGAGATGATCTGACCGTTACAGAAGAGAGAGACGGCTGGGTAAAAGTCAGCGTAGAAGAGGGCGAAGGATTTGTATCTACAGATTATGTAAGCCTTTCTACAGAGTTTGTAAAAAGCAGAGTCTAAGGCAGAAGAAGAAGCAAGACTTGCAAAAAAAAGAAGAGGCTGAAAGAAAAGCAGCAGAGGAAGCAGCGGCAGCAGCAGCCAGAAAAAGCATCACAGCAGCAGAGCAGCGCACCGGCAGCAAGCAGTGCTCCGGCAAGAAGCTATGCACCACCTTCAGGCGGTAATGGAGCAGCAGTTGCAAGCTATGCAGGTCAGTTTGTTGGAAACCCATATGTATATGGTGGAACCAGCCTGACAAACGGAGCAGACTGTTCCGGATTCGTAATGAGCGTATATGCAGCATTTGGTGTATCACTTCCTCATTCCTCCAGTTGCAATGAGAGGCGTAGGATATGAAGTAAGCCAGGCAGACATGCAGCCGGGTGACATCGTATGTTACAGTGGACACGTTGCAATTTATGTTGGAAACAATACCATCGTACATGCAAGTACACCGGAATCAGGTATCAAGTATACATCTCCGGCAGCATACCGCAGCATTATTACAGTAAGAAGAATTTTCTAAGAGTGAATATTTGAATATTGACAAAGCTGTCATTCTAAGGAATGGCAGCTTTTTTGCTTTATGGGATTAGGGGGGCAAAAGGTTGCACAAAGCTGTGAGCTGTCTTTTGACATTCTGGTATCTATAAGAAATGCTGTGTTGCGTTTAAGCATGGAAGTTGTGCTTCCTGTAGAGTGGAAATGCTTCGTAAGGGGGCAGATGCGCAATGATAGGTAAGGGTGTTATGGAAATGTTTATATGACAGACTAACAATTATACAAGTTGCACAAATTCTACAAATTTCCGTAGAACTGGTGTCGTTTTTTTGGCAACCAGAGGAGAAAAAGTTATCAACATCGAAAAAAGGTGGAAATATCGAAAAAAAGGAGTTATACACGAAGTTATAAACGTTATCCACAGAAAAAAAGCAAAAATTATAGGTTTACATAGCAAAAAAAGAGAACAGAGGTTTTGTACACAAATAATAAAGTTGATAAGTTTGTCAAAAAAAGGAGAAAAAGTCTTGACTTTTTTAAAGTAAAAAATATTACGAAAGTTATCAGAAAATGTCAAAAATGTTTCGAAAATATACAGACGAATTTCGTCTTTGGACAGGCAAGGTTGAAATCTGACCTTGATTTTGTTATACTCATGTATATTATCTTGAAAAACAAAAAATAATAGGTGTAGTGATGAAGAAGAAGATACAGATATTGGGGATGAAGCTTGACAACTACTCCGTGCGGGAATCCATCCTGTTAGCGGAGAGTTATTTAAATGGAACATCCTTAAATGCAATTGAAGATATATCCATGAAGATGCTGATGGAGTCTGAGAACAATGAAATACTCGGACAGGCATTGCAGGAACTGGATATGACCATTATCGGTGAGAAAGAGATCCTTACGGCTGCGGAAGTGGAGACTCCACAGCGGCTGAAAGAGACGGTAGAACATGAATTTTTTCATGAGTTTATGAAGCGGATCGCGCGCAATCATAAGATTGTCTATATTTTAGGAGAAAAATCAGAGCAGATCAAAGCGCTGGTCGGATTCTTAAAGGAACATTATCCAAGGGTTACGGTTTCCGGTGTGTTTGCGTTAGAAGACTGTCCGGGAGATTACGAGAGTATTATTAATGAAGTAAACGGTGAGGCAGCAGATGTTGTGATCTCAGTGATCCCGTCTCCACAGCAGGAAGAATTTTTAATGAACTATAAGAGCAAAATGTCGGCAAAGGTCTGGTACGGGATCGGAGAAGTGACCGGATTGTATTCTGACACGTTTTTGAAAAAAAAATTGTTCGGAAAAATTTTTCATTAAACATGTATTGCTCAAAAAAGAATATAACAATATGAAAATGAAGATGAGGAGCGGAAGTGAAGATGAGGATTATGAACAGCCGTCCATGGTATGTGGATTATTTATTCATCTTTATGGGAACCGGGATCATGGCGCTTGCCATTCAGTGTATTTTTGAACCGATCGGACTGGTTACGGGAGGTTTTTCCGGTATAGCGATTATCATAAGAAAAATGACCGCCGGAATCGTAGAGGGCGGTGTCCCACTGTGGCTGACAAACCTTGCATTGAATGTTCCGGTGTTTATCGCAGCACTAATTATAAAAGGAAGAAAAGTTCTTGGGCAGAACCGTGATCGGAACGGTTCTTCTGTCTTTCTGGCTTTATGTGATCCCACAGGTTGACTTAACGCAGGGGAGATTATATGCTTTCTGCCGTATTTGGCGGCGTGATCACAGGAATCGGAATCGGATTTTGTGTTGCTGGCAAAGGCAACGACCGGTGGAACCGATATGGTGTCAGCGCTGATCCAGAAATATGTGCGTCACTATTCCGTGGTACAGATCTTGCAGGTCATTGACGGAATGGTCGTTTTGGCAGGACTTTATGTATTCGGTCTTAAACCGGCACTTTATGCGATCGTGGCAATTTTTATCACCTCGAAAGTTTCCGACGCACTGATGGAAGGTATGAAATATTCCAAGGCTGCGTTCATTATTACAGACTGCTATAAAGAAATTGCAGATGCGATCATGACACAGTTAGACCGTGGACTGACCGGTCTGGATGCGACGGGAATGTATTCAGGCGATAAGAAGACCGTGCTCTATTGTGTGGTTTCTAAAAAAGAGATTGTGGAGCTTAAGGACATCGTGGCGAAGATCGATCCGAAGGCATTTGTGATTGTGACGGATGCGCGCGAGGTCTTTGGAGAGGGTTTTTTGGAAAATTAGCATAAGAAAAAACGAGATTTACTCTTTATTTTTTTTGACGTTTTGCATTAAAATATAAAAAAGAGAAAAGCCGTTTTTTGTGAAAAATCACAAAGAATTATTGTGAAATTTGCATAGTGGCAAAAGGAGAGAAGGGGCGTAGGCATATGATTTCAAATCAAATATTACAGAGCACAATAGATGGATTAAAAAGGAATCACGCGTGTGGATTTATGCATTATCGATACGGAGGGAAAAGTTCTGGCAACTACGTTTCCGGATGCGGACAAATACATTGGTCCGGCAGCGGCTTTCGTGGAATCTCCGGCAGACAGCCAGGTAGTACAGGGATGTCAGTTCTTTAAAGTGTTCGATGAGCATCAGTTAGAGTACATCCTGTTGGCAAATGGTGACAGCGATGATGTATTTATGATTGGAAAGATTGCAAGTTTTCAGGTGCAGAATCTTTTAGTAGCATACAAAGAGCGTTTTGATAAGGATAATTTTATCAAGAATCTGCTTTTAGACAATCTGCTTCTGGTAGATATATACAACCGTGCCAAGAAACTACATATTGATACTGAGGTACGACGTGTGGTATTTATAATAGAGACCAACCGCGAGAAGGATGGCAATGAGTTAGAGAAGGTCAGAAGCCTTTTTGGTGGAAAATCCAAGGATTTTGTAACCGAGGTAGATGAGAAGAACATCATACTGGTCAAAGAACTGGCTGATAATGAGAGCTATGATGATCTGAAAAAGACGGCAGATGTGATCTTAAGTCTTTTTCCCGACAGATGCAAATCACAGCATCCATATTGCATATGGTACGATTGTCAATGAGATCAAGGAAGTATCACGTTCTTATAAAGAAGCAAGAATGGCACTTGACGTAGGGAAGATCTTTTTTGAAGAAAAAGATGTCATTGCATATTCGGCACTTGGAATCGGACGATTGATCTATCAGCTTCCAATTCCACTGTGTAAAATGTTTATCAAAGAGATCTTCGATGGAAAATCCCCGGATGATTTTGACGAGGAGACATTGACGACGATCAACAAGTTCTTTGAGAACAGCCTGAATGTGTCGGAGACCTCCAGACAGCTCTATATTCATCGTAATACCTTAGTTTACCGGTTGGATAAATTACAAAAGAGTACCAGATTGGACTTGCGCGTCTTTGAAGATGCGATCACATTTAAGATTGCCCTGATGGTAGTAAAATATATGAAGTATATGGAGTCTTTAGATTACTAGAAGTTTAGGAGGCACACATGATTAAGCTCGAACATGTCAGTAAGGCATATTCTGCAGGAATACCGGCATTGAATGATGTCAGTCTGCATATAAAAGAGGGCGAGTTTGTGTTCGTAGTCGGAGAGAGTGGTTCCGGTAAATCCACCTTTATCCGTCTGCTGTTAAAAGAACTTGAGCCGACCTCGGGAAAAATCTTCATTAATGGTCAGGAAATTAACCGGTTAAAGAGAAAACAGATTCCGAAACTCCGCCGGAACATCGGTGTTGTATTTCAGGATTTCCGTTTGCTGAGAGACCGGAACGTATATGAAAATGTTGCTTTTTGCACAGCGTGTCATTGGCACAAGTACCAAAACGATCCGCAGCAGAGTACCTCAGATGCTTTCCATGGTGGGACTTGCAGCAAAATATAAATCCCTGCCAAGGCAGCTTTCCGGTGGAGAGCAGCAAAGGGTAGCGATTGCGAGAGCGTTGGTCAATGAGCCAAAGATCCTGTTAGCAGATGAGCCGACCGGAAATCTGGATGAGAACAATGCATGGGAGATCATGAAGCTCTTAGAAGAGATTAACGAAAGAGGAACAACCGTCGTTGTGGTCACACACAATCTGGATATTGTAAAGGCGATGAAAAAGCGTGTAATTACCATGCGGAAAGGCGTCGTAATCAGCGATGAAGATTTAGGTGGCACAAATGAGATTTAGTACATTTCTTTATTCCGTAAAACAGGGAATGAAAAATATCGGGAGAAATAAGATGTTCTCCTTAGCTTCCATTGCGACAATGGCAGCATGTATTTTTTCTGTTTGGTATCTTCTTTTCTGTTTGTGACCAATTTTAAGACCATGGTCAAGACGGCAGAAGAGGGAGTCGCTGTTACCGTGTTTTTTGAAAAAGGCATAGAACAGGACAAAATAGATGAGATTGGAAAAGAGATCAAAAAGCGTCCGGAGGTAGCAAAGTATGATTTTGTATCTGCGGATGAGGCATGGAAGGATTTCCAGAAGGAATACTTTAAAGGCAACAAAGAAGCAGCCGAAGGTTTTGAAGAAGATAACCCGCTTGCAAATTCCTCGCATTATGAGATTTATCTCAATGATGTGTCTATGCAAAAGGCACTGGTTACTTATTTGAAGGGCTTAGACGGCGTGCGTGAGGTACATCAGTCAGAGGTGGCAGCAAATACTCTGTCAGATCTGAATTCTCTGATCGGATATATTTCAGCAGGCATTATTCTGATTCTCATTGCTGTTGCAGTGTTCCTGATCAGTAACACTATACGAACGGGTATCTCCGTAAGGCGGGAAGAGATTGCGATCATGAAGCTGATCGGAGCGACGGACTATTTTGTCCGGGCACCATTTATCGTAGAGGGTGTAATGATCGGACTGATCGGTTCCGTGTTACCGCTGATCTTACTTTACTTCGTATACAGCAGTGTTATTACTTATGTTTCGGAGAAGTTTGTATTTTTAAGCAGTATGCTGAATTTCCTTCCGGTAGGACAGGTATTCCGTGTATTGGTTCCGGTAGCGTTGCTGTTAGGTGTCGGCATCGGATTTCTTGGAAGCCGCGTAACAACAAAGAGACATTTGAACGTGTAAATTTGTCCCAATAGGGTGTGATGCTCTATTGGGATGTTTTGATAATATAGGGAAAATGCCATGAGAAACAGACTTAAAATCATTACAGCCATCATGCTGACACTTATTTTCTGTATGCAGCCTGTCTGCAATGTTCAGGCAACAGAAGAAAGTAATTTAAGCGAAGCGCAGCAGGAGAAGAAGACGTTAGAAAACGATCTGCAAAAGGCAAAGGAATTGATCGATTCGCTCAAAGGCTCAAAAGAAGACATCCAAAGCGAGGTTGAAAAATTAGACAAGCAGTTAAATGAGATTTCCGGTAAGGTGAAAGAATTGGAGAGTCAGCTTTCAAAAAAACGTCAGGAGATTGCAAATACAGAGAGTGCGCTAAATAAAGCGAAGGAACAGGAAAAGAAACAGTATCGGAATATGAAGAAACGGATCCAGTTCATGTATGAGAACGGACAGACCTCTTATGTGGAAATGCTTCTTTCTGCGGATAGTTTTACGGATTTTTTAAATGCGGTGGAGTATATCACACAGATTTCACAATATGACCGTAAAATGTTAAAGGAATATCAGAACATGCAGGTGACCATTGCGGACACGCAAAAGACACTGGAGACCGATTATGCTTCACTGCAATCGCTACAGGCGAAGGTGCAGGAGGAAAAACAGGCAGTTGCAGCCTTAGAGTCGGCAAAAAAAGGGGAACTGAATGATGTTGCGGATGATCTGACAGATGCACAGACTGTTGCAAAAGCATATGAGGCAGAGATTCAGGCACAAAATGAAGTGATCGCACAGATTCAGGCAGCCCAGAAGAGGGCAGCAGAACAGCAGGCGGCGCAACAACAGGCACAGGCGGCAGAAGAAAATCAGGGTGCGACAGATGCAGCCGGAGAAAATCAGAATACTGCCCAGAACACCACACCATCCGGGAACGGACAGTCCACCGGAAGTATGATGTGGCCATGCCCAAGCAGCAAAAGGGTGACCAGTGATTACGGACCGCGTACCTCCCCGACAAATGGAGCGTCCTCGAACCACAAAGGTATTGATATCGGAGCAGCTTATGGAGCGGATATTGTAGCCGCAGACGGAGGAACGGTGTTAGTAGCGACTTACAGCAGCAGTGGCGGTAATTATGTGATCATTGATCATGGCGGCGGATTGTGTACCGTGTATATGCATGCATCTTCTTTAACAGTGTCGGCAGGGCAGACCGTGTCGAAAGGACAGGTTATTGCAAAAGTAGGAAGCACCGGTATCTCAACCGGAAATCATCTGCATTTTGGCGTAACACTGAACGGTGTCTATGTAAGTCCATGGGGATATGTAAGTTAGGCGTAAGTACTGACCGTTAAAAAGCAGACATATACTTTTGTAAAAAAGAGAAGCTGTGAAAAAATAGCGGAACACGGAAAGGAACAGGTATGATAGAAGAAAAGGAACAGATCGAAGAAGTGAAAGAACTTCCTGAGGCAGACGAACAAAAAAGAAGTTTTAAACGGGGGATCCGGGCAGGAATAGCCGTGGGTGTTGCCATTATATTGGTCCTGATGCTCATTATTACGGTAGCAGTAAGAAATCATTATATGGTAAGTTTTATTAATAAAAAAGCAGCGGATTCACAGGATGTCTTAGATGCAGAGTCGGAATCGAAGATCAAAGAGCTGTTAGGACAGATCGATCTGTATTATTATAAAGACACCGACAAGGCGGATCTGACAGATGGACTGTATAAGGGATTGTTTGAAGGTTTAGGAGATTCTTATTCCGTTTACTATACCAAAGAAGAATATGAATCCATGATGGCATCAACCAGTGGTACTTACTTTGGAATCGGAGCTGTTTTAAGTCAGGATGTAAAAACAATGCAGGTCAGCATCCTTCATGTATATGAAAACACACCGGCAGAAAAAGCGGGGTTAAAAGATGGGGATGTGATCGTGAAAGTAGAGGACATCAATGCAGCAGAAATGGAACTGTCCGAACTGGTGACGCATATCCGTGGCGACAAAGGTACAACGGTACATATGCAGATCGCCAGAGAAGGTGAAGCGGACTATCTTGAGCTTGATATTGAAAGAGATAAAGTAGAGGTTCCGACCGTTACATCTGAAATGTTAGACAATCATATCGGATATATTGCAATCACAGAATTTGCAGAGCCGACCGAGGAACAGTTTATGCAGGCTGTCAACTCTTTGAAAGATCAGGGAATGGAAATCAGTAATTATAGACTTGCGTGACAATCCGGGCGGATACCTGACGGCAGTCACAGAGATTTTAGATGATATCCTCCCGGAAGGTCTGACTGTTTATACAGAAGATAAGTATGGAAACCGGCAGAATTATACCTCGGATGAAGAGCACAAGATGGACTATCCGATGGCAGTGCTGGTAAATGAGAACAGTGCAAGTGCATCTGAGATTTTTGCGGGTGCAATTAAAGATTATCAATATGGAACTTTGATCGGCACAAAAACATTTGGAAAAAGGAATTGTACAGAGTGTACGCCAGTTATCCGATGGCAGTGCCATTAAACTGACCACAGCAAAGTACTACACACCAAAAGGGAACTATATCCATGAAGTAGGAATTGAACCGGATGTGGAATTAGAATATGAATATACCGGTGATAAAAATGCCGATTATGATAAGACATATGATAATCAGATTCAAAAGGCAATAGAAATATTGAATAATAAATAATTTTTATGAAAGAAAGGTGGCATGTTGGTAGAATTAGACCAGTTCAAAGCAGAATTGAACAATTACAAAGAACCATTATGTGAAGTGAGGGATTCACTTTGACTTAGCAAATAAGGAAAAGCGGATCGAAGAACTCGAAAGAGAAATGGAGGCTCCAAACTTCTGGGATGATACAGAGACTTCCCAAAAAGAAGATGAAGGAGTTAAAAAGTTACAAAGATGATGTAGAGGTATATCGTCAGTTAGAAACAAGCTATGAAGACATAGAGACTTTGATCGAAATGGGCTATGAAGAAAATGATGCTTCGATCATTCCTGAGATCGAAGAGGAACTAAACAGTCTGAAAGAAAGTTATGAGCAGCTTCGTATCAAAACACTGCTATCCGGCGAGTATGACCACAATGATGCAATCCTCTCCCTGCATGCAGGGGCAGGCGGAACAGAGTCCTGTGACTGGGCATCAATGCTTTTTCGGATGTACAGCAGGTGGGCTTCGGATAAAGGATATCAGTTAGAAGTACTGGATTCCTTAGATGGAGATGAAGCCGGAATTAAGTCGATCACTTTCCAGATCAGTGGAGAAAACGCATACGGCTATCTGAAATCCGAAAAAGGAGTGCACAGGCTGGTACGCATTTCGCCGTTTAATGCGGCAGGAAAACGTCAGACTTCCTTTGTTTCCTGCGATGTAATGCCGGATATAGAGGACAACATAGACATTGAAATCGCAGACGATGATATCCGGATCGATACCTATCGTTCCTCCGGTGCGGGTGGACAGCATATCAACAAGACTTCCTCGGCAATCCGTATTACACATCTACCGACAGGAATCGTAGTGCAGTGTCAGAATGAACGCTCCCAGCATATGAACAAGGATAAGGCAATGCAGATGCTGAAAGCAAAGCTGTATCTGTTAAAGCAGGAAGAGAATGCAAAAAAAGCAGCGGACATCCGTGGAGATGTTACCGAAATCGGCTGGGGCAACCAGATCCGTTCCTATGTATTGCATCCGTATACTATGGTAAAGGATCATCGGACAAATGAAGAAACAGGAAATGCCGATAGTGTGCTGGATGGTAAGATCGATATTTTTATTAATGCGTATCTGAAGTATGTGGCACAGAAGGGTGTGAAGTAGGAGCATTGTATTTTGATGAAACTCTCTATGAAACCTGAGGCGTGTTAGGAAGAGGGAATGTTCAGCGAGCTCCCCGCCAATGATTCCAAGTTTCCTTGTGCTAAACATTCCGATGAACCTCCCCCAAAGCAGGAAGCGTGTTCGCCAGAGGGCTCCACGCTCCCGGGAGTTTCATCTCCATAGCACAAAAAGAAACTTTCCATCATTGGCGGGAGCTCGCTGGGATATACGCTTTCTAAAGCGGTTCGGGGAGATTTTCCAAGTCATTTACAGAGAAGATAAAAAGATTTAACTAAAAGGTGTCACTCAAAAGAATGAGTGGCATTTTTTATTTTGTAGTTTCCAGCCTGCACAATGCTGCTTCCCCGGCTATTCCCACAGACAGTTGCGAGGCTTCCGTCGTGAGGAGCACACTGCCGCTCATGTTTTGTGTCTGTTTGAGCCCGTAGGGCGAGTTGCACAAAACATGAGCAAAAAGGCGTGTGAGACGAACAGGAAACGCAGCATGTCTGTGGGAATAGCCGGGGAAGCAGTATCATGTACCTCAAAAAATACGAAAAACCAGTTGCAATCCACTAACAAAATATGCTATTATCTTTCTTACGAGCACAAATGTATTTCTGACGCAAACACAGGAGGTCAAATCAGACAATGGAAGAGAAAACCTCATATTTTGTTTTAAAAGAAAAAGCAGTTCCGGATGTACTGCTTAGAGTAGTCGAAGCAAAGAGACTGCTGGAATCAGAAAAAGTCGCATCTGTGCAGGAAGCTGCAGAGCGAGTAGGTATCAGCAGGAGTTCTTTTTACAAATATAAAGATGATATTTTTCCTTTCCATGAAAACAGTAAAGGAAAGACCATCACAATGGTTCTTCAGATGGATGATGAGCCGGGGCTTTTGTCTGTCGTACTCCGGACCGTGGCAGAATATCATGCCAATATATTGACGATACATCAGAGTATTCCGGTCAATGGGATCGCATCCTTAACATTGAGTGTGGATGTGCTGCCGGAAACCGGTGATGTTGCGGCAATGACACGGACAATGGAGGAGCATGAAGGAATCCATTATTTAAAAAATATTAGCTAGGGAGTGATTCAATGATTAAAATTGCAGTATTAGGATATGGCACCGTTGGTTCCGGCGTGGTGGAAGTTTTAGAGACAAACCGTGAACATATCACACAGACCGCAGGTCAGGAGATTGAAGTAAAATATGTTTTGGATTTAAGAGATTTCCCGGGAGATCCGATCCAGGAAAAAAAATCGTACACGATTATGAAATTATCAAAAATGATCCGGAGATTCAGATCGTTGTAGAGGCAATGGGTGGCGTAGAGCCGGCATATACTTTTGTAAAAAGGCGCATTACTAGAAGGCAAACATGTGGCAACATCCAATAAGGCATTAGTTGCAAAACATGGTGCAGAGCTTTTTTAGAGATTGCCAAAGAAAGAGAGATCAACTTCTTATTTGAAGCAAGTGTAGGTGGTGGAATCCCGATCATCCGTCCGTTAGTAACTTCACTGACAGCCGATTTCGTAGAAGAAATTACAGGAATCCTGAATGGAACCACGAACTATATGCTTACCAAAATGAGTACCGAGGGTTCCGATTACAATGAAGTGTTAAAGGACGCACAGGCAAAGGGATACGCAGAAGCAGATCCGACAGCGGATGTAGAAGGCTATGATGCATGCCGTAAGATTGCAATTTTAACATCCTTAGTATGTGGAAAAACCGTAGATTTTGAAGAAATACATACCGAAGGAATTTCTAAGATCACACCGGAAGACATTGCATATGCAAAAGCAATGGGACGTTCCATCAAGTTATTAGCAACCAGTCGTGGAGACGGAAACGGATATTATGCAATGGTAGCACCGTTTATGTTAGGAGAAGATCATCCGTTAAATAACGTCAATGGAGTGTTCAATGCCATTTTTGTACATGGAAACATGTTAGGAGATGCGATGTTCTATGGAAGCGGAGCAGGAAAACTCCCAACTGCAAGTGCAGTAGCAGCGGATATCGTAGACATAGCAAAACATTTAAAACGCAATATCATGATCACCTACAGTGCTGAAAAAATGAACCTGTTGGATTATAAACAGGCAGAATACGCATACTTTGTCAGAACGACAGACAGCGAAGAACAGGTCAAAGCCGCTTTCGACAATCCGGCACTGATCAAGATCAAAGAAGTGACAGGCGAGACAGCATTTGTAACAGCAAAAATGAAAGAAGAAACATACTTAGAAAAAGCAAAACAGCTTAGCGGCATCAAACAGATGATCCGCGTAGATTAGGAGGCAGTTTTCGTGAAATATATCGTAGTGTTAGGCGATGGAATGGCAGATAAGCCTATTCCGGAATTAGGAGATAAGACACCATTAGAGTATGCAAAGACACCTATGATGGACAGTCTTGCACAATTAGGAGAGATCGGAATGGTTCATACGTTCCCGGAAGGAATGAAACCGGGAAGTGATACGGCAAATCTTTCTGTACTAGGCTACAATCCGAGAAAATATTATTCCGGACGTTCTCCGCTAGAGGCATTGAGCATAGGTGTTCCAATGAAAGATACTGATATTGCACTGCGCTGCAATTTAGTAACACTTTCAGAGAACGAAGATACCTATGAAGAAAGAACCATCATCGATCATAGTTCTGATGAGATCAGCACAGAGGATGCGGCCATTTTATTAGAAGCAGTAAAAAAAGAATTGCAGACAGAACAGTATCAGTTCTATGTAGGAACCAGCTACCGTCATCTGCTCATCTGGGATAAAGGCGAGGTTGTCGATTTAGTCCAGCCACATGATGTTTTAGGACAAAAGATTGGCGACAAGCTGCCGGAAAATCAGGATTTAAGAGATGATGAAAAAAAGCTATGATATCTTAGTTAATCATCCGATCAACGTAGAGCGTAGAAAAAAAAAGGACTTCATCCGGCGAACTCCTGCTGGTTCTGGGGAGCCGGCACAAAACCGTCACTGTCCTCATTTGAGGAAAAGACAGGCAAGAGCGGAGCTATGATCTCAGCAGTAGACCTGTTAAAAAGGAATTGCTGTTGGTGCATCCATGAAGGTCATCACAGTAGAAGGAGCCAATGGCGGACTTCATACCAATTATGAAGGAAAAGCGGAGGCAGCTGTAAAAGTGCTGACCGAGGACGGATACGATTTTGTATACGTTCATGTAGAAGCGCCTGACGAAATGGGACATCAGGGCAGTGTAGAAAAGAAAGTCAAAGCCATAGAGAACTTAGATGAACGTGTCATCCGCCCGATCGTACAGGGAATGGGAGATGCAGGAGAGGATTACAGACTTTTGGTACTTCCGGATCATCCGACACCGATCTGTATCCGTACACATACCGCGGACAATGTTCCGTATCTGCTATATGACAGCAGAAAAGAAGAACATCATACCTATCATTACAATGAAAAAGAAGCAGCCGAGACCGGAATTTTAAAAGAGGAAGGTCATAAGCTGATAGATGAACTTTTTTCATAGTAGCGAAGGGTTTAGAATAAGATGTAAAACATCTAGGAGGAAGTTATGCTGATAGTTAAGAAGTTCGGCGGAAGTTCAGTCGCCGACAAAGAAAGAATTCTCAACGTTGCAGAGAGATGTGTAGAAGAGTATAAAAAGGGCAATGATGTTGTCGTAGTACTTTCTGCAATGGGCAAAACAACAGACCATCTGATTGATATGGCACATGATATCAATCCAAATCCGTCCAAAAAAGAGAGATGGATATGCTTTTTAGCAACCGGAGAACAGACATCCGTAGCACTGATGTCTATGGCGATGGCAACCCTTGGAGTTCCATCTGTTTCTCTGGAATGCATTTCAGGTAGCAATGCATACCTCATCCAGTTATGGAAATGCAAGATTTAAAAGAATCGATTCCGACAGGATCCGTCATGAATTAGACAATAAGAAAATTGTCATTGTTACAGGATTCCAGGGAGTCAACAAATATGATGACATTACCACATTAGGTCGTGGCGGTTCCGATACAACAGCCGTTGCACTTGCCGCAGCACTGCATGCAGATGCCTGTGAAATCTATACAGACGTAGAGGGTGTTTACACAGCAGACCCAAGAGTTGTGCCAAATGCAAAGAAAATGAAAGAGATCACATACGACGAGATGTTAGAGCTTGCAACCCTCGGAGCAAAAGTATTGCATAACCGTTCCGTGGAGATGGCAAAAAAATATGGAGTACAGTTAGTTGTTCGTTCCAGTCTCAACAGAGCAGAAGGAACAGTGGTGAAGGAGGACGTAGACGTGGAAAGTATGCTTGTTAGCGGAGTAGCTGTAGATAAAAATGCAGCCAGAGTTGCATTAATCGGATTAAAGGATGAGCCGGGTATTGCATTTAAAGTATTTGATTTATTAGGAAAGAAAAACATCAATGTAGACGTAATTTTACAGTCTATCGGACGTGATGGTACAAAGGATATTTCCTTTACCGTTGCAAGAGATGATGTAGCAGAAGTAGAAAAAATCTTAGAGGCAAACAGAACCAGACTGACTTTTGAAAAATTAGAGACAGACACAACGGTTGCCAAAGTATCCGTGGTCGGTGCAGGAATGCAGTCTAATGCAGGAGTTGCAGGAATGATGTTTGAGGCACTTTATAATGTCGGAGTCAATATCCGCATGATTGCTACTTCAGAGATCAGAATCACCGTATTAATCGATGAGGCAGATGTAGATACTGCAACAAAAGCAGTACATGATAAGTTCATCGAAGACTAAGAGATATAAAACCATAAAAGAACCTGAAAAGAGGAGTTGCACATAGCTGATGTAAATCAGCTATGTGCAGCTCTCCTTTTACGTCCTGAACATCCAGATAAAAACTTACCATGGTCTGCTGCATATAAGGCATCAGCCAAAGGAGACCAATACCACAGCTTAAGACAGCCAGCAGATAAAAACCTAAGAAACTAAGCTGCAGATAAAGCAGGCGAAGTTTGTTACCCTCCATGAGTTCCTTGCTTCTGCGGAAGGTACCGCGGATAGAAGCATATGGGTTGTCTACCAGCATAAAAAATACCAGTGAGCACTGTAAAGCAATACGGATATCAATAATCATACCGGCCAATAGAACAATGACTGCCAGCCCGGTAATTGGAGCTGAATTTGCAAACAGCGACAGAGCCAAGGCAAGCAGAATACCGCCCGGTAAAACAGCCGGAATCATATACAGCATTAGAAGCAGGTAGGCACCTACAATTTTTTGCGGATGAGCACGGAAACTAAAAGAAAATATCAGAAAACTGATAAGGTTGTCTGGTTGCGATATTTAAATGAAGTCGTAACTGACCACAGGTTAAAATCAACTGAAGCACAGTAATAATAATAGAAGCCAGATAATAAATTGTCTTTTTTGTGATGCACCGCCGTGACTGGCGTTATCTGCAAAAAAGGATAGAGTAAAGCAGACGGAATCAATGAGACAGTAATCATGGCTAACATAGCCACGCCGTATTTGCCGCTCAGATTCTCGCGGGCAGTCCTCTTAAGTTCAGCAGATGATGTTTTCATAGTAGTAAATCTCCCTTTCTAACCTCAGACTGCAACGTCAAAATTTGCCCCCGGAAGGATGGTTGCATCTGCGGCCTTTCTGTTTTTCTGGTATGGGTTATCCTCATTCGGATAGCGGATAGCAGTATTCGTTGTTCCGCCTGAAACATAAGTTTTCCACATTCCGGACACACAGAGGTGTGGATGGAAACAGAGGCATAAACCACGGTGCCGTTTTTTTTGTGCGGCTTTATCGTAAGCATTTGAAACATGTTCGCCCTCATGGGCACGGGGACTCTTCCGGCAGCAGCCTGTGGAGAAATATGGGCAGCCGATTTAAAAGAAACCATTTCATCGGAACCGTCCTGATATTTACGGTTTTTACAGGTCTGGCATTCTTCGCTGGAAGAAACGGCAGAATCTTTTTCGGCACGGTCATTTCCTAAAGCATAAGGATAAATTTTATAATCGTTATAAGCATCTGAAACATTTCCAATCATCATAAAATCCACACTCCTTTCGTTCAACTTAAATCATATCTGAAGAAGATGGTGAGTTTATCTGATAGTATTTTAAAAAGTTTTCAAATCCACCAAATTCATCAAGGATCACAACACGGAAAGCTACAAGCATGATAAGGACTGTCAGTACAAGACCAATGATCCCAAGAATGACAGCAACCTTACCTTTGGTATCCATTGTCATTTCCCCGCCTTTGGACAAAAGTCCGAAAATAATGGCAAGCGGTCCGCAGATCAGACTCGTAAATACAAAGTATGGAGTCAGTGCGGGCGATAAGTCCCAATACAAATCCTGCGGTCGCAAAGGACTGGGAACGTTTATCATGGTAAAGATTGTAATTCTCATGAAAAGAGTTTTCCGGTTCTGATTGAAATTGTAATTATCCATAAAAGAACCTCCTGATAAATCTATTTTTTCTTATTATATCATTGGGAAAAGTGAAAGACAATCATTCCATGAAAAGAGAAGAAAAAAGATTGAAATTGTCAGAATACATGATATGATTTCAGACATAAGGGAATGTCTGCAAAAGGAGGAAAGTAGAAATGAAAAAAAGCATGAAAAAATTGCCATTGTGGTGTGGAGCACTGTTAATATGCTGTGTCCTTACATTTTTAGGTATGCCAAAAGAGATAAGAGCAGCAGATGGGACTCTGAACTTAAATGAGACAAAAGAACATTACAATCGAGGAATTTGGCAAAAGAGTCTATGCATTCCGGGTGCCAAATACCGGAAACTTTCCAGTTACCATAAAAAATACCAATCCAAACCGGTAATGAGGAATTAGACGCAAGTCTTTATGATTCCAATAACAATGAGATCATTCCGGAAGTATCAGGAGTAACGTATTCTCTTCCAAACTATTCATCAAAAGGAAATCGTACTTATTATCTGAAGGTAGAAGATGGTTACTATGCATGGAGAACATCTTTCGATATAAAAAGTATCCTATAAGACGACTAAAAACTGGGAAGCAGAGGATAACAATACCAGCAAGACAGCAAATAAGATCACTGCAAAAAAAGACTGGTATGGCATGATCAACGGAAGCAGTAAAGACTGTGATTATTATAAGATCAAATTAAACGGCAAAAGAAAAGTTTCCATTATTTTCGGACCGGCAGAAGTGGATGGCGAACAGCATTCCTGGAAAGTTTCATTAATGAACAGTAAGAACGAAAGCGTAGAGATATTTAAGGGAAGTACCAGACAGACCTATCAGGCATATCTGAAGAAAGGAACCTATTATCTGAAGGTTGAAAAAATGAATATAGAGCAGAAAATGTGAAATATAAACTGCGCTATACAGAAAGACAGCTCAATATTAAAAAGCCAACAATTACCGGAGTAGGCGGTACGGCACATAATGAATTTTTCGGAACGAATTACACGGATATTTATGTTAAACTGAAAAAAACAGTGGAGACTGCCAGGGATATTATGTAAAAGTAGCCAAGAAAAAGAATATGAGTGGAAATCTTGCAAAAGAAGCCATTTCGTTTGGCGACGGTAATTCCAGGAAAAAAGTAACGTTAACCACCCGTTTCCCAATTTTGAGAAAATATTATGTACAGGTCAGAGGATTTGTACAGGATCCATTTGGTCATAAAATCTATGGAAATTACAGTAAGGTAAAGACTGCGACGATGAAAAAAAGTGTTTACAATAAGTATCGTAAAAAAATAAGTTATTAGTCAGTAAGAAAATAAAAGTAAAAAAAAGTAAGGCTTTCTGTGCGAAAAGAGTCACGGAAAGCCTTTTATGTCGTACTTGAAGCAAAAAGCCTTTTTTCGCTATAATAGAACGGTATATAACATGGAAGGAAAGAAAACATGGATATCATAAAACAGATTGCAGAAGAATTACAGATAAAAACTTCTCAGGCAGAGACTGCAGTCCGGTTGATCGATGAGGGAAATACCATACCGTTCATTGCAAGATACCGGAAAGAAGCAACCGGAGCCTTAAATGACGAGGTACTCAGAAATCTCTATGAGAGGTTGAACTATCTTAGAAATTTAGAAGAGAAAAAAGAACAGGTTTTAGCAAGCATTGAAGAACAGGGAAAGCTGACGGAAGAATTAAAGCAGCAGATAGAAAAAGCCCAGACCTTAGTAGTCGTAGATGATCTTTATCGTCCGTATCGTCCAAAGCGAAGGACAAGAGCGATCATAGCGAAAGAAAAAGGATTAGAACCGCTTGCAAATCTGATATTACTGCAACAGGTCACACATCCGATCGAGGAAGAAGCAAAAGCATATCTTAATGAAGAAAAAGAAGTGCATACCGTAGAAGGAGCCATCGCCGGAGCAAAGGACATCATAGCAGAGCATATTTCAGACGAAGCAGCTTACCGTATGCATATCCGTAAGCAGACAGAAAAAGAGGGCATGATGCTCTCAGAGGCAAAAGATGAAAATGCAGAGTCTGTCTATGAAATGTATTATCATTTTGAAGAGCCGATACAAAAATTAGCGGGACATCGGATCTTAGCACTGAACCGCGGGGAAAAAGAAAAAATCTTAACCGTAAAAGTGCAGGCACCGAAAGACAGGATCCTTTCCTATTTAGAAAAGAAAGTTATTGTGGCACAAAATCCGTACACCACACCGATTCTGCGTGAAGCCATAGAAGACAGCTATCAGAGACTGATCGAACCGGCGATCGAGCGTGAGATCAGAAACGAATTGACCGAAAAGGCAGAGGATGGGGCAATCCGTGTCTTTGGAAAGAACTTAGAGCAGTTACTGAGGTGCAGCCGCCGATCGCAAATCAGATAGTGTTAGGCTGGGACCCGGCATTTCGGACAGGCTGTAAATTAGCAGTTGTAGATGCAACCGGAAAAGTGTTAGACACCACGGTCATATATCCGACTGCACCACAGAAGAACAAAGTAGAGGAGTCGAAAAAAAGTATTAAAGCAGCTCATTGCAAAATATCACATTACCCTGATCTCCGTTGGAAACGGAACGGCATCGAGAGAGTCGGAGCAGATCATCGTGGAGCTGTTAAAAGAGCTTCCGGTTACGGTTCGTTATGTGATCGTAAATGAAGCAGGAGCATCCGTATATTCTGCAAGCAAATTAGCAGCAGAAGAATTTCCGAATTTTGATGTGGGACAGAGAAGTGCCGCATCCATTGCAAGAAGGATTCAGGACCCGTTAGCGGAACTGGTAAAAAATAGATCCGAAATCCATTGAGTCGGACAGTATCAGCATGATATGAACCAGAAAAAATTAGGAGAAGCATTAGGCGGAGGTCGTAGAAGACTGCGTCAATCGAGTAGGCGTGGATCTGAACACGGCATCCGCTTCCCTGTTAGAATACATTTCCGGTATCAGCAAAGTGATCGCTAAGAACATCGTTGCTTATCGTGAAGAGAACGGCAGATTTTTAACCAGAAAAGAACTGTTAAAAGTCCCAAAACTCGGACCGAAGGCGTATGAGCAGTGTGCGGGATTTATGCGTATTACAGGCGGAAAGCAGCCGTTAGATGCAACCAGCGTCCATCCGGAAAGCTATGAAGCAGCAAAAGAACTGTTGAAAAAACTTGGATGTCAGGAAGAAGACATTGCAGGCGGAAACCTGAAAGGACTTTCTAAAAAAATAAAAGACAAAGCAGCCTTAGCAGACGAACTTGGCATTGGTGTGATGACCTTAGAAGATATCGTAAAAAGAGTTAGAAAAACCGGCAAGAGATCCGCGTGAGGAGATGCCAAAACCGATCTTAAGAACAGATGTCTTAGAAATGAAAGACCTAAAGGAAGGTATGATATTAAAAGGAACCGTCAGAAACGTCATAGATTTTGGCGCATTTGTGGACATCGGAGTCCATCAGGACGGACTGGTGCATATCTCACAGATGAGTGACCGTTATATCAAACATCCGTTAGAAGTAGTAAGTGTCGGGGATATTGTAGAAGTACAGGTCATGTCCGTAGACTTGAAAAGACAGAGAATACAGCTTACGATGAAAATTGCAAAATAAATAATACCAAGGAGATTTTAGATTATGAATACCAAAAAGAAACCAGTAAACGTACGATACATGACCATGACCGCCATGCTTTCAGCCATCGCGTTTGTGCTGATGATGTTAGAATTCAGCATACCGATTATGCCGTCCTTTATCAAACTGGACTTTTCAGAACTTCCGGCACTGATCGGTTCCTTTGCAATGGGACCGTTGAGCGGAACCGTCATCTGCCTGATCAAGAACCTCTTGCATCTTCCGATGAGTTCCACCGGCGGGGAGTCGGAGAATTGTCCAACTTCATCTTAGGAGCAATGTTTGTCATTCCGGCGGGACTTTTTATAAGAAAAGAAAAGGTCGTAAATCAGCATTGATCGGTTCCTTAGTGGGAGCAGTATTAATGTCCGTTGTCAGCGTGGCATCAAACTATTTTATCGTATATCCGGTATACACCGCGTTTATGCCGATGGAGGCGATCATCAATGCATATCAGGTAATACTGCCACAGGCAGACACACTCTTTAAAGTGTCTGGTAATTTTCAATATGCCGTTTACCTTTGCAAAAGGAATGATGAACGTGCTGATTACATTTTTAGTTTATAAACATATATCTCCGATTATCAAAGGAGCACAGGAAAGGTAGAGAATTATGAAAGAAGAATTTGACGTCAACCTGACCCCACAGGATATGTACCGTTTTAATATGTATCATACCTATCATGGATTTCATGGAATCCTGTCTATTGTGATGGCAATCTTAGTCATCATTGTAACCATTGTAACCTGGGGCGATTTAGATGCGACCTACAGTGCAATCTATCTTGTACTGGCTGCACTTTTTGTAGGATATATCCCGCTCAGCCTCTGGTTTCATGCAAAAATGCTGTTGCAGCGTTCCGAAGCATTACGGAATACACAGCATTTTACGGTAGATGAAAAAGGCGTGACGATCTCACAGGATGGTGAAGAGGCACTCTTAGAGTGGAAACAGGTCTATAAAGTAGTAGACACCAAGAGCAATCTTTTTGGTATACAGTACCAGAGTCAACGCCTATGTTTTTTCCAAAAAGAGAATTAGGAGAACATTACGAGGGCGTATGCAATATCATGAAACAGCAGTTAGAAAGTTATCGTTTGAAAATCAAGTAGGTGCTTATTTATGGTCATAGAAACATTTTCCCCGGAAGAAACAGAAGAGCTGGGAATCCATTTCGGGAAAGAAGCAAAGCCGGGAACCGTCTGCACCCTGATCGGTGATCTGGGCGTAGGAAAAACAGTATTTACGCAGGGAATTGCAAAAGGTCTCGGAATTACAGAGCCGATCAACAGCCCGACGTTTACGATCGTACAGGTCTATGAGGAGGGCAGGATGCCATTTTACCATTTCGATGTCTACCGGATCGGAGATATCGAAGAAATGGATGAGATCGGATATGAGGACTATTTTTATGGGGACGGACTGACAATGATCGAATGGGCAAATCTGATCGAAGAGATTTTGCCGGAACATTATCAGCAGATCACCATAGAAAAAGATATAGAAAAAGGATTTGACTACAGAAAGATCACAATAGAGTCAATTTAGGAGGCATAACATGAAAATATTGGCATTGGACAGTTCAGGGCTGACCGCTAGCGTTGCCGTTATAGAGGATGAAAATCTGATGGGTGAATATACCATGAATTATAAAAAGACGCATTCCCAGACATTGCTTCCGATGTTAGATGAACTGGCGAAGATGATAGAACTGGATCTGCAGTCCATAGATGCAATTGCAGTTGCCGGTGGACCGGGTTCCTTTACGGGACTGCGCATCGGTTCTGCTACGGCAAAAGGGTTAGGGCTTGCATTGGACAAACCCATCATTCATGTACCGACCGTAGATGGGCTTGCATACAATCTCTGGGGACATCAGAATTTAGTTTGCCCGCTGATGGATGCAAGAAGAAACCAGACCTATACGGGATTGTATGAATTTACGGCAGATGGCATGAACATATTGGTAGAATCCTGTGCTGTTGGAATTGAAGAGATTTTAGAAAAAATCAATGAATACGGTCGTCCGGTTGTATTTTTGGGGGATGGTGTTCCTGTATTTCGTGCTATAATAGAAGAAAAATGTCATGTACCCCACAGTTATGCACCGGCACATTTAAACCGCCAGCGGGCAGGTGCTGTTGGTGTGCTTGGAATGGAATATTACAAGCAGGGCAGGTATCAGAGTGCTGCGGAGCATAGGCCGGACTATTTAAGACTGTCACAGGCAGAGCGGGAACGTTTAGAAAAAGAAAAGGCAGAGAAATAAGAAAAATGGTCATTAGCAGAATGAAGACAGAGGATGTCACAGATGCTGCCCGCATAGAAGAAAAAGATATTTTCCATGCCATGGTCAGAACAGTCTTTCTTAGAGGCGTTAGAACAGGAATATACCGTGTTTTTCGTCGCAAAGGAAGAAGAACATTGCGTGGGTTACATTGGAGCTTATTTTGCTGCGGATGAGGCTGAGATCACAAATGTTGCCGTAGATATGGAATACCGCAGGCGGCATATCGCAGAAGCACTGGTGGCAGAAATGAACAAAAAGAAGCCGCAAAGCGTGGAACCCGCAGTATTTTTTTAGAAGTGCGCTGCAGTAATACAGGTGCGATCGCACTCTATCAGAAAATGGGATTTTCCATCTGCGGAACCCGCAGGGGATTTTATGAAAAAAAACCAAAAGAAGATGCCTATGTTATGGTATATACACCAGAGATTTCCACTACCACGGGAGAGAATTAAGATTTTATAATAGAGATAGAAAATCTTAGGAGGTATGCAAATGAGAAACGAAGGAAAAAAGCATCTGTAACTGCTGTGGAAGAGTACTGGAACAGGAAGAATATATCAATATTGAAAAACAATGGGGATATTTTTTTTTCTGACAGGGATGGAACAATCGAGAGAGGGAAAAATATGTGAGGAATGTTTTGAACGGATCGCAAAAACATTCAAAATACCACTCGAAGAGGAGCTGCTAACAGAACTCCTCTAGAAAAGGAGAAACTATGTTAGATGTTTGTTTGTTAGGAACCGGAGGAATGATGCCACTTCCTTACCGCCGTTTAACGGCACTGATGACAAGATATAATGGGAGCAATCTTTTAATTGACTGTGGGGAGGGTACGCAGGTGGCGATCAAAGAAAAAAGGCTGGAGTTTTAAGCCAATCGATGTCATTTGCTTTACACATTACCATGCAGACCATATCAGCGGGCTGCCGGGACTGCTTTTGACGATGGGAAATACGGACCGCACGGAGCCGCTGACCATGATCGGGCCAAAAGGATTAGAACGGGTAGTCAATGCACTGCGGGTCATTGCGCCGGAACTGCCGTTTCCAATAGAGTTTATAGAACTGACCGATCCCAAAGAAGAGATTACGATTGCCGGTTACAGGATACAGGCGTATCGCGTCAACCATAATATTGTATGCTATGGCTATAGCCTCAGTATAGACCGGGCAGGGCGTTTCAGTGTAGAAGAGGCAAACAGACATCAGATACCGCAAAAATACTGGAGCCGCCTGCAAAAAGGAGAGATCATCGAAGACGGAGAACAGACCTATACGCCGGAAATGGTGCTTGGACCTGCCAGAAAAGGGATCAAAGTTACTTATTGTACGGATACCAGACCGGTTGTGGAAATAGCAAATGCAGCCAAAGACGCAGACTTATTTATCTGCGAAGGGATGTATGCAGAACCGGAAAAGGTAGAAAAGGCAAAACAATACAAGCACATGACTTTTTATGAGGCAGCGGAGCTGGCAAAAAAAGCAGAGCCAAAACAGATGTGGCTGACACATTTCAGTCCGTCATTAGTCGGTGCGGAACGATACATGGAACAGGTGAGAAAAATTTTTCCGGCATCCTATCTTGGGAAAGATGGAAAAAGCATAGAACTGGATTTTGAGGAGGACGAATGATGAAGAAAGGAATCAGGATCGTCGGAATTGCGATCATATGTATAGGAATCATTGTCGGATATTACTATTATCTGTCAAACCACGGGAAAAAAGACGTAGAGAACAGCACGGAAATCAGCAAAGTGGATGAGGCATTAAGCCGGGATCTGGCGAAAGATTATCCACCGACTCCGCGGGAAGTGGTCAAATTTTATAACAAGCTGCTGCAGTGTTTTTTATAATGAGGATTGCAGCAAAAAGTGAGATCGAGGAGCTTGGAGGACAGGCTCGTCTGCTTATGGATGATGCTTTATCGGCCAATAACCCAGGAAGGAACAGTACCTGACGCTGTTAGAGAGCGATATTCAGGATTCTAAGGATAAGGGCAAGACGATTTCAGATACCACGGTGGCAAACAGCAGTGATATCAAATATCAGAAAGTAAAGGGGGAGGAGTGTGCCTATGTGACAGCCTCTTATTTTGTCAAAGAAGGCAATTCCTATACCCGTACCTATGAAGAATATGTGCTTCGGAAAGATACGAATAAGCAGTGGAAAATATTAGGATATCAACTGACAAAAGGAGATTCTTCAGATGAGCAGTAAGGAAGAAGTAAAAATACTCGCAATCGAAAGTTCCTGTGATGAGACCGCGGCAGCAGTTGTGGTAAACGGACGGGAGGTACGTTCTAACGTCATATCCTCCCAGATCGCACTGCATACGCTGTATGGCGGAGTGGTGCCGGAGATTGCGTCGTCGTAAACACATTGAAAAAGATCAATCAGGTCATCACACAGGCATTAGAGGATGCGGATACTACGTTAGAAGAGATAGACGCGATCGGTGTCACCTACGGGCCGGGACTGGTCGGTGCACTCTTAGTAGGCGTGGCGGAAGCAAAAGCAATCGCCTATGCAGCGAAAAAACCGTTGGTCGGAGTGCACCATATTGAAGGACATATCTGTGCCAACTATATTGAAAACAAAGAGTTAGAACCACCGTTTTTATGCCTGGTTGCATCCGGTGGTCATACGCATTTAGTAAAAGTAGCAGACTATGGAAAATATGAGATTATCGGAAGAACCAGGGATGATGCGGCAGGAGAAGCCTTTGACAAAGTGGCAAGAGCCATCGGACTTGGCTATCCGGGCGGACCGAAGATTGAAAAAAAAGCAAAAGAAGGCAATGATAAAGCAATCGTATTTCCAAAGGCAAAAGTGGCAGAAAATCCGTATGATTTCAGTTTCAGCGGCTTGAAGTCTGCCGTCTTAAACTACATCAACGGATGTAAAATGAAGCGGCAGGAGATCAACGAGGCAGATATTGCGGCATCCTTCCAAAAAGCAGTCATCGATGTCTTAGTAGAGCATGCCGTTCATGCGGCAAAAGAATACCGGATCGATAAATTTGCCATAGCAGGCGGTGTCGCATCGAATCAGACACTCCGTGAGGCAATGGAAAAAGCATGTAAAGAGCGCGGAATACAGTTTTACCATCCGTCCCCTATATTTTGTACGGATAATGCCGCAATGATCGGTTCAGCGGCGTATTATGAGTATCTGCAGGGAAGAAGGGATGGCTGGGATCTGAATGCCGTTCCGAACCTCAAACTGGGAGAACGATAATGGAGACAGGAAAAAAGAAGTCTTTGC